>Ga0070670_100005141_pt1 | contig 11008 bp, 6 predicted proteins | sample KBSS63metaG_FD_64665 | JGI IMG/M metagenome (GOLD analysis project Ga0070670, IMG submission 64665) | Switchgrass rhizosphere microbial communities from Kellogg Biological Station, Michigan, USA - KBS S6-3 metaG | ecosystem: Host-associated > Plants > Roots > Rhizosphere > Soil ... | reverse complement strand
GCGCGCGATCCCGAAGTCCATCACCTTCACGAGACCGGTGTCGGTGAGCATCAGGTTGGACGGCTTCAAATCGCGGTGGACGATGCCGAGGCGGTGGGCGTACGCAAGCGCGTCGAGTGCCTGCGCACCGAGCGCCATCGCCTGGTCCAAGGGCATCGGACCCGAGCGTTCGCTGAGCTGCTGGAACGTCTGCCCGCGCACGAACTCCATCACCATGAACAGGTCGCCGTTTTCCTGGTATAGCTCGTAGACGACGGCGATGCCCGGGTGATTGAGGCGCGCCAGCGTCACCGCTTCGGCGCGGAACCGCTTGATGACCTCTGGCTCGGTGATTTCGGAATTGAGGATCTTGATGGCGACGTCGCGCTCGAGCGTCTCGTCGACCGCGCGGTACACGGTACCCATGCCGCCGCGGCCCACTTTCTCTGCGAGCCGGTATTTGCCGATAGTGCGTGCCAGCATAATCTGGGGAGGGTTCGCAGTTTAGCGCTAGATGACCCGGAACTGCAACGATCCGCGCATCATGGCGAAATGACGGTCCCCAGGGTGTCGGATTACACTTTTGCGCAAGGAGAGTCCCATGAAAGCTACCCTGCTGGCGTTGCTGCTCAATACCGCTCTTCTCCAACCGGCGACGGTGGCGCCGGATGCCGACGGATTCATCCGCAACTGGCTGGTACTCGCGCCGATCGCCGTCCAGGAAGACTCCGGAGCCACGGAGATCGACAAGGATCCGCTCGGTGGTGAAGCCGCCATCAAGCCGAAGCCGAACGACAAGGTGAATGTCGGGGGCAAGATCCTGTCTTGGACGCCGCACCAGACCTCGGACTACTTCATCGACTTCCGGCAGTCGTTCGGGTCGGAGCGCGGTGAAGACGCGGCGGGATACGCCGTGGCCTACGTGATCGCGGACGACGAGATGAAGGTCAAGCTGTCGATCGGCTCGAACGATCAATGCAAGGTCTGGCTGAACGGGAAGCAGGTGATCAAATTCAGCGAGACGCGCACGCTCGACAAGGACACCGACAGCGCGGACGTCACGCTGAACAAGGGGCAGAACGTCCTGGTCTTCAAGGTGATCAACGAGAAGAACAGCTGGCAGGCGGCCGCGCGGTTCCTGCAGGGGACAACGCCGGTGAAGAACGTCAAAATCTCAGTGACCCCGCAGTAGGCACGGCGTGCGCGGTGGCATTGTGCCGTGGGCGCGTGGAGCGCAGGCTCTCATCGCCCTGGCGTTCGGAGCGTTCGTCGCGGCACGCGCGGTGCGCGTGCCGCTGACCTACGACGAGGCCGCCACCTATATCCGCTACATTGCGCCGCATATCGTCCCCGAGTTCGATGCCGGAACGCTCGCGGTCTTCAATTTCGAAGTCGCCACCAACCATCTGCTCAACACTGTCCTGACCAAGCTTGCGACCGTCGCGGCGGGATCGAGCGAGGTCGCACTTCGCCTCCCGGCGCTTCTCGGCTACGCGTTGTATGTGTGGTTTTCGACGACGATTCTGCGGCGACTCACCACGAGCCTCGTTGCGGTTGCCGGATTGCTGCTGCTGAACCTCAACCCGTACCTCCTGGACTTCTTCGCCTTGAGCCGCGGTTACGGGCTGGGCATCGGCTTGATGATGGGGGCGCTGAGCTTCTGGCTGAAGGGCGAGCTTCGACCGGCCCTCCTGTTCGCCACCACGGCGGTGCTCGCCAACTTTTCGATGCTCAACGTCTATCTGGCGCTCGTGCTGGCTGGCCTCGAAAAGGTGGCTGGCACCTTTCCGGCAAAGGTGCCAGCCACCTCTCTAAAGGCCACCACCGAACGTCCGAAGCCCGGCATCCGGCCGATGCTCCTGCTCGGGGCGGTAGCGGCGGTTTTCGCCGCTTTTGTGTTTTCGCAAGACCCCGCGCTTTCATCCTCTTTATATGAGGGGGTGACGGTCCGGCTGGCTGGGCTGGATTCCTCGGAACTGCACGCTGTCAGAGTCTCGAGAATTGATCTTCGCGGGCGCGTTGCGGCGCTGCCAAGAGCAGAGGAAGCCGCAGCCGCCTGGTACATCGCCGGTGTGCCTGTCCGCACCGTGCGGATTGAGATGCCTGCTTCGTCCTCCGAACGCCTCGGACCAGTCGACGTGATCGTCGGCAATCGCGCGTTCACCAGCGATCCGCACCGGCCGGACAAATGGATCGCGCGCGACCTGGGCGCGACACGGCAGTTCGAGAGCGTCCAGCGGTTGTCGAATACCCGCTCGGCGATTCGTGAGTTCGCCGCCGTGGTGAACTGGGCTGGGGATCGGCAGTATTTCGTGGCGATCGTACGTGCGGTCGGGGTCACACTGCTCATCCTCGCAATTGTCGCGGTCGTGCTCGGGGCGGTCGGCACAGTCGGTATACGTATTGGTCTCACCCGACCCGCCGAGTGGCGGACGATATCGCTGAGCGTGATGTGGCTCGCGGCCCTTGCGGGTCCACCGCTGTATCTGCTGAGAAGGGACAGGCAACTGTATTTCGGCGGTACGCGCGGCCTCGTGCCGGACACGTTCTACTCGCTGATCGACAGCTCGTTTTACGGCCGCATCTATGCTTCGAACCAGAGCCATCTCGTCTTCGCAGCGATCGTCGGGATCGTCGCGGTCTTCGTCGCGTTCTCGCTTCGCGCGTTTCGACAGAAGCCATCAGTGGCGCTGCTGGCGGCCGCGCGCGTCGCCGCGGTGATCGCCATCGTGTGCGCGTCATTGCTGGCGCAGCGATGGCTCCTCGGAACGGTCTATCTGGTGGGCCGGACAGCGCTGTTGTTTATTCCGCTGTATCTGCTCTTCGTCATTCTTTTCTGCCAGGCGCTCATCGATGCCGGACACAATTGGTCCGTCGCCGGCGCCTCGATTCTCGTCGCCGCCTTGGGCATCGCCGTGCTCCACTTTGCGCACACGGCGAACCTGCAGTACGCGCTCGACTGGCGTGATGACGCGGCGACGAAAGCGATGATCACCGACCTGGAGGCGGTCGTTGCGGCGGAGGGACCGACAGGCCGCAAATCAGTGCTCGGCGCCGAATGGATCTACGGGCCCGCCGCCGTCTACTACGTCCACCGGCACCAGCCCGTCGACATCGACCTGGCGGTTCCCCCTTCCTCGGCCGCGACGGATTTCATCTACATCGCCGAGCGCCACGCACCCGCTGGCACAACGGTTCTCAAGCAGTACCCCGTCGCGGGCACCGTGCTCGGGCGAACGCGGTAGGCTCAGGGCTTCAGGGTTATCGTGCAGGCCAGTGCCACACCACCGCGTTGTTGTCCTCACCCGCGAGCTGCGTCTCGGCCAGCCGCTTCTCGAGCATCACCGAGCGGCATTCTGGCCGCTGCTGCAGCGCGTCGATCAGCGCCGGTGCGTGCGACACGACGACCACCTGCGATCGCTCGGCGGCTTGCGCGATCAGCCGTCCCAGCGCCGGCAGCAGATCGGGATGGAGGCTCGTCTCCGGCTCGTTCAGGACCAGCAGGCCCGGAGGACGCGGGGTCAGGAGCGCCCCCACCCACAGCAGATAGCGCAGCGTGCCGTCGGAAAGCTCCGCAGCCTTGAGGGGACGGAGGAGTCCGTGCTGCTGCATTTCAACTTCGAACCAGCCGTCATGCACGCTGACCGCGACGCGGCCGCCGGGAAACGCGTCCTCGATTGCCCGATGGAGCGCGCCTGGATCGCCGATCTCCAGGATTGTCTGCAGCGCGGCCGCGACGTCGGCGCCGTCGTGGCTCAACACCGGCGTGTGCGTTCCGATTTGCGGCAGCCGCGCCGGCGCGGTCGCGTCGGTGCGAAAGTGATCGTAGAACCGCCACGCGCGCATCTCTTCGCGCAGCATCAGCATCTCGGGCGTATTCCGCGGATCGGCGCAGTGCGTCATCATGCTGTCGAAGGTCGCGAGACTGTAGGTCACGATCGTCCAGGACTTGCCGTCGCGCGACTTCACCACCGGACCGCGGCGCTCCACGAGCACGGCCGAGGGGCGCAGCGCCCGGCCCGACCAGATCGTCTCCGTCTTGATTTCCGGGTCGTGTCCGAACGCGCCAGCGGGCGGCACCGGCAGACCGAGATCTATGGCGTAGCTGAACTCGTCGCCGGTGAATCCCAGCTTGAGGCTGACCGGCTTCCGGCGGCCACCACCCTGCACCGGCTGATCGCCGCGCACCATCGCGCGCGAGATCGTCTCCGGACCGGCCCACAGCGTCGATTGAAGTCCACCTTCCCGGGCGAGCGACGGGATGAGGCGTCCCTGGGCGCTTTCGGCGAGCAAACGCAGTGCGCGATAGAGATTCGACTTGCCGCTGCCGTTCGGTCCGGTCACCAGGTTCAGGCGGTCGAGAGAAATCACCAGGTCCCGCAAGGACCGGTAGCCGGACACCGCCAGCACGTTCAGCATCGCACGGGTTCAGTAGCGCCTTTTCTGCTGGCGGACGATGTCGAACTTCGCCGTGTCCGCGATGGCCATTACCGCCATCACCCCCGCCTGGACGGGGTCGCTGACGACGAGATCGGCAGCGTCGGGAACGCTCCCGGCCATGTTCAGCGAGATCACGTAGGTGCCCTTCTTCCGTACGTCCTCGACGGCACGCGTGATCTCTCCGCCCATCAGCGATCCGGCGAGCACGAGCAGGCGCACCCGCGGCAGCCGGACGACCGCGCGGACGGCCGCCGCCAGTTCCGTCTCGCCAACGAGCGGGATGGTGTCGACGGAAATGCGCTCGCCGCGGATGTTGTGCCGATCGGCTTCGGCAATCGCCCCGAGCGCAACCTGGCCGACCTGGGCGCCGCCCCCCATCACGATGATTCGCTTGCCGTAGATCTTCGCCAGCGACGGTGTTTCCTCGACCTTGTTGACGCCGGCAAGCTCGCGCAGCTCGCGCAACAGCTTCTCCGCCAGGTCGTCCGCCACGGTGAACTCGAGGTAGATGTCGGAAATCGCCCCGCCGCCGTGCATATCGACGTAGGTGATGTTCGCGTGGTGTCCGGCAAGCACCCGGGTGACGCCGAAGAGCATCCCGGGCTGGTCGGTAACGGTGACGAGAACGGCGTGTCCGCTCATGCGCAGGCGGTTATTGTATGCTGCGAGCCTCGGACGGGACGGAGGGAACGGGGAAAAGCGCTGGCGCGCGGACGGCGTGGGGACGACCGGCCCGAGGCTCAACTGATATGAAACCTCTCTCTGTCATCATCATCGTTGTCACCCTCTTGTTCGCCGCGCACGCACAGCGGTCTGCCGCCCCCGGGCTCACCGTCCCTCCGGGGTTCATCGTCGAACAGGTCGCCGGACCGCCGCTCGTGAACCGGCCAATCGTGGCGGACTTCGACGAACAGGGTCGGCTGTACGTTGCCGATTCCTCGGGGTCGAATGACAAGGTCGAGAACCAGCTCGCCGACAGACCTCATCGCATCGTCCGCCTCGAGGACGGCGACGGCGACGGACGCTTCGACCGGAGCGTGGTATTCGCCGACAAAATGATGTTCCCGGAAGGCGCGATGTGGTTCGACGGATCACTCTATGTGGCCGCGCCGCCGAGCATCTGGAAATTGACGGACACGAACGGCGATGGCGTCGCCGACGAGCGCGAAGAGTGGTTCCAGGGCAAGACGTTGACCGGATGCGCAAACGACCTGCACGGTCCGTATCTTGGTCCCGACGGCTGGATCTACTGGACGAAGGGGGCGTTTGCGGAACAGACGTACGAGCGTCCAGGGAAACCCTCGTTCGTGACGCGCGCCTCACACATCCTTCGGCGGCGCCCCGGCGACCGCGCGGTCGACGTCGTCATGACCGGCGGAATGGACAACCCCGTCGACGTCGCATTCACCTCCGGGGGTGAACGCATCCTCACGTCGACATTCGTGGAACAGCCGCAAGCGGGACGACGCGACGGATTGATTCACGCGATCTATGGCGGCGTCTACGGCAAGCCGAACGCTGTCGTCGAAGGCCACAAACGAACGGGAGATCTGATGCCGGTCCTGACGCAGCTGGGACCGGCGGTGCCGTCAGGACTGACGCACTATACGTCGACGGCCTTCGGCGCGGGGTTCCGCGACAACTTCTTCGCGGCGATGTTCAGCTTGCGGAAGATCACGCGTCACATCCTCGAGCCAAGCGGCGCGACGTTCACGATCCGCGATTCTGATTTTCTGACTTCCGACAATCGCGACTTCCACCCCACGGACGTCCTCGAAGATGCGGATGGCAGCCTGCTCGTGATCGACACGGGCGGCTGGTACAAGCTGTGTTGTCCATCGTCGCAGCTGGCGAAGCCGGAGGTCCTCGGCGCGATTTACCGCGTCCGGCGTGTTGGAGCGCCGCGCCTGCGCGACCCACGCGGGCAAACGATCGCGTGGAATGCAGCGGCCGCAGACCTGACGAAGCTGCTGGGCGATCCCAGGACAGCCGTTCAGAACCGCGCCGCGCGTGAGCTCGGAGCACGCGGCGACGAGGCCGTCGCTGCACTTGCCGATGTGTTGAAGATCTCAGCGTCGCCCGACGCACGGCGGAACGCGGTTTGGACGCTGACCCGGATCGCCGGCGCGCGCGCGCGGGACGTGACACGCCTCGCGCTGACCGATCGCGATGAAACCGTTCAACACGCGGCGATTCACTCCGCCAGCCTGCTGCGCGACCGCGACGCGTTGACGGCGCTTCGTGCGGCGCTGCGATCCGGGCCGCCGTCAATCCAGCGTGCGGCGGCGGAAGCGCTCGGGCGGATCGGAGACGCGCGCGCGGTTCCGGACCTGATTGCGGCGGCAGCCTCGCCGGTGGATCGCGTGCTCGAACATTCGATTATCTATGCCTTGATTGAGATCAATGATCCCGCGGCGGTATCGACATCGGGAACGCAGGCAAGCACGGCGAAATCGAGGCGCGCGGCGCTGATCGCGCTCGATCAGATGGACACCCGCACGCTCGAGCCGGACGCCATCGTTCCGCTCCTCGATTCTGACGATGCGTTGCTGAGCGAGACGGCCTGGTGGATCGCGGGACATCACCAGGAGTGGGGCGATGCGCTCGCCCGCTATTTCGAGTCGCACCTCGCGAGCACGTCGATTACGGCGACACAACGCGACGCACTGCGGGAAAGAATCGCGCAGTTCGGCGATAACCCGGCGATCCAGTCGCTCCTCGCCTCGAAGATCGAGCGTACGGGAACAGCGGACGAGCGCCTGTGGGCGTTGCGCGCGATGACCGTGACGGCGCGTACGCGCGTGAAGGCGCTGCCCGAAGCCTGGGTCCCCGCACTCGTGCATGTGCTGCACTCGACGAACACCGAGGCCATCAACCAGGCCGTCCAGGTTGTCCGCGCGGCACCTGCACCCAAAGTGTTGCCGCCGGCCCTTCAGGACGCGCTGCTGCATGCCGGACGGGACGCGGCGCAGCCCTTGGAAACTCGCCTCGCCGCTCTGGCCGCGGTGCCCGATGGTGTGCCTCAAGTCGACGACGACATCTTCGACGCCGTCCGGAAAGGCCTCGAGGCCGGACAGCCGGCCGCCGCTCGCTCCGCAGCCGCGGCGGTCGCCGAGAAAGCGAAGTTCACTCCGCCGCAACTCGTCGCACTCGCGGTCTCGCTGCGGACCGCGAGTCCCCTGGAGCTGCCGCGTGTTCTCCGGGCATTCGCGAATGGCGGTGACCAGCCTGCCGGTCAGGCAATGATCGCGGCCCTGAGAGATTCGACGAGCCGCGCCAGCGTGCGTGCGGACGTCCTGCGTCCGATCCTCGCGAAATATCCGGCCGCCGTCCAGCACGAAGGGGAAATGCTGCTCTCGTCGCTGAGCGCTGACACTGCGGAACAGGCTCGACGTCTCGACGCGCTGCTCGCGAGCCTGCAGGCGGGTGACATCACGCGGGGCCAAGCGGTGTTCAACAGCGCCAAGGTCGCGTGCTCTTCATGCCACCTGATCGGGTACATCGGCGGCCGCATCGGGCCCGACCTCACGCGGATCGGCGAGGTCCGCACTCCGCGCGACCTGTTGGAAGCCATCGTGTATCCAAGCGCCAGCTTCGCGCGCGGCTACGAGCCTGTGGTCATCAAGACGCGCAGCGGCGAGTTACGGACTGGTGTGCTGCGCAACAACGAGCTTCCGGACGAAGTGGTGATCGCGAACGAGCGCGAGGAGTTCCGGATTCCACGGCGCGAGATCGTCGAGATGCAGCCCGGCAGCGTCTCGCTGATGCCGCCCGGCCTCGCCGATCAGCTCACGACGCAGGCGCTTGCGGATCTGCTCGCGTTCCTGAAAGCCACGCGCCGTGGCGCTCTCCCTTAGAGGCATGTCATGAATCGTGGAACCGCTGCTCGTTGTGCACTTGCTGCCGCAGTCCTGATCCTCGCGGGCGCATCGGCTCGCGCGCAGGAGTCATCGTCGGCCATCAAACCGTCTTCGGTGATCAAGCTGTTCGACGGAAAGTCGCTCGACAACTTCGATCCGTGGCTGGTCAATGACCACGAAACCGATCCGGAACGCGTCTTTACCGTCGTCGACGCGATCGACGGAGCGCCCGCGATCCGGGTCAGCGGGAAGGTGTGGGGCGGACTGCTGACCAAGCAGGCGTATCGCGATTACCGCCTGGTCGTCGAGTTCCGGTGGGGCGACGTGACGTGGGGCGATCGAAAAGCGCGCGCGCGCGACAACGGCGTGCTGCTGCACGCCCAGGGCAGGATGGGTAACACCAAAGCGGATTTCAATGGTCCGTGGCTGCAGTCGATCGAATTCCAGATCATCGAGGGAGGAGTCGGCGACATCATCCTCGTCGCGGGTTACAACGAACGCGGGGAACAGATCCGTCCCTCGGTGACCGCGAGGACCCGGAAAGATCGCGACGGCGAAACGGTATTCGACCCGCAGGGAGAACCGAAAACATTCTCGTCCGGCCGGATCAACTGGTTCGGGCGCAGCGAGGACTGGCAGGATCGCCTTGGCTTCCGCGGCGCCCAGGACGTGGAGAGTCCAGGGCACGAGTGGACGCATCTGGAAGCCGTCGCCGAAAACGGAACTCTCACCTACTACGTCAACGGAAAGCTCGTGAACGCCGTCAGCGATTCGTCCTTCACTCAGGGGCGCATCATGATTCAGTCCGAGGGCGCGGAGATCTACTTCCGCCGGATCGAGTTGCAACCACTCGAGAAAGCCACTCCCGCGGCCCTCGCGGACCAGAGCGCGAAGCAATAGCTCGCGGACCTTATCGCCCGCCCGGCGCACCGTCGAAGGGCGAGTCTATTGCTGACTGCCGATCTCCGATCGCCGATTTTCCGGATGGCGTCCGCACAGTCGAAACATCGGCACTCGGCAACCGGCAGTCGGCAATCGATCGAGAGCCTCACCGCTCTTCGCGGTACTCCTTCAAGGCGAGCAGCGTGTCACGGTCGTCGGGGTGCCGGGCCGCCGAGGCCTGCAGGACTCTGATCGCTTCCGCCCGCTGCCCGTTCTCGTGCAGTCCGACGGCGTAGACGTAGCTGTATCGCGGCTCCGCGGGATCCAGCGTGACCGCGCGTTCGAGCTCGGCGAGCGCGTCGCGAAGACGATGCTGACGCACCAGCGCAAGACCGCGCGAATGATGCAGGACCGCGCTCCCCGGGCTCGCCGCAATGCCGTCGAGCAGCGCCCGTTCCGCTTCCGGCTCCTGCTCTTTCACCCGATGCGCGTCGGCCAGGTTCACATAGGCCGGGACGAACGTGCGATCCAGACGAATCGCCTCGCGGAATGCGGCGATCGCTTCGTCCGTCCGGCCGCGCTGGAGCAGCACCTGGCCGAGATTGACCTGCGCTTCGGGGCGATCGGCGTTGAATCGCTGTTCGGCGACGAGCTCGTCGAACGCGCGCTCGAAGTTCGTCCGATCGGTCGCGGTCAGCGACTGATCCGCGATTTCGGCCAGCGCCGTCGCGGCCTGGATTCGAACGGCGCGAATCGGATCAGTCAGCAGGGCGGGCGCGAAGCGCAGGCGCATCGTGGGATCCAGATGCGTCAGCGCGGCAAGCGTCGATCGGCGAACCAACGCAGCCGGGTCGGTCAACAACGGCGTCAGGTCCGGCAGATCGTTCGAACCGGCGGCGGCGAGGCGATCGAGCGCGCTCGCCCTGACGATCGCCGGCTGCGTCCGATCCGCGGCAATCTCCCGCAGTTGCCGCTGCGCGTCGGGTGCGCGGCGATCGGCCGCGGCGAACGCTTCTGCGAACTGCTGGAAGCCACCGGCCGCGCGGCTGGTGCGCCGCTGAATCTCCCCCACCGCCCACGCGGCCCCTTCCTTGCGGTGGCACGAGGTCGTGCATGCGTTTGGCACACCCAGGCTCACCGTGCGATCCGGCCGCGGCACCCGAAAGCTGTGATCGTGTCGCGGATCCACGACCATATACGTCGTCGTCGGCATGTGACAGGTGACACACATCGCCGCGGCGGTGTTCTGGCGATGGAAGTGGTGGGACGGCGCATCGTAGCGAGCGGCGAGGTGGCACTGCGTGCAGGTAGCGTTGCCTGGAAGCGTCCGGTTGCCGGAGTGGGGGTCGTGGCAGTCGCTGCAGGTCACCCCTCGCGTATACATCTTGCTCTGCAGGAACGAGGCGTAGGTGTACACCTCGTCCTTCTGTTGACCGTCCGGGTAGAACAACGCGGCATCCAGCGCGTTCGGCCTGAAGGCATTCTCCAGCGGATCCCCGGCGTACGTGTCGTCGGTGATCTGCGCCCGCCGCGAGTGGCATCGGGCGCAGACCTCGATCTCCCGGTCCGTCGTCCGGGGCTGGCTGCGGGCAGCAATGCCGGTCCCTGGATCCATCGTCCAGGAGATGCCCTTCCGTTCGGCGAGGAGCGCGGTCATGTCAGAGCCACCCGCTGCTTGCGATCGCTGTGGAGCGCGCATGACGTGAATCGAGCCTGGACCGTGGCAGGCTTCGCAGCCGACGCCGATCTCCGACGAGGACGTGTGGAATTCGCGCAGCGCCGGATCGTACTTTTTGCGAAGATTCGTCGCATGGCAGTCCGCGCACATGAAGTTCCAGTTCTGAAGG
>Ga0070670_100005136_pt1 | contig 11010 bp, 10 predicted proteins | sample KBSS63metaG_FD_64665 | JGI IMG/M metagenome (GOLD analysis project Ga0070670, IMG submission 64665) | Switchgrass rhizosphere microbial communities from Kellogg Biological Station, Michigan, USA - KBS S6-3 metaG | ecosystem: Host-associated > Plants > Roots > Rhizosphere > Soil ... | reverse complement strand
CACCGAGGACACGTGGCGCGAGGTCTTCCGCCAACGGGGCCAGGCGTACGTGCCGCCCGTGCTGGTGTTGTTCAACGGCGCCACGCAGTCGGCGTGCGGCGTCGGGCGTTCGGAGGTTGGACCGTTCTATTGCCCCGCCGATCGGAAGGTGTACCTCGACCTCTCGTTTTTCCGCGAGCTCGATGAGCGGTTCGGCGCTCCCGGCGACTTCGCGCAGGGGTACGTCGTCGCGCATGAAGTCGGCCATCACGTACAGAACATGCTCGGCGTCGCCGAGTCGGTCACGGCCGCTCGTGAGCGATCGGACGATCGTCAGTCGAACGCGCTCTCCGTTCGTCTGGAGCTGCAGGCCGATTGTTTTGCCGGCGTGTGGGGCCACTATGCGGCCACCCGCGGCCTGCTCGAGGCCGGCGACGCCGACGAGGGTTTGAACGCCGCGGCGGCCATCGGCGACGATCGGTTGCAGCGCATGGGGCGTGGCCAGGTAGTCCCTGAAACCTTCACGCACGGCTCGTCAGCGGACCGCGTCAGGTGGCTGCGCCGTGGCTTGGACAGCGGCACGATCGAGAGCTGCGACACGTTCTCGAGCGGAACGAATTAGCGCCATGACGTCACACCGGAACGCAAGCCACGGAGACACGACGCGCACGGAGGTACCTTCGTATTTCTCCGTGTTCTCCGTGCCTCCGTGGTTCTGTCAAAAACATCGCACGATATACTGAATAACTGTCCGTTGCGGCAGCCGACGCGGCAACGGACACACACCGAATGCGCATCGGGATCCCCAAAGAAATCCGCCCGGGCGAAACGCGCGTCGCGGCAACTCCCGAAACGCTCAAGAAACTCATCGCCACCGGGCTCCATACCGTCCTCGTTCAGGCAGGCGCCGGCGCGGGTGCAAACATTTCGGATCAGCAGTTCGAGGCGGCGGGTGCCGGCATCTCGGAAACTGCCGCCGACCTCTACGCGCGGTCGGACCTGCTGCTCAAAGTGCGTGGCCCCGATCCCTGCGAAATCGCGATGCTGCCGCCGGGCACGATCGTCGTCGGATTACTCGCGCCACATGATCGGCCGGGAATCGAGGCGCTGGCTGCTCGCGGCGTGACCGGCTTTGCGCTCGAACGGCTGCCGCGCATTACACGCGCGCAGACGATGGATGTGTTGTCGTCGCAGGCGAATATCGCAGGATATAAAGCGGTGGTCATCGCCGCGAACGAATACGGACGCTTCATGCCGATGCTCATGACCGCCGCGGGCACCGTCAAGGCCGCGCGCGTGCTCGTGCTCGGCGCGGGCGTCGCCGGACTGCAGGCCATCGCGACCGCCAAGAGGCTGGGAGCGGTCATCGAGGCATTCGATGTGCGGCCCGCGACGAAGGAACAGGTCGAGTCGCTGGGCGCGAAGTTCATCGAAGTGCCCGTCACGGAAGACGATCGGAAACAGGCGGAAACGGCGGGCGGCTACGCGCGTGAGATGAGCGAAGACTATCAGCGCCGCCAGGCCGCGCTTATCGACGAACGCTCACGCGTCGCAGACATCATCATCACGACCGCGCTGATCCCGGGCAAGCCCGCACCTGTCCTGCTGCGTGAGGAGACAATCCGCTCAATGAAACCAGGTTCCGTTGTCGTCGATCTCGCCGTCGAGCAGGGCGGCAATTGTCCGCTGACGGAAAGAGACCGCGTCGTCGTGAAGCACGGAGTTATCCTCGTCGGCTACTCGAACCTTCCCGCGATGCTCGCCGCCGATGCCAGCGCCCTCTACGCGCGCAACATGCTCGCCTTCGTGACGCTGTTAGTCGATTCGAAGTCCGGAGCCGCCAACATCAATCGAGAGGACGAAATCATCGCAGGCGCGCTCGTCTGCGCCGACGGCCGCGTTGTCATGTCTGAAAGCTAGGACCTATTACCTGATACCTAGACCACGCCTGACACCTGTACCTGATACCTGATACCTGATACGCCTATGGACTCCACCATCACCAACCTCACCGTCTTCGTCCTTGCGGTCTTCGTCGGCTACCACGTCGTCTGGAACGTCACGCCCGCGCTGCATACGCCGCTCATGAGCGTCACCAACGCCATCAGCTCGGTGATTATCGTGGGAGCGATCCTGGCGTCGGGTTCGACCAACAGCCGCGTCGGTGTGCTGCTGGGGACGATTGCAGTCGCGCTTGCGTCGGTCAATACGTTCGGCGGTTTTCTGGTCAGCCTGCGCATGCTGGAGATGTTCAAGAGAAAAGAACCGGAACCAAAACCGGCAGCCGCCAAACACCAACCTCCAACAGTCCATTAATGACCGCAAACGAAGTCGCGCTGTGTTACCTGGTTGCGAGCATCCTGTTCATCCTCGCGCTCAGGGGACTCTCGCATCCGCGGACCGCGCGTCGGGGGAACCTGCTCGGGATGGTGGGGATGGCACTCGCCATCGTCACGACGTTTGCCATCACCAATCGGATCGATATGGCGCGGCTTGGCATCGGGATAGGCGCGGTGATTGGGCTCATCGTGTCGCGCCGGGTCCAGATGACGCAGATGCCGGAACTGGTCGCCGCGATGCACTCGCTCGTCGGCCTCGCCGCGGTGCTCATCGCGTTTGCCGTGGTCAACGACCCTTCCGCGTTCAACCTCGAGGTTCCGATTCCGCGCGGCAACCGCCTCGAACTGTTTGCCGGTACCTTCATCGGTGCAGTCACGTTTTCGGGATCGATCATCGCGTTTGGCAAGCTCGCGGGCCTCGGGAAATACAGCCGACTGTTTTCGAGCGCCCCGGTCGTCTTCAAGGCGCAGCACGTTGTCAATCTGCTCATCGCGCTGTCGATGGTTGGAGCCGGAATCGTGTTCGTTGCCTCGCCACCCGAGGGACAGTGGACACCGTTCGGTGCGATGACGGCGACGGCATTCCTCCTGGGCATCCTGACGATCATCCCGATCGGCGGCGCCGACATGCCGGTCGTCATCTCGATGCTCAACAGCTATTCGGGATGGGCGGCCGCAGGTATCGGCTTTTCACTCAACAACTCGATGCTGATCATTGCGGGTTCGCTCGTCGGCTCGTCGGGGGCAATCCTGTCGTACATCATGTGTCGCGCGATGAACCGGTCGTTCTTCAGCGTGATCCTTGGCGGCTTCGGCGCCGCAGAAGGCGCGGTGGCCAGCGGCGGCCAGCAGAAGGCGGTCAAGTCGGGGTCGGCAGAGGACGTCGCGTTCCTGCTGGGCAACGCCGACAGCGTCATCATCGTTCCTGGTTACGGGCTGGCCGTCGGCCGCGCGCAGCATGCGACCAAAGAGATGGCCGACAAGCTGACGAAGAAAGGCGTCAACGTCCGGTACGCCATCCATCCTGTGGCCGGCCGGATGCCCGGGCACATGAACGTACTTCTCGCGGAGGCCGAGGTGCCCTACGACCAGGTATTCGAAATGGAGGACATCAACGCCGATTTCGGCAGCGCCGACATCGCGTTCGTCCTCGGCGCCAACGATGTCGTCAATCCGCTCGCGGAGCAGCCAGGCAGCCCGATCTACGGCATGCCGATTCTCGAAGCGCACAAGGCGCACACCGTCGTCGTCAACAAGCGCTCAATGGCCGCGGGGTATGCAGGCGTCGACAATCCGCTGTTCTACATGGACAAGACGATGATGGTGTTCGGCGATGCGAAGAAAGTGATTGAGGAAATCGTCAAAGCGTTGGAGTAGGGTTCATTAGGTTCAAGGGGTTCATTAGGTTCAAGAGGTTCATTGGGTTCCGGTTCATTCAATGGTGCGGACCTACACGCATGAAATCTCGACCAAGGGACAAGGTGACGCACATGACGTCACACATGCGGTCGCCCGCGCGGTTGGGGACTCGGGTTTACGGGCGGGCATCGTTACCGTGTTTGTCGTCGGTTCCACAGCCGGCGTGACGACGATCGAGTTCGAGTCAGGAGCGATTCACGATCTGAACGGCATATTTGAGGAGCTGGCGCCGCGGGATGCCGAGTATCAGCATCATCTGCGGTGGGGCGACGACAACGGTTCGAGCCATGTCCGTTCGGCGCTTCTCGGCCCCTCGGTTACCATCCCGTTTCGTGACGGCGAGCTGATGCTCGGTCAATGGCAGCAGATTGCAGTCCTGGAATTCGACACGCGACCGCGTCGCCGTGAAATCGTGATTCAGATCATCGGCGAATAGCGTGGCGGATCTGCGAGGTTATTTGCGCCGGACGCGCCGTGCAATTTCGTCCTGGCCTCGACGTTCCTTCGATGCCGGTAGGGCTGCGGTTGGTTTCTGCGCCAACGACCACAGCCGAAGTCGTTCCACGCCATCGGCGCGAGTCCGGGCCCGCTGCGCACGGCTGGCGATCGCAACATCCTCCAGCGCGGAACCGACCATGTCCTGCCAGCGGGTCACCGCACTCGTTGTGGCCGTCTGCGCTGCGTCCGCTTCTTCCCATGCCGTCCACGTTATGGCACGTCCGAGATACTTCGCCTCGATGGGATGGAAGTTGAGGTAGTCGCCGACCTGATTCGGCGCAAGCGCCGAATCGGTGACGACACCGGACGGCAGCTGAAGGCGACTGCCACGAACAAATGTGTAGTCGCAATGGATGATGTCGTTGTCAGTATCGTGCAGTGCGATCATCACTTCGTTGAAAAAGGTCGTGACCGTTCCGCTATTCTTCGCCTGTCCCTGAACTCGAATCTCGCCCAGAGATCCCGTGCCAGGCTGAACGGTCTGGACAACGACGTTTCCTTGCAGCGGTTCGAGGTCGACGCTGTCCCAGGAAGTCGTCGCGAACACCCGTTCCACGCTGCTGACAGGTGTGTCGCTGTAAATGACGAAACATCCCGTTTCGCCGGATCCGAGCGTGGCGTCGTCGATGACCCGGGTTGCGGCCAACCGTCGCGACCGACCGTAGACATATCCAAACGCGGTTCCGATTTCCTTTCCTGCTGAATCCTGAAAGCTGGCGTCCATTTTGACGAACGGAGTCGCACGCGCACCCCATGCGCCTCGGATTTCTCCGAACAGCACGACATAACCCTCGCCGTCGTCGAAGAAAAAGCCGCTGACTGGTCGGGCTCCGGCAGCTCCAAACGGCACGGAATCCGTTACGGTGACGGCGGGCTCGGGTGACGGCGCACTCTTGCCACACGCGTTCACCGCGCGGATGCGGATGTAGTACGTCCCCACCGCGGCAGGCTGCACCGTGGAAAGCGCTGTCTCGCCAGTATCGAATTGCGAGATGTTCATCACACCCGGCGCATCGCCGACCTCGACCACATACGACGTGGCGGCGTTTGGTCCTGATGGCGCGCCGACCCATTGAACGGTAACAAGGGCTGGCGTCAACGCGTTGCCGATTGACGTTACTGACGCGGCTGCATTCGCCGGTGCCGCAGGCGGGGCTGTGCACGCTGGGCTCTGCGCGAACGAGCCGGTGGTTGAGGCGATGTCGATCAAGAATATGAATGCCACAGCCGCGATTTTCTTGTGGCTCATTCCACTCCATCCTTCCTCGACAACCCGCAGCATTTCGCGGGTGTCCACAGGTAGATAACGAGCCATGGCCGAGTTTCGAACACGTGGCGTGTCACGCATACGGCGCCTCCCGCCGTTAAATGCGCAAAGCACGGCCAAAGCGGCTCACAGCACGTGGCGCGATACCGCGATTTAGATGGCGCGATTAGGCGAGGCGGAGCCTCCGATCGGCCGGCCTGCCCGATCGGTGGACCTAACGCTCCGCCGCTACTGGCGGGTCGTGCGGCGCCACAGCCATCCGTCGGCCGGGCGGCGAATTTCCCTGAGGAGCGTGATCTTGCGCGACGACGGATCACGGGGTGGCGAAGCAACGACGATGACCCGGTCGCCTGCCTTGAGGGTGGTCGGTCCGACGTTGCCGTGGCGGAGCTGAATGAGGTTCTGCCACTCGGCTGCGTAGACATCGCCCGCATCCGTTCGAAGGTTGAACGTCACATGGGGATTGGCGAAATGGATGGAATCGACCGTCCCCTCGATTGAGACAGTCTGATCCTCAAAATAGGCGCCGTAGGAGTGATGCGCCGAAACGGCAGCCGTGAAAATCGTCGATCCCAGAATGGCGGCGAGAAGCGTTCGTCTCATATGAACCCTCCGGCGCTGCATCGGTGTGACGGAATGGGGCGCGCAAAGTTCCATCATGGCGCCAGCTCTTCAAGCCTGCGGTTCCGCGTCTCCAGCATGCCGAGCGCCGCCACGGCGCCCAGCAGCCCTGCTCCCGCGAACATCAGAAAGACTGCCGCGGTTCCGCGCGCGGCCACGAGATAACCGACAAATACCGGGCCGGCCGCGGATGCGAGCCGCAGCCAGCAGGTGGCGGCTCCCGTGCCCAGCGCGCGCATGCGCGTGGGATAGATCTCCGGCGTGTAGAGATAGAGGACGGCGTTCACAGACCCCACGATTCCGTAGCTGAGGGTGACGAGCGCGATCACAGCGGTCACGGAATGCGCGGCGAACGTGCCGAGCATCGCAAGCAACGCCGCGCCGGCGACGAAGCCGACACAGGTCCATCGCCTGCGACCGACGTAGTCGATAGCAAACGCGCACACCATCAGAATCGCGACCTGCGCGATGTTGTTGAACGTGCCGGCACGCAGCGCCGCCGCCAGACTGAGGTGATAGACGCTGCTGTAGAGCGTCGGCATCCAGTTGTTCAAGCCGTTGGTGATGAAGTACGCGCTCGCCCACAATGTCCAGACGATAAGTGTTCGAGTGCGGTACAGGCCGCTGATTAACTCGAACGCGGCCACCGGCGGACGCGAACGTCCGCCGCTACGATGATCGTCTGGAGCCGGGCGGCGCGAAACGGTTGTCGGACTGGATTCGAATGCCGTATCCCGCATTCCAAATCCCGGTGCGGCTGCCTCGATCTCGCGGATTACTGCATCGGCCTCCGCCACGCGCCCTTTCGAGATCAGCCAACGCGGCGATTCGGGCAATCGGAGCAACAGCACGGTCACCAGCAACCCGGGAATGCCGCCGATGAGGAACATCACCTGCCATCCAAGCGTCGGCACGAGCAATGCGCCAATCTGACCGGTCATCATCAGGCCAACGGGAAAAATCAGCTCGTACAGAAGGAAGAACCGCCCACGGCCGCGCGCTTTGGAGAGCTCGTTGATGTAGGTTGCCGCGACGGGCATTTCCCCACCCACCCCGATGCCCTGAATCAACCGGAGCACCAGCAGCGTTCCGAAATTACCGGCCAGTGCGCACGCGATGCTCATCACAGACATCAATGCGGTCGCACCGGCAACGCTTCGGATGCGGCCATAGCGCTCGGCCAGCGCGCCGAACACCAGCGCGCCGACAAACTGTCCGAGATAGCCGATGGCGATCAGCCAGCCGATTTGCGCGGGCGTGATCGCCCACAGGCGCACGAGCACGGGAAGGACGAACGCGAGCGACAGCGCATCGAAGGCATCGAAGAAGGTTGCACTGCCGACGATGACGCGGGCACGGACGTGCCAGCGCGAAAACGGAGTGCTCTCCAACCGTGCGAGGAGCGCTGAAGCGTCGGCGGACCAGTCAGACGCGTCCGAAAAGGCCACGCAGCTCCGTCGTGATGTGGTCGGGAAACTCGATGGGTGTCAGGTGCCGCGCGCCAGGAAGGACTGTGAGGGTCGACTGCGGAATCGCGTCATGAAGCTGCCGCGCCATTGCCACCGGCGTCGCGTAATCCTCTTCGCCAACGACGACCGCGGTCGGCATCTTGAAGTTCGGGAGTTGCGCGCGTGCATCGGCACCGCCAAGCAGCTCGCATGACGCCGCATAGCACTCAACGTCGTTGGCGACGAAGATATCTGTGGTCCGCGTGAGTACGTCCGGATGAGTTGCGCGGAAGCCGTCGGAGAACCAGCGCGTCAGCTGAAAGTCGATCATGCTGCGCAGGCCCTTCGCCCGCGCCGTATCGGCTCTCTCCTTGAACTTCGCCGTGGCATCGGCGCCGTACCATGCCGTGGTGTCGATGAGACCAAGCGCTGACGTGCGTTGCGGAAACTCCGCCGCAAACGCCTGCGCCACGTTGCCGCCCATCGAACAGCCGGCAACGACGGCCCGCTTCCATCCGACGTGATCCAGCAACTCCCCAAGGTCGCGTGCGAACAATTGCGTGGTATACGGCCCCGGCGTTCGAGCCGATCGTCCGTGGCCCCGACAATCGAACGTCAGGATCTCGGCTTCGTCCTTCAATCGCTCCACGACACCATCCCAGACGGTGCGATCGAGCGCAAGCGAGTGAATCAACGCAATTCGCGGGGCGCCTGGTCTTGGTGCGGGATGATGTGTGAACGAGAGCATTCGTGTCAGGAGGCGGAATTCAGCGCCGGCTCGTTCAATGGAACATTCCACGCGTCGTAGCCATACAGCCACGAGGTGTCGTCGTTGCCGCCTTTCATCCAGGTGTTCGCGCTCGAGATGGCTTGGATGCGGGACGTCCTCGGCTTCCGGTGAGACTCGTAACGCGCGAATGCGGTCCGGACGTCTCCATCAGCATCGGCCAAACATCGCGCCAGGACGGCCGCGTCTTCCATCGCCGTCGCAGCGCCCTGCGCCATGTATGGCGTCATCGGATGGCACGCATCGCCAAGCAGCACGACGCGACTGTCGCTCCACTTCGTCAGCGGCTCGCGCTCGAGAATGGCCCACTTGTGACAGTCGGGGCACGATTCGAGAACGGCACGGACGTCCGGATGAAACCCTTCGTAGGCCTGTCGCAGCTCGCGCACGTCGCCTGTGGCGGACCATGATTCCGGCGTGAGCCATTCCGCGGGCTCGGGCACGCTCGTGACGAAGTAGATCTCGCTCTTGTCGCGCCGCGTGTAGTAGATGACGATGTGCCGATCGGTACCCCACCACTTCGTTCGCGAGTTGCCGATGTCTTTGCCGCCCATCCGTGCGGATGGAAACACCGCGCGATACGCGATGCGTCCCTTGTGAATCGGCGCATCGGGGCCAATGATGATGTCGCGCACGATCGAGTGAACGCCATCGGCGCCGATGACGGCGTCGGCTTCAGCCGTATCACCATCTTCGAAGGTCAGCGTTACGCCGCTGCCGCGCTCGTCGAGGCCGACCAGTTTCTTACCGCGTTTGATGATGTCATCCGGTAACACCGAGAGCAGCGCCTCGTGCAGATCGCCACGATGCATGCACAGATACGGTGCGCCGAAGAGCGATTCCGGCATCGGCAGCTCTCGCATCACCTCGCCGGTATCCCACTGCCGATTGAGGTGCGAATACGGCTCGAACGAAGTCGCCCTCACCCGCTCCTCGATGCCGATTCGCCGGAGGACCTTCATCGAATTGGGCATCATTTGGATGCCTGCGCCGATGCGCATGAACCGGATGGCCTGCTCGTACACCTGCACGTCGAATCCAAAGAGCCGTAACGTCGATGCGGCGGTAAGCCCGCCCATGCCAGCGCCGACAATGGCGATAGAAAGCCGAGTAGGAGTATTGGCCACGGTTCCCGTTCGAATCATACCAAGCCACCCATTGCACGCAGCCTCGCGGGCGGGCTACGATTCGGCCACTTCACCGTGAACGCCTGCGCAAGTTGACGCGAGGAGAGTTATGAGCATGCAGAAGAAGCTGCGCGTTGGAGCGGTCATCGTCTCTGTCGCGCTCGGCGTGTCCGTCGTGTACGTCTCGCTCGGAGCACAGCAGGGCCAGTCGGGGCCGCGCTACGTGTTCGATCCGGGATGGCCGCAGCCGCTGCCGAACAACTGGAAGATGGGCGGCGTTACCGGGCTGGCCGTCGATCCGAAGGACGACACCGTCTGGGCGTACGACCGTCCGAACGACCTGACCAATATCGAGCTGGAAAAGGAAATCGGCATTGCCGACTGCTGCACGCTGCCGCCGGCGATGATCCACTTCGACAAGGACGGCAAGGTGATTGGCTCGTTCCAGGCACCGCAGGGACACGGCATGGACGTCGACAGCAAGGGCTTCGCGTACCTCGGGCAGAACACGGTCCGGAAGTACGACACGAAGACCGGCAAGCTCGTGGGCGCGATTGAACACACGCCGGAACTGGAAAACGGAAACAAGTTCCTGGAGGAGACGAGCCTGCCGCCGCATACTCCCGGTCAGGGCACGATGGGCCCGGTCGCCGGGTTCCTGCCGCCGCCTCCCGGCGCGGCTGGTCGGGGCGGTCGCGGTAATGTCGACCCGGCGGCGCAGGCCGCCGCGCGCGCGGCGTTCCGGGCGAAGTATCCGCCGACGACGCCGATGATTGTCGGCGGCATCGAAGAGATTCGCGTCGACGAGCAGGCCAATGAGATTTACGTCGCCGACAACTATTTGAGCGGCCGCGTGATGGTGTTCGACTTGACCTCGCTGAAATTCAAGCGCGGCTGGGGTGCCTACGGCCATAAGCTGTCCGAGATCAGCACGAAGGACGAAGACCACGCGTACAAGCCGAACGGGCCGATGCCGAAGGAGTTCGCCGGGCACTTGACGTTCAACTTCTCGAACGACGGCCTCGTGTACGCCGCGGATCGAAATGCCAATCGCATCCACGTCACCGACAAGCAGGGGAACTTCAAGAAAGAATTCAAGCTCGCCGAATACACCGGTGTGGGTGGATCGACTGGCGGCGTCGCCTTCTCGCCCGACAAGGCGCAGAAGTATCTCTTCATCTCAGACCTGACGAACAACCACGTCTGGTTCCTGGAGCGTGAAACGGGAAAGGTGGTCGGTCAGCTTGGCAGCATGGGCGAGAACGGCGGACAGTTCTTCGGCCTGCATATGATCGCAACCGACTCGAAGGGCAACATCTACACCGGCGAGGTGTTTGCGGGCGAGCGCGTCCAGCGCTTCGTTCCTGCCGACAGCCCGCGCGGCAAGCATCTCGAGCAGCTCGCGCGGATTCCGCTGAACTAACCACAACGACCAACGACCAACTTCCAACTTCCAACTTCCAAGATCGGGTGCTTGGTGGTTGGAAGTTGGAGATTGGGAGTTATCCGCAATGCCAGTCAAACC
>Ga0070670_100005134_pt1 | contig 11016 bp, 9 predicted proteins | sample KBSS63metaG_FD_64665 | JGI IMG/M metagenome (GOLD analysis project Ga0070670, IMG submission 64665) | Switchgrass rhizosphere microbial communities from Kellogg Biological Station, Michigan, USA - KBS S6-3 metaG | ecosystem: Host-associated > Plants > Roots > Rhizosphere > Soil ... | reverse complement strand
CGACACGACGCCGCGCGCGGGCACGCTGACGGTGGCCGGCCAGACGTTCACGGTCAACCAGGCTGCCGCGGCCTGTTCGTACACGGTAGCGCCGTTGACCATACCGGCTGGCCCGGGCGCAGGCTCCTCCAGCGTCGATGTCACGACCACGTCCACGTGCTCGTGGACCGCGACGTCGAACGATTCCTGGCTCACGTTGACCGGGACGGCCGGCGGCAGCGGAAACGGGACCGTGCCGATCGGCATCGCCGCCAACCCCGACCCAACCTCGCGCTCGGGCACGCTCACCGTGGCCGGCGAGACAGTAACGGTCAACCAGGATCCGGCGCCATGCACGTTCTCGCTGTCGGACACCACGCTCTCGATCGTGGCGGCCGGCGACGACAAGACGATTCACGTCACCGCGTCGAGCGCGAGTTGCGCGTGGACGGCGTCGAGCGACATGTCCTGGATGACCATCACGAGCGGCGCCACCGGCACCGGCAGCGGCGATGTCGTCGTCCACTTCGACGCCAACCCGGATACGTCCCCGCGGACGGGCACGTTGACGATCGGAGGTCACACGGTGTCGGTCACTCAGGATGCAGGACCTTAAGAAGTGCCAAGTGGGAAGTGAGAAGTGCCAAGTGGAATGGCAAGTGGGAAATAGGAAATAGGAAGTAGGAAGTAGGAAGTAGGAAGTAAGAAGTGGGAAGTGGAAAACAGGAGGCCGCGTGCGCCGTTGCGACTGGAAAGCTGTCACGATCCTGCAGGGACTGCTGCTCGTGCTCGGGGCGGTGCCGGCGATGGCGCAGGGATCGGTTTCCGATGCGCTGTCGTTCCTGCTGACGAACCAGGCGGTGCCGACCGGCGACTTCACGAAGGACTCGGAGTCGGCAGCGGTGACGCGCGACACGATTACGCGGCTGCTCGCAGTGGAGCTCACGACGCAGCCCCTCAGCTCGTCGTCCGGCGGTTTCACCTACCGTTTCAACCCGAGCCTCGGGACCGTCGAGCGTGCCAGCAACAGCTTCGGGCCGTTCTTCACCGAACGCAGCCTCACGGCCGGCCGCGGGCGTGCATCGGTCGGCGTGAGCCTGCAGTACTCCGAGTACACCAAGCTCGACAGCTACACGCTGAACGACGGCACGTTCGTCACGACGGCCAGCCAGTTCCGCGACGAGTCAGAGCCCTTCGACGTCGAGTCGCTGAAGCTGTCGCTGAAAACGACCACGTTCAACATCCTCGGCAACATCGGCCTGACCGACCGGATCGACGTCGGCGTGGCCGTGCCCGTCGAATGGCTCACGCTCGAGGGCTCGCGCCTGAACGTCTACCGCGGGTCGCAGTTTCTCCAGGCGAGCGCCACGGCTGAAGCCACCGGACTCGGCGACATCGCGATCCGCGGCAAGGTCCGGCTCTTCGGCGATCGCGGGAGCGGCCTGGCCGTGCTCGAGGAAGTCCGCCTCCCCACGGGGAGCAAGGAAGATCTGCTCGGATCCGGCGAAGCCTCGTACCGGACGGTCATCGTAGGCTCAATGGAGCCGGGGGTGTTCGCCGCGAACTTCAATGCGGGCTACACCGTGGGTGGCGTGGCCGACCAGTTGGACTATCGGCTCTCGGCCAGCCTCGCGCTGTCGGCGCACGTCACGCTCATCGGCGAGCTGGTTGGACGGCGTATCGATGGCATCGGCGCCATCTCGCAGGAGCGCACGCCGCATCCCACGATCGCTGATGTCGACACGCTGCGTCTCGTGACCAGCGGAGACAGCACCAACACCAACAGCGTCATCGCGGGGGCGAAGTGGAACGTCTTCAAGTCATGGCTCGTGAACGGCAGCGTGGCCGTCCCGGTCAGCAGCAGCGGCCTGCGCGCGGACTGGTCCGGTCTGGTCGGCCTGGAGGTGACGTTCTGATCTCAGCGTGAGCTGAGCGATTGAATTCGCCAGGCGCCGTCGGTGGACTTCTGCAGATCGAAGACCCATTCCCGCCTGGCCGACTGGGTCCCGCCGCCACCTACCCGCTTCACGTACTCCACGCCACCGTTGCAGGCGGCACGCGCCGTCGCAGACGCCACGGTCACGTCGCATCGATCGAAGACGATGCTCTGCGAGGAGAGGCCGCCGAAGGCGCGCCCGAGCGCCTTGGTGTCGACCGACGGCCACACCGCGTGGACGGCGTCGGGGTCGAATTGCTCGAAGCCCCTCTGGTAGCTGCGAAGCACCGCGCGAATCCGCTGCTCATCAGAAGGCGGTACCGCCGCGGCCACGGCAGGCGCGGCTGCGGGCGCACTTGTCACCGTGCGCGGCGCCGGCCGGGCAGGGCGTTCTTCGATCGAGACCGGTGCACCCACCGTCGGCTGCGGCGGGAGTGGCTGCGGCGTCACTGCAGTCAGCGCAGCTTCAGGCGCCGGAGGCACGGCCCCGGCCGACGGCTTCGCTTTGACAGTTTCAGCCGGGCGAGCAGGCGCGGCCGGCCGATCGGCGGACGCGTGCCTCTGGACAGGCACCTTCGCTTGGACGGGAACCTTCGCCGGCGGACGTACAGCAACTGCCGACTTCGCGGGGACCGCGGGCCGTGCTTGCTGATCGCGAACCTTCGGGGTCCGAGTCGGCACCGTCGATAGCTTCGTGGATCTCGACACCGGCGGTCGGACATCAGCGGGCCGGGCCGGGGGCGGTGCTTGAGAGTCCGCGACCACTGCTGCCGGCGCTTGCGTCGTCTGCACGGGCGCCGCAGACCAGTGCCACCTGAAGGCAACCATCACCAGCAGCAGGGCGACTGCACACACGGCGAGCGTTCCTGCGAAGAACCACGGAGCGACGCTCTCTCGGACGACGACAGGATCCGGCGGCGGGAATCTGAACTGGTCGATCGCCGGCAGGCGCTCGACCGTGCGCGGCACCATCAGGCGGCTGTCCAGGGACACGGCGACCGGCGGTGCTACGAGCGCAACCGGAGTGGCAGGCGTCCAGCTTTCGAGTGGTTCGGATTCGGGCGCTCGAGCCAGCTCTACCGGCGCGGGCGGCTCATCGGCAAGGCCGCGCCTCCCGCCGAGGTCATTCAGCGGAACGATCCGAAAATTCTCGACGACCTCCTCAGGTGGAGGAGACTTCTCGAACCAGACGAGCTCGAGCTTCTCGACAGGCGGCCACGTGATGCCGCTGTCGGTCTCGCTGTCGATGTTTGGAGCCGGAAGGGATCGAGTTGCCACGGAACTCCCGTGCCCATCATCCGCCGCCAAACCGACTCCGTCAAACTCGTCCGTCGCGAGCTCGGCCGTCACCGCTCGCCCCGCCGCGCCAGCCCGGCCACGTGACGGCCGGCGCGCATGCTGAGGGCGATGATCGTCAGCGTCGGGTTCTTCTCGGGAAGCGTGGTGAAGGCGCTGCCGTCCACGACGAACAGGTTCGGCACGTCGTGGGCCTGGCTGGATCGGTTGAGCGCGCTGGTCTTCGGATCGTCGCCCATGCGGCACGTGCCCGCCTCGTGGCTGGCGAAGCCGTTCATCCAGGAGTCCTTGAAGAACAGGCGCGCGCCGGCGGTATGAAAGATCTCTTCGAGCGACGCCGACATCTCGTTCCACAACGCGCGATCGTTGTCGCAGTAGGTGAACTGCACCGACGGCAGCGGAATGCCGTGCGCGTCGGCCTTTCCGCTCGCGATGGCCACCTGGCTCTCGCGCCGCGCGATCACCTTGGCCATGCCGCCCATCTGGAACATCGCGGGCTGCAGCGCGGCGACCTCGCGCTTGAAGCTCGTCCCGAAGCCGGCCACTCGCGTCGCGTGATGCGGGTAGTCATGCGTCTCGTACATCACCTGCGCGAAGAACCCGCCGACGTGATCCTTTGCCGGGCGCAGATGGTTGTAGCGCGGGATGATCGAGTGGTCGGTGGCGCCGTCCTGGTTGACGGGATCGCGTCCGACGAGGGCTTCGAGATATCCGTGCATGTTGAGCTGGGTGTGGCCGGTCAGGTAGCGTCCGACAAGGCCGCTCGAGTTCGCCAGGCCGTTCGGAAAGCGCGCGCTCGCCGAGTTCAGCAGCAGGCGAGGCGTTTCGATCGCGCCGCAGCCGACGACGACGAAACGCGCGCGGATGGAGTGATCGCGCCTGGTGACGCGATCGACGAACGTCACGCCGGAGGCGCGGCCCTCGCCGTCCACGTCGATCTGGCGGACCAGCGCGTTCGTGCGCAGCGTCAGCCGGCCGGTTGCCAGGGCATCGGGCAGGATGGCGTTCACCGACGTCGCGATCGCGCCGACCTCGCAGCCGTCCATGCAGTGGCGGCAGTAGTGGCACGGCATCCGCGCGCCGCGCATCGTTCCCACCTGCAGCGCCTTGCGCACGGGAATCATCGGGATGCCCAGCGTGCGGCAGGCCTTGCGCCCGAGCTGCTCGGCGCAGCGCATCGGCGGCGGCGGCGCGTAGAAATCACCGTCGGGCAGTTGTGGCAGTCCTTCCCGCGTGCCGACCACGCCGATCAGGCGCTCGGCCTCCGAGTAGAAGGGCGCGAGCTCGTCGTAGCTGATCGGCCAGTCGGGCTCCATGCCGTGCAGCGTGCCCTCGCGGAAGTCGTCCGGCGAGAAGCGGAGCGTCACGCCGTTCCAGTGCAGGCTGCGTCCGCCGAGCACGCGGATGCGATCGACGCTCAGCGGGTCGCCCGAGAAGCGGACCTCGCGGTCGATGTTGTCGGGATAGAAGATCGCCTGGCGCTCAGGCCAGGACCCGCGACGCGGAAACTGATACGGCCACTTGTGGCCGGCGTATTCGGAAGGCTGGACTTCGCGTCCCGCTTCGAGCAGCAGCACCCGCGCGCCGGCGAGCGCCAGTTCGCGCGCCGCGGTTGACCCGGCGGGCCCGCTGCCGATGACGCACGCATCGTACGGCTCGGCGCGGGTCAGGACGTCCATGGGGACATTCTAGGGCGCTCGGCCTTCGGCCTCGCGGGGCGCGCTCACTTCGTTCGCGCGGGGGTCCCGGCTACAATCGAGGCAGCGGAGGGATGGCCGAGCGGTTGATGGCGGCGGTCTTGAAAACCGTTGTACCCGAAAGGGTATCGGGGGTTCGAATCCCTCTCCCTCCGCCATGCGCGCCTCGGCGCGCATGGGCGGAGTGAGTCGTCTTCAGGCACGTGGCACGAATTCCGCCGGGGTCGCGCTCCGCGCGCACGGCTGGAGTGAGCGGTCCTCAGGCACGCGGCGGGCACGAATCTCCGGTGTCGGATCCGGAATGCCATGCGCGTGAACAGGGTGAGCGGTCTTCAGGCACGGGCCACCTCGACTGTGCCTTCCGCCATGTAAGAAGGTGCCGCGGGTATACTGCAGGACGTTCCGTGCCTCGCATCCCGTTCATTTTCGAGTGACGTGTCGCTGCTGGCCCCGGGAGCCGGGGCCAGTTGGAGGTTCGTATGCGTCGGATTTTGATCGTTCTCGCCAGTTTCGCCGTTGTCTCGATTGCGGCGGAGACCAGGGTCGGCGCCCAGTCGTCATCGGCGACGGCGTCGCTCGCAATCAGCGCCAGCGTCGCGAAGAACTGCACCATTACAACCACGCCGGTGGCCTTCGGCAGCTACGACTCGGTTACCACCAACGCCACGGCACCGCTCGACGGCGTCGGCGCCGTTATCGTGACCTGCACGAAAGGGGCGCCGGCCAAGGTGGGCCTGAACGACGGCGGCAACGCCCAGGGCACCACGCGTCGAATGAGTCAGGGCGCGGCCGACTTTCTGACCTACGAACTCTACAAGGACACGGGACACGCCACCCGTTGGGGCAATACCGCCGATACCTCCCTCGATATCCCGGCGGCGCCGAGCCAGACCCCGCGTAGCTTCCCTGTCTACGGGCGCGTGGCTCCGGCACAAACGGCCGCGGTCGGCAGCTACACCGACACCGTCATGGCGACGGTAAATTTCTAACGGACCGCGACCGTGCGACTTCAACTCATCCCCGCCGTGGCCGCGGCGTTGCTGCTTGTGCCTCACGCCGCGAGCGCGTCCAAGTTCACCGTCACGCCGACGGAAGTCAACCTCTCGACGTCGGCAACAAGCGCGCTCGTCACATTGCGCAACAACAGCAAGTCACCGCTGCGATTCGAGGTCACTCTCGTCAGCTGGTCAGAAGACGAGCATGGCCAGATGGCGCTGAAGCCGTCATCCGACGTGCAGTTCTTTCCCAAACTGATCGAGCTCGCCGCCGGCGCGTCGCGCAACATCCGAATCGGCATCAAAGCCGGCACGGCCCGTGACGTCGAACAGTCTTTTCGCCTGTTCGTCGAGGAGCTCCCGGATCAGTCGGCGCCGACGACCAACGCGGTGGCCCTTCGCACCAAAATCGGCATCCCGGTGTTCGTCCGGCCGGCGAAGCCTGCGCGGACCGCAGCGATCGATGGCGTCTCGGTCGAGAACGCCAAAGTACTTGTGCGTGTTCGCAACACCGGCAATCTGCACGTCAGCGTCGATACCATCAAAGTCACGGGCACTGGCGGATCGGGCGCCACGTTCACGAAGGAGGGCGCCGGTTGGTACGTGCTGCCGGGCGCGATGCGAATCTTTGAAATCCCGATGACGGCCACGGAATGCAAGTCGACGACCCACGTCGCCGTGGAAGTGATCGGGCACAAGCGATCGCTCACGGGCGCAAGCGAGGTGTCGCCGGCTGCGTGCGCTGCTCCATAGGAACGATTGTCGCCGCGGTAATGCTCGTCGCCGCGCCGGCTTTCGCGCAGGAGCGCTCGATCTGGGCCCTCGTGATCAACGACGAACCGAAGGGCGACGTCGAGGTGCTGCTGACTGCCGACGGACCGTGGGTCGATCCGGCGGCGCTCGTCGCGGCCGGAGTGCTGAACGTGCCGGAAGGCCGGCGACAAGTGTTTGCGCCGGACACCATTCCGCGCGTGTCGCTCGCCTCGCTCGCGCCCCAAATCAAGTTCACCCTCGACCAGACGGAGGTTCGCTTGAACATCTCTGCGGACCCGGCGCTGTTGAGCACGACCGAGGTGGCGATCTCCAACCCGCGTCCAGCGGGATGGAAGGTCAGCTCGAACAATGCCGTCTTCCTGAACTACTCCGCGAACTGGTCTACCGACGGCAAGACCGCCGGTTACGGCGAACTCGGAGCGCATCTCTTCGGCGCGCTGCTCCAGACCGCCGCCAGCGTCGACGACGCCGGCGCGATCACACCCGGCTTGACCAGCCTGACGTTCGACCAGGTTCGCAGCCGGCGCCGCTGGGTCCTCGGCGACACGATCGGGCGATCGACCACGCTCGGCAGCTCGCCAGTGGTCGGCGGGTTCAGTGTCTCGACGCAACAGGACCTCGATCCGTACTACGCCATCTATCCTGCGCCGCAGATCAGGGGCGCCGTGCGCACGCCGTCGACTGCAGACGTGTACGTCGACGGCCGCCTCGTCTCATCGGTGCGCCTGCCGCCCGGGCAATTTACGCTGAACGATCTGCCGATCGAAACCGGCCTCGGCAACGCTCGAGTGATCATTCGCGATGCCTTCGGACGACAGCAGTCGATCGACCTCGGCTTCTACCTTTCCACGCAGTTGTTGAAGCAGGGTGAGCAGGAGTACTCGTATGTCGCGGGACTGGAGCGAACGTCGAATGCCACCAAGGTCGAGTACGGGCGCGCGATGGGCACGGCGGTCCACAACATCGGCCTCGCCGACTGGTTCACGATCGGCTTCCAGGGCGAAGGCGCAAAGGACCTCGCGATGGGCGGGGTCGGGTTCAACGCGAAGCTGTGGCGCCTGGGAACGTTTGGCGCCGAAGGACTGGCGAGCTCTGGGACGCCCCTGACTCCTCAACATCTGACGTCGCCGCCTCCGGGACCCTGGGTGCAGGGCTATGCCGCGACCGGCGTCTACTCGTTTCTCTCGACCTGGATCAGCACCCAGGCGCGCGCGACGTGGATCGGGCCGAGGTTCCAGAACCTCTTTCTCGAACAGGCCACCCGGGCGCAGTTGAACGCCGACGCGTCGGTCTCCTTTGCGCTCGGCCGGTTGGGTTCGATCACCACCGGCTGGACGCTGGGCGGTCCGGAGGCGCTCACCGCCCGCATCTCGCAGATCGATCCGGATTTCATCGGACGACTCCCCGACTCGCTGAAAAGAAACCTGCAGAGTGCGCTCTCGGAGCAGCACGATAAATTGTTGCGACTGGGCTACAGCGTGAGCCTCACGCGACGCGCACAGCTGTCGGCAAACGTGACCCGCGATGACAAGGCGGGTTCGCCGGTCGCCTGGTCGGGCTTTGCCTCCCTGAGTATTGCGATGGGCTGGCGCACGATCGCCAGCGCGGTGACGTCGGTCGATGCGGAAGGCAAGGCGTTGACGTCAGTCAACGCTCAGCGATCGTTGCCGCTGGGGCCCGGGTTCGGGTTCCGCATCGATGCCGACGCCCAGGATCCGTACCGCACTGCGGGAACCTTCGAAGCCCAGGGCAAGCGCGGAATCGTCGGCGTGCGAGTCGATGGCTCACAGGACGACAAGACGGTCGGCACGATCAACCTTGCCGGCAGCATCGTCGCCATCGGCGGCGAAGTGTTGCTGTCGCGGCCGGTGGACGATGGGTTTGCGCTCGTGAAGGTGCCGGAATCACCGGGCGTGCGCGTGCTCGCGAACAATCAGTTGTCGGGACGCACGGGAAGGCGAGGATCGCTGTTCGTCCCCGACTTGCGTTCGTACCTGTCGAGCCCGATCGGGATCGTGCAAGACGACATTCCGGTTGAAATGAAGCTGGGTGCGATCTCGCAGGACATCGCCGTTCCGTATCGCGGCGGCGCCGTGGTGACTTTCGAAGCCGAGGTCATACACGCGTTGAGCGGCCGCCTGGACGCTGCCGGAACGGTGCCGGAATACGGCACGCTGAAGGTCACCGTTGGCGCCACCGAGTTCAGTTCGCCGCTGAGCGCCAGCGGCGAGTTCTATTTCGAAGATCTGCCGCCTGGCGATCATCCTGGCGTCGCCACCTGGGGCAGTCACACGTGCCGGGCGACGATTCACATGCCAGATAAGGCGCCGGCGATGACGGATGCCGGCGTCGTGACCTGCGTGGAGGGAGAGAAGTGACCCCGGCGCGCTCGCTGACAGTCGCGCTGCTGGCGCTCGGCGTCCTGATCGCCACGCGGCCGGGCGCCGAGGCGCAGTTTCCGCACGGGTTGTTGGCCGCTCCGCCGAAAGGAAAACCTGACAACGGACTCTGTACGATCGAAACGCGGCCGTTGAGCTTTGGCAACTACGATCCGGAGGCCAACGCAGACCTCGACGCCCTGGCCCAGGTCATCTACACGTGCAACAACCACGCGAGCAAGATTCGAATTGAAATGACGACCGGCGCCTCGAACCAGTTCGACCGCTACATGTCGTCAGGAGCCACGGATCGCCTTTTCTACAACATCTACCTCGACTCGACGCACCAGACGATATGGGGCCAGGGCTTGTATGGCACGGATGTCTATTTTGAGAGCAATCCACCAAATGGTACGCCGGTGGTGGTACCGGCGTTTGGACGTGTTCGCCGAGGGCAGAACGTGGAGCCGGGAGAATACCTCGACGCCCTGACCGTCCGGATCCTGTTCTGACTCGCTTAGAAATCGATGACCAGGACCGCGTCGCGAACTTCGCTGCGTGGAGGCGCGATGGGACGCTGCACGCGGGGCGTGGTCGCGCCGTTCGCGCAGGTCACCGACACAGGGATCGTCGCGAAGATCGCAGTCTCCGCCGATCCCGGGACGTCCACGTTGCAGGTAGAGACCACGGTCGCCGTGACGAGCAGAGGGGCAGAAGCAGATTCCGCCCGCGCCACCGCCGGCGCGCCGGCGAGGATTGCTGCTGCAAGAACCGTTCGAACCATTGCCTTTCCATTCTAGTGTCGCCGGTGGTTGCCGGATTCACCCTTTTGGGTCAGTGTCCCGGACGCCAGGCTGAAACGTCGGCCCTGATGGTGCGTGCCCGATCCTTGGAGGTCGCTCCGAAATTCCGGAGGGCGTTCAGTCCACGTTGGTGCGCCCATCCCAAGTGGTCGTGCCACCTTCAAGAGACGCATCCGAAATTCAGCCAGAATCCAGCTCATGCACGACAATCCATCCCTTCGCCGCACTTGGAAAGAGACCGGCATGGGTTGTGCGGAGTCTCATGTCAGTGCCTGTCTGTCCTGACCTTGATCCCGAGGAGACCGCAATGTTCAAACGTATCGTCGTGCTGGCCGCCGTGTGCTTCATGGCCAGCCTTGGATCCGCTCGCGCGCAAGAGCCACGCGCCGAGCTGAGTGCCTTCGCCGGCTGGACCTTCTCCGACGGTGTCAGCGGCACCAGCGTCCGTGCCCCGGACGGCAACACGTACGACCGCGTCGATCCGAAGGACTCCGCGTCGTGGGGATTCAGCTTCGGCATCCTGGCCGGCCCGAACGCCGAGGTCGGGTTCATATACGGGCAGCAGCCCTCGAAACTGGTGCTCGGCGGAACGGCCGACCGCGAGCTGGGCGACATGTCCGTCAAGAACTATCACGGCTACTTCGGCTACAACTTCGGTCATAACGACAGCAAGGTGCGGCCGTTCGTGTTCGGCGGCCTCGGCGCGACGAGCTTCGGCAGCGTGGACGTCACGGTTGCCGGAACGGCCCACAACATCGACTCGTCGACGAAGTTCTCGACGACCTGGGGCGCTGGCGTGAAGATGATGGCCAGTCCGCACTTCGGCATCCGGGCCGCGGCGCAGTGGACGCCCACCTACGTCAAGAGCGACGCGGCGGGGTGGTGGTGCGACCCGTACTGGGGCTGCTATCTCGCTTCGAACGCGCAGTACGCGAATCAGTTCGGGTTCAACGGAGGCGTTAGTCTGCGGTTCTAGAGATTTCGTGGGGCGAGCAAGGGTTCTGACCCGGCTCGCCCCGCTCGCCCTGTTCGGCCCGCTCGCCCCTGCTCGCCCCCCTTGCCCCCCTCGGCCGTACGGATGTAGCGTGACCGGCGTCCCATGCTCATCTACGCCGCCATCGCCGCCTTTGGCCTGCTGTTCCTCCTGGTGATGCTCGT
>Ga0070670_100005132_pt1 | contig 11017 bp, 5 predicted proteins | sample KBSS63metaG_FD_64665 | JGI IMG/M metagenome (GOLD analysis project Ga0070670, IMG submission 64665) | Switchgrass rhizosphere microbial communities from Kellogg Biological Station, Michigan, USA - KBS S6-3 metaG | ecosystem: Host-associated > Plants > Roots > Rhizosphere > Soil ... | reverse complement strand
CACCTCTGTCTTGGGGCCACCCTGTGTGACCACGATCCGAATGATGACCGCCCAGAACACGATGCACAGGGGGATGGCGACGGTCCAGAACCATCCCCTCACGCTCATGCGAGCCTCGACCAGACAAGCGCGATGCCGACGAGGATGGCACCCCACCACCCGATGGAGCGGCCCTTCGCCTCGATCTCCTCGACGGCGAAGAACGCGATGGCGACGATGATCAGGATGGTCGGTCCGTTCATGGCTCTCCTACGGGTCAACGACCCAGTACCCAAGGACGTACAGGTACATTGCCGCACCGGACGTGGCGGTGTACTTCATCTGCCGGTTGTTCGTGCCACCGACCATGACGATGCCCGGGCCGAACGACCCACCACGGTTCGCGGACCCCGACGTGTAGCCAAGCAGGGCCGAACTGCCGTCGAAGTCCTTCACCGTGAATGAGTAGTTGTTCGTGGAGGACGGGTCGCGGACCATCGCCGCCATCCATGCCGCCACGACGGTGGGATCATTGGCCGGGAGTTGCGGGAGTTCAAGCGTCTGCTCGCTCCCGTTCGACACCACGTTGTTGACGACCGTGATCAGCGGGATGCGGACGAAGCGCCAGTTCCTGTTGGCAGCGGGCGGCGCGGTCGGGTGGGTGTGGTCCTCCGTCGAGATGTCCTTGCCGTTGATCTCCAGCACGCCGGTCGAGGGCGAGGACAACTCGGTGTCCACCCCGAAGATCAGGCCGTGCGGCCCGCCCTCCACGAAGTCGCGGCCACCGTTGAGCGAGCCGCGATAGCGGAACACCCCGCCCTTGAAGCCGTCGATCTGGATGCCGCCCGCGTCCATGACCGTGGCCCCGATGGCTGCCGGTGACCACGCTGTCGCGACCGACGACTCCTCCAACTTGATGGCATCCCACCACGCCTGTGATCCGACCGCGCCGTTGGCAACCAGCACCACGTGAACGTCGCCGTCGAAGGTGCTGTGCCAGACCGGGGTCTTGTACCGGCGCACGTCGTACTGCTCGGCGTTGTACCAAGGCAGCGTCTGGTGCAGCACCTCGCTCGTCATCGGGACGAGCGGGTCGAACAGGCCCGCCTGAATGATGTTGCCCGCCGTGTCCTCCAGCCGGAAGTGCGCGCCGCTGTCGCCGTCACTCTTCATGAGGCCGGTCAGGATGTACGACCGTCCGGTCTTCACCGGGGTCTTGATGCTGTAGACCTTGGTCTCACCGGCAGCGGCGACCTTCACGTACATCGAGCGCGTGCCGTACACGGACTCGCCCGGGTCGATCTCCCACGGTGCGTCCAAGGTGGTGCCGCCACGGGTGGTGGACCACTTGTCCACCAGCACCACGCTGGTGTCGGTCGGGATCGTGATCGTGTCGAGCGTCGGGCCAGCCGTCGCGGACGGGATCAGCCACGCCCGCCAGAACAGGTGCTGCGCCTTGGGCACCGACGAGATCGAGTCCTTCCAGTCGGCCTCGGCGGGCAGCGCGCCCGTCGCGTTGGCCGCGTACTGGACCTTGATCGATGCTCCCACCGGGATCGTTGCGACCACGCTCGGCGTGCCCCACGACTTCGGGGCTGCCGTGAGATCACGGTGGTGGACCGTGTACCCGTAGCGTGGCGTGAACGTCTGGGTCGCGCTGCCGATCAGCCCGTCCACGTCGCTGACCGTGACGGTCACCGTGACCGGCGTGCCGTTGACGAGGGCGATGCTCAGGGTGTGGGACGTTGCCCCGCCCGGGTGGTACGTGGCCGGTTCGCCCGGTGCGGTGATCGTGTAGCCGTCCTGCTGGTGGCTGGCATCGACCGACCACTCCACGATCAGCCTCGGCTGGCCGTTCTCCCACACCATCTTCCGGGTGGGCGACATCGTGACCGTGGGGTTGGACTTGACGGAGAAGGCCCGACCGGCGGCGTAGGCACCCCATCCGGTCACGTCCTGCGTCCGCGCCCACCACATATACCCCAGCCCCCGGGGCAGGGCCGTCGGCCACGTCAGCAGGTTGCCCGCACCGGGCACCAGCATCGGTGAACCGGGCTGGTGAACCGTGCCCGCCGCGTTGAGAACGGCAACCTCGGCGTTCAACTGCGGGTCGGACTGGGTGGCGTTGTGGGTCCACTGGAACGTGGGGGTATCGTCGGCCAGCGCCGCGTTCGCCACCGGGTTGACCAGCGTGGGGGCAAGGGGCGGCTGCTCGGTCTCGTACTCCAGCACCAACTTCGGGTCGTACGAGTTCGACGGCGAGTTGTTCGACCAGAACTCCGTGTAGTCCGACGAGTCCTGCGGGTCGATGATGAACACGATCCGCGAGTACGCGGCCCCGCGCATGGTGTCCACCATCGCGGTGACGTTGATGCTCTTCTTCGCGTTGGCCGTGGTGCCCGACGAGAAGCCGACCTGCTGGCTGGAGAGCGCCGCGAGGTCGGCGTACTGGGTCGTGTTGCTGCTGCTGAAGCCGCTCTCGCAGTCCTGCGAGCCAGCGGCCTTGGTCCACAGGTCGCTCTCGTTCTGCTTGCGGATGTACACCCCGGCGTTGGTGATGCCGACGTGCTGGTGGTCGGAGACGAAGATGTTGAGGGTGGCCTTGGTCAGCCCCGACCAGCCCGTCCACCCGGACGGGGGAATGAAGCGGATGGCAGACCGGTACTTCGCCCCCGACCAGTAGCCGACCGGCAGGTGGTCGCCCAGCCCCGCACCGTAGGCCGGGTCCTGCCGGGTGGCGACATCGTCCTCGACGGACAGCGTGATCGATGCCATCAGGTCACCGTCGTCATGGTCAGCGCCGTCGCACCCGTGGTCACGTTGATGTCCGCTCCCTGCCGCGACCCCGCCGCGTTCCAGTCAGCCGCCACGTCCCACGTGCGAGGAACAGGGACCGTGACACCGAACTTGCCCAGTTCGAACGACGAGTTCTGGACCAGATTGTGACCGCCGCGCATCGACCCGAACGTGATGCTCGCGGCGTCGATACCCAGCGGGTTCAGCGTGACCACCGGGATCGCGCCGTTGTAGATGATGAGGCTCGCCTCGGTGATACGAAGAACGTAGTCGGTGTTGGTCGGGTCCTTGACCTCGATGCCCTCGGTGGACCACGTGCCCAGTTCCTCGCCCGCGCTGTTGACGACCTTGATCGCCTCGGCAGTGCCCGACCCCTCGCCCACGACCAGCGTCCCGGCCTTGATCCAGTCCGCGTTGATCATCCCCGCGAACACGTCCTCGATGATGGCCGCGTCCCAGATCAGGGCCGATCCGGGCAGCGCCGTGGGCGTGGCCTGAACGATGTCCGTCCAGCCAGCCTCGGGGTCGGTGGCCTTCAGTGTGATGTCATCGGCACCCAGCGTGTTGCCCGACGTGTCCACCGTGCGGAGGCGGATGTCGTAGACCACGTCGTTCTTCAGGGCGGTGACGACCATCAGCGTGCCGCGCGTCTCGGCACTGATCCAACTGCCACCCGGCTCGCGGAACTCCACCTCGGTGCGGGCGTAGTCCGGGTCAGGGATCGGGTCCCAGCGCAGGCCGACGCTGTTCATGCCCGGGACCACGACGAGGCCATTGACCCGGGTCGGTCCGGTGAGATCTTCGGGTGTGAGGATGGGATAGACCGGTGACCACGTCTGCTGGACGTTGCCGCTGAAGTCCACTGCCGTCGCACGCCACGCATACGTGGTGGCTGGCATCAGGTTGGGCTGGGTGACCGGCGTGTCGAGGTGGCCGTCGGCGTTCGTCCCCGGCAGGATCGTGTGCCACTGGGTGGCGCGTGACCAGTCGGGCGTGACGAGGTCATCGAGGACGAAGCGGGTGGACTGGACGATGATCTCACCGATGTCCCCGAACCCGGTCGGGATCGTGACGAAGCCGACCATCGCCGTGACCGCGATGACCGTGGACCCATCGTCCTGCACGTCCACGCTGAACGTCTCACTCGCAGCCCGCACCTCGACGGGCGGCGGCGGTGTGGTGTCAGGCGTGGCCGTACCGGGGACGCCCTGCGGACCCTGCGGTCCCTCGGGTCCTTCGGGTCCGATGGGACCGGTCTCGCCCTGCGGTCCGGTCGGCCCCATCGGACCCTCTGGTCCGGTTGGCCCGGTGGCACCATCGGCACCGGGAGGACCCGAAGGCCCAGCCGGTCCCGTCTCCCCGGGGATACCCGGTGCCCCCGGATCGCCTACGTCCCCCTTCGGACCTTCGGCACCGGGCGCTCCGGGCGTACCCGGGGCACCCGTGGGACCTTCGGGTCCCTCGGGTCCGGGCGCACCATCTGATCCGTCTGCACCTGCCGGTCCCTCGGGACCCTGCGGACCAACCTCACCCGGCACACCGGGCGCTCCCTCCTCACCGGCAGGACCGGCGACGGCGAGGGTCAGCGTGATGTCACCGCTGTCGAGCGGCTGGAGCGCGTTCGGCCAGATGACTGGGATCGACCGATACCCACCCGCATCCACCCACGGACCGGTCACCAGCACGCGCCACGTCTGCGTGGGAGGATCGCCTCCCGCCGACATGATGATGTGGTCGTTGACCTCGATCAGGTTGAGGCGCTGCGTCTGGTTGAACCCGTTGCGGTCAACCTCTGCGACCTCCAGCACGTTGGCCCCACCGGCCACGACGTTGGTCTGGAGGGTGGCCTCCGTGTTGGACGGCAGCCCTGTCGCGGCCAACTGCCACTTCCAGTAGCCCAGCAGCCCAGACGACACGCCGTCCGTACCGGGCGGTCCCTGCGGTCCCTCGGGTCCCTGCGGTCCCTCGACTCCCGGCGGGCCAGCGGCACCGTCGGCACCGGGCGCTCCGGGGGCACCCGGAGGACCAGCCACGCCGTCGCTACCAGCCGGTCCGGTCGGACCAGCCGGTCCCTGCGACCCGTCCTCACCGGCAGGGCCGGTCGGACCGGTCGTACCTGCCGGTCCCTGCGGACCCTCCGGTCCCTCCGGTCCCTGCGGACCCTCCGGTCCCTCGGGTCCGGTGTCACCGGGCGGGCCTTGGATCAGGGACCACGCGTAGTCCGCAGGGTTGGTGGACTCGACTGCCGTGGTCTTGTTGTAGGCCAAGCCGATGTAGATCTTGCCCGTGGGATCATCGGACATCCCCGTGCCCGTGATGTCATCGGCGTACTTGACCCACGTGAAGAGCGAGGCACCGTCAGCGCCGTCCGTACCGGGCGTGCCAGCAGAACCGGGTGCCCCGTCATCTCCCTTGATCAGCGACCACGCGTAGTCGGTCGGCGTGCTCGACTCGACCGGCGTGGTCTTGTTGTAGGCGAGGCCGATGTACTCCTTGCCGGTGGGGTCATCGGTGATGCCGGTACCGACGGCATCGTCGGCGTACTTCACCCACGTGTAGAGCGTGGCCCCGTCAGACCCGGGCGGGCCGACCGTGCCAGTCGGTCCCTGCGGACCCACAGGACCCTCAGGACCCTCGGGGCCGGTCGGACCGGGGTCACCCTCCGCACCCTCGGGTCCGGTCGGTCCCGGGGGACCTTCGGGGCCGGGAGGACCCGGGGTGCCCGCTGACTCTACCCACTCGGTCCCGTCCCACACGTACATGACCGTGGGATCAACGCTCGTGTCGATCCACACGTCACCGGGCTTGGGGTTGTCGGGCGGGGTGTCGGAGGGCGTGGTGATCGCACCGACGGTCGGGCAGTACGTCTGGATGTACTGCTCAAACGTCGGGCTGCCGTCGGTCTCATCGAGGATGTACACGCAGCCGGTGTTCAGATCCTCGTAGTGCTTCGCCATGACCGGCTCGGTCGAGAGCGGCAGCCCGCCGGTCGGGGGGACCACGTCCCCGCCCGTGTGGAAGACCACGTCCATCCAGTAGTGGTCACCGCCCGTGCCGCCAGCCGGGTACACGTCAACGCCGGTCCCGTAGCAGCCAGCGTCGATCTGGAGGTTGGGTGCCAGCGAGGCGGGCGTCGGCGCGGTCGAGCCGTAGATGCCCACGTTGGCGACGTAGGCATGGGACGCGCGGAGCGCCTGTCCTGCGACCACGTCTACCGGTGTGTCGAGCGGCACCTCGATCCAGCGTGCCGTGCCCATCGTGTCCACGAAGTCCTTGGTCGCCAACTTCGTGCCGGTCGCCGGGTTCCACAGCGAGAACGTGAGCGTCGTGCCGACGGGGTTACCGGAGTTGAAGTACCGGAAGTGGGTGATCTGGCCGTCGGCCAGCACCGTGAACGCGATGCCAAGGCTGTACGACTGGGGCTGCGGACCCGGCGAGGCTGGTCCCGTGCCAGCCAGCATCCGCTCCTCGGGACCGGCCAGCGTGCCGGGGGCCATCGTCCCACTGACCTGACTGCCGCGAGCGCGTCGTGCCCCGGGTGTCGGGGACGGCGGCTCGCCCAGCAGGGTCGGCACGCCGTAGCCCACCTGCCAGTCGAGCGGCACGCCCGGGTTGATCGACGGGATCAGGTCCGGGTCGGGCGGGGTCAGCCCCTTCTTGGGCATGACCGTCAGCGTCATGTCGGAGTGGCCGTCAGGGTAGTAGCGCCACTCGACGCCCAGCACCGTCCAGAAGCCGCCCATGTTGGGGTAGGCAGGATCGGCTGACCCGTAGCGCGAGGTGTCCACCACGCCCCGGTCGATGTCGATCAGGATGTTGTCGCCAAGGTCCCACCCGTCGAACGGTGAGAGCATGTCGGCCCTGATCGCCAGCGCCATCCGCTTGCCGACCTTCGCCAACTTGGCGGCGTCCTCGTTGACGCGGCGCTTCAGGTCGTTGAGGTCGGTGATGTCCGGGTAGAACCGGGTCTGCGCCCGATGCCCCCACTTCGACTCGTCCAGCCCGCCGTGGCCCGTGGCCCGGAAGATCTCGACGCCGCCGCCCCGCTTCTGGCCGACGGCGAGGAGCGCCGTGCCGAAGTCACCCAGCGCCACCACCCGGAAGTCGTTGAGCAGCCCGCCGAACTCCAGCCGGATGTTGGGGCGGTCCTTGCCCCAGTTGTCGATGAGCGCCCACTCCCACGCGACCTCGACCACGGGCGTGCCCAGCCCATAGCCCCACGCGAGGGCCGTCTCCAGCGTCAGGCCCGTGCCACCGGCACCGCCCGTGCCGACGGTCTTGATCTGGTGGACATCGTTCGGGCCAAGCCTGATCACGTCACCGACGGCCAGCCCCGACACCGTGACAGGATGGATCTTCGTGGAGCCTGCACCCACGGCAGCCGCGAGGGTGGTGACCGCTGCCGTCGCGACCGGACGTGCGTAGAAGCGGGTCTCGCGCCCGGTGCCCTGCTTGTGCGAGTCGATCAGGCCGTTGATGAACGGCAGCACCTCGGCGTAGGTGGCGTAGATCGTGACCTGCTCGGCCATCGCGCTGATGGGGCCGACGGCGACGAAGCCGGTCGGACTGTTGGCGATCTTCTTCTGGGCCAGCAACTGGTCCTTGATGACGTAGTCGATGGTCTTGTTGCTGTACTTGGAGCCACCGGTACCGGTGCCGCTGGCCGGTGCCTCGGCGTTGTTCTTGCTGCTGTTGAACCGCTCGTCCACGGCGGTCTGGAGCAGGCCGGTGTAGTTCGTGCCGTAGAACGTGACGGTATCGACATCGGCATCGAAGTCGGTGATGACCCCACTGAACTCGGGCAGCACCCGGTAGCGGTCGCCGTAGTACTGCTCCAGCGCGTAGTGGACGCGGTGCGGTTCGATCCACGGGCAGTACGGGTGGAGCGCGGGCAGTGAGAAGTACAACTCGCCGCCGCTGTTCAGGTAGCCGCTGGCCCCAAGGTCGGTGGGATCATCGATGTACCCGATCAACTTGCCCGGGGTGCGCTTCGGCCCCATCTCGTAGAGCGCCACCCTGACAGGGGCGTTGCGTGCGATCTGGGTGGTGAGTTGCACGTCCCCCGGCTCGGGGTTGTAGACCGCCGTCAGGGTGAAGAGTTCTTCATCCCACGCTGACCAGACATTGGCCGCGTTCTGCACCCGGATGCGGAACTTGTAGTCCCCCATCGGGACGGCACGACCGGCATACGGGCGTGCGACCTTGGAGGTCGTGACCTCGTAGGCGTCAGCCTGCGTCTCGCCCGTGTCCCAGACGTTGCGCGACGAGTCGGCCCAGTCCAGCCCAGCGAGCGGCTGCATCTGGATCTGGAACTTGTACAGCGGCTGCGGCGGATTAGCCGGGTCGGCGTAGTCACCGCCGAAGTTCACCTCGCTCAGGGCGACCGCTGACCCGGGACCCGTTGCTGTCACGGCGGGGGCCAAACTGGTGATGGTCAGGTCCCGCCACCCGGAGAACGCCGCCACGTCCACTGGCGGCTTCGCGGTCGTGACCCACGAGGCTGGCAGACCACGGCTGTCCTTCGTGGCCGCGCGCCATTCGAAGGGAACTCCCCACACCAAGAAGTCGGCTGCTGCGGTGAGCGGAACCGAGAAGAGACCAGTCTGGACTTCGCTCGATCCGGCGGGCTGGAGCGCGCTCGGAAGACTCCATGACTTGGTCTTGTCCTTCCTCCTGATCTCGATGTAGCGGGCAGCCATCGGGTCGAGATCAGGATCGACGTGCTGGCCTTCGAAGTAGTCGTTCAGCCCGACCGATCCGGTCACGGCAGGGCTGGACAGGACCGGGGCCGACGGCTTGGTGTTCGCCGGGTCGTACGTGATCTTGATGTACGGGTGGTCGCCGCTGTTGGTGGCGTGGTCGGAGTCGAAGATCGCCCGGTAGTCGGGGTTCTGCTCGTTGGGCGCACGGATGATGAACCCGTGGTTCGTGCCACCACCGCCCGTGCCACCACGGACGAACTTCACGTACTTGGGGGCCATCGGCTGGATGATCTTCGTGATGTCGATGGCGAGCCACGCCTCGTCCTGCGGACGGCCCGTGGTGGGATCGATCTTGCAGACGCCGTCGCAGTACGACGTGCTGGAGTAGTACGGCCACTCGTACTGGGCGCTCGTCCAGCCGGTCTCGCCACCGGTCCCCTGCGAGAACCCCTTGGTCAGGCGGTAGATGCGGACGCGGGCCTTCTTGCCGTACGAGAAGTGGTTGGTGTCGTCCTCCACCTTGAGCATGAGTTCGGCCTTGACGACCCGCTCCACGCCCGACCAGTTGTGGCTGAACTGGAGCATCGTGCGGTGGAGGTACTGGTTCGTCCCCGGCCCGGTCGGCCCCGACATGACATGCCGGTCGTTGCCGATGCCCTGCTTGACCGTGCCCTTCTCATTGCGTCGGACCATCTTGTCCTTGACGCAGGCGAAGGACTTGACCTTCGCCATGTCAGGCGAACGCCTCGTTCCAGAACAAGCGGGATGTGGGACCAAGGACGACCGTGGACGAGTAGGTGTACTTCGTCTGGAACTCGCCGTTGACCATGTTGATCGAGGCCGGGACCATCGGCTTGCGGTTCAGCCCGATGAACGAGACGAGGTCCATTCGCAGGACGTACGGGCGGGTCGTGACACCACCGCTCACGTCCTGCGTCATCAGCACACGGTCGTCACCGAACCAGCGGTAGACGGTGTTGGCCTTGGCCTCGATCTTGATCGTCATGTCCACGCCGCCGAAGCCGGTGATGTGGAACGAGCCAGCCGTGGCGGCGGTCATGTTCAGGATGATGTTGAGCGGCGTCTCGTAGTCGCCACGGTTGATGGCGTACGCATCCGTGGCGGCATGGGGACCGCCCGCCAGATCCTCGGTCTGGGGCGGGTCGATGTACACGCGAGGGTCCTTCGCCAGCAGCCTCGTCGCCCACGGGATGGCCGTCGGTCGCGGCTTCACGGCACGGCTGTTGTCCTGCCGGTCACGCTGGATCGAGAACTTCAGTGAGTCCATCGGGCGCACGTTCATGTACAGCGGCACGATGCCGGGAGGGAGCGTGCCGCCCTCATCGAGGTCACCGGGGAACGACCCGACATCGTTGGTGCCCTGCTGGAACTCCAGTGGCAGGAAGCCCCGGTCACCGGGCGACTGCTGGTAGGCGCTGGTCGGGCTGAACGTCGCACGCATCACGTGCAGGAAGTCGAACGCCTCGTTGAGGCTCGACGCGTAGATGTGCCCGCCCATGTCCACGATCCGGCCACCCAGATACACGTCGGACGCGTGCATGCCATCACTGCCAGCGCGCTTCTCGGTGTAGCCGACCGTGTCGATGGAGGAGTAGTCAACGCTCTCGACGGCGATCCCGCTCAGGGTCCGACCGGTCTGGAGGGTGACGCCGTTGATGTCCAGCCCCCGGTACTTGATGGGCTTGCTGATGTCCATCCGCTTACCAGTAGCGACGGACGACGCGGATCAGGCTCCGGTGCTTCAGCCACTCCTGCTTGGCGTTCGCCTCCATCTGCATCATCTGCGTGGGCGACACGTCGGTGTTGTTGGTCTGGCCCTGCCACTGGGCGAACAGCGAGCGGTCGTGGGCCAGCATGTCGAAGCCCTGCGCCCTCGCGAACGAGCGGATGCTGAACTCCTCCTCACCCGATACCGACACGGCGGGATCGATGGTCCCCTCGTCGGAGGTCGGGATCGGACGGAGCGCGTAGCCGTAGACCCGGATGCCGTACAGCAGGCCGTTGAAGTTGGTGAGGTACCACTTCGGGAACTCGATGGTCCCACCGGTCGCCGTGCGCCGGTATTCGAACGGCTGGGTGCCGACCATCCCGTCCACGGGGGTCGTGAGATCAACGGCGTAGTCGTCCTCGACCCGGCGCACCGTCACCCGGTAGGGCAGTTCGATGGTCAGGGGGTACGCCCACTGGGTGATGACCCCGGTGTCGGGATCAGCGACGAACTCGACATCCTCGTACGTGTCCACGGGAGCGACCCGGTTCAGGTCAGCGATCCCCGCACGCACGAAGTCCTCCACCTGCTTCTGGGTGAAGATCTCCTTGCCCTCGTCCGCGAGGTCCCGGTAGACACCGTCCACCAGTTCAGACAGCAGCGCCATGATCCCCTCAGGAAGACGAGCCGTGACCCGAAGGCCACGGCTCGTATCGTACTCCCGGGTTGTCCCCGATTACGGGGCGGGGGTGAGGACGGCCTTGTAGGCCCGGACCCCGGCAGTGTTCAGGGCAGGACCCATCGCGGGGCT
>Ga0070670_100005129_pt1 | contig 11019 bp, 10 predicted proteins | sample KBSS63metaG_FD_64665 | JGI IMG/M metagenome (GOLD analysis project Ga0070670, IMG submission 64665) | Switchgrass rhizosphere microbial communities from Kellogg Biological Station, Michigan, USA - KBS S6-3 metaG | ecosystem: Host-associated > Plants > Roots > Rhizosphere > Soil ... | reverse complement strand
GGAAAAAGGCAGACTATTTCGCCGTCGCGAATCTTTTCCGCTGCGAGGCGGACGGCGTCCTTGGCGCGGCGTGAAGTTATGGGAATGCAGCCGACCGCGCGCAGAACCGGATGCAGGAATCGGTTCTCGTAGTATTCCTTGTCGATGATGAAACGAATCGGGCGCGGACAAGCAAGCAGAAGCACGATCGCGTCGACAAACGTGATGTGGTTAGGCAAAAGAAGGAATCCGCCGCGCGGCAAGCGCTCCACGCCGACGGCTGTGACGCGGTAGAGGATCCGCGCGAGCGGGATTCCAACAAATCGCAAAACGCGCTCGGCGGCGGAAATTGGCGGCATCGCTTTATGGTTTACAATCGCCGCATCGCTCACTGCAATCGACAAATCCGATGAGTCCTCAATCCTCGCCTCGATCCGGCGCCTACGGCGCACTGGCGTTGCTTCTGGGCATCAACCTTTTCAATTACATCGATCGTTATGTTCTCGCTGCGGTCGAACCGGAGATACGGACGGCGTTCTTTGCGCCCAACGATCCTAATGCGATGGCCGTCGATGGATTGCTTGGCACGGCTTTTTTCTTCACATACATGGTTTCCGCGCCGGCGCTCGGTTGGCTTTCGGATCGCTTTTCACGCTGGCTCATCATCGGGATTGCCGTCCTTCTCTGGAGTCTCGCGAGCGGGGCCTCGGGTCTGGCTGCGACCTTCAGCATCCTCATGTTCACCCGCGTTTTGGTGGGAATTGGCGAAGGCGGATATGGCCCGGCTGCGCCTACCATTTTGGCGGATCTTTTCCCAATCGATGTCCGCGGCAGGGTGCTCTCCATTTTCTCCGCGGCGATCCCGGTGGGCGGGGCGCTTGGTTTCGTCCTGGGTGGATTAATTGGAACCCACCTCGGGTGGCGCTGGGCCTTTTATCTCGTCACGCCCCCGGGCCTCTTGCTCGGCCTGCTTTGCTTCACCCAACGCGATCCGCGCGGCCGCGGCCTCGAGCGTTCGAAACAGGATCGCGCTACCTGGAGCGACTTGTTCACGCTCCTGCGCACGCGCTCCTACGCGATTAATTGTTTCGCTCAGACCGCGATGACTTTTGCTTTCGGCGGGCTCGCTTTTTGGTTTTCCGCGTACTTGCGCTATCGCGGTCAACCTGCGTCGGCGACCGCGATCTTCGGCGGAATTACGGCGCTGGCCGGATTGCTCTCGACTCTGAGCGGAGGAGTCGTCGCCGACCGCCTGCAAAAACGTTATCCGGGAGCCTACTTCTTGGTTTCCGCCATCGGCATGCTGATTGCGGCGCCGCTCTTCGTCGCGATGCTTTTCACTCCCTTCCCGGCTGCCTGGGGCTTTCTCTTTGGCGCGGTTTTCTTTGGCTTCCTCAACACCGGACCGTCGAACACCGCCCTGGCCAACGTCGCCGCTCCAAGCGTCCGCGCGACCGCTTTCGCTTTGAACATTCTCGTCATTCATGCGCTCGGAGATGCCATCGCCTTTCCAGCGATCGGCTACATTTCCGGGCATACCACCATGAATACCGGTTTTCTCGTGATCTCTGGAATGATGCTCCTCTCCGGCCTGATCTGGCTGACCGGAATCAAGTTCCTCGGCCCCGACACGGCGCGCCTAGAAGCAGTTACGTAACGGCGCCTATTCCAGGGTCAGCGAGGCAGTGGGAGTAGCCGTCGCATCCGGGGACGGTGTCGGGGTGGGCGAGGGCGAAACACTGGGCAGCGGGCTCATGGTTGCGCTAGGCCCCGGAGGAGCCGGCGTCATTTGACTGCCAGGCGGTTGGGTCAATGCGTCCGGCGCCTGGGCCTGCAGACAAACTGCCGAGAGGAGGGCCAGCGCGATCGCTGCGGGTTTGGCGAAACTCTTCATCACAAGAATTTCGGGCGACAGCGGCCTTGTGGATGTAGAGCCCCCACGCACCCCACCCTTTTGCGCTCAGAGTAGAGACGCGGCGGCGCGGTCATGCAGGTGCACGTCATCCCCCTCGGCCTCGGCCAGAGCCGCGGCCGCCTCGTTAGGCCGGCCGATTTTATGCAAGAGTTGACTCATCATTTCCCAACTTTCGGCGCGATACGGCGCGGCTTCGAGACAGCTTTTCAATTCCGTGATTGCACGATCGGGAAAGCCCGCCTCGGAGAGCGCCTTCAGATATCGCTGCTCGATCGCCCAGTTCGGCGGCCCGAGCCGCGCCGCCAGGCGCAGTCGAATCAGATCGACCGTGCCGGTCTCGCGATTCTCGAGCACGGCGAGACTTTCCTCGGCTCGCGCCCAAAGCTCGGGCGGTTCCTTGATTTTCTTCAAAATGGCGCGGGCACCGGGAAAGTCGCGTTGCTTGATCATGATTGCGGCAAGATTCAGGAGCGCGAGCGGATGATCCGGTTCTTTTTGCAGGGCGCGATCAATCGCCTGGCGCGCGACCTCGAGATGACCCTCGCTCAATTCCAGCCCGCCGAGGTTGATCCACATACGGGCGGAGTCGCCACCGGCCGCGATCGTGCAAGTGAGAAACGTGCGCTGATCCTTCCAGTCGAAAGTGCGCCCGAAGGTGCGCGCGGCCAGGGTGCACAGCCAGATCGTTAGGCAAACAGTCGCGAGACGGGAGCGAAAAAGGCCGAGCGAATCCGCCGCCGCCGCCGCTGCCAGGAAGAGGAATGCGCTCGGCAAATAGAGCCAGTGCTCCGCGACGGTGGCGTTGAGCGGGAGCAGTCCGCTGACCGGCAGATAAGTGACGAGGGCCAGAAACAGCGGCAGAAAAATTGCCGGCCGGCCGCGCACCCGCCAGAGAGAATAGCCAAGGACGCCTATGAGGATGAGTCCGGCGAGCGTTTGCAGCTCGCGCCAGGAAGATGCGTTCAAACTGGCATTCTCGAAACCGAACGGATGGGTGGCGACATCACGCTCCATGTGGAGATGCAGGGGAAAAACCAGCAGGCCGGCATATTCGGCCACCGCCCGTGCGATCAGAATCGGCCTAACGAGCGCCGGCACCGGCGGCGGAGCCGGCGCCGGCTGATGTTCCGCGGGCAAACGCAGGCTCAGATACGCAATCAGCACGGCGACCAGGATGCCAGCGGCACTGAAGAACCCGCGGCGTGGCCGCTGCGCGATCACGATGATCAGCCAGACGAGCAGAAAGAGCAGTCCCATTTCCTTGCTCAACCCGCTGGCGAGAAAGCAGACCCCGGCGCCGAGACCAAAAAACCATTGCCGAAATCCGCGCGCGTGCTGCATCCGTAACGCCAGAAAAAGCGCAAGAAAACCAAAAGCAGCGGCGAGCGGATCCGCCCGGCCGGAAACGTAAATCACGGCCGCGCTTTGCAGCGGGTGCAGGACCCAAACCAACCCCGCCAGAAACGCGACTCGCAGCCGGCGCGTCGAATCCATTTTGCAGAGCGCCAGAAAGTCGTCCGCGAAAAAGAAGAGCGCGATCGCCGCCGCCGCGTGCCAGAGAATGCTTACCAGGTGATAACCCACCGGGTTGAGAAAGAAGGTCGCGTAATCAAAGGTGTAGCTGAGTCGTTGCAGCGGACGGTAGAAATCGGAGGCCGCGGCGTCAGTGAAAAGAAAATGCTGGAAACCCGCCCCGATCAGACGCCAGCTGCGAATGAACGGATCACGCAGAATGAGCGCCTGGTCGTCCCAGACGAACCCGTTTCGCAAGGCCGGCGCGTAGACGACGAAGGCCGCCGCGAGCAAGAGAAACGATGCCATAATTGGCGCGCCGGATTTCCGCCGTCCCACTGGACGCTCCGCCGGCGCGTGTAAATTGGACGATGTCACGGGTGTCTCGAAGATTGCTTCTGCCGGCATGGTTGCTTCTCATCGCCAGCACCGCGCGTGCCGCCGGTATCCCTGACGATTGTCAGCAGTTGATTGTCGCGCTGGCCCCGGACTGGAACTCGATGCGCGGCACGTTGCAACGCTTCGAGCGCGATGACGCGGGTCCCTGGCGCGCCTTGGGCGCGCCCTGCTCGGTTCTTTTCGGCAAAAAGGGTCTCGCCTGGGGTCGCGGCCTCGCCGGCCAGGACGAAGCCGGTCTGCGCAAAACCGAGCGCGACGGACGCGCGCCCGCCGGGGTTTTTCGGATCGGAAAAATCTACACTTACGATCCAGCGCTGCCGGCCGGGGCGAACTTTCCCTTTCATCAAGTGACGAAAGCCGATGCCTGGATCGATGATTCGACCCGCCCCGATTACAACCACTTTGTCACAATCGAAGATCCGGAACATCCGCCCCCGTGGTTTGCGAAGGAAAAAATGCGGCATAACGACTTCGCCTATCGCTGGCTGGTCGAGATCCGCCACAACTCCGATCCTCCCCTGCCTAACGAAGGCAGCGCCATCTTCTTCCATATCCGCCGAGGCGTGTCGCGCCCGACCGCCGGCTGTACCACCATGGCGGAAAGCGATCTGGTTCGTCTCATCACCTGGTTGCGGGCCGATCGGCATCCCGCTTACGTTCTCTTGCCGCGCCCGGTTTATTCCGAAAAGGCGAAGCTCTGGAATCTGCCCGCGCCCGCAGCTTTCGGTGCGGGTGAAAAATTTTAAAATTCCTGCAGCGGACATTTGCATAACCGGAAGGTTCATCTTACGGTCAACTCGTTAGGCCAAGAAAAATCTTATGAGGAAACGATCCAATCCCGACTCCGAGCAAAACATCAAGCGCATCGACACCAAGCCCCGCGCCAAGAAACAGACGCACGGCTTCCAGGTCCATTTCGTTCGTGGCTCCTCCACTGGCACGAGAATGTTCAGCGACGCGGTGTATGGCGGCAAAGAGCCTGCCCGCAAAGCCGCGCGCAAATATCGCCGCGAAGTGATGGGCGACCTCCCTCCGCGAACCACCCTCGCCACGGCCAGGGCTCGCGCCGCGAAAAAACCGACGGCGAACAAAAAGGCGGCCAAGCCCGGCAAAAAGAAACGTTAGGCGGAAGGTGTTGTTGGCAGCGCCGCCTCCGGCGCCCGGTGGGCGCGCCAACAGGCGATAAAACCGGGGGCAAAGTCTTCCGGGCGTCGCGCGATCCATTGCGCAATCAACTCGGGCGGGAAGAATTGCACTCCATCGATTTCCGGCGCCGCCGGAGCAAACGGCCCGTTGTGTTCCCCGCGATAGAGCCGGATGAATTCCTGACCGGTCTCTTCTGACGCGGTCAACTTCGCGACCCGCGCCAGCGGTGTCGCAATGCCGAGCTCCTCTTCCAGTTCCCGGTGAGCGCTGGCATCATATTCTTCGCCCGCACTGACATGTCCGGCCGCACTCGAATCCCAGACGTTGGGGTGCCGATCTTTCCAGCGCGAACGCTTCTGCAAGAGCACCTCACCGGCGCGGTTGAAAATGAAGATGTGCACGGCGCGATGTAACAAGTTATTCCCATGCACTTCCGAGCGGGGCGCGGCCCCGATTGAACGATCCATTTCATCAACCACCGCGAACAACTCATCCGGTTCGGTCCCCGCGATCGGCAGAGCGAGCGGACGGATCAAATTGGTCAGCGCGATCCATTGTTCGAGTGACAATTCCTCAGCGCGCGCCTGGAGTGCAGCGCCAATCTCCGCGGCCGCCCGCGGCCAATCTCGGACTTGTTCCTTGAGCAGCTTGGCGAGCTGCTTGCGACGCTGCGCGAAACCGCGGCGGACGAGCGCCAGGAAGAGATTGTGATCATGTTCCGGTAACTCGTTAGGCGCGCGCGGCGTCAGGCGGACGAAAGCGGAATCGACTTCCGGCGCGGGCAGGAAAACGCTCGCGGGAACGGTGCGCAAATATTCGACACGACATTGCGATTGCACCACCAAGGTGAGAATTCCGTAATCCCTCGAGCGCGGCGCGGCGGAAAGCCGCGCCGCAACCTCCTTTTGTAACATCAACAAAGCCATCGAAATAGGCGTTGGTTTCCCGAGGAAGCGAAGCAACATCTGGGTCGATGCGTAGTAGGGCAAGTTGCCTAACAACTTCGTCGGACCGTGTGGAAAAAGTCGACCAACCTCGAACTCCAGCGCGTCGCCATGAATGACAGCGAGGCGACGCCCCGCGAAATGTGCGCGCAGAAAATCCGCCAGCCGGCGATCCTTCTCGATCGCCAGAACCTCCGCGCCCGTGTCGAGCAGCGGCTCGGTCAGCGCGCCCAGCCCGGGTCCGATTTCCAAAACAAAATCCGCCGCCGACAACTCAGCCAGCTGTACGATCCAGCGCGCGAGATTTTGGTCGTGCAGAAAATTCTGACCGAGCGATTTTACCGGTGCTACATGAATTTCCCGCAAGGTGCGGCTGATCTCGGAGAGCTTCATGAACGCAGGAAATCAGATCCTGATTTGCCGAGGCGGTGGACCGGTTTGTTCACAGATTTCTGTGAACAAGCTGCGCCGATGTCGCGCGATTATTCACAAGTTATTCGTCGGATTGAGAGGTGCGAAAAAGGCGTCGCATTTACGGCGCATTCGCCTAAATCCAGCATCTATGGTTTCGATGTCGGCGCCGGCAGCGCGCGTGGCTTTTTCCCGGGCAACGGGATCGATTTCTTTTTGCTTTGGACAAACGCTCGGCGTGCGTCGCGCAAAGTCGCGCCTTCGATAAAATAGACGTTCGCGGCGCGGCCAATCGCGAAGGTGCCGGCGCCTGCCACCATCCCGCAGACCAGATTCCCCCATCCCGGGAAGAATTTCAGGGCGGCGCGTGCCCCTTCCCGCAGGATCATTCCGAGACCAACATTGGCTCCGATAGCGCCGATAAATTCCGTTGCCGCGCGCAAGCTGCGTTCGCGGCCGCTGATGTACATAATACCAGAGACCATAACCAACTGGAGGGTGGTGAGGACAGGGAGGTCGGCGAGCGGAATCGGCTGGGCACCGATCGCGGCGCAAATTGCGCTGGTCGATTTGACCAGCAGTTCGGCGATTTCGGTTTGGGCCTGGCGATCGCCGCCGCTGCGCACCAATTCCACGCGGGCTTCATTCGGAAGCTGGCTCGCGAGCGTGGTGCGCAGGGTCTTGCCTAACGAATGGAAACCGAGCAAGGCGGCCCGAATCCCTGGGGCGACAGCAGCCTGTTCGAGTGAACCGGGAGTTTGGGAGCCGTCCGGCCGCAGTTCGAGTACCTTCGCGGCGTGCTTGCTGCCGCTGTTCCAAGCGATCATCTTTTCTAAATTCTGAATTTCTCTGCCCGTGGCCCGCTTGTTTGCCGGCTCTGCCGGAAGGAAAAAGAACAGGTCGGCCGGTTGGTCGCGCAACTCCTCACGCACCAGGGCGAGAGCTGCTTCATCCGCCCCCCGCGCATCGAGGAGTTGAATGGAACCGCGGGCGCCAAGCATGACCTTTTGCCAGCGATAAAGGCCGGTCAATATTTCCCGCGCCGGAGCCTCAGCTCCTTCGTCGGTGAAGATGCGCGCGACAAAATCAAGCAACGGGATTGGATCGGAGCCGGTGAGAACAAAGCGCGGCGGGCGCTGCTGGAGAAAAAGCTCTTTCAATGGGGTGAGTTCCTTCAGGACCGGCTTCTGAATCGACTCCGGCAGCTTGCCCAGAAAGCCTTCGAGGCGCTCGACGATGTGGAGCAAAGCGGAATTGTTCATCGTAAGGAAAACGTTCAACGCTCAACGCTCAACGTTCAACGAAGAGTTGGCGCGCGATGGCTCTCCTGGTTGAAGGCCGGAGGTTGGACGTTGAACGTTTTTCTTTCCTCGCGGACTGTGCTACTGAACCAGCCCCCGGACACCCTCCGCCTAACGACCCATGTTTTCACAACTCGGCGACAAACTTCAGGATATTTTCAAGGACCTGCGCGGACACGGCTCGATCAGCGAGACGAATATCAGCGACGCCATGCGCCAGGTACGGCTGGCGCTGCTCGAGGCCGATGTTGATTATCAGGTCGCGAAGAATTTCGTCGCCCGGGTGAAAGGGAAAGCGCTTGGGGAAGAAGTGCTGCGCAGTGTTACGCCCGGCCAGCAGGTCGTGAAGATTTTTCACGACGAGTTGACCGCGCTTCTCGGGGGTGATGCCGAGCCGCTCAATCTCGACAAACCGGCGCGCATCCTCATGGTGGGCCTGAACGGCGCCGGCAAAACGACTTCGTCAGCCAAGCTCGCCGCGCTCCTCAAAAAACAGGGCCGCAAGCCAGTGCTTATCGCCTGCGATTTGCAGCGGCCGGCCGCGATCGAACAACTGGCTACGCTGGGCCGGCAGGTGGACGTGCCGGTTTACACTCCCCCGCCTAACGAAAAGGAGGTGAAGCGATCGGCGGGCGCAAGTCTCGATTGGGCCGCGGAACAAAACGGCGACGTCCAGATTTTTGATACTGCCGGCCGCCAGGAGATCGACGCGGTTTTGATCGAGGAAATCAAACAGCTGAAAGAATTCCTCAAACCGCAGGAAGTGCTCCTCGTCGCGGATGCGGCCACGGGGCAGCAGGCGGTCAGCGTCGCCACGCACTTCCACCAGGCACTCGGCATTACCGGCATTGTCCTGACCAAGCTCGATGGCGACGCCCGCGGCGGCGCCGCGCTCTCGATGCGCGAGGTGACGCAGCGCCCAATCAAGTTCGCCGGCGTGGGCGAAAAACTGGACCAGTTCGAAGTCTTCGTGCCCGATCGGCTGGCAGGCCGGATTCTCGGCATGGGCGACATCGTCGGCCTGGTCGAGAAAGCGGCCGAAGCGATCGACGAAGAGGAAGCCGCGCGAATGGAGCAGAAGCTGCGGACCGCGTCCTTCGATTTCAACGATTTCCTGGCCCAGTTTAAAATGATGCGGAAACTCGGCCCGCTCGAAAGCATTCTCGGGATGCTGCCCGGCATGGGCAACTTGAAGGACATGAACGTGGATGAGAAGCAGCTCAAACGCACGGAAGCGATCGTTCTCTCGATGACCGATCAGGAACGCCGGCGACCCGACATCCTGAACGCCCGTCGCCGACAGCGGATCGCGCGCGGGAGCGGGAGCAGCGTCACACAGGTGAATGATCTCCTCCAGCGCTTCAACCAGATGCGCAAACTGATGAAGAACGCGGGCAAGATGAAGCGGATGATGTCGCAAATGGCGCGGATGAAGAGCTGACTTGCGATTTCCTCGATTCGGGCGATTGGTTCCGCCCGCCAAATTTCACCTTTGACCGAATAGACATGGCCGTTTCAATTAGATTACGCAGAGAAGGCGCGAAAAATCGCCCTTATTACAAAGTCGTCGTGGCCGATAGCCGCAGCCCGCGTGACGGGAAGTTCATCGAGCTTATCGGAACCTACGATCCGAAAAAGCAGGGTGACAATAGCACCCTCAAGCTCGATCGGGCCGAGCATTGGATCGCCCGCGGCGCGCAACCCTCCGACACCGTGCGCAGCCTCCTGAAGAAGAATAAAGCTCGCGCCACGGCCGCACCAACCGAGACGGCTCCCCCGGAAGCAGCAGCCGAATAATTGCAGCCGGATCGGTGATCCCGGCAGGTCCGGCGCGTGGCCACATTTCTCCCCGGCCGGGATCAGCGTTCCCGGACACAACGGCGTCCCGGGTGCAACTGGACAGAGCGCAGCCTGTCGCTAAGGTCGAAGATGTGAGACAATTTCTCGAGTTCATCGTTCGGCAGCTCGTCGAGTTTCCCGATGAAGTCATGCTCTCGGAAATCCCGAGCGGCCGCCTGACGGTCTTTCGTTTGCAGATGCGTCAGACCGATGTCGGCCGCATCATCGGGCGCAACGGTCAGACGATTCGCGCGATCCGCGCGCTGCTCTCGAGTGCCGCAGCGCGGCATGGGCAAAAAGCGACGCTCGATATCGTGGAGTAGCACCCTACCCGCCCCTACTCCTAATCCCAATCTGAATGGAGAGAGGAGTGGGAGGCAGACCAGACGCCGCGGCTAACGATAAATTTCGACAGAAATCTTTCCCTCGGCATCGATTCTCCCGCGATACATCCCGGAAGTGTTGAACGGCATGGCAAAGTTCCCATCCTTATCAAGCGCGATGAGGCCGCCGGTGCCGCCCAGTTTTCCCACCTTCTCAATCGCCGCCTGAGCTGCCTGCTGCACCGTCATCCCCTTGTATTCCATCATGACCGAGACGTCGTGCGCGACGACCGCACGAATAAAATATTCGCCATCGCCGGTGCAGGAGACACCGCACGTCTGGTTATTCGCGTAGGTGCCGGCGCCGATGATCGGCGAATCGCCGATTCGGCCGTAAAGCTTGTTTGTCGTTCCGCCCGTCGAGGTGCCCGCGGCAAGATTGCCCGCTATATCCAGCGCCACTGCGCCAACGGTGCCGTGGCCATCCTGCCTGCTTTTCGGCGCAGGCGAATGCTTCGCTTTTTCCTTCTCAAGTTCTCGCCAGCGTTCGTCGGTGTAAAAATATTTCTGATCGACGAAGCGAATTCCCAGCTCGCGCGCGAACGCCTCCGCCCCGTCTCCCTCCAGCATGACGTGCGGCGATTTCTCCATCACCAACCGGGCGAGACTGATCGGATTGCGAATGCGCTTCACCGCCGCGACCGCGCCGGCCTTGAGAGATCCTCCATCCATGATGGAAGCGTCGAGTTCGTTCGTCCCCTCGTGTGTAAAGACGGCTCCCTTGCCGGCATTGAAAAGTGGATCGTCCTCGAGCACACGAATCGTCGCTTCAACGGCATCGAGGCTCGGACCGCCGCGTTTTAACACCGCGTAGCCAGCTCGGAGCGCGCGTTCCAGCCCGGCCCGATGCGCTCTCTCGTTTTCCGGCGTCATCTCGCTCCGCTCAATCGTGCCGGCGCCGCCGTGAATCACCATGCCGAATTTCATGGCCTCGCCTTTCTGTTCCGCCGTGGCCCAACTCGAGAACACAAGCGCGAGGACGATAAGTGCCGCCGCAAACTGGTATCGAATCATAACAGGAACCAGGTCAGGGAATCGTTCGGGAATTTGCGGGCGATCTCGGCTACAGATTATAGGCCAGCTTATGCGTCGGCTGATAAAGCTGCATGTCATCCGCACCGGGCACGATCATCATAATCACGCGACCGTACTCGTGTTGCTCAATTTCGCCGCGGAACTGCGCGCCTTTC
>Ga0070670_100005127_pt1 | contig 11023 bp, 6 predicted proteins | sample KBSS63metaG_FD_64665 | JGI IMG/M metagenome (GOLD analysis project Ga0070670, IMG submission 64665) | Switchgrass rhizosphere microbial communities from Kellogg Biological Station, Michigan, USA - KBS S6-3 metaG | ecosystem: Host-associated > Plants > Roots > Rhizosphere > Soil ... | reverse complement strand
AGCTACGGCGAAGAGCGGCCGAAGTACGACAACGCGCGCGAGGAGACCCGTCGTCTCAATCGCCGCGCCGCGATGATCGTCCGCGTGGTCCGGTAGCACAAAGGCTCGGGGCTCAGGGCATAGGGGTTAGCGGCTTAAGCCCTAAGCCTTGAGCCCTGAGCCATAACATAAACGGGGGACCCGAATGCGTTTCATAAACGCGTACCTCATTGGCTACTTCATCCTCGTGCTCGGCGCGCTCGCCGCGCTGTGGTACGGGGGCGCGCTCCGGCACATCTCGTCGATGTGGGTCATCATCGGCCTCGTCATCGCGGTGGGCCTCGGCATCATGCTGTCGGTGTCGGCCGGGAAGCCGGAAATCACGCGCGAATAGGCGGGGGCGGCAGCGCGCTCGCCCCTCCAAACGGCCAGCGATCGTCTCTGGGAGGACGGTCGCTGGTTTTTTATGTACTGGCATGCCTTGTGGATATGCTGACCGCGGAATGGTCCGCCGTCCAGTTTTCGCCGCACTTCTGCTGGCCCTCGCGCTCGCTGCGGGCGCGTGCAAGGAAGAAGGCGGCGTCAAGGTTTCCAGTTTTACCTTCACAGGCGCGAAGGCGGTCAAGCCCGGGCAGCTGAAATCAGTCCTCGCGACCTCCGCCAGCTCCAAAATCCCCTGGGGCGAAAAGCACTACTTCAGCCGCGAACAGTTCGAAGCCGATTTGAAACGCATCGTCGCGTTTTACAAGGATCGCGGCTATCCGGACGCGCGGGTGAAGTCATTCGATGCGAAGTTGAATGATGCGCAAACGTCGGTCGCGATCACCGTCGACATAGAGGAAGGAGAGCCAGTTCGCGTCGAGCGAATCGATTTCTCCGGATTCGAGCCGCTGCCGGAACAGCATCGTCGCGCGCTCGAAGCCCAGCTGCCGCTGAAGATCGGGCAACCGCTCGATCGAGCCCTGCTGCAGGCGAGCCGCGAGGCCGCGCTCGACGAGTTGAAGGACCACGGGTATCCCTACGCCTCGGTTCGGATCGCGGAGGGTTCAGGCACCAACGACCGCGCGCGCGTCGTGTCGCTGTCGGCCGATCCCGGTCCTCTCGCTCATTTCGGGCCGATTGAAATCAGCGGCAATTCGAGCGTCAGTGAGAACGTCGTTCGGCGTCAGCTCACCTACCGCCCCGGGCAACTCTTCCGACAAAGCGCATTGCAGGAGAGCCAGCGCCGTCTTTACGGGCCCGAGCTCTTCGATTTCGCCAACGTCGAGCCGCTCAAGACGCAGGAAAAGCCTGCTGAGGTTCCGACGCGGGTGACCGTCACCGAAGGCAAGCACCAGAAAGTGAAGTTCGGGATCGGTTACGGGACCGAGGAAAAGGGCCGGGTGGAGGTCGACTGGCGGCACGTGAATTTCGGAGGCGGCGCGCGGACGGTTGGGGCACTGGCGCGCTATTCGGGACTCGATCGCGGCGTTCGCCTCAATTACAAGGAGCCGTACTTCTTCGGTCCTCGGAACGACATCACCTTGAGCGGGCAAACGTGGCACAGCGACGAGCCGGCGTTCACGCTCGATACGAACGGCGGGCGCGTCACCATCACGCGGCAGGTCCGTCGCGGCGGCGGCCCGGTGCTCAGTTCGAGGCCGGCGACCACTTTTTCGTTCACCTATGCCAACGAGTACGAGCGGTACTCCATCTCCAATGAGGCGCTGGCGGACCCGTCCTTTCGCGACGAACTGATTGCGCTGGGTCTCGATCCCCGGAAGGGATCGGATTCCGGTCTGCGTTCGGCGATCAGCCTCGACGGCGGACGTAATACCACCAATAGTCTGCTCGACGCGAAACGAGGCTATGTCCTGGCGGCGCACGTCGAGCAGGCAGGCCGGTGGCTTGGGGGAAAGTACGACTACTACGAAGCGACCACGGAGGGGCGCATTTATCGCTCCCTGGGCGACCGGCTCGTCGCCGCTGGACAGGTACGCCTGGGATCGATCGACGCGCTCGGAAATCCCGAAGTGAAGGTGCCGTTCTTCAAGCGGTACTTTCTCGGCGGGGCCACGAACCTGCGCGGTTGGGGGCGCTTCGAAGTCTCGCCGCTCAGCGGGTTCGGCCTGCCCATTGGCGGGCACTCGTTCATGAACTTCTCGACGGAAGTACGCGCCGCAGTGTGGCGCAATCTCGGCGCCGTCGTCTTCCTCGATGGCGGAAATGTCTGGTACGACCGCTGGACGTTCAAACTGAATGAACTCCGGTACGACGCCGGTCCGGGCCTCCGCTACCAGACGCCCATCGGTCCGATTCGTGCCGACCTCGGCTTCCAATTGAATCCGATTCCGGGACTTGTCGTGAACGGCAAACCGGAAGCGCGGCATTTCCGCTTTCACTTCAGCATCGGGCAGGCGTTCTAACCGGAACAGGTCACGGCGAGCGACAGCGAGGGAAAATCAGGGCTCATGCGCGCACTACGGCGGATCCTCCAAGTCTTTACGTTTGTCGGTACGCTGCTCGTCGGCGTGCTGGCGCTCGCCCTCATCGTCTCGCAGACGCCGTGGTTCCGGGACTGGCTGCGGCGCTATATCGTGCGCGAGTCGAAGCAGTATCTGAACGGCCAGCTGACCATCGGCGGGCTCGGTGGCAACCTGCTGTTCGGCATCGACCTGTCCGACGTCGCCGTCGACATGTCGGGTGAGCGCGTCGTCGCCGCCAAGGCACTGCAGGTCGACTACAGCGTCTTCCAGTTGATTTCGAAGGGAGTGTACGTAGACCAGATCAAGATCGATCAGCCGATGGTGCAGCTCGAGCGCGAGGCGAACGGCGCCTGGAATCTGACCCGCATCATGAAGCCGCAGGAGCGGGAGGCGGATCGCAGGGGTCCAATGCGGCCGATCTCGTTGAAGTCTATCGAAGTGGCGGACGCGAGCGTCGAGGTCCGCGATCAGGTCGCGGAAGGCGTGAAAGTGCCGCGGCGATTCAACGACGTGGATCTAAAAGGCACGTTCGAGTACGCCCCCGTCCACTACAGCGTCGACGTCAATCATTTGAGCTTCCGCGGCACGTCGCCGGAGCTGACGATGCAGCAGCTGACCGGCAAGCTCGCGATCCGCGACGACAATCTCTACGTCGACAACGTGGCGCTCACGACAGAGCAAACCTCGTTGACCGTCAGCGGCGTGATCGAGCGATACCTTTCGACGCCGATCGTCAAGCTGACGACATCCGGTCATGTCTCGCTGCCCGAGGTCGGACGCGTCGTGCCGGCGGCGGCTGGTTACAACCTGCATCCGGCGCTGAACATCCAGGCCGACGGTCCCGCGGACCGGCTCGGTCTCACCGTCGACGTCAAATCGGAGGCGGGAAACCTGCGCGGCACGCTGACGACCGACGTGCAGGCGCCGGATTTTGCCGCGAAAGGGGACCTTGACGTCGAGCGGCTGAACCTGGCTCCGCTGCTCAAGGATTCGGCACAACGCAGCAATCTGACCGGTCACGCGAAGCTGGACGTCGTGATGAAGTCAGCGCCCGCAAGCGCGCCGGTCATCGATCGGCTGCGCGGGACGTTCGCCTTCGCCGGACCGCACGTGATTGCCGCGGGCTACGAAGCGCGCAATGTGAAGGTCACCGGCAGGATTGCCGGGCCACGCATCACCATCGATGGCCGCGCTGCCGCATACGGCGGTACCGCCACCGCGCGTGGATTCATCGTGGTTCCGGCGCCCGGCCGTGCGCTGGCGTTTGATCTTCGCGGATCCGGCGGTAACGTGGACCTCCGCGCGCTGCCCCCGTCCATGGGAGTGCCGCGGCTCGCGACGAACCTCTCCGTTGCCGACTATCACGTCGCCGGCGAGGGTCAATCGATTCACGGCACCGCGGCGCTGAACCGTTCCACCATCGAAGGCGCGACCATCTCGAGCGGCAGCAGCGCGGAGTTCGCGCTCACGCCGTCGAGCATTTCGTACACGGCACACGCGACCGTCGCCGATCTGGATCTGGATCGCCTGGGCGCTGCGCTGCGGAACCCCACTCTGGCGAAGCCGGATTACGACAGCCGGATTCACGGCACGGTGGACGTAACCGGCAGCATCCCTCGGAGGGCTGCGGGCACCGCGGACAATGCCTCGAACATCGCCGCGATGAAAATCGACGCGACGGGACGGCTGACCGATTCGGACGTATTTGGTGGTCGGTTGCCAGACCTTGCGTTCGATGCCCACTTGGACCATGGGTCGTTCAACGGGCGCGCGAACGGCAGCTTTGAGGGCTTCAATCCGGCGCGAATCTCCGGGCGGGAGAACCTTGCGGGCAGCGTGAGCGGCACCGTGAACGCGAACGTGGCCGTGGCGGACATCAACGCGCCCATCACGCCGGACGCGCTGACCGCCGAGGGAGAGGCGACGCTGACTGAGTCGACGATCGGCGGCCTGCGCGTGGACAGCGCGACGATTCAGGGCAAGTATGCGTCCCAGGTTGGCGACATCACGAAGTTCGACGTCACGGGGCCCGACGTCAAGGCAACTGCGGCGGGACGTCTGGCACTCGATCGCAAGGCGCAGTCGGATCTCAAGTATCACGTCGAGGCGATCGACCTTTCGCAGCTGGCGCAACTCGCGGGGCAGAGTGAGGTGAAAGGCGCGGCGACCCTCGACGGAACGTTGACAGGCAACGGCGCGGCGCTGCAGACGACGGGCACGCTCAACGGCAGCAATGTCGCTTACGCGAGCAACAGCGCGCTCGATCTCAACGGCCGGTACACCGTTGTCGTCCCGGAGATGGATTTCGCGAAGGCGCGCGCGGAGTCTACAACCGACGCGACCTTCGTCGAGATCGGCGGCTGGAAGCTCAACTCGGTGAAGGCGACGACGACCTACGAACAACAGAAGATCGATTTCACCACCAGCATCAAGGAGCAGAAGCGAGAGCTCGACGCAACGGGCCAGGTGATCCTGCATCCAGATCACCAGGAGATTCACCTGCCGAGCCTCGCGGTCCGGACCGCCGGCGTCGAGTGGCGGACGGCGCCGGGAAGCTCGGCGACGGTCAAGTATGGCGCGGGGAAGATCGAGTTCGACAACGTGAAACTCCTGAGTGCCGATCAGTCGCTCGACGCTTCGGGGACGCTGACCACGGGAGCGGGTGCGCCGTCGGGCAGTATCGACGTGCATGCGCGTAACGTCGATCTGCAGCAGCTCGAAACGCTCGCGCTGCAGAACCGCGGATTCACCGGCCGCCTGAACGCCGACGCGAACATCTCCGGGACGACCGCCGCGCCGATTGTCACCGGGAAGATCGCGGTCGCCGACGGGGCATTTCAGACGTACCACTACCAGTCGCTCACGGCGAACGTCGACTACAAGGCTCAGCGTGTCGGGCTCGACGCGACCCTGCAGCAAACGGCGACCGAATTCATCACGGCGCGCGGCTCGGTGCCGACCAGTCTCTTCGCCGCCAGCCCCACCGGCGAGCACGTCGAGCCGGCGCCTGGCGAAGGACTCGACCTCCAGGTGAAGTCCACCGCGCTCAGCCTCGGGATCGTGCAGGGCTTCACCGATGTGGTCACCGACGTAACCGGAACGTTCGAAGGCGACGTCAGACTGACGGGCTCCGGCCAGGATCCGCACGCTCAGGGGTTCGTCGACATCAAGAACGGCGGCTTCTCCGTGCCCGCGACCGGCGGCACGTTCCGCGGCTTGACGACGCGTGTCGAGTTCCAGCCCGATGCCGTCAAGATTCAGGAGTTCAAGCTCCTCGATCATCACGGCGAGGAGCTGCGCGTCGCCGGCGAGCTCGCGGTGCACCAGAGGCAGCTCGGAGCGGTCAACATCACCATCGAGTCGGACAACTTCGAAGTGCTCGACAACGAGCTCGGCGATGTGCAGCTCGAGGTGGCGCTCAAGATCGGCGGTGAGCTGCGCCGGCCGAAGCTCGAAGGGACGATCAACGTCGACGCCGGCCGACTCGAAGCCGATCGCATCCTCGCTCTCACCTACAACCCGTATTCGGTCGAGTCCATGCCCGACGTCGTCTCGGCCGAGCGTGCGGCCGAAGACGCGGGCAGCGCGGAAGATGCCACGAAGGCAGCGCTCTCGCGAGCGAGCGTTTCCGCCGCCGAGCCTGGCGCCGCAGAGAAGGCGGCGAGCGACGACGCCGCCGCGGCGGCGGCGCCGAGGGGGCCAATCGCCGAAGCGATCGCGGTGGATGTTCAGGTCACGATGCCGGACAACCTCGTGGTGCGCGGCAAGGGTCTTCGTCCGGGCGGCCCGACCGGCACGAAACTCGGCGACATGAATGTCACAATTGGCGGTGACGTGCGTGTGCGGAAGGATCCAGGCGCGCCGCCGACGTTGGTGGGGGTGGTCCGAACCATCCGCGGATTCTATGAGTTCCAGGGGCGCCGATTCGATCTCGAGCGCGACGGCACGGTTCGCTTCGTCGGTCTGCCGACGATCAATCCGCTGCTGGATGTCGCCGCCACGCGCAAGATCCCGAACACCGGCGTCACCGCGCGCATCCACGTCACAGGGTCCGCGCGCGTGCCCGTCCTCGCGCTGACCAGCGACCCGCCGCTCGAGGAAAGCGACATTCTCGCGCTCGTGGTGTTCAACCGTCCGGTCAACGAGCTCGGTAGCGGGGAGCGCTCGTCGCTCGCGGCCACCGCCGGCGGCATCGCCTCCGGTTTCATCGCCGCGCCGCTCGGCGAGTCGATCGGCAAGGCGCTTGATCTGGATCTGTTCGAGATCGCGACCACGACGGACAGCGGAGCCCTTGGCGCGGTGATCACGGTTGGTCAGCAGCTGAACGAGAAGACGTTCATCAAGATGCGGCAGCAGTTCGGCGATCGAAGCACGACGGAGTTTCAGCTGGAATACCAGATCGCGCGTTTCCTGAGGGCGCAGGCCAGCGGCGCGCCCGAGGCGAGCGGCGCCGCGGACCGCATCAACGAGCGCCGCGTCGAGCGCGCCGGCATCGATCTGATTTTCTTCTTTAGCTACTGAAATCCCTGATCCCTAATCGCAAATCTCTAATCAATGAATCCAGGAATCCGATTTGAGGATTCGAGGATTAGGGATTCGGGTCTTAGTGTCGCCCGAGCGATGCGACCTCGACTCGGGCGTCGTTGAAGCAGGCGCCGCCCCCGAGATCGCTGAGCGAGTCCGGCACCAGCGCGTTGGTGGTCCAGCCGTTGTACGTGCTCTTGCGCCACAATCCCTTCGGCATCGAGACCATTCCCGGCCGAATCTCCGGGTTCAGCGCCACCGGGCATTGCACCTCGCCGAGCGCGTTGAACACGCGGACCGGATCGTCGTTGGCCAACCCGCGAGCGCGCGCGTCATCCGGGTGCATCTGTAACACGGCGGGGCGCGCGCGCAGCTCGCCCAGCGTCGACGAAATCGTCTTTTCCGACGCCGGAGAGATCAGCGCAAGCGGATAGCGGTCGGTCGCCGGATCCGGCTGATACCCGTAGAGGCCCGCGGGTGCGGAGCCATCGAGGGCCTCGGGAAACAGATCGACCTTGCGATCCGCCGTGAGCGGAAAGACGTCGACGAACTGGACCGGCGCACCGCCGAATGGCGGAGTCGCGGATCCCGTTTCCATCAACTCGGCCGACACGGACGCCGGCAGTCGCGATGCGATTCGCAGCAGCGTCTCCGTCTCCTCTTCCGCCCGCCCAACCCCGAGGCGCGCCGACAGCGCCGAGAAGACTTCGGCGTTCGGCCGCGCTTCGCCGTATGGTTCGATGACCGGCCGCACGAGCTGCAGGCTGATCGGGCCATACCCTTTCGCGATGTCGTAGTTCTCGAGGAACGTCGTCGCCGGCAGCACCACGTCCGCGTAGCGGGTGGTGTCCGTGAAGACCTGCTCGTAGACGACGGTGAACAGGTCCTCGCGTTTCAGTCCTTCGAGCACCCGGTTCTGGTCCGGCATCGTCGCGAGCGGATTGCAATTGTAGACGAAGAGCATCCGGACCGGCGGATCCTTGAACTCGGTCAGCGCGCGGCCGAGCAGGTTCATGTTGACGAGGCGCGTATCTGGCTCCGGTGTGTCGTTCATCCACGCCGCCGCCTTGATCCCGAATGCGGCGGAGTTGCTCATCGAGAAGCCGCCGCCGCGCACGCCGAATTTTCCAGCGACCGCCGGCAACGCCAGGATTGCCGCGGCGGCGCTGCCGCCGTTCCGGTTGCGCTCGAGCCCCCATCCGCACCGGACGAGCGCTGGCGATGCGGCGGCGTACATCTGCGCGAAGGTCGTCAATCCGCGCGGGTCGATGCCGGCCTCCGCAGCGGCTCGATCGATGGTCCATTCGCTGGCGCGTGCGCGCAGTTGCTCGGCGCCGCGCGTGTGATTGGCGAGAAAGTTCTCATCCGCGAAACCGTTCTCGAACAGGTACCGGTGCAGCGCCAGCGCCATCGGCAGATCGGTCCCGGGGCGCGGAGCGAGGTGCAGGTCCGCCTGGCGGGCGAGCGACGTCGCGCGCGGATCGATCACCACGAGCTGAGCGCCCGCCTGCCGCGCTTCCTTGATGTAAGGCACCAGGTGAATGCCGGACGCCGCCGGATTCACTCCCCAGAGCACGATCAGCTTGGCGTGCGGGTAGTCGAGATACGACACGCCGGGCATCTTTCCGTAGAGACCCTGATTGGCCGCGCCGGTTGGCGCGGCGCAGACCGTCCGCGCCAGGCGCGACGTGCGAAACCCGCGGAAGAACGCGGCGTCGTTGGTGTCCTGCGTCAGAAGGCCGTTCGATCCGCCGTAGCAGAAGGGGAGAATCGCTTCCGCCCCCTCGGTGTCGCGGATGTCTTCCATGCGGCGGGCAATCTGGTCGAGCGCCTCGTCCCAGCTGACGCGCGTGAACACCCCCTGCCCCTTGGCTCCTTTCCGGACTGCAGGGTAGAGAAGTCGATCCTCGCCATAGAGCCGGTCCGCGAACCGCCGTACTTTCGCGCAGATGTAATCGCGGGTGACGGGATTCGTATCGCCGCCGTCGATCTTGACAACGCGTCCCTTCTCAACGGTGACGTCGAGCGTGCAGGAATCCGGGCAGTCGAGGGGACACGCGGTGCGAACGGTCGAGTGCCCCCAGCTTTCGGGGGATGAAGTGCGGGCCATGGGGAATTATCGCCACGGAGCGCTGAATCAGCAACCATCGGTGTCAGATAACACAGGAGAATGGAGAACCAAGAGAAAACAAGAAAGGAGAAGTTCTCACCTGTGCCTTACAGCCGGAGTCTGCGATTCCGATCGACGCGATGGCATCGGCCTGCAGCTCGATGAGCACGAACGCAAATCACGCGCCGCGCGGCAATCCGCCGCCAATCCAAAGAAATCTCTCGGACGTGGCGTGTATTGGGTCAGTAACTGCAACGCGACGACACGTGGCCGGTTGCGGTTTCCGCAACCCACAAAGGGTTTCGTTTCTCCATTCTCTTGTTTTCTCTAAGGTTCTCGTTTCTCCGGTGATCTCTTGGCAAGGGTATCGATTTCGCTGAACGGTATATCGAGGATCGGGTACGCCGCCCAATCCCGGTAGTTGAAGTGCCACCACTCGTTCGGCTCGACGGTGAATCCCTCCCTCTCCAGCGTGACGCGAAGGAGATCGCGCCGCCTGCGTGCCGCGGCGGTGCCGCCGGTGTAGTCCGGATACGCGCGCTCGGACATCTCGTCGTACGCGCTCGGCATCTCCACTTCGCGGCCGGTCGTGAGCTCGTAGAGCGAGAGATCGGCGGCGCACCCGCGGTTATGTTTTGACCCCTTGGCCGGATCGGCGACGAACTCGCGCTTCTCCGGCGGCGTCACGTCCCAGAACAGCTTGGTGACCCGCCACGGCCTGTACCCGTCGAACACAAGGATGCCGTAGCCGCGTGATTTCAACGCGCGGTGCGCGCGGACGAGCGCCTCCGCGGCGGGCCGCTGAAGGAATGCGCGCGCCTCGTTATACACGGCCCGTCCTGCCAGATTGTTCGGCGTCGCGTAACGGACATCAAGCCGGATGGATGGATCAACCGTGACGAGTTCGACGAGATCGGGCGCCCGGAACGGACCGGCCTCGCGAGGCGGTGCCTCCTGGAAAGGGAGTGCGGAAAGAAGAATCGCCGCCAGCGCCGTTCGCATGCGGCGATTCTAACGCGCTAATCGATATCCGTTCCGGATCCGCCGGCGCCCATGTCGATGCCCGTCGCACCCGAGCTGCGCGGGAGATTCGTCGCGGCGGTGTCGTCGTCCGCGCCTGTCGACCGGGCGCGACGGCGCGCGATCGACTGCTCGTCGAACTCTGTCACTGGGTCTGAAGCAGCCTTCGGGACGACGCTGCCTCCGAGGCCGAGCACTTCGCCTTCGCGCAATGACTCATCCCTATCAGAACTGCTGCGCTTCGTGTCTTCGTCCTTGTCCATCTGTTCGCCTCCGGCTCGGAACGAGCAATCAGGATGCCAGGCGCAAGGAACAGCGCCTGGTGTGGCGGTGTCAAACGCACTAACAGGGAGGCGCAGAATGCGTTGGTCCATGTGGCCCGTATCCGTCGCGATGCACATCGTGTTGTTGACCGCGGCGCTGCTTGTTCCGTTGACGGCGGACGGCGACCCGCCCAAGCCGGCGCCGATGCGCGCGCTCACGATTCCGTCGATCAAAACAGTGCCAGTGCCGCCGGAAATCAAGCTTCCCGCGTCCCCGCAGCCCAGCGCACGTTTCCTCCCGAATCTGATCGCGCCAAGTGTGATTCTGCCGCCGCATGATGCTCCCGTGCAGCCCGCTGCTCCGTCCGTGGTCGATTCCCCGTTGGGCGCTGGCACGCTCGATATCGGACTGCTGGGAGGGGGAACAGCTGCAGGTGTGCCGCCGCTGCCAGCTCCGCCGCAACCAGCGCCGCCCGCTCAGAAGATTCTCCGCGTCGGACCGGGCGTACGTGAGCCGCGCCGCATCGCCGGCGGACCACCCGAGTATCCCCTCATCGCGCGGAATGCACGCGTGCAAGGCACGGTGATCCTCGAAGCCGTGATCAATGAACGCGGCGCTACCGAGCGTATCAAAGTGCTCAGGTCGGTGCCGCTGCTCGATG
>Ga0070670_100005125_pt1 | contig 11028 bp, 7 predicted proteins | sample KBSS63metaG_FD_64665 | JGI IMG/M metagenome (GOLD analysis project Ga0070670, IMG submission 64665) | Switchgrass rhizosphere microbial communities from Kellogg Biological Station, Michigan, USA - KBS S6-3 metaG | ecosystem: Host-associated > Plants > Roots > Rhizosphere > Soil ... | reverse complement strand
GCGCTTCGATGGCCGCGACGTGAGCCTAACGACGGACGGCGAGCGCTGGGCGAACGACGCCTACACCGGGTCGGCACGACGTCCGCTCTCGACGCCGATCCTGATTCTCGCTGCGCTCGTGCTCCTTGCCGAAGCGATCATCGCGCGCGGCAGCGGCGAGCGCTCCAGTCGCGGGACGGTCAAGGCGGCAGCGTAGTGGCTCTTCCGACCCTCGTCGAAGCGATTTCATCGCTGCCGGCGTTCGCGCGTGTTCTGAACACCGTTCCCCCACCTGGTGGGCGCCTGACGATCGGCGGGCTTGCCGGCTCGAGCGACGCGGTGACGCTGGCGGCGCTCGTCCAGCGGCTCTCCACGCGGTTCTTCGTTGTCGTCGCAGAAGGCGTCCCGCAGGCCGAGCGTTGGCTCGCGGATCTGCAGGTGATCCTCGACGAGACGCCGGTCGCGCTGTATCCGCCCCGCGAAGGGTTCGGCGAAGCGGAACCGCACGCGGAGATCGCCGGAGAGCGCGTCGAGACCCTCGAGCGGGTCTCACGAGGGGACGTCCGCGTGCTGCTGACGACGGCCCGTGCTGTGCTCGAGCGGACGCGGCTGCCGACGACGTTGCGCGCGGCGCGACTCGAGCTCCGCAAGGGTGACGTTAGGCGTCCGGAAGAAATCGCCGAACACCTGGAGCAGGTGGGGTTCGAGCGCGTGCCGATGGTCGATGACGTCGCCCAGTTTTCGGTGCGCGGCGGAATCTTCGACATCTACAGCTTCGGCATGGCGGATCCGGTGCGCCTCGAGTTCTGGGGCGACGAGATCATCGAGCTTCGACACTTCGACCTGCTCACTCAGCGTTCCACGCGCGAAGCCGACGTCGCCGTCATCCTCCCGGTCGATGGTCACGTTCCCGAGGAAGAGACCGGCGACTTCGAGCGGGTCTCCGTTTCATCGCTTTGGCCGCCGGAGACGATCGTCGTGCTGCCGGGCGACGCGCACATCGAACCGGAGCTGCAGCGGACCTGGGATGAGGCGCAGCATCACCTCGACCTTGCCCGACGTCGCGGCGAGGATGTGCCCAAGCGCGACGAGCTCTTTCAGCCGCCCGGTGACGTGATGCAGTCGCTGCGCGATTTCGGGACCGTGGCGATCGTGCCCGGCGGCGGTACGGGCGCCGATGTGGTATTCCCGATCCGACACCCCGACGCGATCGATCGCGATATCAAGCGGCTGCGGCGCGTCGTGCGTGATGGGATGCCGAGCATCATCCTGTGTGACAACGAAGGCCAGGCCGAGCGTCTCGACGAGTTGCTGAACGAAGACACGTTCAGCCCGTCGCCGGCCGCGCTCGTGATCGGTGTGCTGGATGGTGGCTTTGTAATACCGGGAATCGGGAATCGGGAATCGGGAATCGGAACTGCCTCCGGACCCGTCGATTCCCGATTCCCGATTCCCGATTCCCCCGGCGGTCTGAGAGTTCTCACCGACCACGAGATATTCAGACGTGAGAGACGCTTACGACGTGCTCGCCGCTACTCCACCGGTGCGACCCTCGAAGCCATCACGGCGCTCAAGTCCGGCGACTTCGTCGTGCACCTCGAGCACGGCGTCGGCATCTACCGCGGACTTCAGACGATCTTCGTCGGCGAGAGCACCGTCGAAGTTGCCGTCATCGAGTACGAAGGCGGCGACCGACTGAACGTTCCGCTCTATCGCATCGACCAGATCGAGCGGTACCGGGCGGCCGGCAACGCGGACGGCGACGCCGCACCGCCGCGTCTGCACAAGCTCGGCGGAAAACGCTGGGCGCAACAGCGCGATCGCACGCGGACGGCGATTCAGGAAATGACCGTCGAGTTGCTCGACCTGTACGCCCGCCGGCAGGTCGCATCGAGGCCAGCACATTTCCCGGATACGGCGTGGCAGCGGCAACTCGAGTCGTCTTTCCTGTTCGAAGACACGCCTGACCAGCGGAAGGCCACGGTCGACGTCAAGCAGGACATGGAGAAGCCGCGACCCATGGATCGGCTGCTCGTCGGCGACGTCGGCTATGGCAAGACGGAGATCGCGGTGCGCGCCGCGTTCAAGGCCGTGCAGTCGGATCGCCAGGTCGCGGTGCTCGTTCCCACCACAATCCTCGCCGATCAGCATCAGCGCACGTTCAGCGAGCGCTTCGCCGATTTCCCCATCCGCGTGGCGGCGCTCAGCCGCTTCCAGTCGGCGAAAGAACAGACCGACGTCCTCGCGGATCTCGCCGCGAAAAAGGTCGACATCATCATCGGCACCCACCGGCTGCTCAGCCCGGACGTGCGGTTCTCGAATCTCGGCCTCATCGTGATCGACGAGGAGCATCGCTTTGGCGTGAAGCACAAGGAGCGACTCAAGCACCTGCGCCTCGAGACCGACGTGCTCACGCTCACGGCGACGCCGATCCCGCGCACGCTGCACTTGTCGCTCGCCGGCCTTCGCGACATGACGCTCATGCAGACGGCGCCGCGCGATCGGTCTCCGGTGCTCACGTTCGTGGAGCCGTGGGACGAAGCTTTGATCGAGGAAGGCATCGCTCGCGAGCTCGATCGAGGCGGGCAGGTGTTCTTCGTGCACAATCGCATCGAGACCATCGAGGCCATAGCAGACCGCATCCGTCGGATCGTCCCGCGCGCGCGCGTCGCTGTGGGACACGGGCAGATGAAAGAGCGCGACCTCGAGGACGTGATGCACCGGTTCGTCGCCGGCGACGTCGACGTGCTCGTCTCGACCATGATCGTCGAGTCCGGGCTCGACGTGCCGAACGCCAATACGATGTTCGTGAACCGTGCGGACAACTTCGGGTTGGCGCAGCTGTACCAACTGCGGGGTCGGGTGGGGCGGTCGCACCGGCGCGCCTACTGCTACCTCATGGTCCCCGACGCGGTCGACCCCGACGCCGAGCGGCGGCTGCAGGTCCTCGAGCATCACACGGAGCTGGGTTCCGGGTACAGGGTCGCACTCAAGGACCTCGAGCTGCGAGGGGCCGGCAACCTCCTTGGCCCTGAGCAGTCCGGGTTCGTCCACGCGGTTGGCTTCGACATGTACCTGCGGATGCTCGAGGAAACCGTTCGCCGAGTCATGGACGGCGGTGGGTTGCCGAAGCTCGTTCCGTCGGACGTGTCCCTCGATCTGCCGGCTTACCTGCCGGACGAGTTCATTCCGTCGCAGGACGCCAAGCTGGACGTCTATCGCCGGCTGAGCGCGCTCTCAGCGCCGGAACCGATCGAGGAGCTCCGCGCGGAGGTGCGAGACCGATTCGGGCCGCTCCCCGCGCCGGCCGAGGCGTTCTTCGCCACCGCCACGCTTCGAATCGTCGGCGGGGCACTCGGGATCGACGGCCTGTTGGTGCGCGGCGACGAGGCCCGTGTTACTTTTCGCGACACGGCCGTCCCCCGTATGAAGGGGCTGTCGGCCGCGTTTCACGAGGTTCAGTTCCAGGCCGAGGTGCGACGGACGCACCCGCTCTCCCTAAAGCTGACACGTGTGGGCGGCTCTCCGATCCTCGATGGGCTCGTGCGTGCCCTCCGAGGGTTGGCAGCGGCCTGACAACGCGTCGGCTTTCGCCGTAAAAGAGTACCGCCCGCAATCGTCGAGTCGCATGTGCCGTGTCTGCGTAGCAACAGGCTCACGGCGGCGCGCCGATTGGCCCGAACTCCAAACTCCATCCCGATGAAACGTTCACTCGTCCTCGCCTTCGCCGTTTCCGTCCCACTTGCCGCATGCGACGGCTTCAAAGAGGCGATGACTGCGCACGTCGATGTCGCAGCTCGCGCCGGCTCACAGGAGCTCTCCGTTACTCGGCTCGCCGAGCTGCTCGGCGCGTCGAAGGCTCCGCTCCGGCGCGATGTCGTCGAGACGGTCGCCAATATGTGGGTGAACTATCAGCTGCTCGCACGCGCTGCCGCGCACGATGACTCGCTCAACCAGCCGCAGGTGATCGACCAGGCAATGTGGCCGGCGACCACCAATACCCGCATCAAGAAGTGGTACGATGTGATCGCAAAGAATTGGGTGTCGACGGACACCGCCGGCAACGCGGCGGCGTACGCGAGCGGCAAGATCCTCTCGGCGCGACACATCCTGTTCAACGCCCCGCCGGGTAACAGCCCCGCCGCTGACTCGGCCCTGAAGAAGGCGCAGTCTGTCCGCGCGCAGCTCACGTCTGCGAACTTCGCCGCGATGGCCACGAAGTACAATGGCCCGAACGCTGCCGGACCTGGCGGTGACCTCGGTGTGTTCACGAAGGACCAGATGGTCCCCGAGTTCTCGAATGCCGTCATCGCGCTGAAGCCCGGCGAGATCTCGCAGCCGATCCGGTCCCAGTACGGGTATCACGTCATTCGCCGTTCGACGTACGATGAGGTCAAGGACCAGGTCGCGCAGACGAACAGCCAGTCCGCGACGCGGGTTGGCGAAAGCACGTACGTCGCGAAGCTCGACGAGGCCGCGAAGGTGCAGGTCAAGCCTAACGCGGCTGCCGTCGTCAAGGCCATCGCGGCCGCGCCCGATGCGCACAAGGATGACAAGACGGTCGTCGCCACGTCGACGATGGGCGACCTGACCGCAGCCCGCCTCGCGCAGTGGATCCCGGCATTCTCGCCGAATTCCCAGCAGCTTCGCCAACAGATCCAGCAGGCACCGGACTCTCTGCTTCCGGGCTTCGTGAAGGCGGTCTTCCGGAACGACCTGCTGCTGCGTCAGGCGGACAGCGCGAAGGTCGGCCTCGACACGGCGGAGACCAACGAGATTCGCCACGCCTTCGTCAGCATGGTCGCGAACACGTGGTCGGGACTCAACATTTCACCGAACCGGCTTGCCGACAGCGCGAAGACCGTTGCCGAGCGCGAGCGGCTCGCCGCCGCGCGGGTAGACAACTATCTCGATCGCTTGCTGACGAAGGATGAGCAGTTCATCCCGGTGCAGCCGCCCCTCGAGTCGGCACTCCACTCCAAGTACGACTACAAGATCAACGAGGCGGGGATCGATCGCGCGCTCGAGCGAGCGCAGCGTATCCGCGCCGTGGCGGACTCCACGCGAGCGGCGCAGCAGCCGCAGTCGGCGGTTCCACTCCCCGGACAGCCTGGCGCAGCGACGCCGAACACGCCTTCGCCGGCGCCCGCCCCTGATTCAGCCGCGAAGAAAAAGCCGTAACGTGATCGACGAGCGGGCGGAGCCACCGCCCGCTCGTGCTTTGTGGCCCGGGTGGACCAGCGCCACCAGGGCCGGGTAGAACGAGTCATGACTTCATTGAAGACGCTCCGCATCGTCACGGTCGCGACCGCGATCGCCTTGCCGGCGGCAGCCGCGCAGAACACGCCACCCGCACCACCGGGACCACCGCGATCGGCACAGGCCGACAGCGGTGGTCTGCCCGTGGACCGCGTGATCGCCGTTGTTGGCGATCGACCGATCCTTCTCAGCGAGCTCACTGAAGAGTTGAGCGAGCGCCGAGCCCGCGGCCTCAAGGTCCCTACCGACTCCGCACAGTGGATGGAGACAGCGCGCGGCGTGCTTCAGGAGATGATCGATGAAGAGGCGATCGTACAGCATGCGCTGCGCGACACGTCGGTGCACGTGTCCGACCTCGACGTGCAGAACTCCGCTGAGGAACAGACGAAGCGAGTGCGGAGCCAGTTCAAGACCGACGCTGAGTTCGCGCAGGCTCTCAAGAGCGGTGGTTTCGGAACGCCTGAGGAGTACAAGCGCTGGATGAACGAGCGCTCGCGACGGAACGCGCTCCAGGAGAAGCTCTTCGCAAAAATGCGGCAGGCCGGAAAGATCGTTCCCGTTCCGGTGAGCGAGCAGGACGTCAACGAGGCGTTCGAGAAATCGAAAACCAATCTGCCAAAGCGTCCCGCGACGGTGTCGTTCCGCCAGATCGTAATTCCCGCGGTGGCCTCCCCGAAGGCGAAGGAAGTGGCGCGCGCGAAGGCGGAGTCATTGCTGGCCGAGATCCGCAAGGGGGGTGACTTCGATCAGATTGCGAAACGCGAGTCGATGGACCCTGGCTCGAAGGAGCTCGGCGGCGACCTCGGGTGGAACCGACGCGGCAACATGGTCCCCGAGTTCGATCGATGGATGTTCGCGCTCGCGCCGGGCCAGATGAGTCCTGTGATCGAGACGCCGTTCGGGTACCACATCATTCGCGTCGACCGCGTCCAGCCGGGCGAAGTGAAGGCTCGCCACATCCTCATCAAACCACACATCGACTCTGCCGACATTGCGGCGGCAAAGCTGCGAGCGGACACCGTGAAGATGTTGTGGGAGGGCGGCGCGAACTTCGATTCGCTCGTCGCCAGGTATCACGATCGCGACGAAGAGAAGGGGAGCCTGCAGCCGTTCGAGCGCACCCAGCTTCCTGACTCGTACCGCAAGGCGTTCGAAGGAAAGGGCACGGGGGCGTACATCGACCCGTTCCCGATCGACGATCCCGCGCGCGGTGCGAAAAAGTACGTTGTCGCGCAGATCGTCAAAGCAGATGACGGTGGCGACTATACGCTCTCCGACTTCAAGAGTCAGATTCGCGATCAGCTCGCGCAGGAACGCGGTATGCGCCGCGTGATCGATCAGATGCGCAAGGACCTGTACGTTTCGGTCCGCATCTAGCGACCGCGAGCGGGCCGCCGCCGTGCGGTCGGATTCCGTCCGCCTCGCCGTCACGTTAGGCGACCCGCGCGGCATCGGCCCCGAGATCGTTGCCGCGGTGCGGGCGGACGCGGTGGTCGCTGCGGTCGCCGACCTCGTCGTGGTCGGGCCGGCGGGAACCGTCGCCGAGGTCGATGACTCGATCGGCGAATGGCAGCCGTTAGGCAGCGAGACCGACCGAGCAGCGGTGGCGGGGCGTCTCGCTGGCCGTGCGATCGAGCGTGCGGTGGAGCTGGCGCAGTCGGGAACCGTCGATGGGATCGTCACCGCGCCGATCGACAAGGCCGCGCTGTTGGCCGGTGGCTACGACTACCCCGGCCATACGGAAATGCTCGCCACGCTCACCGGCGCACAGGTCGCCATGATGCTGGCCTCCTCCGCGGCGGGTGACGGCCTGGCGCATCCGCTGCGCGTGATCCTCGCGACGACGCACATCCCACTCCGTGCCGTGCCCGACGCCGTGACGGGTGAAGCGATCGAGCGCGCGGCTCGAGTCACGCGCCGAGGGTTGGTGGAATGGTTCGGTGTCGCCGCCCCGCGGATAGCGCTCTGCGCGCTGAACCCGCACGCCGGGGACGGCGGACGCTTTGGCACGGAGGACGACACGGTGCTGCGCCCCGCGGCGCACCGTGCGGGACTTGCCGGCCCGTATCCCGCGGACACGGTGTTCGTCCGCGCGCTCCGCGGGGAATTCGATGCTGTGATCGCGCCGTATCACGACGTAGGGATGACGGCCATCAAAGTTGCGGCGTTCGGCCGCGCCGTGAACGTGACGCTCGGCTTGCCGTTTCCCCGGACGTCGCCGGATCACGGCACGGCTATCGATATCGCGGGCCGCGGCATTGCCGACGCTTCGAGCATGAAAGAGTCGGTCCGTGTCTGCGCGATGATCGCGCGGCGGTTGGCTACCGGCGCTCGAACGCCACCGACTCGATCCGCCGGCCGTTCATCGCCCGCACGGTAAACACCGAGCCGCCGGCGACGACGCGGTCGCCAACCACAGGCAGCCGGCCTAACGAGCCGAACACGAAGCCGCCGATCGTCGCGTAGTCGTCCTCGCTCACGGTAAGGCCATAGCGCTCGTTCAGCTCAGCGATGGGCAGCGATCCGGCAACGACGACCTCGCCGGCCGTTGTCGTCGGCTCGGGCGGTGATGGGTCATCGTGCTCGTCGAGGATCTCGCCGACGATCTCCTCGAGCAGGTCCTCCATGGTTACGATCCCCGCGGTACCACCGTACTCGTCGAGCACGATGGCCATGTGCTCCTTGAGCCGCTTGAAGTCAGCCAGCACCTCCTCGACTTCGCGCGACCCCGGCACCACGTGGACGTCACGCATGATGGCCCGCACGGTGAAGCCCGGCGGTGGCTGCCGCGCTACGCGCAACAGATCCTTCGCCAGCACGAGGCCTACGATGTTGTCGATCGACTCGGCGTAGGCCGGGTATCGCGAGAAGGCGTTTTCTTCGACGATGGCCAGCGCCTCGTCGAGCGTCGCGTCGATGGGCATGGCCACCACGTTCGTGCGCGGTGTCATGACCTCCCGTGCGTTCTTCTCGGAAAACTCGAACACGCCCTCGATCAGATCGGCGTCCTGCGCCGGGATCGCGCCGACCTCCTGACTCTGCTCCACGATGAGTCGCAATTCGTCCGGTGAGTGGACGGGCTGGTCGAGCATGTCGCCGCGCTGCCCGAACAGCTTGAGCACACCCTGCGACGACCGATTGAGGACAGCGATGAACGGCGTCGACAGCCACGCGAACACCATCAACGGTGGTGCGAGCCAGCGCGCGAACTGCTCGGGGTGGTTCAATGCCACGGCACGTGGCGCGAGCTCGCCGAACACGACGTGGAGGTACGTGACGCTCGCCAGCGCGACTATGGCGCCGAAGCTCACGCGCAGCGATTGTTCGATGGCGATCGGCAGCGCCTCGAACCAGCTTGCGAGAACCTCACCGAGCGTGCTTTCAGCGACCCACCCCAGCGCGAGACTCGCGAGCGTTATCCCGAGTTGGCTCGCCGACAAGAGGCGCGCGAGATTGTCGGTGGCGCGCAGCGCCAGCCGCGCCTTCGCGTCGCCGCCGCGGGCCATCGTGTCCAGCCGGGTGCGTCGCGACCGAACGAGCGCAAACTCGGCGGCCACGAAGAACCCGTTGAATATGAGGAGCACGACGATGGCGAGGAGCCGACCGATCACCGGGCCAAGATACCGCGCGCTTGGATCCGACCGCCAGCGCTCCAACGCGCGATGAGTCATTCGCACGTTCACGGACCCGGCGAGCATCATCACCATCACGGACATTCGCACCACGGGCACAGCCACACGCACGTAGGCGATCCATCACACGTTCACGACCACGCGACGCCGATACGGCGCCTGCGTGGAGCGCTCGCGGTGACTGCGGTGTTCCTCGTGATCGAAGTCGTTGGTGGATGGCTTGCCAACTCGCTCGCGCTGCTCGCCGATGCTGGCCACATGCTGACCGACGTCGCCGCGCTTGCACTCTCGTTGTTCGTCGCGTGGTTCAGTCGGCAGCCGGCCTCACCCCAGCGGACCTACGGTTACCTGCGATGGGAAGTGCTTGCCGCTTTCCTGAATGGGGCGACGCTTCTGTTGATATCCGCCTGGATCGTCGTCGAAGCCGTCCTCCGCCTCCGCACGCCGGAGCCGGTTCAGGGTGGGCTGATGCTGGTCGTGGCAGTTGCCGGTTTGGTCGTCAACGTCATCGCCGTGCGCATGCTCCACGCGCCCGGCGAGTCGAGCCTCAACATGCGTGCGGCGTACCTGCATGTGCTGGGTGATCTTCTTGGCTCGGTCGGCACAGTGGCGGCGGCAATGATCGTCAAATGGACCGGCTGGGTCGCGGCCGACCCGGTCGCCTCGGTGATCATGGCCCTGCTCATCCTTCGCGGCGCGTGGCAGATCGTCCGCGAGTCGGTGGATGTGCTGTTGGAGTCGACGCCCTCGCACATCTCGCTCGGGTCAGTGCGCGCGCAGCTCGAGGCGATCCCGGGTGTCGAATCCGTGCACGACCTGCATGTGTGGACCGTCACGTCGGGACTCGTCGCGATGAGCGCGCACGCGATTGTGCGGGAATCCGAGCGCCACCAACACGTGCTCGAGCACGTCCACGATGCGATGCGTCTCTTCGGGATCGACCACGTGACGGTCCAACTCGAGCGCAGCGAGATGTACGAGCGGGAGCGTCACCTTCACGACTGATGTGATCCCCGGAAAGCGGAGTGTGACCCTCCGAGTTCACCGCGTGACACTCTAAGCCGCGCGGGTGACCACACTTCCCCGTGGCGCGTCCTCATCCGACAGCATCGTGGACGCGGCGGCCAATGGGTACGATCAGCAACAACGACTTCAGGATACAAAAAGACCGCCTGGGTGCCGTGCTGGTGACGGTCGGCGGCGAACGCCTGGCTGGTGAGCTGTTCGTCCAGGCAAGTCCGCGCAATCGGTACGGCCGGGAAGAAGCGGCCGACATCCTGAATTCGGCCGAGCCGTTTTTCCCGATGCTCATGCACGATGGTGCGCTATTCATCGTCGCGAAGGATCGCGTGCGTGAGCTCGAGAGCCGCGACCCCATGCCTGCTGAAGAGTGGCAGATCGGCGCGCCTGCGACGATCGAGGTCGTGCTCACCGGTGGAGCAGTGCACACCGGGAACGTGTACCTCGAGTCGCTCAACGGGCGCACACGCGTGCTGGACTATCTCAATCGCGTCGGTGAGCGATTTCTGCTCCTCTATACCGCACGCGGGACTGTATTGCTCAACCGAAGGTTGATCGAGCGCGTTCATCCGCTCGACTGACGGGAGCCTAATGCCACAGCTGGACCGACTGCTCTCCGTCATGGTGAGCAACCGCGCCGAGGCACTTCGCCTCGTGGAGAACGAGCTCGCGTCGCTCGTGAAGGATGGCGCCACGGTTCCCTTGACCAAACAGGCGCTTGGGGCCACGCAACTGCTCGGACTCCTCCGTGAGATCGCTCCGCCCGATGCGCTGCGCCGCCTCGACGAAGGAACGCCTGCGGAATTCGAGTATCGAAGCGGCGACGGCGTCTTCAGCGCGCGCGCGACGAACGAAAGCGGCAAGTGGACGGCGGCGATCACGACGGGTATGAGTGGCGGAACACCCATCGCGACGCCAGCGATTCCGCCAGGATCGGGCCGCCCGACGCCATCGATGGCTGCGCCACGCGTCGTGCCAGCCGCGACCCCAGCCGCGACATCCGCCGTCGCACCCGTTGCTACACCCGCGGTGAAGGTAGGCGAAGACTCCACCGCGCGCATGGCGATGGACAACCTGCTGCGAGAGCTCGTGGAGCAGGGCGGATCGGATCTGCACCTGCGCTGCGGCGAGCCGCCGA
>Ga0070670_100005124_pt1 | contig 11029 bp, 13 predicted proteins | sample KBSS63metaG_FD_64665 | JGI IMG/M metagenome (GOLD analysis project Ga0070670, IMG submission 64665) | Switchgrass rhizosphere microbial communities from Kellogg Biological Station, Michigan, USA - KBS S6-3 metaG | ecosystem: Host-associated > Plants > Roots > Rhizosphere > Soil ... | reverse complement strand
ACCGCGCCGCGAAGCGCGCCGGCGCGCCCGCGCCGCTGCTGCACACCGTCGCCCAGCCCACGATCGAGGTCGCGCAGTCGCTGCTGCGCGACCGCCGGATCCGGCTGAACGTCGTGACCGGCGGCCCGGGCGTGGTGAAGGAGGCGATGGCGGCCGGCAAGAAGGCGATCACCGCCGGGCCCGGCAACCCGCCGTCGGTCGTCGACGAGACGGCGGACCTCGAGCAGGCCGCGCGCGACATCACGTTCGGCGCGTCGCTCGACAACAACATCATCTGCACCGACGAGAAGGAAGTGATCGCCGTGTCGCTGATCGCCGACCGGCTCAAGGAGGCGTTCGCGCGGTCCGGTGCGATCGTGCTGCAGCCGCACCAGGCGGAACGGCTGCGCCAGGTCGTGTTCGAGAAGGAGAACGGTCCGCGCAAGTACGCGGTGATCAACCGCAAGTACGTCGGCAAGAACATCGACGTGATCCTGCGCGAGGCCGGCATCCCGTGCGACCCGTCCAAGCGGCTCGCGGTCGCGGAGGTCGACGCCGACCACCCGTTCCTGTGGACCGAGATGATGATGCCGATCATCGGGCTCACCCGGACGCGCACGGTGGACGAGGCGATCGATTTCGCGCTGCTCGTCGAGCACGGGTTCCGCCACACGGCGTCGATGCACTCGCGCAACATCGACAAGCTGTCGCGCATGGCGCGGCTGTGCGACTGCTCGATCTTCGTCAAGAACGGCCCGAACGCCGCCGGCCTCGGCTGGGGCGGCGAAGGCCCCACCAGCTTCACGATCGCCAGTCCCACGGGGGAGGGCATGACCACGGCCCGCAGCTTCACACGGATCCGCCGCTGCACGCTGGTGGACCGGTTCCGGATCGTATGAGCGTCGTCGCGATCGGGGCCGTCGAGACCAGCAGCATCGCGCAGGGCGTGGTGACCGGCGACGCGATGGTGAAGACCGCCGAGGTCACGCTGTTGCAGGCGACGACGCTGAGCCCGGGCAAGTACTGGGTGCTCATCGGCGGCGATGTCGCCACGGTGCGCGCGTCGATGAAGCGCGGCATCGAGGTCGCGGCGGACACGCTGCTCGACTCGCTGTTCATCCCGAACCTGCACGAGCAGGTGCTGCCCGCGATCGGCGGCACGACGCCGGCGCGCGACGACGACGCGCTCGGCATCCTCGAGACGCTGAGCGCCGCATCTGCGATCGAATCGGCCGACGCCGCCGTCAAGGCCGCGGACGTCACCGTGCGCGACGTCCGGCTGGCGAACGGCATCGGCGGCAAGGGCGTCGTCTACCTGTCGGGCGCCGTCCACAACGTGCAGGCGGCCATCGATGCCGGCCGCGACTGCGCGCTCAAGAAGGGCATGCTCGCACGCTCGGTCGTGATCCCGCGACTCGCGGCGCAGCTCAAGGAGCGCATCCTCTAGTGGCGGGCGCCTCGTGCACTTCGGCCGCGTGATCGGGACCGTGGTGTGCTCGGTCCGGGTGCCGAGCTGGAAGGGCGAGCGCACGCTGCTCGTCCAGCCCACGGACAGCAACGGCGTCGACCAGGGGCGGCCGCTCGTGGCCGTCGACCTCACGTCCGCCGCGCCGGGGCAATGGGTGTTCTACGTCCGCTCGCGCGAGGCGGCGGCCGCGCTGACCGATCCCGACAACCCGGCCGACGCGGCGATCCTCGGCATCGTCGATTCCAAGCGCGAATGGTCCGTGGACGACGCCGGCCGGGCGGGGCGGCCGTGATCCTCGCGCGGGTGGTGGGCGAGGTCGTCGCGACGACCAAGCACGAGCACCTGGCCGGGCAGAAGCTGCTGCTCGTCCAGCCGATCACCGCCGCGGGGGAAGCCGCGGGCAAGGTGCAGATCGCGGTCGACCACGCGCAGGCCGGGCCCGGCGATCGCGTGATCGTGCTCGACGAGGGCAACGGCGCGGCCCAGGTGCTGCGGCGGGCGCGTGGCGCGGTGCGCACGGTGATCGTCGGCGTGGTCGATGCGGTCGAAACCGGGGATGCCGACGGGCGTGCAGCGCCCGAACGGGCGTGATAGATTGTCGCGGACTTGTCTGGCTTGGAGCCCCTCGCATGCCCCTGTATGAATACCGCTGCCCGAAGTGCGAGGTGCTCTTCGACTGGCTGCAATCCCGCCCCGACGACGTTCCGGCCACGTGCCCGAACTGCGGCGCGGCCGAGGTGACGCGCCAGCTGTCCGTGTTCGCGGTGCCGACACCGCGCGCCGCGTCCGCCCCGGGTCCCTGTGGATCCACGGACTGCGCGTGCCGTCGGGCTGCGGGTTCGTGAGACCGTTCAACCGGGAGGTTCAACGATGACGAAGGCCGATCTGGTCGAGCAGATCTCCACCACGACAGGCGTGTCGAAGAACCACACCGCGCTGATCGTCGACAGCCTGCTCGACGCGTTCTGTCGCGCGCTGTCCGAGGGCAAGCACCTCGAGATCCGTGGCTTCGGGACGTTCAAGGTGCGGGAGCGGCGCGCGCGGCGCGCGCGCAACCCTCGCAGCGGGAACGAAGTCATGGTGCCCGCGAAGCTGGTGCCGGTGTTCAAGCCCAGCAAGGAATTGAAGGCCATGGTGCTCGAGCCGTCCGCAGAGACGGCGCCCGAGCCGGTGGCGAGCTGATCCCGCGGCGCCTCCCGGCGGCCGCCAACCACACGACGAGGAGACCGGATGGGTTCTGGAAAGAAGCGCAAGCGCAAGAAGATCGCCACCCACAAGCGCAAGAAGCGGCTGCGGAAGAACCGTCATAAGAAGCGGATCCGCTAGCACGCCGTGGGATGGCGGGGAGCGCCCGGCTCCCCGCCTGATCGGCCGTGCCCTGCGTGTGCGCGGCCGCTGGACATTCGACCCCTCCAAGCACGGGTGGCCCGGCCGCTGTGATCTCGCCTGGCGCGGGCGCCACGTCCCGGACGACGGCGACTTCTGTATCGCCGAGATCGACGACGACGGCAACGCGTGGCTCGTCGAGGTGCTCGGCGCGGACGACCGCCCGCAGTGGGACGACCACGCGATCGCCTCGCAGTTCCGCCTCCGTACGCGGTTCCCCGCGGAGGCGACGCATGCCGCCGACGCCGCGCACGAGCCCGGTGCGCGCGAGCGCGCCGGTCGTGAGGACCTGCGCGAGCACCTGGCGTTCACGATCGATCCGGACGACGCGCAGGACCACGACGACGCGCTGTCGCTGCACCCCCGGGACGACGGGCGGTGGGAGGTCGGCGTGCACATCGCCGACGTGTCGCACTACGTCGCCGAGGGTGGCGCGATCGACCGCGAGGCGTCCGAGCGCGGCACCAGCACGTACCTGCCGTCCGGCGCGATCCCGATGCTGCCGGCGCGGCTGTCGAACGACCTGTGCTCGCTGCGGCCGGAACGCGACCGGCTGGCGCTGTCGGTGTTCGTGACGCTCGACGCGCACGGCCGGCGGCACGACGTGCGGTTCGCCGAGACGGTGATCCGCAGCCGGCACCGGCTCACGTACGGCGACGTGCAGGCGTGGTTCGACGGCGACCGCCGGCTCGCCGGCGCGATCGGCGACGCGCTCGACCGGCTGCGCGCGCTGGCGCGCGCGCTGCGGGCGCGGCGGCTCACCCGCGGCGCGCTCGAGCTCGAGGTGCAGGAGGTGCGGGCGCGCGTCGACGCCGAGGGCGGCGTGCTGGCGCTCGAGCGCCGGGCGCACCTCGAAAGCCACGAGTTGATCGAGGAGTTCATGCTGCTCGCCAACCGCTGCGTGGGCGAGGAGGGTGCGCGCCGCAACGCGGGGCTGCTGTACCGCGTGCACGACCCGCCGTCGCCGCGCAAGATCGCCGAGCTCGACGGCATGCTGCAGGCGCTCGGCCTGCCACGGCCCGGCCGGCTCGACGACCCCGCGCGCGCGCTGCAGGCGGTGCTCGCCGCGCCGCTCGACCCGCCGCGGCGGCGGCTCGTGCACCGGCTCGTGCTGCGGTCGATGACGCGGGCGCGCTACCTCGAGGCCGACACGGGACATTTCGGCCTGGCGGCGCGCGAATACTGCCATTTCACCTCGCCGATCCGCCGCTATCCCGACCTGCACAACCACCGCCGCGTGCGCGAGTGGCTGCACGGGCGTCCCACCGGCGCGTGGGACCCGGTGGCGCTCGCACGCACCGCGGGCAAGGCGACCGCGACGGAGCAGAACGCGACCGAAGCCGAGCGCGACGCGGTGAAGGTCAAGGGGCTGCGCGTGCTCGAGCCACGGCTCGGCGACCGCATGCCCGGAACGATCTCCGGATTCGTGCGCCAGGGCTTCTTCGTGGAGCTCGACGAAGTTCCAGTTGAGGGATTCGTCCGTGTGGCGCTATATGTAGAGGATCATTTCACGCTCGATGCGTCCGGCGTCCGCATGACCGGGCGCCGCACCCGCAGCCGGTTCTCGCTGGGAGACGCCGTGCAGGTGACGGTCGCGCGCGTGGACGTGCCTGCGCGGGAATGTGATCTCGCGCTCGATCCGGTTCCCCGGCGCCACAGGCGCCATCATCACGGGAGGCATTGATGGCGTCGAGGAATGGCCGCCGCGGCTCCGAGCGGCGGCAGCACCCGCGTGTCGACGCGCGACTCAGCATGCGCGTCGAGGGCCCGCCCGCCGACGGCCAGATCGCGCACATCGTCACGGAGAGCCAGAACATCTCCGCGAGCGGCGTGTACTGCACCAGCTCGCACTTCCTCGCGCCGCTGTCGAAGGTGGCGCTGACGATCGTGCTGCCGCGGTTCCAGGGCGCCGGCCGGCAGGAGCTGGTCAAGTGCGAGGGCATCGTGGTGCGCTGCGAGCCCGCCGCGAAGCGTGGCGACCGCCGGTTCGAGCTCGCGTGCGCGTTCTCGGACCTCGACGCGAAGCGTCGCGAGCTGATCCAGCAGTTCGTCACCTGGCGCAATCTCCAGGCGCTGCGCGCCGCCGCCGCACCGCGCCGCACCAGTCGACCGAAGCCCGCGGCGCGTCCCGCCGCGCGCGCCACCAAGAAGCGCGCAGTCGTGGCCCGGCCGAAGCGCGCCGCGGCGCGCGGCGCCGCCACGCCTGCGGCGCGGCCGAAGGTGGCTCGCAGGAAGGCCGCGCGGCGCCCCGCGGCACGTTGACCGCGGCTGCGGGCGCGGCGCGACTCGAGGTGCGGCCGGGGCGCGCCCTGTCGGGGAGCTTCCGGCCGCCCGGCGACAAGTCCGTCACGCACCGTGCGATCCTCGCCGGGCTGCTCGCGCGCGGCACGAGCCGGATCGCGAACGCGAATCCCGGCGCGGACGCCGGCTCGACGCTGGCGTGCTGCGAGGCGCTCGGCGCGCGCGTGGCGCGCGAGCCGGACGGCACGATCGTGATCGACGGCCGTGACTTCGCGCTCGCCGAGCCGGCGCGGGTGCTCGACTGCGGCAACTCCGGCACCACGCTGCGGCTGCTCGCGGGCGTGCTCGCCGCGCAGCCGTTCGTGACCGTGCTGCAGGGGGACGCGTCGCTCAACCGTCGCCCGGTGGCGCGGGTGATCGAGCCGCTGCGGCGCATGGGCGCATCGCTGTGGGCGCGCGGCGGCGACATGCTGCCGCCGCTGGCGATCCGCGGCGGCCGGCTCGCCGGCATCGATTACGCGCTGCCGGTCGCGAGCGCGCAGGTCGCATCGTGCGTGCTGCTCGCCGGGCTGTTCGCCGACGGCGCGACGACCGTGCGCATCCCCGGCCCGGCGCGCGACCACACCGAGCGGCTGCTCGCCGGTCGTGGCGTCGCGCTCGCGATCGCGGCGGCGGAGGGCGGCGGCCGCACGGTCACGCTGCACGGGCCGGCGCGGTTCGACGCGCGCGACGTGCGCGTGCCCGGCGACGTGTCGGCGGCGGCGTTCCACCTGGCGGGCGCGGCCGCGACGCCGGGCGCGCGCGTCACCGCGATCGACGTGGGGCTCAACCCGACGCGCACGGGGCTGCTGGATGCGCTCGAGGCGATGGGTGCGCGTGTCACGATCGAGCACCGCCGCGACGACGCGGGCGAGCTCGCCGGCGACGTCACGGTCGAGGGCCCCGACCGCTTGCGTGCGATCGAGTTGCCGCCCGAGTGGCTGCCGCGCATGATCGACGAGGTCCCGGCGTGGGCGGTGGCCGCGGCGCTCGCGGACGGCACGTCGCGGCTGCGGCGCGCGTCCGAACTGCGCGTCAAGGAGAGCGACCGCCTCGCGGCGATCTGCGACGGGCTGGCCGCGCTGGGGCTCGCCGCGGCCGCGCGCGAGGACGGGTTCGACCTGACGGGCGGCACGCCGCGAGCCGGCCGCGTCGACGCCGCCGGCGACCACCGGATCGCGATGGCGTTCGCGGTGCTCGGCGCCGCCGCGCGGGTGGCGGTGAGCATCGACGGCGCGGACGGCATCGCGACGTCGGACCCTGCGTTCGCGGCGACGCTGGCGTCGCTCGGCGCGAACATCGGTGGCGTGGAGGCGCACGCGTGAGCTTCGTGATCGTGATCGACGGTCCGTCGGGTGCGGGGAAGAGCAGCACGTCGCGCGCGGTCGCGCGCCGGCTCGGCGTGCTGTTCCTCGACACCGGCGCGCTGTACCGCGCGCTCGCGCTGCGCGTGCTGTCGGCCGGCGTGCCGCCCGCCGACGAGGACGCCGTCGTGCGCTGCGCGCGCGAGGCCCGCATCGACCTCACCGGCTCGCCCGACGAGACCCACGTGCTGCTCGACGGCGTGGACATCAGCCTCGAGATCCGCACGCCGGAGTTGAGCGAGATGGCGTCGCGGCTCGCGACGCTGTCGGGCGTGCGGCGCCAGCTCGACGAGCTGCAGCGCGAGTTCGAGCGCCGCGGCCCGCTCGTCGCCGAGGGCCGCGACCTCGGCACGGTCGTGTTCCCGCACGCGCAGGTGAAGGTGTACCTCGACGCCGAGCTCGAGGCGCGCGCCGAGCGCCGGGCGCGCGAGCTGCAGGGGCGCGGCCTCGGGGTGTCGCGCGACGCCGTGCGCGAGGACCTGCGGCGCCGCGACGAGCGCGACCGGACGCGCACCGACAGCCCGCTCGCGCGCGCCGCCGACGCCCACGTCGTCGACACCACGCGGCTGAGCCCGGAGGCCCAGGTGGATGCGGTGCTCGAGCTGGTGCGGGCGCATCCCGAGTGCCCGGCGGAGTGGCGCACGGGGTCCCCGGCGTGACCGGGGCCGCGGAGCGGGCGACGCGGCCCGCGCGGGAACGGCGGGGGCCCGCGACCGGCGGCCCCGGCAGCCGCGCCGGTCGCGCGCCGGGCCGCGTTCGGGGGTTGGCGAATCCATGAGGTTGTACTACAGTGCTTCCCGGTCTTTCGCGCGCGTTCTCCTGGGTGTCCTGGCGGGCGTCACCATTCGCGGGCTGGAACGCTTGCCCCGCAGCGGTGGCCTCATCGTGGCGGCCAACCACATCTCGTTCTGGGATCCACCCCTGATCGGTTCGGTGATCCCCAGGGAAACACACTTCCTCGCGAAGGAAGAGTTGTTCGAGACCCCGGTGCTCGGTCCGTTGATCCGGGGACTCAACGCCATCCCGATTCGTCGCGGCACCACGGACATCCGTGGGCTGACGCGCGCGATCGACGCCCTGAAGCGCGGGGGCGCCGTGCTGCTGTTCCCCGAGGGCAGCCGGATGCGGGACGGCGTGCTGCACCCGGCGCGACCCGGGGTGGGACTGCTGGCGGTGCACGCCGACGTCCCCATCGCGCCGTGCTACATCTCGGGCAGCAACCCGACCGCGAAGTGGGTGCTGAGGCAGGAGCGGGCCCGGATCGATTTCGGCCCCGAGCGTGACTGGCGCGACTGGGCCGGCCGCGACTCCGATCTCACGCCGGGGCGGGAGCTGTACCAGCGCATCGGCGCCGCGGTCATGGATGGCATCGCGCGGCTCCGGGGCGAACGACAATCGGCACCACACGGTGCGGCCTGACGCCGCGCCCAATACTCCATACAGGAGGTTCACGTTCCCATGCTGGAAACGACGCAGGACACCCTCAGCCCCGTTGCGGAAACGCCGCGACGGGCCCCGTCACCGCCACCGATTCCGATGAACGCCGACGAAGACGATGAACTCACGCTCGAACAACGGGCGGAGATGTTCGGCCAGTACGAGGAATCGCTCCGTTCCATCGGTGAGGGCGAGATCGTTCGCGGTACCGTGCTCGCGATCGACGACAAGGAAGTGCTCGTCGACGTCGGCTTCAAGAGCGAAGGCGTCATCTCGCTGTCCGAATTCCCGGATCCGAGCAGCATCAAGGTCGGCGACGTCCTCGACGTCTTCCTCGAGAAGATGGAGAACCAGGACGGCCTCGTCGTGCTGTCCAAGCAGCGCGCCGACTTCGTGCGCGTGTGGGACCGCGTCAAGGAAGCGCACGACTCCGGGCAGGTGGTGGAAGGGAAGCTGGTACGGAAGATCAAGGGTGGCGTCGTGGTGGACCTCTACGGCGTCGAAGCGTTCCTGCCCGGCTCGCAGATCGCGCTGCGCCAGGTGCAGAACGTCGACTCCCTGCTCGGCCAGACCGTGCAGGTCAAGATCATCAAGCTGAACAAGCGCCGCCGGAACATCGTGGTGTCGCGCCGGGCCGTGCTCGAGGAAGAGCGCAACCGCATGAAGAGCACGATCCTCAAGGACCTGGCGAAGGACCAGATCCGCGAGGGCCAGGTCAAGAACATCACCGACTTCGGCGCGTTCGTGGACCTCGGCGGCATCGACGGCCTGCTGCACATCACCGACATGTCGTGGGGCCGCATCTCGCACCCGAGCGAGCTGGTCAAGATCGGCGACAAGGTGCGCGTGAAGGTGCTCAACTTCGATCCCGAGAAGGAGCGCATCTCGCTCGGCCTCAAGCAGCTCGAGGCGTACCCGTGGGAGGGCGTCGACGAGAAGTTCAAGGTCGGCGACCGCGTCAAGGGCCGCGTCGTGTCGATCACCGACTACGGCGCATTCGTCGAGCTGCAGAAGGGCGTCGAGGGCCTGATCCACGTGTCGGAGATGTCGTGGACGCGCCACGTGCGGCACCCGAGCAAGGTCGTCAACATCGGCGACGAGATCGACGCCGTGGTGCTGAAGGTCGACAAGGCGAACGAGAAGATCTCGCTCGGCCTGAAGCAGGTGGAGCCGGATCCGTGGCTCACGCTGGACCAGAAGTACCCGCCCGGCACGCGCGTGCGCGGCAAGGTCCGCAACCTGACGAACTTCGGCGCGTTCGTGGAGCTCGAGGAGGGCATCGACGGCCTCGTGCACGTGTCCGACATGTCGTGGACGAAGCGCGTCGCGCACCCGAGCGAAGTGCTGAAGAAGGGCGACACCGTCGAGGTGGTCGTGCTGTCGATCGACAAGGAGCACCGCCGGATCAGCCTCGGCCTCAAGCAGGTCTCGGACGATCCGTGGCCGTCGCTCGCGGCGCAGTACCCGGCCGGCATGGAGCTGGCGGGTGCGATCAACCGGCTGTTCGACCGCGGCGCGATCGTGGACCTCGGCAACGGGATCGAGGGCTTCGTGCCGTTGTCGCACCTCGGCATCGACGACCTCAAGCGCCCGAACGACGCGTTCGAGGTGGGCGAGACGCTCACCATGAAGGTGACGCGCGTCGACGTGCCGAACCACCGCCTGATCCTCAGCGTGAAGAGCTGGCTGCAGGAGCAGGACGACATCGCGCTCGCCGAGTGGACGTCGCGCCGCAACCAGGTGCGCGCCAAGATCGCGGCGAACCCGCCCGTGGAGCAGCCGGAAGTCCGGCCGCGTCGCGACGACGGGGGCAGCGGCGACGAAGAGTAGTCCGCGCGCAGCAGGCAGCACCGGCGCGCCGGGCGGCACCACCGCCCGGCGCGTTCGTCATGGTGCGCGGCTTCCCCGGCGCGCGCGCGTTCCGTATGCTGCCGGGTCCATGCCGACCGCCTCCGCAACCGCCCTCGCGTGCGCGCTGCTGCTCGCGTTCCCCTCCGTGCCGGGGTCGCCCGTGCCGGGTCCGCCGCAGCGGCCGAAGCCGCACCGTGCGGCGCCGGCGCCGAAGCCCGCGGCGCCCGCGCCGAAGCACGTGCCCGAACCGGTGCGCTACGGCCCGCACCCGCTTCCCGAGCCCGCACCGGCCCCCCGGCGCACCGCGTCGCGGCCCGCGTTCCGCGTGTTCCCGCCACCGCCGGCGAAACGCCCCGTGGCCGCGGCGCCCGCTCCGGCTCCCGCTCCCTCTCCCGCGCCCCTGCCCGTGCCCGCGGAACTCGGCGCGCGGCTGCGGCTGGCGGAGCAGCACGCCGCCGGCCCGCGTGCGGCGGGCGAGGCGGCGATGCGGCTTGGCGCGTTCCACTACGCGCGTGGCGAGTACGGCGCGGCCGGCGAGGCGTTCGCGCGCGCCGCGGCGCGGCTCGAGCCGGCCCGCAAGCCCGAGGCGCTCTACTGGGGCGGGCTGTCGTGGCTGGCGGCGGGCTCGACCAACAACGCGCGCGCGCTGCTCGAGGAGGTCGCCGACGCCGACGTCGCGCGCCGCGCCGACGCGCGGTTCGCGGTGGCGGCGGCGTGGGAGCAGGACGGCCGCGCGGATCGCGCGTACGCGGTGCTGCAGGAGCTGCTCGAGCAGAGCCCGGGCGAGTGCGGCCCCGCGGCGCTCGATCGGCTCGCGGTGCTGGCGGACCGCCTGCACCGCCCGGCGGATGCCGAGCGTGCGCGCGCCCGGCTGCTGGCGACCTACCCGCAGAGCATCGAGGCGGCCGTCGCGACCGCGGCGCTCAAGGCCGCGCCCGCCACGGCGTCCGGCGGGGCGTCGCTCGAGGCGGGCCGGTTCGCGTCGCAGGCACGCGCGAAGACGCTCGTGTCGCGGGCGCAGCGCGCGGGCTTCGCCGGGGCGAAGGTGGTCGCGCGCGGCGCGGGCACGGCGCGCACGTACGACGTCGTGCTCGGGAGCTACCCGGACGTCGCGGCCGCGCGCACCGCGCAGGCCCGCGCGGCGAAGCAGCTCGGCGTCGCGGCGCGCGTCGCGGGGGCGCGATGAACGCGGCCGGCACGGGCGCGCCGCCGCGCGCGGCCGCGGCGGCGACGCCGCTGATGCGCCAGTACGCGCGGATCAAGG
>Ga0070670_100005120_pt1 | contig 11033 bp, 10 predicted proteins | sample KBSS63metaG_FD_64665 | JGI IMG/M metagenome (GOLD analysis project Ga0070670, IMG submission 64665) | Switchgrass rhizosphere microbial communities from Kellogg Biological Station, Michigan, USA - KBS S6-3 metaG | ecosystem: Host-associated > Plants > Roots > Rhizosphere > Soil ... | reverse complement strand
AAAGAGTACGTTGACAAGCTGCCCATCGACGCGGCTCTTTACCGTAATTGTGTTGTACGGCACGACGGAACCAAGGCCGTTTAGGTAAACTTTCATGTCGCCGGTTTTTGCCACAGCCGTCACCACGGGGATTTCTTGCGGGCGGGTTGCGGAGCGACGGCTGGTTGATCCAGATTGGGCATCTCCCGGGCGTGCGCGCCGCAAATAGATCGCCGCGACCACTAAGATCAAGGCCAGCAGGCCGATCAACCAACGTTTGTGTTGCCGCGTAAAGATTCTCATGATGCTCTCACAGCTGCTGGTTGGTCTGCCCTAACGACGATCGTCTTTCAGTTGCTCGGTCTTACGGCCATCGTGTCGGCTGCTATTCTTGACAGACTGATCCGTTCGAGCCCCAGCTGGTCGGCCGTTCGGAAGGTCTGCTTGCGCTTTTTTGCGCCTCGCCACGGCTAATTTTTCGGATCCTTCTATCTGGCGCGATTTACCATTGCGACCCGGTTTCCATTGAGCAAACTCCTTGATGGCGCTCAGAGAAAAATCGCTGATGTGAGTCACCAGTTTCTCAATCTCGTCCGGAGTGTATTTCTGTTCAGGATAGAGTCGCCGGATTACGGTCCGGGCGTGATAGTAGTAGACGCATTGGCTGATAATACTCAGCGTGCACAGGCGCACGGACTCGTTGCTCGCTGCTGAACCGAGCAATTCCCGAACAATGGAGGCCAACCCTTTATGGAGGGGCCGGGCCGCTTCCTTCACCAGTGTATTGAAGGCACGAGTTGGTTCGACGATTTCCCGCGCCATGATTTTTGTGTGCCAACCCGGGCGGCCCTCGTCAAAAACGCGATGTATCAACGATCGGACGTAGGCGCAAAGTCTTTGCTCGGCTCCGGCTTGCGCAGCCAGACCGAGATTCGAAGGGTATTTTTCCGCTTGAGCACTGGGTACGGACCGGAGAACCGCCATGTATAGGCCTTCTTTGTCTCCGAAGTGATAATTGATAGCGGCTAGGTTGGCTCCAGCCTTTTGAGAGATCTGCCGAACGGTAGCCGCTCGATAGCCGTATTCCGCAAAGATCTCACCGGCGGCTTCCAACAGCCGTTTTTTTGTCTCTATGCTTCTTATGTTGGAAATGTAGGCGGGTTCGGCTCGTGCCACTTTAAACATACAATTCAATCAGCTGTATTAAACAAATGTATGACAACCATAACGCCTAATTTCGACGCGATCAATCGCTCGCGGTCAGCTATTTTTGGTTGACACCATAATCCAACCCGAATCGAGCGTGTTGCTCTAAGCCTAAGTGATAGCTCATGGTGAACAGGCTCATTGAGTTTGCCGGTGATCGCGGCCTTAACCGTTTCGAAGTGCTCGAGCTCTGGACATAGGTTTAGGGAAATGGGCAAGCATGATGCCAGCCCTTAGGGGATCGGTCGCGCATATAGCGCCTGCGATAATTTCTTTGCAATCAGAGAAAACGGAGTGCCCGCCCTTCCGTGACGTGGCAAGGATGTGCGTTGAGGTGTGGCATTTTGGCGAGATGTCGCGGCGGCCGTTAAAGTGCTTCAAACAATTTCGTCTGGGCAACTTCTTCTGCGTAGCTAATTGCAGTCCGACTGTTCTTTAGGCATTGCGAGTCTGCATTAATCCAAGTGCAGGTCCGAAACAGACCAAGCGCAACAGAACGGTCCTAGGGACCAGTAAGGGGCTGTGGTCGAGTGGAAAGATAGCAGACGAAGTGCCTCAGAGTTGTCCTGCAGAAACATCGTCCTTTCGAATTAGCAACGAACTCCTTGCGTTACTGCGGCGTTGTTCGCGACCGAAGATCACCGCGATTGAGGGCCTGTTCGTTGCTCTGTTCGAAGCATTACCAGCCGAAAGAGTGATCGAGATACCAATGGGCATGTCGCTTGCTCTTGAGTCGTCGACAGGATGACGTCATCGAAAGGAGGTCGCAAGAATGTCGATCAAGAACAACATGAAAATCCGCAGTCAAATTTAATCTGTGTCGAAGCAGTGCGTGTCACAAAGGATAATTTACGGACGACAGACGAAGGCTCAAATCTGAATCGAATTGAGGAGAAAATATGAAAAAACTAGGTTCAGCAATCTCGGCAATTGTCTTAGTGGGTTCTTTGGTCGGAAGCGCGTATGCGATGGATAATAGCGGTTACTCATCCGAAAGCTTAGACAATTATTGTCACCTAAAATTACCGGCAATTCGCCCAAGAACTCTCGCAAGCGTGGACCCGCAGACCAAAAGCAGGACGAGTGGGGACGTGATCGATTACTACGGCCCATGTAACGAAAGCCCAACGGGTCAGGATCAAGTCATTTCACAAAAACATGATGAAGAGTTCAGCTTCGGCCGTAACTACGAAGACGGCGATTAAGCCTTCCCGCTGAGAGGTGGGGCGCCCGGACCCTCAAATCCAAATTCGGGGTCCGGTTTACAGCCATCCGCGCCGGAAAGATCGAAGGATCATTCCGCGCGGATGGCTCGTCGCATTCTGATCGGTGCTCATCTTGATGATCACGCCAACCCAGAGCGCATGCACGATGTGAAAACCAGAGCGCTGGAGGCGATGCTCCGCTTCCGGATCGTGGCACCGGCGAGTTCCAACCTTGTGTCGCGCATTGTCAGTGGGGCTGCGGGGATGAAGCAGACCAAAGGAGCGCATCAGAGCGGCGAAAGTCCGCAATCGCGCTCCCAGCGATCGGAGTGCTCGATCCAGAGATTGAAAAATAGGACCGATTCATGAATCGTTGCTAACAGGTCGGTTCTCGGATCGCCAACTCGATCGTACGCAGCAGATGATCGGGGGTGAAAGGTTTCGACAGAAAAAAAATCCCCTTGCGCGCCGCATCGTCTCGTAGGCCGTCGTCGGCGAAGGCGGAAATCAGAATAACTTTAACGTCAGGAAAGTCCTCTCTCATTGCATCTGCGAGTTCGGTGCCTAGAATCAGCGGCATCCGTACATCGATGATGCAAAGGTCGTAAGCATGCTCGGACATCATCTCGTAACCTGCCAAGCCGTTGGTCGTCCAGTTTGTGCCAGCGCCCCAGTCTTCGATGATTTCGACCAGTAATCGGCAAAAAATTTCATCATCATCGATGACAAGAATTTCCATGAAACACCTGGGTAGAAACATCAGCAAACCAGGTGCCGTAAAGAGCGCGCTATGTACGGCAGGCATTGAACGGCGACTGAGGCGAATCAGTCCTGACTCGAGCTCGGGCCGATCTTATATCGCGCCAGCATTCGGTATAGAGAACGGCGATCGACGTTCAGAATTCTCGCCGTTGCGGAGACGTTTCCGTTCGTGATGTGCAGGACGTGATGCACGTAGCGCTTTTTCATCTCTTCAAGACTCGGCTGATCGGGAAAATTGAATTCCGACGGCGCTGCCGGATTCGAAGAAAACTGATGAGTGGCTTGCTCGCGCACCTCGCGCGGCAGATCTTCCGGCAGCAAAACCGGCTGATACGAGAGCGCCACAGCCTGCTCAATGGCATGTTCGAGCTCGCGAATATTGCCCGGCCAGCGGTACGTCGTTAGAAGCTCCATAGCATTATCAGAAATCGCCGAGACCGATTTGCCGGTTTCCTTGCTGTAGTAACTTAGAAAATGGCGCGCCAGCAGCGGAATGTCCTCCCGACGCTCACGCAACGGCGGCAGCCGGATGGAAATCACGTCTAGACGGTAATAGAGGTCCTGCCGAAACTGTCCTTCGGCAACAGCTTGCGTCAAGTCTTGGTTGGTGGCCGCCACCACACGCACGTCGACCGGAAGCCAATCTTTGCCGCCGACTCGGCGGATCTCATGCTCTTGGAGAACGCGCAACAAGCGTGCTTGCATATTCAAGCTAATGCCGCCAATCTCATCGAGAAAACAGGTGCCGCCCTGGGCTTCCTCAAACACTCCCTTCTTGTCGGCGACCGCGCCGGTGAACGATCCGCGGAGATGACCGAATAGCTCCGTTTCAAGGAGCGTTTCCGTCAGCGCGCCGCAATCCACCGCCACAAAAGGCTGACTTGCGCGCGGACTGTGTTCATGAATGGCGCGCGCAATCAGCTCCTTGCCAGTGCCGCTTTCGCCGAGGATCAACACCGTGCTCTTTGTCGACGCGGCACGCGCCACAGTCTTGTAAACTTCCACCATGGCCGCGCTTTTGCCGATAATTTTGCCGAGCTCTGAGGGGTATTCGTCGTCTTGGGACGCCTGTTTCTCCGCTCGGCGTTGCAGCGAACGTTGCGCGAGAGCGCGCGATAGAATGCTCTTGATCTCTGCCAGATTCATCGGTTTGGAGATAAAATCGAAGGCGCCTTCGTGAATAGCTTCAACTGCGGTATCGATGGAGCCGAAGGCAGTCATCACGACGATTGGGAGCGCGGGGAATTTATTGTGAGTAATACGGGTGACTTCCAAGCCACTCGTTCCCGGCATGCGCACATCGATGAGCAATAAGTCGTAGGTATCGGCCTCAAGCCGCGCCAGCGCCGCGTCACCTGAAGTTACCTGGTCGACAAAGAACCCATCCGATTCGAGCGTTTCAGCAAAAAGCTGGCAACTGACTTCATCATCGTCGACGATCAAGATTCGCGCGCTCATCATTCTCCTCAGTGCCAAGCGCGGTTGGCCGCCGCGCGTCAACGGGCAAATAGATGGTTACGAGGGTTCCTCGTCCGACGGAACTCTCAACAGCGATGGTACCGCCATGAGCTCGGACGATTTCCTGGCAAATGACCAACCCCAGCCCGGTACCTCTCCCGGGAGGTTTGGTGGTGACAAACAAGTCGAAGATCTTGGGCAATAATTCCGGCGCAATGCCTGCCCCGGTATCGCTGATTTCAATAAGAACGCCTTCCGGTTTGGGCGCTGGCGAGCACGCCTTGGTGGAAATGTGGATCGCGCCGGCTTTTTCGCAAGCATACATGGCGTTGTCCAATAAATTGATCAATACCCGTTGAATGGAATCGCTATTGCCGTAGATCACCGGAGCAGCTCCACTACAGCTCGAGGTCACCTCAATCGCGCGTTCGACAAAAACCGGCTGCAATAACATCAATGTATCGCGCACAAGATCATTGATCAGGACGGCGCGTTTGGGCGCCGTCCCTCGGGTTTGCAGAAGATAGTGTTGGATGATTTCTCCCATCCGGTTAATTTGCGTTTCGATGATCGAAAGGCGGCGCCTGGCGCGTTCCGTCAAATTTTCTTGGGAGAGGAGTTGGGCATAGCCGAGCACGGAATTTAGCGGCGTGCCCAGATCGTGCGCAATGGTGCCGGCCATGCGTCCAAGCGTTGCCAGGCGTTCGACGCGCCCAAGCTCAAGCTGCAAGCGCAAGAGTTCGGTTTCGGCCTTTTTGCGCTCGACGATTTCAGCTCTCATGCTCTCATTGGCTTGCGCCAGCTCCGCCGTCCGTTCTCGAACGCGCTGATCGAGCTCGTCATGAGCTTCCCGTAAAGCTTGTTCGGCTCGTTTACGAGCGTTTGTGAGATAACTGGTTAAAGCAGCAATTGCCGTGAACACGCCCAAGCGCAAAAAAGCGCGCCAATTTAATGTGATGAAGTACTTGGAGATGAAAAAATACTCGAGAGACAGGGCGGAAAGAATAGTGGCAAGAAGCCCGGCGCCAAGACCGCCATACCAGGAGCTCAGCATCACCGCGATAAAGAATAGTGAGAAGTGGCTGGGATCGGCGCGCGCTGGGATGAGTTCCGCCAAAGCCAAAGCCAAGCCGGGTAGGACCGTGGCGACTGCATATCGAAGCAGCGCGGGCCGATCGTTGATCATGGTGCGTCTACACCAATCGATAGAACCCCAGGTCATCTTGAAACCAGTAAACTATGCCCGCGGCGATTTGCATTGCGTTAGCTCGTACCATACGCCGCCGCGTGGGCTCGATCCAACAAACTTGTTTCAACTTTCATTCCGAAGCAGAAAGGCTGATCTATGCTGCATTGTCGTGCGTAAATCCCGGAATTCAAGTCGAAGCGTGCATGGCGGCCACACCGGGCTACCGAAATGCCGCACGGAGCGCGTTTGCGCTGGCGTGTTACGCTGCAGCTGTCCCTGCTGCGGAATTTCTGCTCCTCGCGAAGTAAGTCAGGGTAAGATGACAACGGTTGTGTTGCCACACTAAACGCCCGTGTGTGCGGCTAATTCGTTTTTCGGCGGATTTAACAATTTTGTTGTTGATGAGATCCCAACCGAGCAGTGAATGTGATGTAAGCTATTGATTTAGCGCGCGGTTGCTCTTCGCGTGCTTGGCATGCGAACTGCGACACCGGCCGGCGATGGTTCCTTCTGATTCTCCTGTCGAATCGCCTTCTTCCGAAGCCAGTCATGAGCCCTTGGAAACCGGACGAGCCGGTGTAAAGGCATTGTGGCGAAAGCTTCAGCGGGATGGACTAGGTAGCGAAGCGGTTTTGGACAGCCAAAGGGACTCCATTATCAGCCTTCAATGGCTGGTCGCGATTGCAATCTGTTATCTCGTCTTTGTGGTCCAAGACTGGAACCTAATCAATCCTCCAGCGGGTCTACTGATAATTATCTGCCTCATATCGGGTGTTGGTGTGCAGCGGATTCCGAAGGGGCTCTTCGCCAACCCGTACGTGAAACCAGGCCTGCTGATTTTTGATTCGTTGCTGGTGATTTGCGCGATATTCCTGCGTGAGCAAACTCCTTGGGATTTGCTCATGCTATTTTTTTTCTGTGTTTTCATCGCCGCAATTGGCGAAAACCTGATTCAGGTAAGCATCGGGTCTCTGCTACTGAGTCTGGTTTTTTTGCTGTTTGTTTCGCCAGATGCCCAGCGCGCATTGAGCATCAGTCCGGATTTCATTATTCGGGTTCCGTTCATATTCGGTATCTCGCTTTTTTACGGCTATATGAGCAGTCAAGTTAAGCACGAAAAAAAACGGCTGGAGCGGGTCGAAGAAGCCGTTCGATTGAAACGCCAATTCGCTTCTGCTCTGGCGCACGATATCAAGACTCCCCTTAACGTTATCCTCGGTCATGCGGAACTGCTCGCCGGTGACTACGGACAGATGGAAGATGCCAGTGAACGGCTAAACTCTATCAAACGTATTCGGCAAAATATTCAGCAAATCGTGGATCTCGTCACGGATTTCTTGGCAGTGTCCAAGCTCGAAGCCTTCGGCGTCCGGAGCGTGGGAAGCTTGGTTCAGATGAATGATGTGGCGCAGGAAGTTGTCGGACAACAGATGATTACCGCCCAAAACAAAAAGATCAGCTTAATGATCGACCTCGATGAAAACCCAAAACCGGTGATGGGGGAGAGAACTCAATTGCAGCGAGCGTTATGGAATTTGATCGGCAATGCAATCAAATTTACGCCGAGCGGCGGTACGGTCAGCGTCACTTCGCGAACTGTGAGAAAAGAGGTCTGCATTGAGGTCAAAGATACCGGCCCAGGCATCAGCAGTGAAGATCTGCCGCGCCTCTTTTCCGAATTCAAACGTCTCAAGGCAACGGCACACACCGAAGGGACCGGCTTGGGTCTATTTATTGTAAAAACGATCGTCGAAGCTCATAACGGGCGGGTCGCCGTGGCCAGTCAAGAAGGCGTCGGTACTCAGTTTACGATTTTTCTTCCCGCCTCCAAGGATCCACCCGCCAAAACTCAAACGACGACGTTACCAAGCAGAATCGAGCCGCAAGCCGTTGCGGATCGAGCCGCTTAGATTTGCACTGCTCTGAGACAGTCCCGCGCACGCACGATTTGAGGTGACTCTCGATTGTCTTGGCCGATTTTCCTCAGTCGGCTGCCAACAAATGCGATTTAGTCATGGCGGTTTGTTTTGGTTGCGTTGTGGATTTTGCCGTCTGAGTCGCGCCCGGCATGGTTGTTTTCATTCCTGCTCCAGCGGGGGTCGGTCGGCCCTTACTCGGGCTTGTACGACTGAGCGTCTTCGAATCGTCCGGTGCGAGGTGCAGTAAGATATTTTTTTGATTTGCTTCTCCGCGTGTTTTTCGACATGGCGATAGCTCCGAAATACCCTTAATTGAAACAACGAACGCGGCTTTATCAACACGAGCCTACTGAGTTGTACGGTGCCATCGCGGTACGTAGTTGCACAACTGCGTGGGCACAAACGAGAGCATTCGTACCCGGAACTCAAAAACACGGACAGGGTTTCGCCTAGTGTGACGTGGCACCTTTTTTGTTCTGCTAAGCCTGCGGTAACTCCGGTGAGGCTGGAGCTGATGCGTTTTGGCTGGCAGTCGCGCGGGTGAGATGCTGCTGCGGACCTTGCGTGCGGCACGAGTATCTCACCGTCCAATTCTTCTGAGCGGATCAACGATCACCGGAGTTACCGATTCCAGGAATTCTCGAATCCCCCCATCCCTATATCGTCAAGCGGTTGATCTCAGAGTCGGTGGATCCCTACGTTCGAGGGATTCATCATAAGCAAAAAACTACTGCGAAAGAAACTTTCGATCGAAATCTTGTGCTTTCAAGCACATGGGTTTGTGGCGGCCATGGCATTAGAGGTGCTTTTACTCAGCGCGAGGAGGGTCACCATGAAAAAGAATTTCATTCAGAGCGCAAGAAAAACCGTGTCCGTTGTAGTATTTGGTTGTGCGCTCACCGGGATTTTTGCCTCGTTGGGCTGCAACACGGTTCACGGTTAGGACAAGATATTGAGCGAGGAGGCGAAAAAACTCAGGACGCCGCAGATGCTGTGAAACGCCGCATGTAGAAATTTGTAGCGATTAACTCCGGCCGTGGTCATTCGATTGTACCACGGGTTGAACTACGCAAATGATTCTATGTCTGCCCAGGTCTTTGTAAGACCCCCGCTCTTTCGGGAAGGTCGGCAGATCGAGATTGTATTGGCTCGATCTGCTGGCGTCAGCCGCAAAGATCTCTGAATTGACGAGCTAATTATTTCCCGCCGAAAGGTTAACCCGCATTAAGAGTTTGATAGGCTGCTAGGAGCATATTGCTCATTACGGCTCAGTGATGAGCTGCGCGCAGGCCCAGCGATTCGCCGTTCATCACATTGCAATCCCGAGCCGTCTAGAGGAGAAGCGGAGGCGCTCGGTTGAAATCGAATGAGCGTGATATCACCGCTCGCCCAGGGACGATCTGCCAAACCTCAGCGGAGTGTTGGTCAGCGATATGATCAAGAAACGGACGACTATCTTCTTTTTTGGCTATGTCGTTTTCTTGGTGTGCCTTGTTGAAGGCACTGCAAGATTGGCTTTTTTTATACCGCCAGTGGCGAGACATTTACATGGTAACGAGGATTACACCTATGTTCGAAATTGGGTCAACGAACATAAAAAATTTAATATCGATGCGTACTACACTTTTGATGTTTATGACGCTTCCCGAGGATGGAGAACCAAGCCAAACGTCAGACAACTGAAGGTGTTCAACAACAAAATTCTGAACACTAACTCTCAGGGTTTCAGAGGAAAAACCGAGTTTCCTTATAGCAAGAATAAACAAAAATTGCGCATTTTGATTCTAGGTGACTCGTTCACCTTCGGCGATGAAGTGAGTGATGACGAGACGTATGCCTTCTATCTCCAGCAAATGTTGCCGCAGGCGGAGGTCATCAACATGGGTGTACACGGTTATGGACATGATCAGATGTTGATTCTTTTGAGAGAGGAGGGAATCAAATACGAGCCGGATATCGTCATAGTGGGTTTTCTCGCGCTCGATATGTCGAGAAACTTGCTGTCGTTTAGAGACTTCGCAAAGCCGCGTTATGTCCTGGAAAAAGGCAAGCTGAAACTTACCGGGACGCCGGTTCCACGTCCCGAGGAGATCCTGAAGTGGGATTGGGCGAGACCCAGAGTCGTTGATATTTTTTCACTGATAAGCCATACCGTCCAAAAATTCTCCGGGATTCAAAAACAGGAGATGCAGCATATTACGAGCGCGATACTAAGAGAGATGATCGATGTGGTCGAGAGTGTTCACGCCACCCCGGTACTGGAATATCTTCCACGAGGAAAAGAAATCGCGCTAAAGACGGCCGAAACAGAAGATGAGGCCTACATGCTTTCCATTTGCCGGCCCGATGATAAAGCCAAATGTTTTTCTACAAGACCGCACTTTGCGGAGAAAATAGCAGAAGGGATGCGCTTCAAAGCCGGCGGGCATTGGGAGCCTGCGGGTCACATGGTCGTGGCCGAGGCAATCAAACATCATCTCGTCAGTGAAGGTTACGTTGTTACCCGGTAAAAATTTCTAGACTACCTCCAACTGGCGTCTGGAAATCACAGTCGGGTTAAGTCGAAGGCACAACTAGATAACTCGCCCAGAACCGAAGAAATTTATGCCTGAGGTTAAGAAGTAACGAGATGATTTGGCGCGCCCGACAGGAATCGAACCTGTACTTAGGGTTCCGGAGACCCTCGTGATATCCTTTTCACTACGGGCGCGCGGAAAGTTTTTCTATCATCGGGGTGCAACTCAGTCAACGCGCGTTTCTCTTGCAACCGCGCTTGCGATTTCTACCATTTCGCGCTGAATCAGGCCATTGGAAGCAAGTGTTTCCTGGCCATAGATGCTGAAGGCGTTTCCGGAAAAATCACTCAAAACTCCTCCCGCTTCGGTAACAATCAATGCGCCGGCCGCGACATCCCAAGGCTTGAGTTTCATTTCCCAAAATCCGTCGAGTCTGCCGGACGCGACATAGCACAGGTCGAGAGCAGCGGACCCGCCGCGGCGAACTCCCTGAGATCGCACCATGAACGCTTTGAAATAACTCAAGTAGAGATCGGCAAAGTCACGCCGATCGTAGGGAAAGCCGGTTCCGAGGAGCGCCTCATCGAGTTGAGCGAGTGGCGAAACGTGAATTGTTGCGCCGTTTAGGCGTGCGCCTCCGTCACGCACGGCTTTGAAGCATTCCTGGTGCACTGGATCGTAAACCAAGCCCAGCATCACTATGCCGCGATTTTCGAATGCGATGGAGATGCAGAACTGGGGATAACCGTGTGCAAAATTCGTCGTGCCGTCCAGTGGATCAACGATCCAGCGGCATTCT
>Ga0070670_100005118_pt1 | contig 11035 bp, 3 predicted proteins | sample KBSS63metaG_FD_64665 | JGI IMG/M metagenome (GOLD analysis project Ga0070670, IMG submission 64665) | Switchgrass rhizosphere microbial communities from Kellogg Biological Station, Michigan, USA - KBS S6-3 metaG | ecosystem: Host-associated > Plants > Roots > Rhizosphere > Soil ... | reverse complement strand
ACGTGAGCGTGATGGCGGACAGCGGCAACAGACCGGCCAGCCAGCACCAGCTCCAGGTCTGCGACAGCGCCGCCTGCCGCGCCGCGGGCCAGAGCAGGCCGGCCGCGGCGGTCGCCGCGATCAGCCCGAAGTAGAGGTAGACGGCGCCGAGCGCCCAGCGCAGCTGCCGCGCGCGCCCGAGGAACCGGAGCATGAAATGGAACGCGAGCGCGGTCGCCAGCGGCGACGCCGTCATGTCGACGAGGTGCCAAGCGGTCGCGCCCGAGCGGTGGTAGGCGAGCTGGGCGAAGTTCCACCCCGCGAGGTCGATGCTGAGCAGCAGCAGCGGTGTGGTCAGCGCGCTTCCGGTCGCGCGCAAGGCCACGAGCAGGACGACCGCCAGCTCGCCCACGCACGCGATCAGGGTGACCCAGCTCTGGGTGCTCATCGCCCTCCGAGGATACACGTCACGCGCCGCTCGGCGGCAATCCCCGTGCCGAACGCCGCGTCGACCGTTCCGGCCGCGGAGGTGTGCAGCCGGCTGCACACCTCGGCCGGGTGCCTGCACAGATCGTCCGCGCGCGCCGCGCGGGCGGCCCAGCGACCGTCTACATTCGTTGACACCACCGCCCCAACGAGCGCATCGTTCCAAGGGGCGTTTCCTGGTCATGACGAGAGTAGACGACGTGCCCCCCACAGCGAGCCTGGACCACCGATTCAATCCAGGGGACAAGCTCGCGGGCCGTTACCGCATCGTCAACTTGATCGGGGAGGGGGCGATCGGGGAGGTCTACGAGGCGTTTGACGAGGCGCTGGCCGAGCCGCTGGCGCTCAAGACATTACGCGCGCAGGTCGCGTCGCAGGCGGTGACCGTCGAGCGCTTCCGGCGGGAGATCGCGCTGGCGCGCAAGGTGACCCACCGCAATGTCTGCCGCACCTACGATCTCGGGCGCCACGAGATGCCCGACGGCAACGTCGTCACCTTCTTGACCATGGAGCTGCTGCGCGGCATCAGCCTGGATCGCTACATGCGCGATCGCGGGCGGCTGACCACGGAGCAGGCGCTGCCGTTCGTCCTCCAGATGACCGCCGGGCTCGAAGCGGCGCACGCCGCCGGCGTCATCCACCGCGATTTCAAGCCGGGGAACCTGGTGCTGGTGCCCGAGGCGGGGGCGGGGCCGGACGATCCGCCGCGCCTCGTGATCAGCGACTTCGGCCTGGCCCGCCGGCACGGGCTGGGCGAGGAGACCATCACCAGCACCGGCGAATCGCTGGGCACGCCCCTCTACATGGCGCCGGAGCAGGTGCATTCGGGCGTCGAGCCGATCACCCCGGCGACCGATCTCTACGCGCTCGGCATCGTGATGTACGAGCTGGTCACCGACGAGATGCCCTTCAAGGGCAACTCGACGACCGTGATGGCGCTCAAGCGTCTCAAGGAACGTCCCGTCTCGCCGCGCGAGGTGCTCCCCGATCTCGACCCGCGTTGGGAGGCTGTGATCATGCGCCTGCTGGAGCGCGCGCCCGCCAAGCGGTACCAGAGCGCCGCGGAGGTGGAGGCCGCGCTGACCGGCGGCGGCGCTCCCGAGCCGGCGCCCCAGGAGCCGACCAGCCGGCTCGGCGCGCTGTTCGGCCGCAAGCGCAAGGTCTGACCGCCGCCGCTCACTTGCCGGCGGCGACGTCGGCGCAGACGCGGATGCCGATCGCGATGTCGCGGTGCGACCGGGGAATCGGCTCGCGGTTGCTGGCGCGCGCCGTTGCCGCGGTGAAGTAGAAACTGCCCCCGCGTAACAAGAAGTCGTCGCCGTGCTCCGAAGCGACGATCTCCATGATGTTGCCGGCCAGATCATCGACGTCGAACGGGCTGCGCGAAACGGGATGCGCGCCGACTTCGTCCGGTCCGTAGGCCCCGTCGAGCCGGTCGTAGGTGGTGTCGATGTTGGCGTCGTCATCCGCGATCTGGTCACCGTGTGGAAACAGCCGGTCGTCCGCGCCGCGCGCGGCCCGCTCCCATTCGAGCTCCGAGCACAGGCGGGCACCGGGCACGCGGCCGCTCTGCCGCAGCCATCCGAGGTAGCGCGCGACGTCGTCGGGTGACACGCCGGCGATCGGAAAGCGTGTCCAGTCCTGACGGGAGCGCCGGTTTCGGGCGGCGTAACTGATCGGTTCGTGGATGCTCGCTTCGAGGCGGCCCGACGAGGGTTGCATCGTGATGTGCCAGCCGTCCGCCGCTTGCCGCAACGAGAGAGCCCCGCGCAGTGTTCCCGTGATCGCAGGGGCGCGGCGCGCGCGCTCTTTCTCTGGCAGGTCGTCGAGGAAGGCGATCCAGTCCTGATACGTCGTTTCGTATCGCGCGATCAGGTAGGCGCTCGTCGTGCGGCGGTGGATCGGCGCGGCCTTCAGGAACTGTGTTCGCAGCTGTTCGTCGGCGTCGCCGAACCAGAACGTTCCCGCGGGCACATAGACGAACCCCTTCGGCACCGCCGACGCGAACGGCAGGGACAGATCGACGACGGTGCGATCGCCGCGCCTGATCTCGAACGGATAGACGACGTGGGCGCGTTCGGGGCCGTCGATCAGCAGGCGATACGAACCGGACGCCAGGCGGGACGTCGGGCGTGACGGATCGAGCAGTCCCACCGCCTTCGCGGTCCTGCGCCCGGTCACCGGATCGGATTCGTACCGCTCGAGGACGACCTTTGAAGCGGTCGGGTGGGTCTGCCACACGAGCGTCCCCGGCGCCGCGAGGGCCGCGCGCCGGCCGCCGTCGGGATCCACGGCCACGAGGCGTTCTTCCAGCAGGCTCGCCTTGTTGCCGATCCGGAAGTCCTCTGCAAATAGCAGATGCTCGGTGCGAAGGTCTGCGAGCGCGCTGCGATGATGCTCGCGCGCCGAATCGAGGGTGAACGCCGTCTCCAGGCTTCGTTCCGCGCGGTCGTAGCTCGCATCCGTGCGCGGGAGCAGGACCTGGGTCTGCCGCCAAAGACGTTCGCCGTTGCGCTGGTCGTCCCGATCGAAGGCGGCGAAGGCGCCGACGCGCAGCGTGCGCGCCTCCGCCGCCGCCCCGCGGGCCTCGGACGTCGCGCGTGCCGCCTCTTCGAGGTGTCGGGCGATCTCGCGCTCCGCCGCGAGGCGGCGGCGGGACGTGGCCTGCCAGGTCACGAGCAGGCTGGCGATGACGACGGCCGCGACGGCGCCGCCGGTGAGCACACGCCGGCGGCGGACGGCGGGATCATCCTCGAGCGCCGCGATCAGCGCCGCCATCGACGGAAAGCGGCGGGTGCGATCGACGCGGAGGCCGCGCACCAGCGCCTTGCGTATCCAGAGCGGGACGTCGTGCGATCTCGACGGCGGGGCCGGTTGCAGCTCGCCTTCGGTCACGCTCATGCTGAGCGAAAGGAAGCTGTCGCCTCGAAACGGGCGCACGCCGTACAGCGCCTCGTAGAGCGCGACGCAGAAGCTGAACTGATCGCTGCCCGCGTCGGCGCCGTCACCGCGAAACACCTCGGGCGCCATGTAGGCCGGCGTGCCGACGATCGTCCCCGCCTGCGTGACCATCGCGAGCGCGGTCGGCGCGCCGTTCGATGGCCGCCCCGCTTCGGGCTCGCGCGTGACCGGCTCGGCCGCCAGCCGGGCGAGGCCGAAGTCCATGACGCGCACCGAGCCGTCGCGCGCGATCATCACGTTCTGCGGTTTGAAGTCGCGGTGGACAATCCCGGCGGCGTGCGCCGCCGCCAGGCCCCGTCCCGCGGCGACGAACACGGACAGGATCTGCCGCCGCGAACGGGGCGCGGCTGCGAGCCAGGCGTCGATCGTCTGTCCGTCGACGAACTCCATCGCGACGTAGACGCGCCCGCCGAACGTGCCCGCGTCGTACACGCTGATGACGTTGGGGTGCGACAGCTTCGCTATCGCCCGCGCCTCGCGCAGCAGGCGGGCGCGACTGTCTTCCCGCTCGCGGCCCTTTTCGAACACGACCTTCAGCGCGATGCGGCGATCCAGATCGGGGTGATACGCCGCGTAGACCTCCCCCATGCCGCCCCGTCCCACGGCCTCGAGGATCTGGTAGCGCTCCACGCGCGTGCCGGGATGCAGCGGTTCGGGCGGCGCCGGACGCTTCTCGGCTAAGTCCGCTGCAGCCCAGGTCAAAAGGTCGGCGCACGCGGCGCACGCCGCGACGTGACGCTCCACGTCCACCCGACCTTGCTCGGGCAGCTTCGCGTCAAGGAACGCGATGACGGTCGCTTCCGCGAGGCAGCCGGCCTTCACCGGGGTGATGCTATCCCGCAGGCGAGCCACCGATCTCCGTACGTAAGCTTTGAAACATTTTTTGCTGTTGTTGCCAGACCGTTCCGGAAATGCGACCGTCCGCCATCGCTTCTGCGGGGAATATGAGGGGCCAGGCCGGAGGAAAAACGGAATATCGATTCGATCTTCCGTTTGGAGTGCGAGGTGGGGCGCCTTTCGCCCTGGCATTTGAACGGGGGGACAAGTGCAGGACGGTCGCGCGAACGCACGACCCGCAAGCGTGACAGCCGGCGATCTCGACACAGGCGCGCGGATCGGGCGTTACGTGATCATCGAGCGCGTCGGCACCGGCGCGATGGGCGTCGTCTATGGCGCGTATGATCCGGAGCTCGATCGCAAGGTCGCCCTCAAGCTGATCAAGCCGGGGCAGGGCGTGAAGGACACGGCGCGCGCCCGCCTGCTCCGTGAAGCGAAGGCGATCGCGCGCCTCCAGCACCCGAACGTCGTCGCCGTGCACGACGTCGGCGTGTTCGAGGATCAGGTGTTTTTGGCGATGGAGTTCGTCGCGGGCGGCACGATCAAGAGCTGGCTCGCCGAAAAGACGCGATCCTGGCGGGAGATCATCGATGTTTTCGCGGCCGCGGGCCGCGGCCTCGTCGCCGCGCACGCGGCCGGGCTCGTCCACCGCGACTTCAAACCGGACAACGTGCTGCTCGACAAGGAAGGGCGGCCCCGCGTCGTGGACTTCGGGATCGCGCGACAGGCGGGCGCGGGTGACGAGGAGCTCGACGGCGACACCGCCGACGACGGCACCGCGACGCTGCGGGAGTCCGGGAAGCACGCGCTCGCGACGCTGACCAAGACCGGCACCTGGGTCGGCACGCCTGCCTACATGGCGCCCGAGCAGTTCCTGGGCGAGCGCGGCGACGAGAAGAGCGATCAGTTCAGCTTCTGCGTCGCGCTGTACGAGGCGCTCTACGGCGAGCGGCCGTTCGCGGGCGACGACATGCTCAGCATCTCGGTCAACGTCACGACCGAGCAGCTTCGACCGCTGCCCAAGGATCGCGGCGTGCCGACCTGGGTCCGGCGGGTGATTCTCCGCGGCCTCAAGGTCGAGCCGGCCGGGCGCTGGGACGGGATGCCCGCCCTCATCGCGGCGCTGTCCAGCGATCCGGTGGCGAAGCTCCGCAATCGCTTCATCGCGGGGGGGATCACCGCGGTCGTGGCGATGATCATCATCGTTGCGTGGCAGATGGTGTCGCGCCGCCGCGTCGAAGCGGAGCGCGAGATCGCTCGCCACGTGACCCAGGCGGACCGCGCGGCCGGGGATGCCCGGAAGACCGCCGCCGCCGCACGCGATCTGCGCGCGCGCGCGTTCGCGGCTTTCGACGCGATGGACAAGGACAAGGGCGAGGCGCTCTGGCGGCAGACGCGGGTCCTGCTGTCCGCCATCGACGCCGGCTATGACCAGGGCGAGCGAAGCCTGGAAGCCGCATTCATGCTGGACGAGTCACGCGGGCACTATCGGGCCCGGCTCGCCGATCTTCGTTACGAGCACCTTCTGTTCGCCGACGATTTTCGCCTGGGCAGCAAGGCGGAGGTGCTGCGCGAGCGGCTCGCGGTCGTCGATGCCGATGGCGGCCGCCGAAAGGCGCTCGATGCGCCCGGGACGTTGTTGCTGCGGACGACGCCCGTCGCCACGCGGGTCGTGCTGGAACGATACGAACGGGACGCGGCGAACGGACGCCGCAACGCAAAAACCGTGGCGACGGTCGACGGAGCCCGATCGACCACGGCGCTGAAGCCGGGGTCCTATCGGCTGGTTTTGGACGGGCCGGGACTGGCTCACGTGCTCTACCCGGTGGAGATCAGGGCGGGGGAGAACGTGACGGTCGATCTGACGATGCCGGCCGCGTCGACGATTCCGCCGGGATTCGTCCATGTCCCGCCCGGTGAGTTCTGGTTCGGCGACGCGGACGAACAGCTGCGCGCGCAGTTTCTCGGGACCGCGCCCCTCCACCGTCGGAAAACCGGCGCGTATCTGATCGCGAAGCACGAGACCACGTACAGCGAATGGATCGCGTTCCTGCAGGCGCTGCCGCGCGCCGAGCGGCAGCGCAACCTGCCCGACGTCAATGTCTCGCGGCGCGGCTGGCTGCAGCTGCGAGAGGTCGATGGTGTCTGGCAGCTCGCCTTCCAGCCGACGACCAAGAGGTACGTGGCCGCCAGCGGCGCGCCGGTGGTCTACGACGGCCGGCGAAAGAACGCGCGGCAGGACTGGCTGCGCTTTCCCGTCGCGGGCATCTCGCCCACGGAAGCGAACGCCTACCTGGCGTGGCTGCGCAGCACCGGTCGCGTACCGGGCGCTCGACTCTGCACGGAGGCGGAGTGGGAACGCGCCGCGCGCGGCGCCGACGATCGCCTCTTCCCGCCCGGCGACGAGCTGGCCGGCGACGACGCGAACATCGACCAGACCTACGGGCGCGTCGACGCGGCGTACGGTCCTGACGAGGTCGGTTCCCACCCGGCGTCGCGCAGCCCTTTTGGCGTCGATGACCTCGCCGGCAACGTGTTCGATCTGGTCACGTCGTCGCTGAAGCCCGACGAGCTCGTGATCCGAGGGGGCGCGTACTGGTTTCAGCCGATCAGCGAGCGCAGCAGCAACCGGGAGCCCGTTCCCGCCAGCTATCGCGACATAACGACCGGAATTCGCGTCTGTGCAACCAGCAACGAGGAAAAGTAATGCCGAAATTCAACGCTCCGAATCGCGTCTTTTTGATCTGGATCGCATTGCTGGTGCTATCGGTGCCGGTCATCGCGGACGCCGGCCTGACCGCGCAGGGTCTGACGGCGCAGGGGTTGACCGCGCAAGGTCTGACGGCGCAGGGGTTGACCGCGCAGGGTCTGACCGCACAAGGGTTGACCGCGCAGGGCCTGACGGCGCAGGGGTTGACGGCGCAAGGGTTGACGGCGCAGGGATTGACCGCGCAGGGTCTGACGGCGCAGGGATTGACGGCGCAAGGATTGACGGCGCAAGGTCTGACCGCGCAGGGCCTGACCGCGCAGGGCGTTTCGATCATGGGCACCGACGTGGTCAGCGCCGATCTCAAGGGGGTCGCGATGTCGTCCGTCGAGATCCACGGGCTCACGGCGGGCAGCGCGATCGAGCCGCACGTCTTGACGAACATCCCGCTCATGAGCGCCGGCCCCGGCAACTACATCTCGTTGATGAGCGGGACGGTCGAGAAACACTACGCCGTCGCGCACCTGATCGATGCGAACGGAGGTCCGGCCGAGGATCTCGATCTCTACATCGCGGCCCAGCAGACCGATCCTGTTCCGAACCTGTTTCACAACTACGACGAGCAGGACAACAAGGACGAGCTCTACGTCGTCTACTTCTTTCACCAGTGGAGCGGACAGTGGATCTCGCTCTGCCCGTACAACCCGGCGACCCAGAGCGCCTCGGCGATGGCGATCCCCGAGGACCCCGCGAATCCCAACAAGTTCATCTTCGCCTGTACCGCCACCGGCGTCGCTTCCAAGTGCGCGCGCAACTGGGGCTACCGACCCTGGGCCCAGACCAAGGCCTGGAAGTACGACGCGACGGCCAACGGCGGGCTCGGGGCCTGGAGCCAGGAGATCTTCGATCTGAGGGAGTACTACAACGTCTGCACGACCGCCGCCCGCGCCGGCTACTGCCAGGACGGCAGGAGCTACACCAAGGCGGGCACGCTCGTCGATCTGTTCGACACGCGTCAGATCATCTGGCCGAACTCGATCCAGAACCCGTTCAGCAGCGCCAACGAGGATTCGCTGTGGATGATGGCGCAGGAGTACTTCATCTCCCAGGACGCCAGCCCGTTCTCCTCGGGGATCAGGGATTCGGCGCTGCAACGGACGCGCTACCGCGAGCTGTCGCCGATCGGCGAATGCGAGAACATGCCGGCGATCGGTCGCCTCGAGCACGACCACATCGAGGACGGCCGCTGGGCGAATCCGCTCACCAATACGCCGCGCATCCAGGTGTTTTCGCCGACGTACTGCAGCCACGACGAGGACACCGAGGGGGAACAGCTGCCGTGGGACTGCAGCCCCTGCACGACGCAGGTTTGCAAGACGATGCCGGGTTGCTGCGGCGCGGGCCTGACGCCGGGATGGACGCCGGCCTGCAAGATGCAAGCAGCGGCCGTCTGTCAGACCGGTGGCGTGCGCTGGCTGTTGGGGAAGGTCTGGCCGCGCGATCTTCCGATCGACGACAAGTCCATCTACCCGACGTATCTGTTCGGCCCCGGGGGCGCGGTGCTCCGCACGGATGGTGTCAGCGGCGCGGCTTCGTCGGCCACCGTTTCTGGTTGGGCGTGCGATCCGGAGTGGCCGGGCTCGTCCGTCGCCGTGCAGATCTACGGCGGTGCGCCCCGGGGAAGCGGGGGCACGCTGCTCGGCGAGGTCCGGGCGGATCAGGCGCTGGCGTCGCCGCTCGCCCGCGAGGTGAGCGCCGCGTGCGACGGCCCGGGCCGCGATTACGCGCGCCACGGGTTCTCGTTCACGCTCCCCGCCGATCAGTCCGGCAACGTGTTCGTCTACGCTCTCGACGAGAGCTCCGCCAACGGGCCGCCCGCGCCCCCGTCGCTGATTCGCAACGGCATCGCGCACATCCCACGCTGCCCGCACGGCGAGCACGTGGCGGGCGAAGCGCTGCCAGCGAGCTGCAGCGCCTGCGCCGCGAGCGTCTGCAACGATGGCTCGCACGGCGAATGTTGCACGGTCGAATGGACCGACGCCTGCGCGGCGGCGGCCGATTCGTGCGCGGCCGCGGACAGTTCGGCGCCCGCGAACAGCCGTTCGTACGCCGTGGCGACCACCGGCTGGATCGAAGCGCCCTCGACCGGGAGCTACGTCTTCGAATCGGCGCAGCAGCCGAGCCGGCTCGTCATCAACGGCACCAAGGTGCTGGACTGGTTCCAGACCTCCCCCGGCACGACCAGCGGCGCCATCACGCTGAACGCCGGGCAGAAGTACTACCTGCGCTACGATCGGTTCCAGGCGGCGCCGGCTTCGGGCTCGCCGGGTCCCGGCCTCACCTGGCAGCCGCCGTTGACCGTCGGTCAGACGCCGATTCCGTCGGCGAACCTCTACGCGATCGCGCCCGGCGGCGGGACCGGCTTGACCGCGACCTACTACACCGCCCCGGCGTTCGGCGGCGCGACGCTCACGCGACCCACGCCGGATGCCACGATCGACATCAACAAGGACATCGCGCCGCTGGGCACGCCGAAGATCGAGCTGCCGTCGGGCTTCGGGCCGTCTTACTCCGCGGTCTGGGAGGGAGAGATCGTCGCGCCGTTCACGGAGGACTACAACTTCTACGTCGTCGGCAGCGGCAGCCCCACGCTGTACATCGACGGCGCCGCGGTTCTGTTTCCGGCGCCCCCGCCGTCGAGCGCGCCGGGCGGTTGCGCCCACGACCTGTGTCTGCCGGGCGACCAGCTCGACGCCAGCTGCAACACCTGCGTGGCCAAGATCTGCGAGCCCGGCCACGATCCGTACTGCTGCGATGGCGGCTACCTCTCCTACTACTCGATCGAGCCCGTTTGGGACGCCAAGTGCATCTCCGAAGTGGAGAAATACTGCGGGCCGGCCAAGTGCACGGCGCCCCTGCCGCCGCCGCCCGGGGTGTCACCCCAGATCAAATCCGCCGCGAAGTCGTTGCAGGCCGGCGTTCGTCATTCGATCCGGTTCGAGTACAGCAATCCGACCGCCGACACGACGATTCGCCTGCTCTGGGCCAGCCCCCGGCAAGGCAAGCAGGCGGTTCCGCAGACCGCGCTCTATCCCAAGGCGGCGATTGCGGTCGGTCGGGGCGCGGGCCTGAACGCCACCTACTTCAACAACGTCAGCGGCGGCGGGGTGACCAAACCGGACCTCGACGCCGCGCCGGTGGCGTCGGGCATGGTCGCCGATTTCTCGCTGACGCCGCCCGTGGGGCCGGCCGGCATCCCGCTGGTGGACGTGCTGGCCACGCCGGTGACAGCCCTGTCGGGACGGCCCTCGCAACCGACGATTGTGCGCCCGCGATACGGCGAGGAGGTGTTCATCGCCGCTGGCGCCAGCGTCCACATCACGGGCATCGGCGGCGTCAAGGATGGATGGGTGCGCGTCGTCGGCGGTAGCGGCGGCGACGTCGACGTCCCGGTCGCGGCGAACGGCACCTTCGATGCGGCCGTCCCCCTCAGCACGGGGACGACGCATCTGCTGAAGCTCGCGCTGTACACCTTCCAGCCCGGCTCCGCTTGCGTCCCGCCCAACCCGTGCACGCGCAGCCCGGCGCTCGAATGGCCGGTCACCGTCACGCTCGAGACCGCGGCGGCCAAGGCGCCGGTCATCCTGTCGCCGACCGATCCGACCCACAGCGGTGTCGCCGCTCCCCTGGTGCTGAACGTCGTCGGCCACGGCACCTCCGGCGACGTGAACATCGAGGACCAGGCGCAGATCATTCCGGTGTCGCTGCCGCCCATCACCACGGTTGCGGCCGACGGGACGTTCTCCGGGCAGGTCACGCTCGACTTCGGGACACAGGCCGATCCGAACAAGGGCTGGCACAAGCTGGTGTTCAGCCAGGGCGGCGTTCCCAGCCACCCGGTGTTCGTCAGCGTGGGCATCGATCCCCCGACGGTACAGTTCCCGCGCTCGGGCGCGCAGATCGACTGCGAGCAGCCCGATCAGGAGGGCGAGCAGTTTGCGTTCGGGACGCTGCCTTATCCGCAGGAGGTCTTCGGCCGGCTGCGCGTGATGGAGGAGACCGGGC
>Ga0070670_100005110_pt1 | contig 11045 bp, 9 predicted proteins | sample KBSS63metaG_FD_64665 | JGI IMG/M metagenome (GOLD analysis project Ga0070670, IMG submission 64665) | Switchgrass rhizosphere microbial communities from Kellogg Biological Station, Michigan, USA - KBS S6-3 metaG | ecosystem: Host-associated > Plants > Roots > Rhizosphere > Soil ... | reverse complement strand
GTCCGCCTTGTCTGCGACCAGCAACCCGAGTCGATGAGCCTCGGACCGCACTTCCGGCTTCGAGAGCGCCCCGACGGGAAACACGGCGCGTGCGAGTTGATCCTGCGTCAGCGAAAACAGAAAGTACGACTGATCCTTGTCGGGGTCCAGACTGCGGCGGAGACGGAATCGTCCATCGGCGGCCTGCCCGACCCTCGCGTAGTGACCCGTTGCCAGATAGTCCGAGCCGAGCCCTCGCGCGCGGTCGAGGAGCGTCGCGAACTTCAGATCGCTGTTGCAGTGCGCGCAGGGAATCGGCGTGCGGCCGGACGTGTACTCGTTGACGAAGTTCGAGATCACCGTGTCGGTGAACTGCCGCTCGAAGTTGACGATGTAATGGGGGAATCCTCGTGCCGAAGCAACACGCCGCGCATCATGCAGATCGTCGAGCGTGCAGCAACTGCCAAACGACTGCGTGCCGCTCTGGTCGTACAGCTGCATCGACAGACCGATGACGTCATGACCCTGCTCGGCGAGCAGGGCCGCGGCGACCGACGAGTCGACGCCACCCGACATAGCCACGACGATGCGCATGTGAACCGTGAACTGTGAACTGCGAACCGCCTACTGCCTACTGCCTACTGCCCACCGGGGAGCGTGTCAGGCTCCGAAGCTTTTCGACGATGCCCGGAAGGACGGCGACGACGCGTTCAATGTCGGCGTCGGTATTGGAGGCTCCCAGGCTGAAACGAATCGAGTTCTGCGTGCGATGCGCGGGCAGTCCCATCGCCTTCAGCACGTGAGACGGTTCGAGCGTGCCCGACGAGCATGCCGAACCGGTGGACACCGCGATGCCTTCCAGGTCGAGCGCGATGAGCAGAGACTCCGCTTCGACTCGATCGAAACTGATGTTCGTCGTGTTTGCGACTCTCGGCTCGGCTACTCCGTTGCGCGTCGTCCCAGTTACGCGACTCAGGATCAACGATTCGAGTGTGTCACGCAGAGCAGCCAGTCTCGTCTGTTCTGCTGCCATCTTCGCGAGCGCTTCGCGCGCGGCCACACCCATTCCGACGATGCCCGCCACGTTTTCCGTTCCGGATCGCCGACCACGCTCCTGCTTCCCGCCGGTGAGAGCCGGGTTCAGGCGGACGCCCCTCCGGATCCATAGCGCGCCGACGCCTTTCGGCCCATAGAACTTGTGAGCCGAGATCGAGAGCAGATCCACACCAAGCGATTTGACGTCGATAGGGATTTTGCCCGCTGTCTGAACCGCGTCTGTGTGGAAGATCGCGCGTCGCGCGCGCGCCAGTTTTGCCAACTCGGTAATCGGCTGGATGGTTCCGATTTCGTTGTTGGCGTGCATGATCGACACGAGCGCCGTGTCATCGGCCAGCGCCTTGTTCAGCTCGTCAGGCGATACGATCCCGCTTGCATCGACCGGCAGGAGGGTGGTCCGCCAGCCGCGACGAGCCAGTGCCTTGACGGTATTGAGCACGGCCTCGTGCTCGATCGAGCTGGCGATGATGTGCTTGCGCCCGGTCACTTCAAGCGCCTCGGCCACGCCCCGAATCGCGATGTTGTCGCCCTCGGTCCCGCTTCCCGTGAACACAATCTCGGAAGGGTCTGCGCCGAGCAACGCCGCCACCTGAGAACGCGCCTCGTCCAGGGCCGCCTTGGCGCGCTGGCCGAAATGGTGAACGCTTGACGGATTGCCGAACTCCTCCCGGAGCACGGCGCTCATGCGGTCGACAGTGGCCACGGATGGCGGGGTCGTCGCGTTATGGTCGAGGTAGATGCGGGACATTTTCTGAGCCTAGTCATCAATGTACCATCAGGCGCCCTTGACCTTTTGACCGGACTCAAAGAATCGAATCCCAGCTGCCACCGACGCATCATCCCGGCGATGAGAAGTAATTTCTTGGCGGTACACGACTAGACATAATTTTTCAACGGCCGATATACTCATTGGACTCCCGCCCAGGAAGCCCTGCTTTTCGGGTATTCGAGTCCGTAGCAACCATTTCGACGAGGTGTGTCGGAATGCGTGACGTGACTGGGCTCAGCCTCTTCAGTGGCGGGCCGACGCCCAGGGATGAGCCCATCGAGGCGGAGGAGCGAGATGTGGAAGCGTGATGAAGCGGTGAAACCGACGAATGGCCTACCGGCGACGCCGGCAACAGCCGCATCCACTCAGCCGGTCAGCGGGCCGGCAGCGGTGCAGCCGGATGCCCGGCGGATCGAGAGGGACATTGTGAATATCGGCAAGTCGGTAGTCATCAAAGGTGAGTTGAACGGCAGCGAGGACCTGACCATCGAGGGACATGTCGAAGGGCGAATCGAGCTGAAGGACCACGTCCTGACGATCGGGCCGAACGGCAAGATCAAGGCTCAGGTGTTTGCCAAGGCGGTCATCGTGCTCGGCGAAGTCAACGGCAATGTGACGGCGTCGGAAAAAGTGGACATCCGCGACGGCGGCTCGGTGGACGGCGACATCATCTCTCCACGCGTGGCGATTGCCGAGGGTGCGCACTTCCGAGGTAGCGTCGATATGCAGCGCAAGGGTGCGCAGCCGGGCCAAGGCCAGCAGAAGGCCTCGTCGAGCCCGCTGCCCGAAAAGTCGCAGACGTCGATGGCGGCCTCGACTCAGGCCACAGCGGCCGCGCACTAACGCGCTCCGAGCTGCGATCTTTGGGTCTGCGCAAGCAGTCCCAAAGATCCTGGCTCACTCAGATCGGTGGCACTCTCAGATCTGTTCTCCCGTCGTCGCAAGGAACACGCTGAGTCGGAGGCTGGTGCCCCGGATGCACCCGTCCACCCAACGAAGGTACTGGCGCGTTTCATCGCCGGTCTAAGCGCGCGCTCGCAGCCGGTCCTCCTCGACCTTGGTCCGGTCGTCGGCTCCAACGTCAGTTTCTTTGGCGAGGAGTTGGGCTGCAAGATCATCGTCGAAGATCTTTCGAAGGACATCGACCGTCACGTCCGTGACGGTCTTCTCGACCAGTTTCCTGCGTTCCTGATGAAGCGGTTCCCGCAGGAGTCGGGCAGTATCGACGGCATCCTGTGCTGGGACGTCTTCGACTACCTTGATAAGAAATCTGCGACGCCGCTGGCCAATCAGCTCGTGCGGATGCTGCGTCCCGACGGCGTACTGCTGGCGTTTTTCGGCACTGCGGAGCCGCCGCCCGGCCTCAAGCCCGAATACACGCGGCATATCGTCGTCGACAAACTGAATCTGCAGCACCGCCCATACGCGGCCGCGCGTGCCAAACAGCGCCCGTTGAAAAATCGCGACATCCAGCTTCTCTTCGAGCCGCTGCGCATCGTCGAACAGTTCCTGCTCAAGACGAATCTTCGCGAAATCCTTTTACGCAAGGCTCCAGAGCCCGCCAGCACCGCACCTGTGTCACCATCGGTCTGATGCTCGACTTCGACCTGACAGAGGAGCAGCGCCTGCTCGAGCAATCCGTCCGCGAATGGGCGGCCCGCGAGGTGGCGCCAAAAATCCGTGAGCTCGATCGTGCGCACAAATTCGATCGCGGGATCCTTCCGCAGATGGCGGAGCTCGGATTACTCGGGGTGTCCGTCCCGGCGGAGTACGGTGGCGCAGGGATGGATTACATCTGTCTCGGCCTCGCGAGCGAAGAGCTCGAATACGTGGACACGTCGCTGCGTGTGATCCTGTCGGTTCACGTCGGACTCAATTCGCTGACGTTGCTGTCGTGGGGCACCGAGGACCAGAAGCAGCGTTATCTCATCCCACAGGCGCAGGGGAAGAAGATCGCGACCTACGGTTTGACGGAGCCGTCCGCCGGCAGCGATGCTCGCGGTATTCAGACCGTCGCGATCAGGAAGGGCGATCGGTACGAACTCACCGGCGAGAAGACGTGGATCTCGCTTGCCGACGTCGCGGACAACTTTCTCGTCTTCGCCTGGACGGATCTCGAGAAGAAGAAGCAGCGCGATCCATCCGGCATGAGCGCGTTCATCGTCGAGCGCGGGTTCAAAGGGTTCTCGAGCGGAACGCTGACGGAAAAGTGGGGCATCCTCGCGGGCAACACCGGTCACTTCAAGATGGATGGCGTCGAGGTGCCGGTTGAGAACCTGGTTGGACAGGAAGGCGAGGGCTTCAAGATCGCCATGTTCGCTCTCGACCAGGGGCGCTTCACGGTTGCCGCGGGCGCGACCGGCTTGATTCGCGCGTGCCGCGACGCGAGCGTAAACTACGCTAAGCAGCGAAAGACGTTTGGGGTGGAAATCGGATCGCACCAACTCGTGAAAGAGCTGATTGCGCAGATGGAATCCGATTACCAGGCGTCGCGTCTGCTCTGGCTACGGGCCGGCTGGCTCAAGAACGAGGGACGACGGAATACCCGCGAGACCGGGCTGGCAAAGTGGTTCTCCACCGTGGCGTCCGAACGCGCGGCCGGTGACGCGGTGCAGATTCACGGTGCCAACGGCTATTCGGACGAGTATCCGGTTGGGCGGTTTTATCGCAATTGCAAGGGCGCAGTCATTTACGAAGGCACGCGCGAGATTCATAAAATCATGCAGGCCGACTACCTGCTCGGATATCGAATGGACAAACCGACGCGCTGCGACCTGCCAGCGTGGGAGACACGATGACCACCACGACTTCGAAACCGGCGCCCGTAGATGCGGGATCGCAATTCGACTCGGACCTGTCGTTAGACTTTCTGCGCGTCGTTGAGCAGGCGGCGATTGCGTGCGCCCACACGATGGGGCAGGGCGATCGCCACAAGTCGGACCAGGTCGCCGTAGAGGCTATGCGCGAGGAGATGGACTCCGTCCCGATCGACGGCACCATCGTCATCGGTGAAGGCGAGCGCGACGAGGCGCCGATGCTCTACATCGGCGAGAAAGTCGGGATGGCCCACGGTACGGTGGGGCCCTATCCGCAAGTCGACATTGCCGTCGATCCGCTGGAAGGCACGAACCTCTGTGCTACGGGTGCGCCCAATGCGCTCGCCGTGCTCGCCGCATCCGAGAGCGGCGGGCTGCTTCACGCGCCCGACATCTACATGGAGAAGCTGGTGGTCGGCCCGAGCGCCCGCGACGTGGTCGATCTCGATGCACCGGTTCGATTCAACCTTCGCGCGATCGCGCAGGCCAACAGCCGCCGGGTCGAGGATCTCGTTGTCATCGTGCTGGACCGGCCACGTCACGCCAAGCTGATCGACGAGATCCGTGCGTCGGGCGCACGCATTCGGCTGATCGGCGACGGTGATTTGTCCGCCGGCATCGCCGCAGCCGTCGTCGGCAGCGGTGTGCACGCGGTCATGGGCACCGGCGGTGCGCCGGAAGGCGTCCTTACCGCCGCCGCGATGCGCTGTCTCGGTGGCGAGATCTACGCGCGGCTCGTCGTGAACAGCCCGGAGCATGAAAAGCGCTGTCATGCGATGGGGATCACAGACGTCTCGCGAATCTATCGCTCGAAGGATCTCGCCTCGGGGACGAACATCGTGTTTGCCGCAACCGGCGTGACCGACGGGACGCTGATGAAGGGCGTGCGTTTCTTCGGCGACGGCATCCGCACCACGTCGCTCGTGATGCAGACGCATCCACATCGGATTCGCTTCATCGACAGCATCCACGTGCAAGCCAAGGGATCGACCGCGAAGATCCGGTTCTAGCGCGGTTTCGTTTTCCGGTGCTGCGCCTGCTGCTCGTGATTGTCGCAATGGTGCCGTCGCTACTCCTCGATCTTGTGCTTATGCTTCCGCTGGCGCCACGGACGTTTCTTCTTGTCCTCGTGCACTCCGCCGGTCTGCCGGGGTAGCGGGACACGTGGTCGTGGGCGCCGCTTGGTGGTGATGCGTCGAGGGCGCCTCATGACTGCTACGATACTAACTAACCCTTGATGCCTCCACATCCACCAACAACCGAGCGTGCTGCGCTGGTCGGCCTCGTGACGAGCGCGCTGCGTCGCGTTGACGCGGATCAGTCGCTCGACGAGTTGACGGGTTTGGCGCAGGCGGCAGGCGCGTCGGTCACGCTGCGCATGCTTCAGGAGCGGCCGAAGCCCGATCCCGCCACCTTCATCGGAGCCGGCAAAGTCGCGAGCCTCGCCGCCGCATGCGCGGAAGCTGACATTGACCTCGTGATCTTCGACAACGAGCTCACGCCGGCGCAACTCGGGCAGCTCGAGAAGAAGCTCGAACGGAAGGTCGTCGATCGTACGCAGCTGATCCTCGACATCTTCGCGCGGCGCGCTCGCACGCGCGAGGGCAAGTGGCAGGTCGAGCTTGCGCAGCTCAAATACCTGCTGCCTCGGCTCGCAGGCAGCGGGACAGCGTTGTCGCGACTCGGTGGCGGCATCGGGACACGCGGTCCGGGTGAAACGAAGCTGGAAACCGACCGCCGTCGTATTCGCGTCCGCATTCAGTCGATTCAACGCGAGATCGACCAGGTGCGCCAGCGCCGTTCACAGCTGCGGGAACGCCGCCAGAAACGATCGGTTCCGACGGTCGCGCTCGTCGGCTACACCAACGCTGGCAAGACGACCCTCTTCAACCGGATGACGAATGAGCAGGCCACAGTTTCTGACGCGCTGTTCGTGACGCTCGATCCGCTCATCCGGCAGGTGAAGCTCCGCGATCAGCGCGAGTTGCTGGTGTCCGACACGGTGGGTTTCATCGATCGACTGCCACATGCCCTTGTCGCCGCGTTTCGCGCGACGCTCGAAGAGGTAGCCGAGGCGGACCTGGCGCTGCATGTGATCGATGCCGCAAGCCCCGAACGGGAGCGTCACATGGCTGCGGTGCGTCGTGTCCTCGAAGAAGTTGGCGCGGCGGGCGTGCCGGTCATCGACGTGTACAACAAGATCGATGTACTCACCCACGATGAGAGCCGCCGCCTGCAGATGGCCGACCCCGCAGCGGCTCTTGTGTCCGCGCGAAGCGGAGAGGGACTCGACGAGTTGCTCGAGATGGTGGCCGCGAGAGTAGCGCTCGACACGAGGCGCATCACGATCACCTTCGACAGCGGCAAGGCATTCGACCGCGAGCAGGTCTCTCGTCTCTACCGAGTGGCACGCGTCATCAGTCACGTCGCCACTAATGGACGTGTCGTCATAGAGGCCGACGTTCCGAGACGGTTTATCGAACGTCTCACTTCCCCGGCGAGCCGAGAGGATCTGGCCGATGTCCACTGAGCCACGGCGTCGATTCGGTTGGCGCATGCATTCTGTCGGCGCGTTGTTTGTCGCGGTGGCGCTGGTCGCCGGGTGCGCGACGCGTCGACCGGCACCTCCGGCTCCGACGACGCTCGCGCATCCAGAGTTCGTCTATCCGCAGGTGCCGGCATCGCTCGCCACCGCACCGGGGGCGTCGCGCGTGGACATCGGTTGGCGGTACCTGCAGGTCAACGATCTGAAGAATGCCGACCTCGAGTTCGGTGTTGCCTTGAAGCTCGGACCGAAGTTGCATCCGGCGCGTGCGGGTCAAGGATATGTGGCCCTCGCCAGGCGCGACTACAACGCTGCGCTCAAAGCCTTCGATGCGGCGCTCGAGAGCGATGCCTCGTACGTCCCCGCGCTCGTCGGAAAAGGCCAGACGCTGCTGGCAGAAGACAAGACCGACCTGGCGCTGGCGGCGTTCGAGCGAGCGCTCATCGTCGATCCGTCGCTGACCGATTTGAACAGACGCGTCGAGGTGTTGCGCTTCCGAAACGTGCAGGACGTCATCGATGCGGCGCAGACCGCGGCGAAGGCCGGACGGCTTGACGATGCGCGCCGCGCCTACCAGCGCGCAGTTTCGCTGTCACCGGACAGCGCGTTTCTGCACCGCGAGCTTGGCCAGGTCGAGAAGCGCGCCGGCAATGCCGATCAGGCGCTCGCGCATCTGCGCCGCGCGCTCGAGCTCGATGCCAACGACGCGACTGCACTGGTTGAGACGGGAGAGTTGTTGGAGGCTCGAGGCGATGCGGTTGGCGCAGAGGACGCCTATCGCAAAGCTGCCGCGATCGATCCCGGCCTGAATCTGGCGGGGCGAATCGCGGCGACGGGAGAGCGTGCTCGTGAATCGCGCCTGCCACCAGAATTTCGTGCGGTGCTCACGACTCCGCAACTGACACGCGGTGATCTCGCCGCGCTGATCGGCGTGCGTCTCGAGGGCCTGATTCGCCGTGCCCCGACGCGCCAGGTCGTGGTGACGGACACCCAGAAGCACTGGGCCGCTCAATGGATTACGGAGACGACCAGCGCGGGGATCATCGAGCCGTTCGAGAACCATACCTTCCAGCCGGGGACCAACGTCCGTCGCGGAGACCTGGCAACTGTGGTGAGCCGGCTCGTTGCGTTGATTGCCGAGTCGAATCCGTCAGTTCGCGAACGTTTGAGCCAGCGTCCCACGATCGCCGACGTTCCACCCCGTCATCTTCAACACGACGCCGTGGTGTCCGCTGTCGCCACGGGAGTCATGCCGCTCGTCGAAGGTGATCGGTTCCTGGTGAGCCGGCAGGTCTCGGGTGAGGAGGCCGTCGAGGTGATCGATCGCGTGCGGGTGCTGGCGACGACGACGCTCGGCGTGTCGCGTCAGTGAAGAATCTCACGCTGGCCAACCAGCTGACGATTCTGCGAATCGCGCTGATACCCGCGTTCGTCCTTCTCGTTGTCTACGGGCACCTGGGAGGCGCGCTGATTGTCTTCAGCGTTGCCGGCCTCACCGACGCACTGGATGGCCTCATCGCCCGTCGTGCAGGCCAGCGCACGAGCCTGGGCGCCTGGCTCGATCCGATGGCCGACAAGCTGCTGCTCGTGACGACCTTCGTTGTCCTCACCCTGCCGGCGATTCCTCTGACCAACCATCTGCCGCTCTGGCTGACCGTGACCGTCATCAGCCGCGACGTCGTCATCGTCGGTGTGGTCGCGATCGTCAACCTCGCCGTCGGTCCGCGTACGTTCAGGCCGTCGTTCCTGGGGAAGGCGACGACGGCGGCGTTCATCTGCACCAGCGTCGTCGTGATGTTCTTCAACTACCGGCATGAGCCGTCGATCGTCGTGGACCTCGCCATCTGGCTGTCGCTGGCGCTGACGCTGGTATCGAGCGCGGACTACTTCTTCAAGCTGCGACGGCTGATTACCGAGGCGACGGAGTAGCGCCAGGTGACGGTTACGTCACCCGCGTTTTGAAGTACTCGATCGACTTCTTGAGGCCCTCTTCCAGCCCCACGGTCGGTTCCCACCCGAGCAACGTCCGCGCGCGCGTGATGTCGGGGCGTCGCTGCCTGGGATCGTCAACCGGGAGCGGGCGGTAGATGATTTTGCTGGTTGATCCGATCAGCCGGATGATCGTCCGCGCGATTTCTTCGATCGTGACCTCGTGCGGGTTGCCGATGTTCACCGGTTCGTTGGTCTTCGCATCCATGAGGCTGATGATGCCTCGCACGAGATCGGTGACGTAGCAGAAGCTGCGCGTCTGCGTGCCATCCCCGAACACGGTCACGTCCTGATTGGCTAACGCCTGCGAGACGAAGGCCGGCACCGCCCGCCCATCGCGAAGACGCATCCGCGGTCCGTACGTGTTGAAGATGCGAACGATCTTCGTGTTGACGCCGTGCGTCCGGTGATACGCGAGCGTGATTGCCTCGGCGAACCGTTTCGCCTCGTCGTACACGCCTCGCGGGCCGATCGGATTGACGTGTCCCCAATACGTTTCTTTCTGGGGATGCTCGAGCGGGTCGCCGTAGATCTCCGACGTCGAGGCCTGGACGAAGGTTGCGCCCTTTTTCTTCGCCAGACCGAGCGCGTTGTGTGTGCCGAGCGATCCGACCTTGAGCGTCTGTATCGGCAGCTCGAGATAGTCGATCGGACTGGCCGGACTCGCCCAGTGCAGCACGTAATGCACTGGTCCTTCGACGTCGATGTACTGCGTGACGTCGTGGCGGATGAATTGAAAATCGAGCGCGCGCAGGTGAGCGATGTTGTTCAGATCACCGGTAACGAGGTTGTCGATGCCGATGACGGAATCTCCGCGCGCGAGAAGCGTTTCGCAGAGATGGGATCCGATGAAGCCGGCTGCGCCGGTGACGACGATGCGTGCCACAGTGTGCCGGTCAGGCGCGCTGGAACAGACCCCGGACGAGGGTCAGCCACATGATCTTCAGGTCGAGCGTCATAGACCAGTTCTCGATGTAATAGAGGTCGTATTCAATTCGTTTCTCCAGCGATGTATTTCCACGCCAACCGTTGACTTGGGCCCAGCCGGTGATCCCGGCCTTGACCTTGTGCCGCAGCATGTACTGCGGGATGCGGTGCTTGAACTGCTCGACGAAGAAGGGGCGCTCCGGGCGTGGCCCGACGATTGACATATCGCCCTTCAACACATTCCAGAACTGCGGCACCTCGTCGAGATCCAGCTTGCGCAGCCAGCGCCCGATCGGCGTCGTTCGCGGATCATCGTCGCGCGCCCACACGGGTCCGGTGGTGCCTTCCGCATCCGGGTACATCGACCTGAACTTGTAGACGGTGAACGCCTTTCCATCGAGGCCCATGCGCTCCTGCCCGTAGAAGATCGGGCCGGGCGACGTGCGCCGCACGAGGAACGCGATGATCAGCGCCGGCACCGCAAAGACGACGACGGCGGATGCCGAGAGCACGATGTCGAGGCCGCGCTTGATCCAGGCGTTCACGCCCTGAAGCGGGACGTCGTTGACGTTGATGATCGGAAGGCCGTCGAGATCCTCGAGCCGGGCACGCAGCGCGATGAACTGCAGCAGGTCTGGAACAACCTTGACGTCGATGCACTCCCGGTTGGAGATCTCCATCAAGTCGAGGAGCTTGGCATGCTCTTCGAGCGGCAGCGCGACGTACAGGTGATCGACGCGCTCACGATGCGCAATCTCCGCTACCTCGGACAGCGTGCCGAGCAACGACAGGCCGCGGTAGCCGATGTGATCGCCGTCGGCGCGATCGTCGATGAATCCGACAACCTGATAGCCGAGCTCGCGGTGCTGCAGCATGCGATCCGCAACCATGCGGCCGAGGTCGCCGACGCCGGCGATGAGGATGCGCTTCAGCCCGATACCCGCTCGCCATCGTCGCTCGAACA
>Ga0070670_100005108_pt1 | contig 11046 bp, 7 predicted proteins | sample KBSS63metaG_FD_64665 | JGI IMG/M metagenome (GOLD analysis project Ga0070670, IMG submission 64665) | Switchgrass rhizosphere microbial communities from Kellogg Biological Station, Michigan, USA - KBS S6-3 metaG | ecosystem: Host-associated > Plants > Roots > Rhizosphere > Soil ... | reverse complement strand
GGGCCTGCTCCGACCAGCGCCGCGAGCGCGTTCTTGGTCAGCGCGATCGCTTCGTCAGTCGCCTCGATGTCGGCGCGCGCCTGCGAGACGCGAGCGTCGGCCTGTTTCTGCTCGGCGAGCGTGTCGAGGCCATTGTCGACGCGCATGCGGACGAGCTTGGCCGTCTCGCTGCGGATATCGAGCGCCGACTCAAGGCTGTCCAGCTGCGCATAGAGAGTGGCCAGATCAGCGTAGGTGGATGCGACGCCGGTGGTCAGCGCGAGGCGGGCCTCATTGGCTTCATACTCGGCCGCATCGGCGTCGGCATTTGCGGCGCGGGAGGCGGCGCGGTTCTTTCCCCACAGGTCGAGGTCGAGAGAGAGGCTTAGCCCGACCGAGCCCTGGCTGTTCCAGCCGTTCGGGATGACAGCCGACGGCACGCTCTGGTTCTGGCTCTGCTTGGCGAGCTCGGGCTGCGCGAAGGCGTCGAGTGACGGCTGCAGGGCCGAGCCTGCTCGCTGGGCGAAGCCTTGCGCAGTGCGCATGCGCGCCGCGGCGGCCTGCAGGTCGGGCGAGCTCGCAAGGGCTTCCGACATCAGCCTGTCGAGCTGCGCGTCGCCATAGGTCTTCCACCAGCCGTCAGCGGGCCAGGCGGAAGCGGTGCCGCTCAGCGACCGAGCGGACGCATAATCGCTTGCGGCGCGCGGAATCGGCTTGGGGCCGAGGTTCGGCACCCCGCAGGCAGTGGTCATGAGCAAAGGCAACAGGATGCCCGCGCGGCCAAGCCGCGTCGCCCGTAAGCGTGTCATTGCGATCGTCCCTTTTTCTGCGGCGCCTCGTTCAAACAGGCGCGATACATATCTGTACTGTACGGGACGGTTTAGTTTCGATTCGCGCTCTTGTCAATCCAAAAATGAACTGTAATGTACAGTTTAGAAAAACAAGGAGTTAGCGCCTGTGGTGCGAGTGAGGACCGACGAAAAGCGGCAGGAGATTGTGAAGGTCGCCCAGCAATTGTTCGAGGAATACGGCTTCGACCGGACATCGATGTCGATGATTTCCGACCGGCTCGGGGGCTCAAAGGCGACCTTGTACGGCTATTTCAAATCCAAGGACGAGCTGTTCCGGGCGGTCGTCGACCACGACATTCCCGAGCAATCAGAACGGTTCATGCAGGAATTCCTGTCGGGGAAAGACCTGCGGGAAGGCCTGACCAAGCTCGGTATTGCGTATCTGACGCGCCTGCTGTCGCCGACGCCGATTGCAAACATGCGCATGCTGGCCAATCAGCCGGAGGATTCGACGATGCCCGGAGACTTCTGGGAATCGACCCTGAAGCCCGCCTGGGAGCGGCTGACGATTCGCCTGGAACTGATGATGGACGAAGGTTTGCTCAAGCGTGCCGATCCCTGGCTCGCGACCATGCACTGGAAGGGTCTCAACGAATGGGATCTGCTCGACAAGCGCCTGCTCGGCATAACCAAGCAGACGGATCCTGCCGATATCCTGAAGGCTGCGAGCACGGCGGCGGACGCATTCCTTGCTCTCTACGGAGCGAACGGCCACGAGGCGGGCAAGCGGATGATCAAGATCGGGTCTCAGAAACGTCCGGGAAAGAAGGCGAAGGCACGCAAGAAAGGCTGAGGTAAGCCGAGAATAGGGTCAGCTGGAAGTCAGACGATAGCCGACTCCAGGCTCGTTCACGATCAGACGTGGCCGGGAAGGTTCCAACTCAAGCTTCTGCCTGAGGGCACTGATAGCGACCCGCAGATAATCGATCTGATTTTCCTGTGCAGGGCCCCAGACGGCGCGAAGCAATTGCGAATGCGTGAGCAACCGGCCGCGATGCTTCGTCAGTTCGGCCAGCACCGCATATTCCTTGGGAGTCAGATGAACCTGCCGCCCGTCGCGCGAGACGGCACGGTTGAACAGGTCGATGCTGACGCCCTCAGCTTCGACAGGACGCTGGTCCCCTTCCGGACCGAGTTCGACGAGATTTGCGACATAGCGGTCGATCTTCATTGCTTCCGAGGCGAGCGCGGAAACCGTGTCACGATCGTTGTGCGGATCGCGCCGAAGCGCGCGTGCGGCCGCCCCGATCGCTTCAAGCCGCGGGCGAAGCTCTTGCCCGATCGTCGCGAGGAGCGCGGTCCGAAGGCGGTCGCGATCGCGCGTGGAAGCGAAATTGCGCGTTTCCTCGGCCAATCGTTCGCGCTCGAGTGCAAGCGCGAGCTGGTCGAGAAGGTTGACGAAAAGCGGAAGCTGCGCCTCGTCGAGCGGCGGCATCCCGTCGTCACGCGCAAGCCCGGCGGCGGCGATGATGGTGTCGCCCGAGCGGACTGGATGGAATACCCATTCGGCGGGCTGCAGGCGCGCGGTGCCGCGACCGGCCGGATCACCCTTCTCCAGCGTCAGCGCCGCCGCAGCGACGTCACTGGGTGTGAGCCGATTCCCTTCCGGAGCAGCCGCGAGGACGCGCGGTTGCGGCAGGCCGGCGACCAGGATCGCGTTACAGTCGAAGAGGTCGTGGAGCTCGGCACAAGCCGTTTGTGAGATGTCCGCTTGACCGCTGGATGACAGGAGCCGCCTCGCAAAGCCCGCGATGGTCGCGTTTCGGGCCGCATGGGCGGCGGCAATCTGCGCTTGCGACCGAATTGCGGCTGCGAGCTTGCTTGTGACCAGTGCAACCAGCAGCAGGACGACAACTGTGACCACATCGGCCGCGCGGTCCATTCGAAAGGTGTGGACCGGTACGGTGAAGAAGAAATTGTAAGCGAGGGCCGCGGCGATTCCCGAGACAAGGGCGGGCCCCAGCCCCCATAAAGCGCCCGCTGCGAGCACCGACGGCAGATAGACCATGTCCACCGGCGCCGTCCCCCAGCGGGGCGCAATCCACAGACCGGCGAGAGTCGAGACCGCGACCATCGCGATCGCGCCCGCATAGGCCTGAATCCGCCTGGTCACGGATAGGTGACGATGCCGAACGTCCATCATCGCCGGCCAAATGAGCCTCATCCGAAGCCCCGTCGAGTAGTGTCGGCTGAACCTTACCCCTTTGTCATTCAATCCACATGGAATCTTTATGACCGCCGGCCGCACATCGAGCGGCATGAATGACATCAGCGCCCACAATCTGCTGCCCGTCGAGGCAGCGGCCGATCACGGTCCGGGAGAAGGGCTGCCGAAGCTCATGCTCGGAGCGATCGGGATCGTATACGGCGACATAGGTACATCGCCGCTCTACACAATGAAGGAGAGCTTCCTCGGCCCCCACCCGCTTGCGGTCGATCACCTCCACATCTTCGGTGTTCTCAGCCTGATCTTCTGGACGTTGATGTCGATCGTCACGTTCAAATATGTCGGCGTCGCGATGCGCGCCGACAATCGCGGCGAGGGCGGCTCGTTCGCTCTCCTGTCACTGATCGCGCGCAACCTCGAAGGCAGGAAGAAGTGGACGCCGACGCTGGTCATGCTGGGCGTACTCGCGACCTGCCTCTTCTACGGCGATGCAATGATCACCCCGGCGATCTCGGTACTTTCCGCGGTAGAGGGCCTGACCGTCGTCCAGTCGGGGCTGGAGCCAGCTGTCGTACCGATCGCCATCGGAATCCTCGTCGGCCTGTTCGTCATCCAGTCGCGAGGCACGGCCCAGGTCGGAAACTTCTTCGGGCCGATCATGCTCGTCTATTTCGGAGCGCTGGCTTTTCTGGGGGTGACCAACATCCTTGTCCATCCCGAGATCGTTGGAATCCTCAACCCCGCCTGGGCCGTTCGCTTCTTTGCCTACAATCCCAGGCTCGCCTTCCTTGCGCTTGGGTCCGTCTTTCTGGCGGTCACGGGCGCCGAGGCGCTGTACGCGGACATGGGGCATTTCGGCCGCAAGGCGATCAACCTCTCCTGGTTGACGTTGGTCTATCCCTGCCTCGTGCTGAATTACATGGGCCAGGGCTCGCTCCTGCTCGAGCATCCTGAAGCCGCGACCAACCCGTTCTTCCTGCTCGCGCCAGAGTGGGCGCGCCTGCCGCTGGTGGCATTGGCGACGGTCGCCACCATCATTGCCAGCCAGGCGGTGATCTCAGGGGCCTTCTCCGTCACTCACCAGGCGGTGCAGCTCGGATTCCTCCCGCGCCTCAGGACCGAGCACACGAGCGAAAAAGCCCGGGGACAGATTTACATCCCGCTAGTCAATTGGGGCCTGCTGGTGATGGTCGCCATCCTGATTCTAGGCTTCCGCGAGTCCGGCAAGCTCGCATCCGCTTATGGGATCGCGGTGACCGGAACGATGCTGATCACGTCAGTGATGCTCGGAGTCCTGATGATTTACGTGTGGAAGTGGAACCGGGTGCTGGCGGTCGGCGCGACCGCGATCTTCCTGCTCGTCGACGGGGCCTATTTCGCTTCGAACATCACCAAAATTCCGGACGGAGGCTGGTTCCCGCTGCTGATCGCCGCCGTCAGCTTCACCGTGCTCACGACCTGGGCGAGGGGCCGTCAGCTGATGCGCGACCGGCTCGCCGAATCCGCATTGCCGCTATCGGTGTTCATCAAATCGACCACCGCTTCGGTTCACCGGGTCCGCGGAACCTCTGTGTTCCTTTCGACATCGGCCGACACCGTCCCCGCCGCGCTCCTGCACAACCTCAAGCATAATCAGGTGCTGCACAGCCGGGTGCTGGTGCTGAACGTCAAGGTCGAGGAGGTGCCGCACGTTCCCGCGGAGAAGCGGCTGGAGGTCCACGACGCGGGCCACGGCTTCTACCGCGTCGTGCTCCACTACGGCTTCATGGAGGAGGTCGACATACCACGGGATCTCGCCCGCATTGATACCTGCGGGGAGTCGTTCAACATGATGAGCACCAGCTTCTTCCTCGGGCGGCAAAAACTGATCGCGTCGAAGCGGCGCGCAGGCATGGCGATCTGGCGCGAGAAACTGTTCGCGTGGATGTTGAAGAGCTCCGAGAGCGCGATGGAATTCTTCAAGCTTCCGACCAACAGGGTGGTCGAGCTCGGAAGCCAGCTGCAGATCTAGCGGCTCACCAGCTCTCCGGCGCGGAGCGCGAGCTCGGTGCGATTCTCGACCTGAAGCTTGTCGAAGATCGCATGGAGATACACCTTTACCGTCCCCTCCGTGACGCCGAGCTCGGCGGCAATGTCGCGATTGCGGAGACCCTGGCGGACCAGTTCGATGAGCTCGCGTTCGCGCCGGGTGAGCGGCGGCGCGGAAGCGGCGCGCGCCTCGGCCTGCCGGGTGCGCTCGGCGATCTCGGGATCGATCCATCTCTTGCCGGCGACGACGGCATCCATGCACTCGGTCAGCAAGCTGGGATCGGACGTCTTCAGGACCATTCCTTCGGGCTCCAGGTCGGTCGCCGTCAGAAGCTGCGCGTCCTCCATGCCTGCGGTCAGGAGGATCACTTTCGGCCGAGATCGTGTCCGCGTCATGCGGCGAAGGACGTCGAGGCCCGAAGCGTCGGGCAGATGAACGTCGAGCAGGACAAGATCCGGCTTCACACTAGCGATCTGCTTGGTCGCCTCGGCGGCCGTGCGGGCGCGTCCGAGCAGCTCATATTGGGTTTCGCGGAGCAGCATGCCGAGCGCGGCCGCAATCATCGGATGGTCGTCTACTAGCAATACACTGGTCACGCGGCAGCTCCAGCAAGAGGTAGGCTGATCAGGATATTGGTCGAACCCGGCCCGGAAACCAACTCAAGCGACCCATGGGCGCGCTCGACGCGCTCCTTGAGGGACCATGGCTCGGCGGGCGGCTTGTCGTCGTCCGCCGGAAATCCGGACCCGTCGTCGGCGACCCTTAGCTTCAGCCGATCGTCGGCGACGGCGAGTTCGACGTCGACCCGCTTGGCGCCGCCATGCCGTACCGCGTTGGCGACGGCCTCTCGAAGCATTTGCTGAAGATCGAGCTGCAGGCGGATGGGAATCGCACCCTTCCCTCCGTCGGTATTGACGTTGCAATCGACCGACCATTGCTGGCTTAGACGCTCGGCAAGCGCGCGCAGCTCGGCAACCGCCTCCGCAATATCGAGCTCACGATCACGCCGAAGCGCAAGGAGGAAGCTCCTGATCTCGCCCTGCTCCTCCACGAGCAAGCGCTTCAATTCATCGAGCTCGGCCTGGAGCACGGAGCCGGACTTGGCGCCGCGCTTGATGGCTTCCACGCGAAAGGCGGCGCCGGCCAGGAACTGGACGATGCTGTCGTGTACGTCCCGAGCCAGCGACAGTCGCGTCCTGGCGGCCGCTCCGGTCTCGATCGCCTGGAGCAGTGCGTTGCGGTCGAGAATTGCGCTGGCCGCGCGGCCCAGCTCCCGCCCGAATTCGATGAAGTCGGTGGAGAGATCCGAAATTCCCCAGAGCAGGAGCCAGCCCTGTTGTGTCCCGGTGCGGACCTGGGTCGCCAGGCCCTGTCGCGCAGCTGCCGGCAATGCGCTGCCTATCTCGAGCCAATCGGCGGCCGCGGCGAAGTGAAAACGGCCTTCGGGCAAGCGAGTGACGGCCCGATCGCGCGCCGCGTCGTAGAGAAACGACGAATAGCCTGGCGAGCGGACGATCGGTCGGTCGAGGCTGAATGTCCGCTGCCCATCCCGGCTCAGTTGCAGCCCATCCAAAGGATCCTCACCGGTAGGCGCGACCGTCAGCGCACCGCCTTCCGCGCCAGCAACGTCGATTGCGAAGCCCAGTGCGCGGGCCAGCGCGTTCTCCCCTTCCCCCATCGGAGAATCGAAGTCCTCCTGCCGGAAAAAGAGCGTGGAGCGCTGGTGAATGCCGAACCAGATCAAGAGCAGCGACAGGATGACGAGGTGGCCGCTGCGGATGACGAACCGCTCGAGCTCAAAGCCTTGCGTCCGGGAGAGGAGAAGGCCCGCGCCCATGTACAGCACGACCAGGGACGTCGCGGTGAAGGCCGTCTCGCGCCATCCCCAGCGGATGGCGGCCGACAGCAGCGGAAGGACGAAGAAAAGGAAGAAGGGGCTGGTCGATCCATTTGTCGAGAAGACGATCGCCGTAAAGACCGCCATGTCGATCGCGTGCATCGGCACAGCCAGACGAGCATCAAGCCACCAGTTGCGCCAGGTGGCGGCAGCTATGCCGATCGCGCCGGCAGCATAGAGGGAGAGAAGGAGATAGGTCCCAAGGATGGCCCGGACGGGCTCGGTCCGATCGAGGAAGAGCGCCAGCAGGAACAGGATTGCGAGCATCACCCGCCCAAGCGCGATGACCCGGCCGCTTTGATATTTGAATAGCCCCTGCAGAGCCGTAAGTTCGCGCAGAAAACGTCCCCCGAATTGGCGTTGCCAGCCAGTCTATAAGGAACGCAAGCCAAGGTAAAATAGGGACAAAGCCCCGTGCGCCTGACATTGGTCCGTTGCCCTTGCGCAAATAGGCGCGCGGCCGGCGCCTGGACGCCGTGACCATAAGTACACTTTATCGGCCGGCGTGGCTCTTTCGTTGGCGGCCCGCCATACAAGAGCCCAGATGAAAGCCCTGGATCGCGGGCGGATCAAGAAGGACGGATTATGACTGTTTCCGATGGCTGGGCCCCCGAGATCGGGGTGCTGGGCACCGGCCGAATGGGCTCGCGCCTCGCCGCAATGTTCGCCCACGCCGGTCGCAAGGTGGTGCTCGGCTCACGCGATTCGGATCGCGCCGCGGCGGTCGTCGAGCAGATCGGCCTGACGACCTTGAGGGCCGGCTGTTATTCCGACGCCGTACGCGCACCGGCAATCCTGCCCGCCGTCTTCATTCGCGACGGCCTGCTCGACCTGCTCGAGCGCTATTGCGCGTCGCTCCGCGGCAAGTTGCTGATCGACATCAGCAACCCCTTCAACAGCGATTATAGCGACTTCGTGACGCCCTGGGATTCGAGCGGAGCAGAGGAACTGCAGCGCCGATTCCCTCAAGCCCGAGTGGTCGGAGCGTTCAAGAACGTTTTTTGGGAGGTCTTCGACCATCCTCAATTCGAGGGAAGCCTGAGCGACGTCCTGGTCACCGGTGACGACGACGAAGCGAAGGAGCATTTCTTCCGCCTCGCGGACGGAACTCCATTCCGGTACCTCGACGCGGGACCCCTGATGCGCAGCCGGACGATCGAGCGGCTGACGTTCATCACCAGCAGCCTTGGCCAGCAACTGGGCAGCTATCCGCGAATGAACTGGCGCCTGCTGACGCAGGCCGCCGCCTAGGTCAGCCCGCCATCCTCTTGGCGCCGAGGCCCTGCACCATCTGATTGGCGCGCTCATAGGCGAGCGGCTTACCGAACAGATAGCCCTGGATCGTGTCACAGCCGAGGTCGCGCATGCGCTCGAAATCCTCGGCGGTCTCCACGCCCTCGGCAGTCACCGACATGCGGAAGCTCTTCGCGAGCTGCACGATCGACTGGATGATCGCGACATTTTCCGGTCGCGAACCGGCTTCGCGGACGAAGCTGCCGTCGATCTTCAGCTTATGGAAGATCGCCTTGTTGAGGTAGCCGATCGAGGAATAGCCGGTGCCGAAATCATCGAGCGCGATCCCGACGCCAAGTGCGCGAAGTCGTTTCAGCACGTCGAGGGTCGAGCCGTTGTCGCCGAGGAAGACGCCTTCGGTGACTTCGAGCTCGATGCGGTTGCCGGCAAGCTTGTGACGGGCGAGCGCCTCGCTGACGAGATTGGGCAGCGCCGCCTGGATCATCTGCTTGGGGCTGATGTTGAGGGCGACCGAGATCGGGTCCGGCCAGGTTGCCGCGGCGCGGCACGCCTCGTCGATGACCCATTCGCCGATCGCGGCCATGAGGCCGGTTTCCTCGGCGACCGGGATGAAGACGTTGGGCGGCACGAAGCCCCGCTGCGGGTGGTTCCAGCGGATCAGCGCCTCGAAGCCGATAAGCCTTTGGGTCTTGGCGTTGATCAGCGGCTGGTAGACGAGATGAAATTGCTTGGAAGCGATCGCGCTGCGGAGGTCTGCCTCCAGGCGTACGCGGTCTTCCTGCTCCGACTGAAGCTCGGAGGAGAAGTAGCGGGCAACGCCGCGGCCGGCATCCTTCGCCTGATAGAGCGCGAGGTCGGCCTTCAGGATGAGGTCGTCGACGGTCGCCCCGTCGATCGGACCGAAGGCGCAACCGATCGACACGCCGATCCGGATTTCGGTCTGGTCGATCATGTACGGCTCTTTGATCGATTCGATGATCCGTTCGGCAAGGGTTTCGACCTTCCGGCGGCTCTGCGCGTCGTTGATCACGATCGCGAACTCGTCACCGCCCATGCGGCCGACGGTTCCGTGGCTGGCAACCTCGTCGACGAGGCGCTTGGCGACGGCACGAAGGACGGCATCACCCTTGGGATGACCGAACGTATCGTTAACCGGCTTGAAGCCGTCCAGGTCGAGGAACATGATCGCGCAGGGCACATTGCCGGTCGTTGCGCCGCGAAGCGCTTCGCCGAGCAGCTGGCGCACACGGCCGCGGTTGGGCAGTCCCGACAAGACGTCGACATTGGCGAGATGGGTCAGTCGCTCCTGGGTCTGGCGGATCTCGGTGATGTCGGAGCCGACGCCACGGAATCCCTCGAACCGCCCCGCAGTATCCACGATCGGATCGCCGGCCATCGAGATCCAGCGCGTCCCGCGCGGCGTGCCGAGCTCCATCTCAAGTGAGTTGAAGGGCTGCTTTTCGAGGAGGACGCGACCGAGCTCGGCGTGGCCTCCGAGCAAGGCGGGAAGCGAATGGCCGAGAAGCTGCGATGCGGGCTTGCCCAGCATCATGCTCATGCGCGAGCTGATGTAGGTCACGCGATTGTCTGCATCGACCGCCCACAACCAGCCCACGCCGCGCTGCTCATATTCGAGAAGCAGCAGGCTGGCGCTTTCGCTCTGGCTGCCGACGTCGGCGTTCATCTTCAGCTGGTGGAACGCCCAGCGCGCAACCGTCATGACCCCGGTGATGGAAACACCCAGAGTAAACAGGATAGACAGCATGTGCTGGAACGGCAGGGTATGGCGCGCGATCAGCAGCGATCCGCCGACCCCGCACGTGAAGGCGATCATCCAGGCCATCGCGCATTGCGGCACGACCACCAGCCCGAGACCCGCGACACCGAGACCGGCCATGGTGGAAGCTGCGATAACCTGCGACCCGGCATCGAGCGTCGGGAAGAAATAGAGCGGCACGCTGAGGAAGGTGAAGGAACGAAGGGCGATATCGCCGACCAGCAGCCAGTAAGGCACGCGATGGCCCGAGCGCCCGACGCAGGTGATCGACTGCGTCCGGGCCAGCTGCATGAAGCCGAGGTTCACCGCGCCGACCGCTCCTGCCCAGGGAAGCAGCCATTCCGCCGGTAGCACGTTCCAGAGATTCGCAGCCATCATCAGCGCCGCGGCGACGTTGGCGATTGCGAAGAAGGGAGCGAGCTGCGCACGCGAGATTAGCTGCACGTCGCGAAGCGGCGAGCTTTCCGAATCTGCCTCGCGCGTAGCAAGTCCTGCCGATTCCCCTCCGGGAAGTCGGGCTGAAATCAAACGCTTATATCTGTCAGGAGCCTCGTACATCCGCCCGCCGTTTCACGTCCGGCTAGCGGCTTATCCAAAGAGAGTTGAAGCGGGGTTAAGAGGTTTAAATTTCCTCAGTCGAAAAGACGCTTGAGTTACTAACTCCTGTTAAATTCGTTCATTATCTGTCTTGCGCTCGCAATGAGCGCGGCTCGCCTCTATATCCCGGGCATGGCCACGGACAGCGCGACCCTCGACAGACGAGCGGCCACGCCACGGCGCGTGGACGACACACTCAAGATCCACTCGCCGGCCGAACCGATCGCCCGTGGGATGGGACTCGACCGGCCCTTCTTCGACGACAAGAACCGCGCCTTCTGGATCCTGCAGTCGATCGGCTGGATCGGCTATTTCTTCCTGCGCTCGCTGTCGGGCCTCGCCAATGCGATGGGTTGGATGTTCCTCGTCCATACCCTCCTCCTCACGGCAACCGGCTACTCGCTCACATTGCTGATGGCGTCCCTGTATCGGCGGCTCATCCGGATGACGCCTGTCTGGACCTTGGTCCTGTCGCTCGCGACCGTGGCGCTGGCG
>Ga0070670_100005106_pt1 | contig 11047 bp, 8 predicted proteins | sample KBSS63metaG_FD_64665 | JGI IMG/M metagenome (GOLD analysis project Ga0070670, IMG submission 64665) | Switchgrass rhizosphere microbial communities from Kellogg Biological Station, Michigan, USA - KBS S6-3 metaG | ecosystem: Host-associated > Plants > Roots > Rhizosphere > Soil ... | reverse complement strand
CATGGCGATCAACAACTCCCTGTACCGGAACCTGAATTACGACGCCGCGAAGGATCTCGAGCCCGTCTGCTACATCGCGTCCATCACCAACGTTCTGATCGTTCCGGCGGACTCGCCGCTCAAGAACGTCGGCGATCTCATCGCGGCGGCGAGGGCCGCTCCGGGGAAACTGACCTTTGCGTCGTCGGGCGCGGGATCCTCGACGCACATGTCGGCGGAGCTCTTCAAATCGATGGCCGGCATCGACCTGCTGCACGTTCCGTACAAGGGCAGCGGCCAGGCGCTGCCGGATCTCATCACCGGACGCGTATCGATGATGTTCGAGAACATGCCCGGCGCGGTTTCGTACATCCAGAGTGGCAAGCTCAACGTTCTGGCGGTCACCGGGCTTAAGCGCACACCCGCATTGCCCGACGTGAAGACGGTCGCCGAGTCCGGAGTAGCGGGGTATGAATCGCTCTCCTGGAGCGGCATCGCCGTACCGTCCGGAACGCCGCGGGATGTCATCGCGCGACTGAATCGTGAGATCAATGCGATTCTCGCCGCGCCCGAGATGCGCCAGAAACTGGCGGAGCAGGGCGCCGAGGCGATGGGCGGAACGCCCGAAGCGTTCGCGGAGCACATCCGACGCGAGCGGGACAAATGGTCGCGCGTCGTCCGCGACGCCGCCATTGTCGCGAACTAGCGTGAAGACCACCTGACGTGGGCTTCCTTTCGAGCCGCGTGGGCCGGGCGAAGATCTCGGCCTCGGCGTCCTCTGCCCAGCGCACGCGGGAGCTGCGTGCCGCGGGCCGCGACATCATCGGGCTCTCGCAGGGCGAGCCCGATTTCGACACGCCCGGGCACATCATCGCAGCGGCTCATCAGGCGATGCGCGAAGGCCGGACGCACTACACGCCGGTGGATGGCACGCCCGAGTTGAAACAGGCGATCGTCGCCAAGTTTCGACGAGAGAATGGCCTCGCGTATCAGGCGGACAACATTTCGGTCGGTGCCGGCGCTAAGCAGATTTTATACAACGCGCTGATGGCCACGCTCGATCCGGGTGACGAGGTCGTAATTCCTGCCCCGTCGTGGGTGGCGTACGCCATCATGACCGAATTCGCCGAGGGCGTTCCCGTCTGGGTGACGACGCGATCCGAGAATGGCTTCAAGCTGACCGCCGGCGAGCTCGATGCGGCGATCACGGCACGCACCAAGTGGCTGATGCTCAACTCGCCGTCCAACCCGACCGGCGCCGTGTACTCGGCCGACGAGCTGCGCGCGCTCGCTGCGGTGCTGGAGCGCCATCCGCACGTGTGGGTGCTCGCCGACGACATCTACGAGCACATCCTGTTCGACGGCCGCCGCTTCTCGACTCTCGCCGAAGTCGCACCAGAGCTCGCCGATCGGATTCTCATCGTGAACGGGGTCTCCAAGGCATACGCGATGACGGGCTGGCGGCTGGGCTATGGGGCCGGACCGGCGAGCCTGATCCGGGCCATGGCGCGCATGCAGGCGCAGTGCTCGCTCAACCCTTCGTCGATCAGCCAGGCGGCGGCGGTCGCCGCCCTCAACGGCCCGCAGGACATCGTCGCGCAACGCTCCGCCGAGTTCGAGGCGCGCCGCGACGCGGTGTTGGCGCTGCTCGAAGCAAGTCCGGGCCTGACGCACACGCGGCCGCATGGCGCGTTCTACGTCTATGTTTCCTGCGCCGATTGGATCGGGCGGCGTACGCCCGCCGGCCAGCGCCTCGCCAATGACGAGGATGTCACGGCGTATCTGCTCGAGTCCGGCGTCGCCGTGCCCAATGGTGACGGTTACGGGCTGTCCCCGTACTTTCGCCTGTCGTTCGCGACGTCGCTCCCGAACCTGCACGAGGCCTGCCGGCGAATCGAGCTTGCGGGTCGCTCGCTGAATTGAACGCGCGCATGGCCGTGGCTCAAGAGTTGCGACGATGAAGAACGAAGTCAAGCCCCGGGTGTACGACGTCCTGGCCAAGGCTTTCGCGCAGGAAGGTGTGCGCACATGCTTTGCGCTACTCGGGGACGCCAACATGAATTGGGCCTCGCGCTTGTCCGAGGAGGGATGTCGCATGGTGTATGTCAGGCACGAGCATTGCGCGCTGGCTGCCGCCATGGCGTACTCACGAAAGAACCGGGATGTGGGTGTGGCGACCGTGACGTGCGGGCCCGGCGTGACGCAATTGATCACGGCGCTTCCTGCGGCGGTGCGTGCCCATCTGCCGTTGGTGGTGTTTGCGGGGGAGGCGCCGCTGAAGAGCGGTTGGTACAACCAGGAAATCGACCAGCCACCGCTCATCTCCGCAACCGGGGCCGCATATCACAGCCTGCACATGCCGGAGCGCATGCCTGTTGCAGTACGCGACGCGTTCCTGCAGGCGCGTCGCGAACGTCGTCCCGTGGTAATCGGCATTCCGTTCGATCTGCAGGCGCGGCCTTGGGACGGGCCCCTCGACTTGCCCACGCCGTCGCACGAATTGTTGCCGCGGGTTTCGCCGATTCCGCCGCATCAGGACGACGTGGCCGGCGCGGCGCAACTCGTCGCCTGCGCGGAACGGGTCGTCGTGCTCGCCGGTCTGGGTGCGGTTGAAGCCGGCGCGGCAACCGCCTGCCGGGCGTTGGCGGCCAAGGCCGGTGGACTGCTGTCGACGACGCTTCCCGCGAGAGGGCTGTTCCACGATGATCCGTTTTGCATCGGCATTTCAGGCAGCTTCACACCCGAAGCCGGGCTCGAGTACCTCGCGCAGGCTGACCTCGTCGTCGCTGTCGGCTGTTCGCTCGCTTACCACGCGGGCGGCGGCGGGCAGCTCTGGCCGAAGGCGGAGATGCTGCAGATCGATGTGTTCCCTGTCGCAGTCAATCAAGGGCAGGAAGTGGCACGTCATCACCTGCGGGCCGACGCGCGTCTGGGAGTCGAGGCGTTGACGGCCGCGTTGCCGATCCGCAACCGGAGCTGGCGAAGCGATGCGATTGCTGCGCGCGTCCGCGATTCGAAGCCCGATGGGCACGTTTTCGAGATCGAGCCGGGGCTGCTCGACCCGCGCGACGTGGTCGAAGCGCTGGAAAACGCGTTGCCGCACGAATGGGAGATCGTGAACTCGAGCGGCCACTGCTCGTGGTTCTTCGCCCAGATGCCTTCGCGTCCCCAGGAGAGGTTTCTCACCATTCGCGAGTTTGGCGCGATCGGCAACGGCATCTCGTTCGCCATGGGAGTAGCGGCGGCGCGGCCCGATCGGGCCGTTGTCCTGTTCGACGGTGACGGCAGTCTGATGATGCATGTGCAGGAGCTCGAAACGATCAAGCGCCATCGGCTGAACATCCTGATCGTCGTGATGAACGACGGCGCCTACGGCTCCGAGCTGCACAAGCTCCGCGCAGAGGGCATGTCCGTGGACGGTTCGGTGTTCGGCTATTGCGACTTTGCGGGCGTCGCGCGCGGATTCGGGCTGGAGGGACAGACCTTCACGAAACTCGATGATGTTCCGAAGCTCGTGGCCGAGTTCGCTGCAAGCGGCGGTGCCGCAGTCTGGGACTTTCACGTCTCCGCTAAAGTCGTGTCCCCGACCATCCGTCGCGCCCATCCTCATCCGGCCGAGAAAAAGGAGCACTGAACGCTGACGGGCAGAGAGGTTGGCGGTTTTGGCCAGCGCACGAAATTGCTCACTTGCGGCCGAAGCGCTGCGTGGCGTGCCGCTGCTGCCGGCGTTTGGGACGCGCCCCGTCAACAACGCGTGTCGCCGGTTGGTGATGGTCCTTCGGCGCACGGCCCCGCACTCGTAAGGAATACCGGTAAGCGCTTCCTGAGTGACGAACCGTACGGGTGTGTCGTGCCGGTCAACGAGCCCGCTCGTGCTCGCTTGGAAGCACCCCGTGATGTCGCCGATACGCGGCACGAACATCCAGATTGGCGGCGTCGGTTACGTGCATTTCAGCTGCGGTCGCGGTCCGTACTGCAGTGTGGCCGTGGTCTCGACCACATCCGAAGGTTCATGCACGACATGCCAGTCGAATGACTCCGCGCCAGCGATCTGAATGCAGCCGCGTTCGACGTTGCGTTGTAGACGCTTCGCACCGATCGCGACAATACAGCCGATATGCTCGCTGAACGTCACGCATGCCCCGGAAGGTGCCGCCCGCGAGACGTAGCCTGTATCACAGCATGGAGGCAACCAGGCGTGCTCGACTGTGCCGCGGCCGACGACGCCAAAACAACGTTCGGGTACAGCTGGTCGCTCAGCACAGGCATGAATCGATGCTATCGCAGCCGGCCGTCCCGGCCAGCACGCGCGAAAATTGCGCATTTGCGCTCGCCGGCGCGCCAAGGCGTGAAAGTTGCTACGTGTTCTGCGTCGCTCGTACTCAGACCAATCAGATCGTTGTCGATGTACTGAGAGACATCGCGCGCCGCTGACGCGCGACCCTGCCGGGCAGCGGATCGAGTGCTGAACGCGTTTCCCCCGGTCATGGCCATTGGATCTGACAGAGGGGCGCTGGTTATGAGCGATTTCAATCCCATGCGGCGGAAAGTACTGCAAGCGGGTGTAGCGAGCGGTGCTGCGGCGGCGGCCCCGTTCCTGCCGGCGGAAGCGGAAGGCGCGAAGGCGCAAGCTCCCAAGTCGGCTTCGGTTCCGTCGGTCAACGTGCGACTGCGCGTGAACGGTATCGAGCACACGCTCATGCTCGATCCGCGCACCTCGCTGCTCGACGCGGTGCGCGAGCGCCTGTACTTGACCGGTCCCAAGAAGGGCTGCGACCAGGGGCAGTGCGGCGCGTGCACGATGATCGTCGACAGTCGGCGCATTGCGTCATGCCTCACGCTCGCGGTGATGCAGGAAGGACATGACATCACCACGATCGAAGGGCTCGGGACGCCGAAGAATCTGCATCCGATGCAGGCCGCTTTCGTGAAGCACGATGGCTATCAGTGCGGGTTCTGCACGCCGGGCCAGATTTGCGCGGCCGTTGCCATGTTGGACGAGGTCAAGGCGGGGGTGCCGAGCCATGTGACGGTGGACATCACGCAGCCTCCCGAGATGTCGAACGCCGAGTTTCGCGAGCGCATGAGCGGCAACATCTGTCGATGCGGCGCGTATTCGAACATCCAGGAAGCGATCGCAGAGGTCGCGGGTGTGAGGCGCGCATGAAACAGTTCACCTACGAGCGCGCAACGTCGCCCGCCGCAGCAGCGGCCTCTGCCGCGCGGAACCAAGGGGCGAAGTTCGTCGCCGGCGGAACCAATCTGCTCGACCTCATGAAGCTGCAGATTGAAACGCCGAGTCACCTCATCGACGTAAACGATCTCGGCTTGGACAAGATGGAGCCGACACCCGAAGGCGGCCTGCGAATCGGCGCCGCCGTGCGCAATACCACGTTCGCGGCTGACGAACGCGTGCGACGCGACTATGGCGTTCTCACGCGCGCCATCGTGGCCGGCGCCTCGGGCCAGATCCGCAACATGGCCACCACCGCGGGCAACCTGCTGCAGCGCACGCGGTGTCCCTATTTCTACGACACCAACATGCCATGCAACAAGCGCAAGCCGGGAAGCGGCTGCAGCGCGATCGGCGGTTTCACGCGCCATCACGCCATCGTGGGCCAGAGCGACGCCTGCATTGCCACGCATCCCAGCGACATGGCCGTGGCCATGCGTGTGCTCGACGCGAGCGTTGAAACCGTTCGCGCGAACGGATCGACACGCATCATCCCGATCGCCGATTTTCATCGCCTGCCTGGCAACACGCCGCAGTTCGATCACAACCTCGAGGCCGGCGAACTGATCACCGCGGTCACATTGCCGAAGCCTGCCGGCGGCAGACACATTTACCGCAAGGTGCGCGACCGCGCGTCCTATGCATTCGCACTGGTGTCGGTTGCGGCCATCGTGCGACGCGATGGATCGGGTCGCGTGGCGCTGGGCGGTGTGGCGCATAAGCCGTGGCGCACGGAGGCGGCCGACCGCGCGCTGCCGCAGGGTGCGAAAGCGACCGCGGCCGCGCTCGTCGGTGACGCGCGCACCACCGAACACAATGCATTCAAGGTGCCGCTGGTCGAGCGCACGCTCGCTGCCGTGCTCGCCGAAGCAAAAGGCTGAACATGAAATTCGACCAACCGGCCACTGCGAACCCGATCGACCAGTTAAAGGTCATCGGCAAGGCGACCGATCGGATAGACGGTCCGCTCAAAACCACGGGCACGGCGCCTTACGCCTACGATCGACACGACGTGATTGCGAATCCGGCCGTCGGTTACATCGTGGGGTCCGCGATCGGCAAGGGCCGCATCGCTTCGATCGACACCGCAGCGGCGAAAGCCGCGCCGGGCGTGTTTGCCGTGGTCACTTATCAGAATGCCGGCAAGCTTGCCAAGGGCGATTTCAACACGGCCGTGCTGGTGGGCGGACCGGAGATCCAGCACTACCACCAGGCGGTCGCCGTGGTAGTGGCCGAGACGTTCGAGCAGGCGCGTGATGCCGCCTCGCTCGTGCGCGTGCAATACACGAAAGGGCAGGGCGCCTTCGACCTCGAGCGGTTCAAGGACTCGGCCCCGCCGTACAAGAAGGACGTCTTCGGAAGTGAGGCGGCATCTCGTGTCGGCAACTTCGAGACCGCGTTCGCCAGTGCGCCGGTGCAGGTGGACGCCACCTACCGAACGGCCTACGAGTCGCACATGATGATGGAGCCGCACGCCACGATCGCGGCGTGGCAAGGCGACCAGCTCACGGTGTGGACTTCCAACCAGATGGTGAACTGGGCGGTCGGCGACCTCGCCAAGACGCTCGGAATTCCCAAAGAGAACGTGCACGTCATGTCGCCCTATATCGGTGGAGGCTTTGGCGGCAAGCTCTTCCTGCGCGCGGATGTCGTCATGGCTGCGCTCGCTGCGCGCGCCGCGAACCGGCCGGTGAAACTGCAGTTGCAGCGGGCGCTCATGCCTAACAACACGACGCATCGCACGGCCACGATCCAGCACATCCGCATCGGTGCGGGGAAGGACGGCAAGATCATCGCGATCGCGCACGACAGCGTGTCGGGCGATCTGGCCGGCGGCAAGCCGGAGACGACGGCCATGCAGACGCGCAAGCTCTACGCGGGCGAGCATCGCATGACGGCGCACCGGCTGGCCGCACTGGACCTTCCGGAGGCGAACGCCATGCGCGCGCCGGGCGAAGCGCCGGGAATGGCCGCACTGGAGATCGCCATCGACGAACTCGCCGAGAAAATCGGGATGGATCCGGTCGAGTTGCGCATCCTCAACGACACGCAAGTCGTGCCCGACAATCCTGCGAAACCGCCGTCGAGCGATCCGCAGTCGAAGAAGCCGCAAGCCAACGAAAAGCACAACCCGCATCCGCCGTTCTCGCAGCGGCAGCTGGTGCAGTGCTTTCGCGTGGGTGCCCAGCGGTTCGGCTGGGAGAAGCGCAATGCGAGGCCCGCGCAGGTACGTGATGGGCGCTGGCTCGTCGGTATGGGTGTGGCCGCTGCGTTTCGCGACAACCTTCTCACCAAATCGGCCGCCCGAGTGAGCATCGATCGTCGCGGGATCGTGACGGTCGAGACCGACATGACCGACATCGGGACTGGCAGTTATACGATCATTGCGCAGACGGCGGCAGAAGTGATAGGCGCGCCCCTTGAGAACGTGGTCGTGCGTCTGGGTGATTCGACGTTTCCGGTGTCTTGCGGGTCGGGTGGGCAATGGGGCGGCAACAACTCCACGGCCGGTGTATACGCCGCCTGCATGAAGCTCCGCGAGGCCTTGGCCAAGAACGGCGGCAATGTAGGCGATAAGCCGCTCGTCGCCGAGGACCTGATCGAATACGGCGACCTGGACAAGCAGTATCAGCAGTCCACCTTCGGTGCGCATTTCGTCGAGGTGGGAGTTGACGCGCTGACCGGTGAGACTCGCGTGCGGCGGATGCTGGCGGTTTGCGCGTGTGGCCGGATTCTCAATCCCAAGACAGCGCGCAGCCAGGTGATCGGCGCTATGGTGATGGGTGTGGGCGCGGCGCTGATGGAGGAGCTGGCGGTGGACACGCGTTACGGCTACTTCGTCAATCATGACTTGGCGATGTACGAGGTTCCCGTGCATGCCGACATCCCGCACCAGGAGGTCATCTTCCTCGATGAGGTCGACCCGATCTCGTCGCCGATGAAGGCGAAGGGCGTGGCGGAGCTCGGCATCTGCGGCGTGGCGGCCGCCGTCGCCAACGCCGTCTACAACGCTACGGGCGTCCGCGTGCGCGACTATCCGATCACGCTCGACAAATTGCTGGGCGGGTTGCCAATCGCTACGTGACAGCGTCTCAGGCGATACGCCCCGTGTCCACTGGGCGTCTGGAACCGCCCACCCCACGGAACACGAGAGCTTCCCGGATCATGGCGCGTATTTTCATCACAGGGTCATCAACTGGTCTGGGCTTGATGACCGGAATAGAGCTCGCCCGGCGTGGGCACTCGGTTGTCCTGCACGCCAGAAATGGCGACCGCGCGCGCGATGTGTCGGCCGCACTGCCGCAAGCCGAGAGCGTCGTCGTGGGGGATCTTGAGACGATCGCGGGCTCTGTCGCCGTGGCCGGCGATGTCAACGCGCTCGGACGATTCGATGCCGTAATCCACAACGCGGCCATCTACAGCGGCGGGCAGCGAACAACCGCCGATGGCCTGAGGGCGCTATTCGCCGTCAATGTGCTCGCGCCCTACGTCCTCACCAGTCTCGTGAGGCCTCCGGACCGCCTCATCTATCTCAGCTCCGGAATGCATCTTGGTGCCAACGCCAATCTTGATGACCTGCAATGGCAGCGGCGCGCCTGGTCCGACTCGACGGCCTATTCAGAGAGCAAGCTGCACGTCATGTTGCTCGCGTTCGCCGTGGCGCGGCTCTGGTCGGCCGTGAAGGCCAACGCCGTCGATCCTGGCTGGGTGCCCACACGCATGGGCGGCCCGAACGCGACCGATGACCTCCGAGAAGGGTTCGCGACACAGGTCGAACTCGCTGCGCCCGCCGTGCATAGCCCCTTCGTTGAAGCGACCGGTGAGTATTTTCACCACATGCGCTTGCGTGATCCCCATCCGCAAAGCCGGGACAGCGCACTGCAGGATGAGCTGCTTGCACTCTGCGCGAGAACGAGCGGCATTGAATTTCCGGTGCCGGCCGTTCGACACCGTCAACAATAGGAGAACAGTTAATGCAGGCCCTTGGTTTTGCACCTCCGTAAACGTGTGGTCGATCCGGCCGCCGAAGATCTTACGATCCCACGACGCGTAACGTTCCTTCCATGTCCTCGTGCCCCGAGCCGCAGAAGACGTCGCACACGATGACGAATTCGCCCGTCCGGACCGGCGTCATCGCGAGCGCGACCGTCTGACCCGGGAGGATCGTCGCGCGGGCGTTGAAATCCGGAACGCTGAATCCCATCACGACATCGGCGGTCGTCAACCGAAAGACAACGGGCTCGTTCACCTTCAGCGTGATCTCGCGAGGCTCGTAGGTGAACTTGCGGGCGACCACGGGGACGATCCTCGGCTTCGGCTGCGCTTTAACCGACAACGATCCCGCCACGGCGAGCAATCCTGCCGTCCCCACGAAGCGCAGCACCGAACGCCGGCCGAGGGACGGCACCGCCACCTCACGCGACCGGACGTTCGGCGATCGCATAGGTGCTCGCTGCGGTTTCCGTGCCGACATCGCGATAGCCGAGGCCCTTGTACGGGGCATTCGCGTCCCAGGGAACCGGCAAACGCCGAGGTTGTGACGCGGGCGCCGGCAGCGCGAAGATCAGTGACTTGGCCGAATGATGCGCGATGTTGCCGGTCGTGAAGTGATTCTCCTGGTGGATGTGCCCGTAGAACACGGTGACGTTGTCGTGCGTCTGCAGGAGCTCGATTGCCCGTGCGCCGTCCTTCGTCGCCCAGTCCCATTGCGGGTACAGGTCGAACAGCGGCCGGTGCGTAAAGACGACGATGCGCGCGTCCTTCGGCTGCTGCTCGAGGTCGGCACGTAGCCAATCGAGCTGCTCGTCGCCGATCGCCGCCGCGGGATCGGAAACGTTGTCGACGACGATGAAATGCACGCCCTTGTGGTCGAACGTATAGTGCGTCGGACCGAAGAATTCGATGAATGCCTTGCCGTTGTCCAGCGACGCGTCGTGCTCGCCGGGCATTAAGTGCACGTCCTTGACCTTCAGCTCGCCGACGATCTCCTTGAACTGCGCCAGCCGCACGCGCCGTTCCTTAGGGTCGTCGGTGGTGTGCGTGAGGTCGCCGGTGAACATGACGAAGTCCGGCTGCCGCGTCATACTGTTGACGCTGGCGACCGCCTTCTTCAGCGTTCCGCGCGCATCCGGATTCACCGGCCCTTCGAAGCCCCAATGGGTATCCGACAGTTGCACGAAGTGGAAGTCCGCGTCGGTGGTGCCCGGGCGGGTCGTCGAGGCGCATCCGGCGACCAGCACCACGCCGCCCAACCCCGCCAGCTTGAGAAATTCCCGCCGGTCGATCCCGCGCTGGTCGGCGTGTCTGCTGTTTGCATGTGCTTTGCCTGGTCGATCCATGCATCCTCCGAAAGACTGACGATTGCCCTGCACGTTGCCCACTCTCGCGTGCGCCTACGAGTTGCAAGACGCGCAGCGCGGCCGCCTTATTCCTTTAATTCACCGGGCGCAAAAAAAATGGAATAAAACCCGCATCCGATCCGTCTGCATTACGGAGGGTGCACATTGGCGGAGGCTTTCGATTGAGCGTGCAGCGCAGCGACGAAGCACTGCGGGCCGCGAGGTTCGAGCAGCAAGTGCTCGTCCACCTCGATTCCGCCTATAACCTCGCGCGCTGGATCACACGCGACGACGCGGCCGCTCGCGATGCGGTACAGGATGGCTGTTTGCAGGCGTTCGTGGGGTTCGACCGCATGCACGGGGGAAACGCGCGGGCGTGGTTCCTGACGGTGGTGCGCAACGCCTGCATCGACCTGTTGCGCAAGCGCCGCGGGCACGGTATCGAGGACGAATACGTGGACGACCTGCACGGCGGCGAGGCCAACGCCGCGGGCAA
>Ga0070670_100005103_pt1 | contig 11051 bp, 8 predicted proteins | sample KBSS63metaG_FD_64665 | JGI IMG/M metagenome (GOLD analysis project Ga0070670, IMG submission 64665) | Switchgrass rhizosphere microbial communities from Kellogg Biological Station, Michigan, USA - KBS S6-3 metaG | ecosystem: Host-associated > Plants > Roots > Rhizosphere > Soil ... | reverse complement strand
TGCTTAGGGAATTCGGCTTTGCGACCCGAGCCTTTTCATCAGCTGAAGAATTTCTTTCATCAGATTGTATCGATGAGACCAGGTGTCTGATCCTCGACGTTGTGATGCCAAGAATGGGCGGTCTGGAGCTTCACCACGAGTTGATGCGCCGCGGACAGAACATCCCGGTCGTATTCATCACCGCACAAAAAGATGAGGCAGTTCGTGCGCGGATGTTCGCGCAAGGTGCGGCGGGATTTCTCCTCAAACCATTCAGCGACACGGATCTACTTGCGGCGGTTGAGCAGGCACTCCGCCCAGACTAGGACTCCTGCTATTGAGGCTTTAGGGGGAATACAATGAGTGTCGCCAGCGCAGTTTGTTATGCAGTGGAGACGTCACAAATGTCGTCGCCTGCTCCCATTGTTTTCATCGTTGACGACGACGTCTCCGTACGCGAGTCGCTGGAATTGCTGACCCGCAATGAAGGCTGGCAGGTCGAAACTTTCGCGTCCGCGCAGAAATTCCTGGATCGGCCACGATCTTATGTTCCTTCCTGTCTCGTCCTCGACGTCTCTCTTCCAGGTCTCAATGGTCTCGAGCTGCAAGAGCGAGTTGCCTCCGATCGGGCTGATATGCCGATCATCTTCATCACAGGTTATGGCGACATTCCAACCACGGTGCGTGCCATGAAAGCCGGTGCAGTTGAATTTCTAACGAAACCTTTCAGCGATGAAGTACTACTCAATGCTATTAGGCAAGCTCATGAACACAGCCGTATGATTCTTAGCCGCGAATCGGAGATACAGGACCTCCGCAAGCGCTACGAATCGCTCACGCTTCGCGAACGGCAGGTCATGGTGCTTGTGGTCAGCGGCTTATTGAACAAACAGGTTGGCGGAGAGCTAGGCATCAGCGAGATCACCGTCAAAGCACATCGAGGCCAGGTGATGCACAAGATGAAAGCAGAGTCGCTCGCTGGCCTGGTCGAGATGGCTGCGAAGCTTCGTGGTGCACGAGCTTCGGCGACTAAAGTTGCTCCAAGCAATTCGTGAGGTTGCTGTGCCGCAACACGGCGATGGCTGGGCGAAACGTCGCCGAGGCAAGACTTTCCAGCTTCCGCGGATGACGCACTTTGATCGAGCCTAGAAGACTGCCTCGAGAAGACCACAACATTCCTGACTGTGTAACGAAATCTGCTGTACTAGAGCAGCAGATGATAGCAACATTGACTGCATGACACCTGTCGCGGAGGAGTTGCGCCGTCTGAACCAAAGCCGATGCCTCCACTTGGCCACGATACGATGGGCTCAGGCGCGAACCCCGCGGCGGTTTTTCGTCGCCCAACTTCGAGTCACAGGCCCTAAACATACCTTGGCTGCGAGATACTCTCGGGGATAGCCTAAACGTAGCCGCGCAAAATCAGCAGCTTTGCACAGCGATGACGAATATCTTTGGCTGGAGGCCGCTGCGATCCCAGCTCATCTGACGCGCAGTGCAGATGATACTCTTCGTGAACCAGGTAGTTATCTAACTTATATGAGTAACAGGCGCTACGAAGACTACGCGCCTTTTTATGGATGATTCCGCGATTGTTTCTGGAATATTAATCACTAATAAGAGCGCGGCTAGGATCCCAATAAATCTTGGATAAATCTAGCCAAATCCTTGCCCTCCCTTGTTCCTTCCCATTGCGCCGTGATTAGCGGCTTTGTATTTTGTTGGCGGAGCTCCTCTCATTCCTGAAATTCAAGTGAACGCCTGTGCGCGGTTCTGTTTTTCCGCGCACCGAAGGAGAGGACCGTGAAATATTTCTGCGCCATGCTACTGTTGGTCAGCAGTATCATTGTTAAGCCAGTTACCCTCAATGCAGCGCAATCGATTTCGCTTCCCTCAACCGACTCAGATTTTTCGATCGTGCTTTTCCCTGACACCCAGTACTACAACGGGCAAAACAGTTACGTCTTCTCCGATCAGGCAAATTGGGTCGTGGCCAACCAGTCAGCTTTGAACATCAAGATGGTCATAGGCCTCGGTGACATCGTCGACGGTGGAGGCTATCCAGTCGACAGCTACGGAAACGTGATTGGATCTTGCGCAAACGCGCCGCCCTCCAATTGGCAAGCCCAGTGGCAACACGCTCGTACGGCGATCAGCATTCTTACCAATCACGGAATCTATTTTCAGCTAACCATTGGCAATCACGACTACGATTGCGAAGGCGATCGGCCGCAACCGCGCGGAACGAGCAATTACTTCCACTATCTATCTCCGCCAGTTGTCAATCCGACGGCTTACCTGCTCGACTCCGCGGGAAATCGCACGCCAAATTTCTACAAGATCATGAAAATTGGTTCTACGAACTACATGATCTTGTCTCTAGAACTATTTCCGCGCAGCTCTATCTTGGCGACTGCCAACCAGCTTGTCTCGAATTTCGCTGGCCCAGTCATCGTCGTCACTCATGCCTACCTTGCCAATGACGGTTCCGGACCAACGTTTTCTTCCACTCATCCGGTTGGCTCCGCCTATCCCCTGTGCTCCGGCTTCCCCGGCAGCATTTACAGTTGCTTAACCGATTCTTGGGCATCTTACCAGCCAGTTGGCGGCGGGGCGGACGGCATCGCGCTCTGGTACAAACTGATCGGCGCTCACCCAAATGTGTTCATGGCCCTGAGTGGACACATTCGTAATCCCAGCCCTGGGGATTACCCTAATGTGCCTGCCTACAACGGAACTGGGCACGTGGACTGCACGGTGCAGTCGTGGAGCACTCTCTGCTCGAATCCCTACCGCCCGATCCAAGTGCTCTCAGATTTTCAGGGACAGGGAAACGGTGGTTATTTTGGGTACGGTTATCTTCGAATTCTCACCGTGAGCCCAGCGAAGAAGACGGTGTCCGTGTTCACCTATTCTCCTTCGATCGCCAGCAGTCCTAGAAACTTCCCCGTGGGCATTCCGCCTTACAAGGCTGATAAATACAATCAATTCACACTAAATTTTCCGAATACATTTGGCGGACCGGACACAGAGATCGTCCACATCACAGCACCCCTCGACGGAAATCACGTTCCACTGACATTTGGAATCTCGGCTGCGGCATACGGCCCCGACGCCGCGGCTCACATGCAGGTGTATGTGGACGGATTGAAGTATGCGGATTATCCAAGCGTGAGCTCGTTGCCGAGCGGAACGGTGATCACTCTGCCCGGACCAGGAGTACATCGTGTTGGCGTCCAGGCATATGACAATACGAAGGCTGCATGGGTAAAGTCAGTGATCTACGTTGTCAATCCATGAGTCACAACTGCAATCCTGGGTAACTTGGGGCACCGTCCTCCCCCGGCCTAACTAGTTGTTGGGACGCGTTGTTCCCGCTTCTGGCGTCGCAAATAAAAATAGAGAACTACGGATGCGAGAATGCAAACCGAGAACGCGACGAAAATGATCAGCCAGGGGAAGACCGTGAAATCGTATTCGCTGAAATACCAGTGTTCATCAACCTTTTCCAGCCGTTCCGTGGCGGAAATGCTGCCGAATCTTCCCCATGGCAAGCAAGTCGAGCGTACGGACCGTTCATGTCGCCCAAGTTTGAAAACACCTCCGCCATTTAGTATGGCTGTTGTGGTTTCGATGAATTTTGGCGCTAGGGGAATCTCGAATGAGTTTGTATATGGTTATCGAACATTTCCGGAACGGAGATGCTGTGTCAGTTTATCGGCGGTTCCGAGACCGCGGGCGGTTGGCACCAGAGGGGCTTTCATACGTGTCGAGCTGGGTGAACGACAACCTCTCTCGTTGCTTCCAGCTGATGGAGACAGAAGATCGCACCCTTCTGGATGAGTGGATGGAGTCCTGGAGCGACCTAGTGGAGTTTGAGATACATCCCGTCATCAGCTCGGCGGAGGCGTTAGAGAGGGTTGCCCCGCGACTCTAGAGCCATTCAGGAATTCCAAGGGTCTGCGAACGTCGTTGCGTTGATCACCAATTGACGAAAGTCGCGGGAACGGGGTGTTGCCTGCGAATCCCACAAATTCAGGTTCTGTCGATGTTTCCGGGCTTTTCCTGTGAAATTAGAGTGGGATGAATAAATTTGAGATTCCGATTAACCGTAGGCTTTACCCCTTCCCACCCTGCTTCTTCTCCACCTTTGCCCAACTATCCTTCAACGCCACAGTGCGGTTAAACACCGGCTTGTCTGGCATTGAGTCTGGATCGACGCAGAAGTATCCCAACCGCTCGAACTGATAGCGATTGCCTGCGGCAGCATTAGCGATTGATGGCTCGAGTTTCGCCTGTGGCACGACCTCCAACGAGCTGGGACTTAGATTGGCTGCGAAGTCCTGCCCTTCTTTCAACTCGTTGGGATCTTCCTTGTTAAATAGCGTTTCATAAAGGCGCACCTCCGCATCGATGCTGTGCAGGGCTGATACCCAGTGAATCGTAGATTTCACCTTGCGACCGTCGGGCGCATTTCCGCCACGCGTTGCCGGATCATAGGTGCAATGCACCTCTATGACTTCGCCCTTGTCATTTTTTACCACGCTGTTGGCGGTGATGAAATAGGCGTAGCGCAGGCGTACTTCTCGTCCGGGCGAGAGCCGAAAGTAACCCTTCGGAGGAATTTCGCGGAAGTCGTCGTGCTCGATGTAGATTTCGCGTGAGAAGGGGACCTTGCGCGTACCCGCCATTGAATCCTCCGGATTGTTGACCGCGTCCATTTCTTCGACCTGATCGACGGGATAGTTATCGATCACTACTTTTATCGGGCGCAACACCGCCATAACTCTTGGTACACGCTTGTTGAGGTCTTCCCGCAGAAAATGTTCGAGCATCGCCAGCTCTACGACGCCATTAGTGCGCGATACTCCGACGGCAGCTACGAAATTGCGAATTGCCTCAGGGGTGTATCCGCGCCGCCGCATCCCTGACAAAGTCGGCATGCGCGGATCATTCCAACCAGACACACGGCCGTCGTTTACCAGTTGCAGCAGCTTGCGCTTGCTGAGCAGAGTGTATGTGATAGCCAAGCGGTCGAATTCAATCTGCCTTGAGGGAAAGATTGCCAGGTTTTCAATGAACCAGTTGTAGAGAGGCTGATGATCTGCAAACTCTAGCGAGCACATCGAGTGGGTGACCTTCTCAATTGAGTCGGACTGTCCGTGTGCCCAGTCATAAGTTGGGTAGATGCACCACCGAGTGCCCGTACGGTGATGCTCCGCGCGCAGAATACGGTACATTACCGGATCCCGCATGTTCAGGTTGGGGGAGGTCATGTCGATCTTCGCCCGCAGAGTGCGCGCACCGTCGGGGAACTCGCCATCCTTCATGCGCTGAAAAAGGTCAAGATTTTCCTCGACGGAACGGTTGCGATAAGGGCTATCTTTCCCGGGCTGAGTGAGTGTGCCGCGATATTCGCGTACCTGCTCTGCGGAAAGATCGCACACGTACGCTTTACCGTCGCGAATCAGCTTGAGCGCCCATTCATAAAGCTGATCGAAATAGTCCGAGGCGTAGCAAAGTCGCTCCCAGTCAAAGCCCAGCCAGCGGACGTCTTCCTGGATCGACCCGACATACTCAGTTTCCTCCTTCTCGGGATTCGTATCATCGAAGCGCAGGTTGGTCTTGCCATGGACTTCGTCGGCCAAAGCGAAATCGATGCAGATGGCCTTCGCGTGGCCGATGTGAAGATATCCGTTGGGCTCCGGAGGAAAACGCGTCTGGATGACAGCGCCCCCGTACTTCTTGGTCCTGATGTCTTCTGCGATGATGTCACGCAGGAAGTTCGACGGACGAGGCTCTTGGGCGGTGCCCATGGCTCCTTCAGTTTCGGCGCTCGAAGATTTCATGCATTGATCTTATCGCATGGAAACACCTTGGTATGTGCTCCTGAAGGATGGGAAAATCGGCGACCAGTTTTCGCGCGAAAATGCCCTGCAGTTCAAAGTTTCGACTGAACCGCTCAGCGAGTGGGAAAGATATTGCGAGAAATTAGCTCGTGCCAAGTGCTCTCAGAGCAAACCACCCCGGGCGTTCCTGATTTGATAATCGAGCGACATTCATGCGGCACACAAAGCGACGCAGGTGATCTCGCTGCGAGGATCCGATGGAACAAACGAGTCTGCAAGTCGCAATGATTCACGTAGGCTGGGTACCTTTCAACCGCTTACCAACCCAGCGTTGGAATCCTCTTGTGCCCAAGATCTCCCGCTTTGAGCATGGAACTACAGTTTTATTACAGTGCGGTGACATCCACTGTTCATGGCTCGTCAAGGCGGGTACATAGATGTTCAGTTCGAGAGAACTCATCAAGTTTTGCATTCGATCGCCCGTCGGATCGGTTAAGTTCCAAAGAATCAATGAATCGCTTGCTGGTCAAAGCGCAACGGTCTATCGGACTTGGCGCAAACCCCTACTTTCTGAGTTCCTCAGGGAGTACCTAAGCTCAATAAAGTAGGCCGATGACCGGTAATGTCCACGACGCAAAGGTGCCAGGATATGGAAATGCAGAGTACCTTTTCCATTACTATTTACAAAGTAGTATACTGAGTTTTTGCTAGACCTTAAGTCTTGCGGTTGCAACTGCAGCACTTTGGCCAGCGGCTTGCTTAGGTTCACAGCCGTGGCGGATTGCCTCAAAATCGTAGTCGTGCTTGGGATGGCGGCGATGCTTTTTGCACCCTGCGATCCCGCTTGCGATTGCACGATCGGCACAGATCTCGCCATTGTGTTTGAGCGAGAGACCGGGTCCTTCCGGCCTATTCGAATAGCTCAATCCATCACGCACCAGCCACGCCGGTATTCCTCTCACATTAAGTCGGCCGTTCAAAGCTACTTCAAAGAGGTTTTCTCGATCATTGATCTTACCTGCGCGCGTCTTTGTTAGACCCCCCTCGAGCGCACTGCCCACTTAGAAAGTTTGATTCCGGCAGCGTGCCGACTCAAGAAAAGGTTGATGGTGGCACGAAGCTCATAGCTAGGGGTGCGCCCCTGTATTCCTTCAGGAGGTTCGAAGTGAAATCGAGAGTCATTATCTCGTGCTTATTCTTTCTGGTAGCTTTGGCGACTGCTTCGGCACAACGCCTAGATGGGACCTTGCGCGGTACGGTAATGGATCCGGCGCGTGCGGTCGTATCGGGAGCCGACGTTACTGTTACTAATCAAGTTACCGGCGTCAAGGAAAGCACAAAAGCGACGTCGACAGGAGAATATGTTTTCCCCAACTTACTGGTTGGCATGTACACGGTCGAAGTAGTGGCACCAGGCTTTGCGAAATACGTCCGCAAAGAGGTGGAGGTCCTGCCGAATCAAGTAATCATCGCTGACGCTGGCCTCACAATCGGGACGCCATCGACCGTAGTGGAAGTTACCACCGGAGCCGACGTTATACAAACTACGACGGCTCAGCTCAGCAATGATTTTGGTGCCCGCGCAGTGTCCGATCTACCCAGTCCCGGTCTAGGCGGCGGGCCGTTGAATCTGGCGTTGCTGGCGCCTAACACAACAACGCAGGGTGCGGGAGTCCAAGGGGAAGGAGGCTCGATCGGCGGCGCCCGTCCTCGCCTTAACAGCTTCAATATCGATGGCGTGGATGACAACCGTGTGGATGTCACTGGCCATACTTCCGAAGTAATCCCCGAAGCGGTCTCGGACTTTAATCTAGTGACCAATATGTTCAGTGCAGAATTGGGCCACTCAGCCGGCGGTCAATTCAATATTATTACCAAGTCGGGCACCAACACCTGGCATGGTTCGGCGTGGGAGTTCAACAACAATCGCAACTTTAACGCCATGGACAATCTGGAGAAGGACGCGGGATTGACCGCCCCACGCCGGGTTGACCGCAACCGGGCGGGAGCAGAAATCGGCGGTCCGCTCATCCGGGACCGGCTCTTCATTTATGGCGCCTACCAGTTTTTTGGCACCGGTCTGTCTGCAGCAGCGGTACAGCAGCTTGCTCCCACGGCCGAAGGTCTGGCGCTGTTGAACGGCATGGCTGCGAATGATGCCGTGCGCGGCATTCTCAGCCAGTTCCCAACGGCGCCAGTGGCAGATGCGCCTGCTGCGGTGGTGAATGGAGCGTCGATTCCTATTGGGACATTCCAGCCAACAGCACCCAGCTACCTTAATCAGCACGATTTCAACATCAACGGCGACCTGAATCTGGCTCGCCACTCGGTTCGTGCCCGCTTTCTGTACGACCGTCAGCGCCAGCCCTGGGTCAATCCGGAGACACCACAAGCACAGTTCACCGGAACTCTGGGCGCTGATAGTCGCAAAGTCATACTCACGGATGCCTGGACAGTGAGTGACCACATGATCAATGATTTTCGCGTGTCGTACTCTAGGTTTGCGCAGAGATACACTGTCCCGACGGAATTTGCCAACTTTCCCAACGCCAAAATCGACGTTCTCGGTTTGAATATTGGCCCGGAGGGGAACGCTCCGCAAAGCTACACCCAGAACAACTACCAAGTCCTGAACAACATCACCATTGTGAAGGGCGCGCACTCGATAAAGTTTGGTCCTGAATACCGACGCTGGATCGCTCCTAGTGACTTCCTACCTCGATCACGCGGGGAGTGGGACTATGCCGATCTTCAAAGGCTGGTTAATGATCAAGTCCCCGATGGGTTTAACGGAGCGTTGCGGGGTGCCGGTACGGGATTATTTAACGGCAACCAGCAAGCAGTTTACGGTTTCGTTCAGGACGACTGGAAGGTCACTCCGCGCCTAACCCTTAACCTCGGCCTGCGGTACGAATGGACCAGCAATCCGGCCGATGTGTCGAAGCAAAGTTTGAATGCGATCTCGACGCTGCCTGGTGTGTACGAATTCCGCGAGCCAACAACCGACACAAACAATTTCATGCCTCGAGTAGGTTTTGCGTTGGATCCAACTGGTAGTGGGAAATGGGCGCTGCGCGGTGGTTTCGGCGTCTCGTTTGACGTAACCCCACAGAATTTCCCGCTTTTGTCGTTGCCTCCGCAATTGCAGACAGAGCAGAATCCTGGCATCACTTGTGGATTGCCAAGTCCGCCTGCGTGGTGCGCTTCGGGTTCGGGTTTCCTTGCCGGGGGCGGACTGCGCCAAGTGAACGTGCCTCCCACTACTCAGCAAGAAGCACGGTTAGCAACCCAGGGCATAATCCTCGACCAGGTTCAGCCAAAGGTTTTGACCTGGACGCTCGGCGTGCAACGGGAACTCATGAAGAACACTAGTCTCGAAGTCCGTTATCTAGGAACGCGGGCGACCCAACTGCTGGTCCAAGCCCGCAGTAACACAAGGAGCGCGTTTGGAGCGGGTCTGCAGCCGCTGCCCACGTTCTTCAATACGAGTGCCATTCCCGGAACGATCACCGGCGGATCGCGACTCTCGGATTTCGAAAACTTTAATCCTTTCATACACCCGGAATTCACCGAGATCGATCCCAGCGGTGCCCTCGTTGGCGGTGCTTTGGTGACGACGTTTCCCGCCGCCGGCTCCAGCACCTATCACGCGGGATCGATTGACTTGAACCGTCGATTCGCACGGGGGCTGATGTTTCGTGCCAACTACACGTTTGCTCACAACATTGATGATGCTACCAACGAGTTGTTCACCAGCGTAGTGAATCCTCGGCGTCCGTTTGATTGGCAGAACCTACGACTAGACCGCGGTCGATCCACATTGGACATCCGGCACAAGTTCGCGTTGTCCTGGATCTACGAGTTACCGAACGTCAGCACGGATAGTGGGCTCCTCAAGACGCTGACGCACGGTTGGCAATGGAATGGCACCTATCTCGTGCAAACCGGACAGCCGATCTCTATTCTTGCTAACGCTGATGCGAATGGTAACGCTGACACGGCTGGTGATCGAGCCATCCTCAACCCGGCCGGGATAGACGGGATTGGTACGGCTGTGAACTACGTCTGTGCTGGCGCAGGCGGGGTAACCAGCACTGCCTCGATCGACTCCGGTTGTGCTGGTGGCAGCGCCAACGTAGCCGGGTACATTGCGCAAGACCCGAACGCTCGCTATGTGCAGGCCGAACTTGGCGCCTTCCCCACGGTTGGACGAAACACCTTCGAGTCTCCAGGAGCGAACGTGTGGAACCTGGGGTTGTTTAAGAATACGAAGCTGACGGAACGTGCGACATTACAGTTTCGTGTCGACACCTTCAATACGTTTAACCATCGCAACTTTTCTCTGGCTCAGCCCACCGTTTTTCAAACCGGCACTCTGATCGGTACGGTGAACAACTCCCTGAGCACTACCTATGCGAACGTGACCTCGAACCTGTTCTTGAACGACAGACAGTTTACGGGCGGCAATCGCCAGATGATGCTCGGTGTCAAGCTGCTGTGGTAACACAACTGCCAAAATGAGGGGCTCGCAAGAGCCCTTCCCTTTTTGATCGGCGAATACCGAACGAGTGCATCTTGCCAACGATTCCGTTCCGAGAAGATATCGTCTATATTCGTGCCGATAATGGTCGTTACAGTCACTGCCAAATTCATCGCGGCAGGAAACCACCACGACCCGAATGCATTTCATGTTTTTCTGCCGTCGCGCGTACGAATTTCTAGTTCAACGCGAGAGGGATTCTCAACAAGCGCTTGTTTACGCTGTCGCTGAAACTCAGAGTGCGAACAAGCGAAGCCCCCAGATGAGCGTATCTGAGTCCATGGCGAGGCTCCATAACTTCGATTAGATACCAATCAGCGTAGAACGATGATCAGAACAAACGCCAGGGCCTGGTTGTTGGATGAGTAGGTTGCGTGGTGCCCGGGACCGGAATCGAACCGGCACGTCTCTTTCGAGACTCGGGATTTTAAGTCGGTCCGGTCCCGTTTCGAAGTAGCCTTTTACCTTGCATTTACAAGACCTTGCATATTTAACGCGACTCGTTCAGTGCTGTTCCGTGCGATCTTTTCTCGAACGAATGGGCACAGTTTGGGCACGGCGCTCTGGGGTGAACCCCTCGGGTGAGACAAATCAGATTGGCACACGTGCAGCTTTTCGTAAGATGAACCCCGCTGGTGAGACAGTTCGACATTGGCACATTGGCTCTTTCATGAAGACGTCTC
>Ga0070670_100005098_pt1 | contig 11056 bp, 13 predicted proteins | sample KBSS63metaG_FD_64665 | JGI IMG/M metagenome (GOLD analysis project Ga0070670, IMG submission 64665) | Switchgrass rhizosphere microbial communities from Kellogg Biological Station, Michigan, USA - KBS S6-3 metaG | ecosystem: Host-associated > Plants > Roots > Rhizosphere > Soil ... | reverse complement strand
CGTGCAGCTTTTTGATCGATGCTCGAACCGCGCAAGCATTGGAACGAAGCCGACGCACTGGCGGATGGGAGTCCTTGCGCCCGGGGCGCCAGTGATTTCCCACAGGCCGGGCTGGGTCTCGGCGAGAGTCGGTAATTTCGTGGCGGCCGCCAGCGGCAAGGCTGCGACCGTCACGCCGATACAGGAAAGCAGCGACCTACGGACCATCGGGCGCCGCTTAGCACGGCTCGGTTAGGTGCCGTAACGATAAAAATGGAGGCGATTTCCTCACGTCAATTCCTGCGGCTGGATGGCGAAGCTGGATGAGCAGAAGGCGCAGTCTACGCGGATCAGCCCGTCGTCGCCGACCATGGCCTCGCGCTCGTCTGCAGGGAAGCGCGCGATCACCGAACGAACATAGTCGGGGTCGCACCGGCAGCCGCGTTTGAGCGGGATCGCGGCCAGCGTCCGCAACTCGTCTTCTTCGTGGAAGAGGCGCCAAATGAGGTCGTCGAGCGGCAGATCCGGATCGGTCAGCTCCTCGGGCTTCGCCGAACCGCCGAGGATCGCCACATGCGGCCAGTCGGGATGGTCGAGTCGCGTATGAAGGCGCTCGCGCCCTTCTTCCCCCTCGGGAAGATGCTGCAACAGCAGCCCGCCCGCAAACCAATGACCATTCCGCTTCCGGGCGGCCAGTCGGACCAGGCTCGGAATCTGCTCCGACTGAGCAAAGTAACTTTGCGCCGCCTCGCCGAGGTTCTTGCCCTCAAGCGGTACGATGCCCTGGTAGCGCTCCTTGGCGAGCGGCTGGTCGAACGTGATCGCAAGATAGCCCTTGCCGAACAGGTCCGGCAGCGTCGGCTCCTTGGGCGCGTCCGCCAACCGTGCAGGGTCGTGACGGACATAGCCGCGCAACTCGCCGCCCAGATAGTCGCAGACCATGAGGTCGATGATCCCGCCCTCCGTCTGCGCTTGCAGCGTGAGCTGGCCCTGGGGCTCCTTGAGCAGCGCGCCGAGCAGCGCGGTCAGGGTCAGCGCCTCGGCCAGCAGCTGCTCGATGAGCGGCGGATAGCCATGGTTTGCGAGCACGTCGTCCACCACCGGCCCGAGGCGCGCGATCCGGCCCCGCGCGTTGCGCGAGGGGATGGCGACGCCGAGCGCGACGTCGGATTTGAGCTCAACTTCCGGCATTGAGCCTAGATAGGCAGCAGTTCACGCCTTCTCAACCGGCGTTACGCCGCCTGTGCGGGAGCCTCATATTCCGCGGCTGCCGCAGAGAGAGTCTCGACGAACTCGCGGATATGCTCCTCCTCGATGTTGAGGGGCGGAAGGACGCGCATCACATTATCGCCGGCGGCCACCGTTAGCAGTCCCTTGGTCCGCAAATAAGTGACGAAGGCCCGGCTGTCGGTCTTCATCCTGACGCCGAGCATGAGGCCAACGCCGCGCACGCTGTCGAAAAGATGGTCGTGGTTGGGAATCATTTGCTCGAGCGCCGCGCGCAGGCGCTCGCCCTTCTGCCGGACCTGCGCGAGGAATTGCTCGTCCGCGACGATGTCGAACACGGCCTGGCCCGCGGCCATGGCAAGCGGATTGCCGCCATAGGTCGACCCGTGCGTGCCGATCACCATGCCGGCGGCCGCCCTCTCGCTGGCAAGGCAGGCGCCCATCGGGAAGCCGCCGCCGATCCCCTTGGCGGAGGCCATAATGTCCGGAACTACTTCGTAATGCTGGTAGGCATAGAGCTGGCCCGTCCGGGCAACGCCGCACTGCACCTCGTCGAACACCAGCATTAGATCATGCTCGTCGCAGGCAGCGCGAAGGCCGGCGAGAAACTCGTGCGTCGCGGGGCGGATGCCGCCTTCTCCCTGGATCGGCTCCAGCAGGAAGCCCGCGGTATTTTCGTCGATCGCCGCCAATGCCGCATCGAGGTCGTTGAATTCGACGACCTTGAAGCCCGGAAGCAAAGGCGCAAAACCCTCGATCATCTTCGCCTGGTCCGTGGCGCTGATGGTCGCCATCGTTCGTCCATGGAAGGCGTTCGAAAAGGTGATGAGGTCGTGCTTGTGCGCATTGCCCTTCGCGAAATGATAGCGGCGCGCCGTCTTGATCGCGCATTCCACTGCCTCGACGCCGGAATTGGTGAAAAAGACCGTGTCGGCGAAGGTCACGTCGCACAGCCGCTTGGCGAACGCCTCTCCTTGCGGCGAGCCGTACAGGTTTGACACGTGCATCAAGGTCGCGGCCTGGTCCTGGATCGCCCTGGTCAGATGCGGGTGCCCGTGGCCCAGAATGTTGACTGCAATGCCGGCGGCAAAGTCGAGGTACCGCTCCCCCTGCTCCCCGTAGAGATAGACTCCCTCACCGCGAACCGGGCGCACCGGCGAACGCGGATAGACGGGCATGAGCGGCGTGATGGCCATGGAAAGACGGCTCCCTTTAAGCGTCGGTGTTGCGGTCCCGAGGCTATAGCCAGCGGTCCGAAAAAGGGCAAAGCACCGCGCGCCTGCGCAACGAAAAAGGCGCACCGGAATACAACCCGGAGCGCCTCTTCCTTACGCAACTGACGCTTACTTAGTCGTTGCCGCGGCCCCAACGGCCGTCCCGATCGTTGTAGCCGTAACGACCATATCGGTTGCTCAGCGCGACCTGCACGCGCTGCTCGAGGTTCGCGATCCGAACCTGGATCTCGTTGGCCTCATTGGGATTAAGCCCGTTCCGGCTTACGCGGCGCAGGCGGCGCTCGATGTCGTTCGCCTGATCGCGCAAACGGTCGGCACTGCGCTCGCTGATCCGGTCGCGATGGTCCAGACGGCTGATCTGGCGCTCGACGTTGTCCAGCCGAACTTGCAAGGCACGAGCCTGGCCGAAGCCGTTATTATAGCCATAGCCGTTATACCCGTTGTTGTAGCCCGACGGCGCCGGCCGCGGAGTGGGGTAATACTGGGCAGCCGCGGGGCTGGCGGCGATGAGCGCGGCACCTGCAGCGGCCATTGAAAGAACGATCCTACGCATCACGGGCTCTCCTTCGTTTGAGCACTTGGTTGATGCGTATGTTGTGCACCCCTTCGCTTGATGCGCGTCTGAACGCGACCGTTATGAACCGTTCAATATTGTAAACGCGCTAAGCCTTTGAAATCGCTCACAGCGGCGGCCTGGGCGCACTTACGGGCCCCGAACGCGCGCTCAAAACGGCAATCAGAAACAGGAAGATTGTCAGGAGAATCCCGAGTCCGGCCGCTGGTGATTCGAGGAACCAGCTTCCCACCGGGGCCGCCCGGCTCACCCACCACAGGCCGCCGGTCACCACTGCAAGGCCGAACAGCTGCTGGACGAAGCCAGCCACGAGATATCGCCGATGGGCGGACAGCTGCTCCTCGAAAGCGATCCTCGCCTGCACTCGGCGGACGAATTGGCGATCCGGCAGCCGTTCGTCAGGCTGCAGCGCTGACGCGAGGAAGAGTTCGAAATCGTCAGCCATGTTCCGTTCCTTCCCAAAGTGCACGGCACCTTGCCTTCGCCCGCGCCACTGTCGACTTCAGCGTCCCCAAGGGCATTTTGAGCATCTCGGCAGCTTCGACATGCGTCCAGCCATGCCCTTCGCAAAGGACCAGCGCCGCGCGCTCGCTCTCGCTCAGTCGCGCGAGCATGTCCTCGACTTCGGTCGACGCCGGTGGGACATGATCGACGGTCCCCTCCTCGACCGGTCGCGTGCGCTGGCGCCGGAGTATATCGAGCCGGCAGCGCCAGGCGATGCTGGTGAGCCAGGTCGAATAGCGCGCACGCCCGTCATACTGACCTGCCGCGACCCATGCCTTGAGAAAGGCGTCCTGCGCGATGTCGTCGGCGACATCCGCGCCGAACGTCCGCGCAAGGAAGCTTCGGAGCGGGCGCTCATATTTCTCGACGAGCAAAGCGAAAGCGCCGCTGTCGCCGCTCGCGGCGCGGCGCGACAGGGCGAGGTCCTCGTCATTGGGGTGAGGCACGCCGACGGGCCCGTTCCAGCATGAACAGACGCAGCCAGAGCGCCGTCCCGATGATCAGCGGGAACAGTGCGCCCGCTATCCCATAGTGCATCCAGGCCGGGTCGCCGATGACGATGCTGGCGGCGATCATTGCGATTCCGAAAGCGATCAGGATCGTCGCCAGCCGGTCGTCGCCGGCCTTTTCCGGCAGCGATCCAAGCCGTTCCATCATTGCCTCGGCGCTCGACGGATCGCGATCGACCATGCGCCGCGCCGTTTTGTGCATGATGGCCGTAGCAGCCAGGCGCACGAGATGAATGAAGCTCAGCGCGATCGCGGCGACAACCGCCACCATCACGATCATTTCCGTAGCGGGCATGTCAAACTCCTTCATATTCCGGAGCTTAGACGTCACCGAGGCTGCCTTTGGATGAGCGGCCGCGAGAAAAAATCAGTTCTTGATCTTCCAGCCCGTCCTCAGGAGCGAATAGCAGGCCGCCCAGAGCAGGATGTTTAGTGCCAATAGACCGAGGCCGCCGATCCACAGCGGTGAATCGCTCGTCCCGAGGAAACCGGCGCGGAACCCCGAGATAACGTAGAAGAAGGGGTTGGCGTGGCTGACCTTCTGGAAAGTAGGGGACAGTTGGTGAACCGAGTAGAAGGTCCCGCTGAGCAGCGACAACGGCGTCACGACGAAGTTGGAGACCGCCGCGGCATGATCGAACTTCTCGGCCCAGACCGACGTCAGCAGGCCGAGGAACGAGAGCAACAGCGCTCCCATCAATCCGAACCACAAGACCAGCTCCGGCCGGCGGATGTCGACCGACACGCCGGGCCACAGAAGCATCGCCAGCCAGACGGCGAACCCGACCAGGACTGCCCGGGTCACCGACGCCCCCACTAGCCCCGCCATCAACTCGCCCGTCGACAGCGGCGGCATCAGATAATCGACGATATTGCCCTGGATCTTTCCTACCAGCAGCGAAAAGCTCGAATTGGCGAAAGCATTCTGCAGCATCGCCATGACGATCAGCCCGGGAGCGATGAAATCGGCGAATGGCACTCCGAGGACTGTCCGTCCTGCGCGCCCCAATGCCACCGTGAAAATCGCCAGATAAAGAAGGGTTGTGATCGCCGGCGCCCACACGGTTTGCATCTGGACCTTGAAGAAGCGGCGCACCTCCTTGATATAAAGGGTCCGAAGGCCTCCCCAATTGACGCCCTTGAGCACCGGGTCACCGGGTGCGTTGCGCACCCAACTATTCGCTTGGTCGTTCACCGGTCGAGGGCCTATCGGCTGGTCGTCATACGGGCAAGTTTGGAGCAGAGATTAAAGATGTCGTGGACTGAAGAGCGTATCGAGCGCCTGAAGAAGATGTGGCACGACGGCGCGACCGCGAGCCAGATTGCCGACGAGCTTGGCGGAGTCAGCCGCAACGCGGTGATCGGCAAGGCGCACCGCCTTGGCCTCGAGCAGCGCCCCTCACCCGTGAAGGCCGGCGAGGAAAAGGAAGCGAAAAAGCCCGCCGCTGCTGCGGCGCCGAAGCCCGCTGCGCCGAAGGTCGAGGCGTCGAAGCCTGCGCCTGCCGCCTCTGCAACGCCGGCAGCTTCCGCTCCGGCCGCCACGCCGCGCTCGGCCCCCGAGATGCAGTATCGCTCGATCGGCCCGGGCGGCTTCATCCGCCAGGGCCCAGGCGAGCAGCAGGCGCCGATCCCGCCAGCGCCGCCGCGCCGCCTGGTGCCGGCCAAGCCGAGTCCAGAGGTTGCCGACAAGACCAGCCTGCTCGATCTCAACGACCGCATCTGCAAGTGGCCGATGGGGCACCCTGGCGAGCCGGATTTCCATTTCTGCGGGGAGCAGGCCAATCCCGGATTCCCGTATTGCGTCCAGCATTGCGGCGTCGCCTATCAGGCGCAGCTACCGCGGCGCGACCGGCGCCCACCCCCGCCCCTGCCCTTCGGCGGCCCCAGGGTCCGCTAAGCTCAAGCTGCCGAGCGCAAGCTGAGCGGAGCGCAGCGAGCGTGGTTGCGCAACAAACAGCGAAAGCCGGCCGACCGGCCGGGAACGCGACCGGATCGACGTTATGGGATCCACTCCCGTGACGGCGCCCGGTCCCCTTCGGTGGTGGCGTAGCCCGCTTTGGCTGCTCCAGGTCGCGACCGGCGCGAAGAGCTTTGCCGACAACCCAATCCTCGGTTCACGGCGGCTGAATAGGCGGGGGCTCCATGGCTCACGATTGAAGCTTGCTCACCGGCTCGCCTGGCGCCGCAGGCGCGGCCTGGCTTCGAAAATGCCGCCCGAATTGCGCGAGCAGTTCGATCGCAATGGCTATGTCGAGATCCGCGGCTTTCTTCCGGCGGACAGCTTCGCGCATCTTCAATCGGCGCTTCTCGAAAGCGAGTTCGACAGCCGGGAACACCGGCAAGGCGACACGATCACGCGGCGGGTGCCCATCGGCCCCACATTGCTCCAGGAAGTCCCCGACCTTGCCCGACTGATCGACGACAAGCGCTGGAAGCATATTCTCGCTTATGTCGGCACCACGCGCAGCGAACCGCTTTATTACGTGCAGACAATTGTCATGGGCCATGCGCAAGGCGCGCCGGACCCCCAGCTCGAGCTACACTCCGACACCTTCCACCCGTCGCTGAAGGCTTGGCTGTTCCTCACCGACGTCACCGATGACGAAGGGCCCCTGACCTATGTTGCCGGATCCCATCGACTGACGCCCAAACGCCTCGCCTGGGAGCAAGCGCGCAGCATTGGCATCAGCGACAGCGACCATCTTTCGCAGCGTGGTTCGCTGCGAGTTTCCGCCGAAGAGCTTGCCGCGCTCGACCTGCCCGCGCCCACACGGTTCACCGTCCCCGCGAACACATTGGTCGCCATCGACACCTGCGGTTTCCATGCGCGCGGCAATTGTAGTCGCCCAACAGTCCGCGTCGAAATCTGGGCCTATTCGCGCCGCAGCCCTTTCGTGCCGTGGTCGGGACTTGACCTTCTGTCCTGGAGACCGATCGCGATTCGCCGCGCGACCTGGCTGCCTTTCATCGTCGACCGTCTCGATCGTCTCGGCTGGATGAAGCAGCATTGGAAGCCTGCTGGCCCCCGCCGCCCGATCGATCCCTAGGCGCTCGTCCCGGGATCGCCGAGGAAGCGGCGGACCCCGCTCGTGAATGTCTCCCACGCCGGCTCGTCGGCGAGAAGGATGTGATTTCGGCTTTCGAGCGGAACGAATTGCGCGTCGGGAATGCCGCCGGCCAATTCGGCGCCCTGTGAAAATGGCACCGCTTGGTCGCTGCGCGAATGGAAGATGAGCGACGGCGTTTCTACCTTCGGCAACAGGTCGCGGACGTCGATCACCGACAGGGCGCGCTGCAGCCGCACTGCATTCTCGGGCGATGCGGAGAGGCGCTGCATTTCATTGAACCACCCCATCTGCTTCGGCGAGGCGTCGGGTATGTAATGATTAGTGAAGAGCTGGCGATAAGCCGGATTGTCCGCTCCCCAGCCCACCTCCGTCAGCGTCAGCATCGCCTCCCGCCTCGCGATCTCCGCAGGGTCCGCGCGAACCGCCCAGCCCGCGGCATAGCCGTTACAGATGATGAGTCGCCGGACGCGCTTCGGGTGACGCACCGCATAGGCCACCGCGACTGCCGCTCCCTGGCTGATCGCCAGCAGGTCGAACTGATCGACGCCTGTCTCGTCGACGACGCATTCCAGGTCCTCCACGAACGCGCTGAACGACAGGTCGGGCGTGTCCCAGTCGCTGAGGCCGTTGCCGCGTTCGTCGTAGCGGATCAGCGAACGGCCACGCGTGAACTCCTCGATCCAGTGCCGCCAGAGCGGGCTGTCCCAATCGTGCTGGATGTGGTTCAGCCAGTTGGCCGTCTTGATGAGAGGTGGGCCCTCGCCCGTTACCGAATAGGCCAGCCGGGTCCCGTCCTGAGCCTTGGCATAGAGGACTTTCTGCGGCGGCAGCTCGGTGCGCTGGCCCTTCTTCGCTTCCGCGTCCTGTTCGGCTTCGACGCGCTTCCGCCAGGCGGCGGGCGGGATCCCATATTCGCGCTTGAAAGCCCGGTTGAAGGCCGCCTCGCTGCTGAAACCGACCGCATGCGCGACATTCGCGGTATTCTGCCTGCCGTCGCGGAGCAGGTTGCACGCCATGCGCATCCGCCACTGCGCACAATAGCGCATCGGAGATTCGCCTATCAGCTCGGCGAACCGCTCGCCGAGGATCGACCGCGACACGCCGGCTTCCCGCGCGAGCGTCTCGACGTCGAAATCCTCCGCATAATGATTGTGGATGATCGATAGCGCCTTCGAGACTGCCGGATCGGTCATGCCGCGCAGCCAGCCTTTCGAGCTTGGCGGGAGCTTCTCCACATATTCCCGGATCGCCTGTCCCAGGAACAGCTCCGCAAGCCGCGCCACGACTTCCGGCGATGGCTTGCTTTCCGACAGGAAGCGCAGCGAGCTCTCCAGCCACTCCGCCTGATGCTCGCTAGCATGCAAGGTAAGCATTGGGGGGAGCGCCTCGACCAAAGGATGATCGTTGGCGTCCAGCGAACCGAGGAACCCGCACCATACCTCTGTCTTGTCGCCCGCCGTGCCCGTCGAGACGCGGTGCACACCGTCCGAGGTGATCCAGCTGATCTCGCTTACTTCGGCGGGCTGCAAGCCGGTACGGCTTGCCAGCAGGTGCGGCTCGTTTCGCGGCAACAAGACGATGTCCCCCGCCGCCAGCTCGACCGGCGCCATGCCATCGACCTGCGCAACGGTCCGGCCCGAGCGGACGTAATGATAGCTGATCATTGTCTTCGGCGTCGGGAACCAGGGGGAGCAATGATCGGGCGTGAATTGCGCGCGCACGCAGTAGTCGCCGCTGAACTCGGCATCGATGACTACGCCGCCGCTCAAGCGGAGCGAGCCTAGGATTTCGTCGAGAACGTCCACGAATCGTCCTGTCGCGCATACGTATGCGGCGTTTCGGTCAACTTATCCGGCAGCGCAGTCATTTTGGCAAACGGCTGTCTGGCATACATCCCGATCATCAAATCCGGCAGTCGATTCCGACTTGGGAAAGCAATGCTTCCCGAGCGGGGAGAGTTCGTGCCGGGACATGAAGGGAACGAGAGATGACTGGCAATAACGACAACATGAAGACGCACCGGATGGTGACGCTCTTCTTTGCGTTCGTGGCGGGCATGTCCGCCGTGTCGACGGCGGTCGCGCCGGCAATTCTGCATTGATCGGAGGATTTCATGTACCACGACTTCAATTATGAAGCGACGCTTGCCTCGTCACTGCGTGCGCAGTGGCAGCTCGACGACGTGCTTCGGGCGGACCAGGATCTCGATTTCACGCGCAACTTCATGCCCGAGAGCCTGGCTCGCACGGCTGCGCTCGAGAACCTGAACCCGTTCGAGCAGCGCATCCTCAACCAGATCAGCGCGCATCAGTACCTTAGTATCTTCGGCATCGTTGAGGAGTTCATTCTCCCCTTCGTGGTCGACCATGCGCGTCCGCATCTGCACGGCGACGACTGGCGAGTTCGTGCGATCCTCAACTTCGCGGGAGAGGAAGCCAAGCATATCCAGCTGTTCAAGCGCTTCCATGCAGCCTTTGTTCGCGGCTTCCCGGTCGAGTGCCAGATGATCGGCCCGTCGGAAGCGATCGGTGCCGAGATCCTGCGCCACGATCCTCTCGCGGTCGGCCTCGTCATCCTGATGATCGAGTGGATGAGCCAGCAGCATTATCTTGGCTCGATCCGCGACGATGGCGACATCGATCCGCTCTTCAAGAGCCTCTTGAAGAACCATTGGATGGAGGAGGCGCAGCACGCCAAGCTCGACACGCTGATCGTGGACGCGCTCGCCGTCGGCCGCACCGAAGAACAGATTCAGAAGGCGATCGACGAGTTTTTCGAGATTGGCGGCTTCCTCGATGAGGGGCTCAAGCAGCAGGCGGAGTTCAACCTGAATGCCCTCGAGAAGGCGATCGGCCGCAAGGTCGAGGACCGCGAGACGCTGCTCGCTCAGCAGCATCAGGCCGCACGCTGGACCTACATCGGCTCCGGCATGGTGCACGAGCGCTTCCAGGACACGCTGCAATCGATGTCGCGCAGCGCTGCCGACCGCATTGCCGAGGCCGCCCCGGTCTTCGCCTGATCAACCACCCGCAAGAAGGAAAAGACGAAGATGTTGGACACTGTGAAAACCGAGCGCGTGAACGGGCTCGACCTCAAGGCCCTTGGCGAAGTCGTCGAAGCGATCGGCCAGGACCCGGGTCAGGCGAAGGTCGCGTTCAACGTGACCACGCGCTGGGCGGGCCAGACCCGCAGCGAGACGCTGGTTGAAGGCTACACGATCGGCGGCGAGCGGGTCACCCGCACGCACAAGATCGTCGCTGACGAGCCGTTTGAGCTGTTGGGCGGCGACAGCGCCCCCAATCCGCAGGAGCTGCTGATGGCGGCGTTCAACGCCTGCATCACGGTGGGCTATGTCGCCGGCGCGTCGCTGCAGGGCATCACGCTCGAAAGCCTCGAGATCCGCACCCGCGGCGAGCTCGACCTGCGCGGCTTCCTTGGCCTCAGCCAGGACGTCGTGCCGGGCTATGAGGAAATCGAGTACGAGGTCCGCATCAAGGGCGACGGCACCGCCGAGCAGTTCACGGCCATCCACGAGAACGTCCTCAAGACCTCGCCCAACTACTTCAACGTCAGCAGTCCGATCCGCGTCAACGCGACGCTGAGCGTCGGCTGATCCCTGGGCGGAACAAGGAGAAAGGTGATGCACCGCATCTTGATCGCTGCAGTCGCGGCAATGCTCGCAACGCCGGCTTCGGCCGACCAGCGCATCGTCATCTCAAAAGGAGTGCCGATCGCGCGGGTCAGCTATTCGGGCCTTGACCTTCGATCGGCTGACGGGCGCAGGCACATGGCGCGACGCATCCGCGTCGCCGCCGAGCAGCTGTGCGTCGGCGCCTTTTTCGAAACCGAGGCCGGGCGGAACGGCTGCTACGTCGCCGCCGTCACCAGCGGCCTCAACCAGATGAATGCTTTGGCCGGCCTCTAAGAGCCGGCCCCCCGGGCGCGCCTTCCCCCCTCCCT
>Ga0070670_100005096_pt1 | contig 11057 bp, 14 predicted proteins | sample KBSS63metaG_FD_64665 | JGI IMG/M metagenome (GOLD analysis project Ga0070670, IMG submission 64665) | Switchgrass rhizosphere microbial communities from Kellogg Biological Station, Michigan, USA - KBS S6-3 metaG | ecosystem: Host-associated > Plants > Roots > Rhizosphere > Soil ... | reverse complement strand
TCCTTCGTCACCTGCATCAACATCGCCTCGTCGACCAGGTACCGCTCGGTGCCGTCCGCCATCGCGTACCAGCGATCGTGCAGATGCCGGACGAGACCTTCGGCCCCGATCGTGGACGCGAGCCTGCAGAAGAAAAGCCCTCCCGGCTTGAGTGTCCGCCAGCAGCCGTGCAGCATCGCGTGGAAGTGATCGTCGTCTCGCGCGAAGTGCAGGACGGTGTTGATGATGACGACGTCGGCGAAGAGATCCGGGAACGAGTGTGCTTCGACGGGTTCGACGCGAAAGTTATCGGCCGGCAGGTGCGGCGCGAGGCGGCGCACGGCATCGATCGCCTGCGGATCGAGATCGGCGCCGAAGACCTCGTACCCTTCGCGGAGCAGGTACACGATGTTCCGCCCGGTGCCGCAGCCGGCGTCGAAGATCGTCATCCCCTTCGAGACATTGCCGCGCAGGAGCTGATCGAACAGGTAGATGTCGATGGCGCCAAACTGTTCCTGGAGAGTGGGCATGAGTGGCAACCTCGGCGCAGCTAGGTGGTGACGGGGCTCACTGGCGACCAGCAACTCCTCTTACATGATGTTAATCGTCAGTTACTTCCCTGGGGCTCGCGCAATCCATTACTGGCAGTGGTTCGCAGCCCAACTATGGAGACACCAACGATGTCATCGCGCCGAGTGACTGACGAAGAAGGTCGTGTTTGGGATTGTAAAGCAGAGACCGAAGCAGCGCCGGGATGCGACGTGAGCCTCGTTTGCACGACGGCCGGCTTGCCCGAGCCGCTGCACCTGAGAGTCAGCTGGCAGTGGACGAAAATTGCGGAGAAGGGGTTGGCGCGCATGATCACTGCTGCCGCGCCACGATTGGCGTCTGGCTATAAAGTCGTCCCGCCGAGTGTCAATGCGAAAGCAGCGCGCAACGTAAGAAACGCGAAGCGTGGAGCCATCTAACGCCAAGTTCTCCGACGAAGCCGAGTAGTTCTTCGACCGCTTAGCGAATCCACGTGCCTAGTCGCCGCCACCGGATTGCGGTCACGGCGCGGATGTAGTCGAAGCCGCGCTCGCGATCGTAGGAGTAGTAGACGAACATCGGCCTTCCGAGCAGGTTGGCGCGTGGGACGGGGCCATAGTAGCGACTGTCGATTGAATTGTCGCGATTATCGCCCATCATGAACATCGTGCCGGTGGGCACGACGAGCGGTCCCCACTCATGCAAACTGGGAGAGGGGACGGGCGGCCCGAATCGAGAGTCGCGCGTTTCGATGTGATGTTGCCAGGCAAAGATCGCCTGTGGTTGATCGCCAACGCTGTCGGGCAATGAGAACGCGCTCGGTGACGGCACCAAAGTTCCGTTTACGCTGAGCTGCCCGTGCCGCATGAGGAGGGTGTCACCGGCAAGTCCGACGATCCGCTTGACAAGCGTCGGTGTGACTTGGTCGGGAGAGATTCGAATCGCCAGATCCTGGGGTGGCGAAATGAACACGGCGACATCGCCGCGCTTCGGTGTAGCGTAGCCCGGGAGTGAGTGATCTGTGAACGGGATGTGCGGTCCGAACCGCAGCTTGTTCACAAACAGCCAGTCTCCGACGAGCAGCGTCGGCTCCATACTGCCGCTTGGTATTCGAAAGGCTTCAGCGAGCAATTGACGCGTGCCGAGCACGATCGCAATCACGGGCAGCATGCCGACGATGAATGCGCGCGTGCGCCCCATGATGGACAGCCTCGAATTCGAGGTCCGAGTGGATCGTGCGGCGGCACGTGCCGCTTTCTTACGACGAGCCTTGCCCATTGTCACACCTCCGGAGCAGCAAATGAAGGCTCTGGATCAAACAGCGAATACTCATTGTCATTCCAGCATCATCGAGCATCGCTGCGTTCTGTCCCGGCTGTGGGGCTCTCAAGCAGTCATCGATCGATGGGAGTCCCAAAGGCTCGGGACGAACCGTTGAAGTCCGGGTCTTCGCGGTTCGAGAGAAGCGTGCTAGCCGCATCTTATCGTCGCTTGCCCGTTTCGCCGGCCGGCCCTCGATCGTCCTGACAACGCGATCATAGCGAAGATGCGTCGGGGACAAGCATTACGGCAGGGCGGGCACATGGCCGACACAAAAGCGTTGTTTACCCAACGGTTCGAGGCAGCGCGAACCGCGTTAACCGCGGGGAACGAGGCTGCCGCCGCCGAATCCCTTCACGCGGCAATAGTCGCGGCGCGCAGCGATCCCAGTCTCCGGCGGGAGCTCGCCTCCGCCCTCTTCCACCTTGGGAAGCTGTCCCGGAAGTTCGGCCGGGCAGGGGACGCCGAAGCGGAGGTGCTCCTCACCGAAGCGCTCGCGATCAGCGAAGAGCTCTTCGGCAGGGAACACGCCGCACTCGCCCCGCTCCTGAACGAGTTGGGCCGGCTACACATTCATCGATCGCAACACGCGCGCGCCGAGGACGTCCTCAAACGCTTGCTCGCGATCGCACGGGGCAAGAGCGAGGAGAGTGCCGACGTCGCCACCGTGCTCGCCGGCCTCGCCGTCGTGAAACGCAAACTCGGCGATGACGCCTCGGCGGAAGCACTGTTCAGAGATGCATTGCGCATTCGAGAGAAGACGCTCGAGCCGAATCATATGGTCACGGTCGTCACGCTGGAGCACCTCTCGGAAACGTGCGCGGCACGCGGCAACTTCGTCGAGGCGTTGGCGCTACTTCGGCGTGCCCTGGCAACGCGCGAGGTGTCATTGGGTCCTGGCCATGCAACCGTGCAGGCCGCGCAGTCTCGCGTGACCGAGCTGGAACTGCAGGTCGCCGTCGCGGCCGACACCGCCGCGAAGGCCGCCAGAGGTTCGGTAGCTACTCCGGCCTGGCTCAAGCGGGTGCCGGACTCCCGTGCCGATACGCCGTCGACGACTGTGCCATCCCCGATCAATTCGAAGAAGCTGGAATTCCTCGGTGAGTCGGAGCCGCTGCTGCTACGTCCCGCCCCCGCCCCCGCCCCCGCGCCCGCCCCCGTCCACGCCCAGCCCCCCGCCCCCCGTTCACGCGAATTCGCGAAAACGCCGGCGGTCGCTGCCGCGGTGGCGGCCGCATCGTTGATGGCGTCTTCGATGCAGAAGACTTCTGGTTCCCATATCGTCGTCTCACCAGCCGAGAGTGTTCGTCCATCGGGGAGCATCACCGATCGCGAATCGCGCGGACTGCTTCGTGATGTCGTTTTCGCGAACGTCGTGCAGGGCGATGTCGCGATTGTCGATGCCACGCCTGCGGATGCTGTGGTTAGCGACTGGCGATCTACTGTCGCACTGGTCCTGGCCAAATCGCCCAAGCCGGCGCTTACGAAACGGACGGTTCTGTACGCATCCGCTGGAGTGCCCGCCGTCGCCATCGCGCTCGCCGGACTGCTGATGTTGCGCCCGGGTTCTGGCAGCGGCAAGGAACCCGTCTCCACAGAGCTGAGCGCTCCGCAGCGCACCGCCGCCGCCGGCGCTCCTGTGGTGACGGCGCCGGCGAAGAGGGCTGTATCCATTGGAACCGTCGCGGCGGCCGTGGTGGCCGAAACGCACACCGACTCACTCCGCGTCGCGAGCGCGACGCCGGCGCCGACCGCTGCGGTGATCCAGCAAGAACAGCGTGCGCCGGATAGCGCTCCGCCGGGGCTGCGCGCGCCCCGTGTCCAGGTTCATGTGAATTCCGTTAATATCCCGAGCGTGCCCGCGCCGCTGAGCGTCGACGCGATCCTGCATTCGGCGACGGAGCGGCAGCGTGCGTCCGACACCGATCGGGCTGAAACGACGCCTGTCGTGCCACATCCCGCGCCAGCGGACCTCAGTAAAGCGCACTCTTCTCCCCGGATCATAGGGCGCATGCCGGAGCCAACCTTCCCGCCCGAGCTGCTCCGCTCGGGGACACGCGAAGGGCAGGTCGTCGTGCGCTTCTTGGTGAACGAGCTCGGGAAGGTCGACGTCGCGAGCATCATCGTCGAGCAATCGGATGACGAGCTGTTCACGGCTGCCGTGCGCGACGTCCTGCCAAGCTTCCGCTTCGACCCCGCCCGTACGCTTGGACTGGAATCGAGGCCAGTCGCCGCGTGGGTGAGCCTGCCCTTTCGGTTCACGACGAACAAGAAAAAATAAGGGCGATACGAACGTTCGGATCGGGCCGCAGAATCGGCGCGATGCCTCGTTTCCACAGCCGCATTGTCACCTTCAGCGCTCTTTAGCGAGCGCGCTCGAGCATGCCCGCGCTGAAGTCGGGGTCGCTGGAGCATAGGCAGCAGGGGCCGCCAAGCGCACTTGTTGCGGTGACGCAATTGCGGAAGAGCGAGTGTTCTCGTCTGGCCGCGATCGCGGCCTTGTGGGCATTCCCGAACGAGGAGGAGCGTATGCGACGTACTGCGGTGCTGTTCGCGGCGGCCTCGATATTGGCCGGCCCGAATCTCCTTGCCGCGCAAGGAGCGAACTTGGCGGGTCACTGGACGATGGTAGTGGACCCGAACGCTCCGCCGCCGACCGGCCGCGGCGGTGGACGGGGTGGTCTTGGACCGGACGTCACGATCAGCCAGGACGCCAAAACTCTCACGGTCACGCGCACGACCCAGGCGGGCGAGATCAAAAGCGTCTACAACCTCGACGGTTCCGATAGCAAGAACACAATGACCATGGGCGGCAACAGCGTCGACCAGGTCTCGCAGGCCAAGTGGGTCGGCAGCAAGCTCGTCATTCACACGTCGATGACGTTCAACGGGACGCCTCGCGAAACGACGATGTCACTGTCGTTGGACCAGGCCGGCAACTTGATTGTCGAGTCGACCAACCCTGGTCGGGGCGGTGGTTCGCCGGTCACGACGACCACTACCTATAAAAAGGGTTGAGGAGCCAGTCAGACGCGCGCCATCGTCCTCGATGGCGCGCGTTGTGTCCCGGTTCAGCGTTCGTTATACGGTTGGGTCGAGATCATCGTCGTCAATCTCCACAAGCACGACGGTCGTGCGGTGCTGGTTGGGACAGATGAATTCGACCCGTTGGGGGCCACTCGCGTCGAAGTCGCCGGAATTGGTTCTGGTGACTGGTGCTCCGCACTGCGGACACTTGATTTGCGGCTCATCCTGCGGCGGCAATTCGCTCATGCGCGTGATAGATGTGTGGCTGTCCGCGGGCTTGTGTGCTGCGCATTCCCCGATTCAAGAATCCGGGAGACGCGCCTCGGCGATGGTTGGCTCAAACAATTCCACCGGATTGCCGGCGGGATCCTCGATGATGACTTGTTTGCCACCGACACCGACCACGATGGTGTTGCGCATCGGGACGCCCGCCGCTCGAAGCCGGTCCACGGTGCCGGCGAGATCCTGAACCTGCACGGCAAATCGATTCCAGCCTCCGGGGCGTTGTGGAGTGCCGTCGGGCATTGGTTGTCCACCGCCGCCGCGCGGATTCGGCACACTCAAAACGAGCCGCAGATCGCCGAGCGACAGCATGGCGAACGGCGGGGCCGGATGCAGATCGAGGTGGAAGCCAAGGTGCGTCACATAGAATGCAATGGCTGCCTCGATGTCATCCACAATGTAACGGACCTGAACGGTCGCCATGGGAGTTGAAAGAAAAGCGTGTCAGCCGAGACAGCGCCGAAGCACGGCTCGCGCGAGATCGGCGGCGGCAGCGCCAGGGCGTCTGGACGCATCGTTGAGCCGGCAACAGCCCCGCGCATACAACCGCCGCCAAGAGCACTTGTCGAACCAGGAATGGTGTCGTCACTTACGGAAGAGGCGCGCCGCGGTGAACCCAATCACCGATCTCCTTCGTGCCGACGAAGCGAGCGATTTCGCGTTCCGGGCTCACTTGCAGTCTTTCTCCGGCTTGATTCACGTCGCGCTCGAGCAGCACGAGTTGAGGAATGGCTGTCGAGCGAGTCGCCCCGATATCGCCGCCGAGATACCGGATGACGGCTGAGTTTGTCCAGTTACCGCCGACGGCGATTTCATCAAAGGGACCAAGCAGTGCCAGGTGCCGTATACCGCCGTCAACCGAAGGATCAAGCGAAACACCTCGAGCGATGAACTCACGATTCGTCGCCGCCGTCTGGTGTGACAGCGCAGCTTTCATATCACGAACGATCGTCACCATTCCAGCGTCGGTGCCCTCGGTGCCCAAGTAGACGGCGATAATCTGGCGGGTCGATACTGACGGAGTCGTGCGCGCATGAAAACTGATGGCCGAGATACCGGCGAGGGCGAACAGGACGCCGCCGAGAGTCAGGCTGCGAGGACGCGACATACGACCTCCCATCGTAACGAGATGTCAACGGGTAGCAACCGATAACTGAGAATACGCATTCTCTGATAGACGTCAAGCGCCCGCGTGAGCAGTGTTCTAGCGTCCGCCTAACGAGCGTCAACTGCCCATGTCTTCGATCACGATGACTTGAGCGGTGACTATTGCAGGACAGGTGTCTAGAACGGGGCCCGTGATCCATACTGACACAAAAACGCCGACCTGCAGGCTGGAGGCCGAAGCTGTTCCCCCTGACCGGAATAGAATCGGGGCGTGTCCAAGCTGAACCTGCGCGCGGCTCTTCGGATCGCACGACGTTGAATCCGCTGCCGAGGCGACGACGAGCATCGAGCCCAGATCGCCGCGGCCGCGAATGGAACCGCGAATGGCCGCATCTGAAGTCGGAATCGTCGGACTGTCGCCGCCGCCACAGCCGTAGATCGCGACGCACAACGCGGTGAGAAGTGTGCTCTTCATGCAGTTACCACGTGCATAGCTGGCGACTGTCTCGCCATCATCGGCCTCGGGCACTCAGCCCGTAGATCGTCACGTGATTCACGCCATCGGCTCGCAGGATGCCCGCCACGTAGTCCGTTCCGATCTCGAATGGCAGAAAGCCTGTCGGCATGCTCACGTCGCCGAGCCAACGTCCACGTGAATCGAACACCGACCACACGCTCGGCACGGCGGGTGAATCGAGGAGCGAGCCTGCGGCAATCGCGTCCTGCCAATGCGCTTCGCGCACCCAAAGCCGGCCACCGCGATCGACGATGAACTGCGAGAACGCTGGGTTTTCCTCGGCCCATGGCGACTCGCGTACTTTCTGGATATCCCGCTCGCGCTCCGCGCCAGTCGTCCGTACCCACAACTTCGACCACTCCACAACCCAGCGCTCCCAGTCGTCGGCCGTGATCGGCGTGGGCGTCCATGCCCGCCGAATGATCGACCGCAGCTTCCCGTCACTCCCATACACTTGAATCTGGTACCGATTACCAAAACCGGCGTAGAAGCGGTCGTCGGTTGCGGCAACCACACCGACTGACGAAAGCCATATCGGAGTTGGCCCGGAGCTGACCTGCTCCATTTCCAGGTACGGAAGTGTGCCGAGCTCGCGGCGTGTACTGCTGGAATCCGTCACGAGGCTGAGGGAAAGTGATTCTGTCCATCGCGACCCGATCGGGTGCGGCGTAACAGCCGGCATTGGCGTGACGACCCCCAATCCGCTTTGCAGCAGGGCAACCAGGAGGGACGATCGGGCGGGCGGCATTGCACGAGGCGCAAACACCGCGGTACGCACGAACTGTCCCGCATTCGAATAGAGCGCCGCCGTTGAGGGGGCTGCGTTGATCGCGATTGTGTCGCCGTTCAGACGGCGAACCCAGTTCATGTTCAGGATTTGCCCGGGCTCGTTCCCTTTGCCCGCGCTTGCTGACAGAAACCGTCCTTGTGAGCTGAACAGTCGCAGCTGTAGCGACGCCCCGTCGGCGACGGCAATCCGACCGTCGGTTAACAGCATGACCCCTCGGACCTGTCGAAAGCGGTATGCTGAGTCAGTAGTGTTGCCGATCATCACGCGCGGCGTCGCGGCGAGGAACAATCGCTCGCTGTCGTTCCAGGCCGGCCGCGCGTTCTCCACGATGAGAACACCGGCGCTATCGCGTGAGGCTTGTGAATGGAGGAGGGGAGTGAACGTCCCCACCAAGGTCGCCGCGCGCATCAACCAGTTCGCCACCGCTCGCATAGCCATCGGATCCGGGGGAAATGTGTTACGCCAGCAATAAGCGCGCTGAAGCCCATCCCGTAAGATGCTGCGATCGTTTCGTCACCTTCAACGGTGGTTAGAGCGCGGCGACGCCGACTCTGTCCCGAGAAACGTCCGCATCGCTTCAGCAACCTCGCGCGGATGGTGCAAGAAAACGTGGTGGTTACTGCCACGTACGTCGACGATCTGAAACTGCCGCAACCGAGCGATGCGGGCCCGCGAGTCGGCGACGACACCCTGCACGAACCTAAACAGCGACTCGGCCTGCGCGCGCCCGGCGGTATCAAGCTCTTGGTAGTACGGAACCACATCGGCCACGGAGTCGGCTACGGCGTAAACGGCCAGAGCGCGACAGCGGACCCTCTCATACCGGGCCACCTGCTTCCCACTAGTAACGCGCGCTTTGAGGGAGTTCGGAGTTACTGAGCCTAGGTAGCGGTCCGCCGCGTCGAATCTTTCGGTTGCTCGTATGTCTGACTCGGGCTCCTCGACGCCCATCACGCGCGCATAAAGAGAGCGAATGCTGGCAAAGGACGCCGTATCCGCCGCGGCGATCCTTGGAGCCGGTGCGGATGGTTGCCTCGAGGCGAGTGTGTCAATGCCGGAGCGATCATACGCTGCATCGAGGTAGACAAGCCCCGCGCAGCGCGCGCCGTGCAGGTCGGCGAATCGCGTCATCTCTTCGCCGGCGATCGAGTGCCCGACGAGCACGACCCTCCCAAGTCCGAGCGAGTCGAGCACCGCCGCGACATCGGCGACGAGCGTGTCGAGATTGTCAGGCGGCGGCGCGCCGGCTGAAGCGCCAAACCCGCGACGCGTGATGCCGATCGCATGAAAGCGGTCAGTGAACTGTGGGGCAAACGCGTCGAAGACATGTGCCGTGTTCCCGAGACCGGCGAGGAAGACCAGCGGCTCGCCACGACCGCCCCAATCGACGACCTCGAGACTGACCGCAGGGCCGATCGGTATCATGCGCGGAACCGCGGCGTCCGGACCAAGCGGCAATCGAGTATGGTGCCCGTGCGAGCAGGCGCTAACCGCCGCGAAGACGGCCAGAAGCTCCAAGGCGTCTATTAGACGTTTCATCTTTTTATGGGCAACCGTACTCGTTGCGGCGCGCACGCCAAGTCGTGGATGGCCATCGGTGCGCGATTGCATCAGCGAACTTGAAAGCTGCCAACCATTCCAAGGCTCATGTGAGGAGGTGCGTCCGGCGTATCTCGGAGCGTACAGACGACGATGTATGTGCGCCCCGCGATGAGACGCACATACAACTGTCCGCCACTCCGTTCTGTGGGCCGTGCGATCAGGATGCCGACGATCGAGTCCGAGACGGCGCGCGAGCTGAGGGACGCGAGTCGTCCGGCCGTTGCCAGGAGTGACTCGGCCGGAACTCCTGACTTGAGTAGAGCGATACTGAGTTCGTGCCGCTTGCTCCCTCGGTTCTCAAAGGAGAATAGCGTCGGACCGGCCGCAAGCGTGGTTGGCAGTTGAACGAACGCGTAGTCGGTGCCAATGATCGCGACGTGAGCCGGGTCAGGATCCTGCGGACTGCCGGGGCGCTGGCCACTGACCGATCGAAAGCCGCTGCCAGCGAGGCTCATCACGACGAATGCCGCCACTCGAAGTTGCCCAGCTCGTGATGTCATATGCCTCCCACCGCAAATAGTGGCGTGCAATGCCAATTCTTGCCCATCGAAAGCAGTCGGCCGCCGCTCAACGCCCAAGTTCAGCTGCGGACGGCCGGCGCAATATGCGCGTTGTGATGGATGATGAGAAGATCGTGATAGACGACAACCGCAATGCTTGGAGCGCCGGTCAGTTGCGGCGTGTTAGGTTGGCGGCGCATTCGGCTCGACGGCCATTGGGCCGGTCCGACCACGCTTGGCGATCCATATTGCCGCGGCGCCGATTGCCGCGCTGACGATGCTTCCGAGCGCCACTGTCGTCCATGACCATCCTACCAGGCGTATCGCGGGGGCGCTCGCAAGGGCAGCCCACAACGCGACGCGGCGAATTCGGATAGCCTCAACGCCACGGCCACGCTCGGCCAGCATGATGAGAGTCCCGAACGCACCACCGCCGATTGCGCCCGCGAGGCCCAGTAAGAGAGCGGGGAGCACAACGATGGCGCCCGGAAACTGAGGATGGATCGTGACCACCTTGGGTCCAGGCGCTAGCAAGATGATCAGGCCGAATACCGCGCCAGCGATCCCGCCGGTGACGGCACCGCCCGTGATCACGGCAAACAGTCCTCGCAATCGGCGCTGGATCATTCTTCATTAATGTGGATTCGTGCCAACCTAGCGCCCGAGCTAGTTGGTATGAAGCGGCTGGACCTCCACGGCGACGTGGTGGCAAGGTTCGCCCCACACAATAAGAACGTGCTCATCGTCTCGCGACGAGGCACAACCCGGGAGGCCAGCCGCTATGGATACGATAGGACTCGATCTGCACAAGCGCGAGAGTCAACTCTGCATTGGGCAGGACGACGGCCGGACGCTCGAGTTGCGCATCGTGACGAGCCGCGAGCGCTTCACCGCCATGTTGGGCGCGTCCGCGCGCCCGGATTCTGCTGGAGGCGAGTACGGAGAGTGAGTGGGTCGCGCGCCATCTCGAGAACTTGGGCCACGAGGTCATCGTGGTCGATCCGAACTTCGCGCCGATATACGCGACGCGGTCACGGCGGACGAAGACGGATCGTCGGGACGCGCGGACACTGATGGAGGCGTGCCGGTTGGGAGCGCATCGGTGCGCGCATCGCCTGTCGGCGGCGCGGCGCCATGTGCGCGCCGAGCTCGCCGTGCGCGAGGCGCTGGTCGGGACGAGGACGCGCAGACAATTCAGAGTTTACGACGGCAAGTGCGCATGGCACTTGACGCGGGGCGCCGCTTCACAGAAGCTGCAAGCGAGTCAATAAGAGCCGAGCGCAGCGAGGCCGTCAATAGATCGCTTGTCAGCTTCAGCGATCGTTATGGCGCATTTGCAGTGAGGTGTCCCACGCATCGGCGGGTCCTGGCATGTCGGGTTGCGAAAGTAGGAGGTCGATTGGCG
>Ga0070670_100005095_pt1 | contig 11058 bp, 10 predicted proteins | sample KBSS63metaG_FD_64665 | JGI IMG/M metagenome (GOLD analysis project Ga0070670, IMG submission 64665) | Switchgrass rhizosphere microbial communities from Kellogg Biological Station, Michigan, USA - KBS S6-3 metaG | ecosystem: Host-associated > Plants > Roots > Rhizosphere > Soil ... | reverse complement strand
ATCAGCCCCGCGGCCTTCACCAGATCGGGAAGGATCGCGCGGACCTCGTTGCGGCGGCTGCCCGGCAGGATCGCAATCAACGGGCGCGCCGGATCGATCGCGTGGGCGCGCAGCAGCGCCGCCCCGGCGCCCGCATCCGGCAGCAGCTCGAGCAGCGGATGGCCGACGAACGTCACCGGGACGCCGGCCTCCTCGTAGAACGGCGCCTCGAACGGAAAAATGACCAGCACGCGGTCGGCCACGCGGCGCATGGTCTTCAACCGGCCGCGCCGCCAGGCCCAGAGCTGCGGGCTGATGTAGTAGACCACCGGCACCCGCCGCGCGTGCATCGCGCGGGCGAGGAAGAAATTGAAGTCGGGGAAATCGATCGGCACGAACACGTCGGGCCGGGCCTCGTCGGCGGCGCGCAGCAGCGCGCGGTAGTTCTGCCAGGACCGTGGAATGACGCGCAGCGCTTCGGTCAGGCCGGTCACCGAGAGCCCCTGAAAGTCGCGCACCAGCGACGCGCCCGCGGCGCGCAGCCGCTCGCTCCCGAACCCGACGATCGACGCGTCGGGCTCGAGCTTCAGGATTTCCGCGGCCAGCGCGCCGGCATAGAGATCGCCCGAGGCTTCGCCGCAGGAGATCATGATCCGGAGGCGCTCGCCTACGCCGGCTGCTCTCTCCGGCACTAGCGTGGCTTGACGAACAACGCCGCCGCCACCGGCTGGTTGAAGCGGATGGTCTTCAGATCGCGCTCGATGGGACTGACGGCGCCGCGCCGGAGCACCGTGTGGAACGGTACCTGGATGCCATCGACGTTGCGGTAATCGCTGTAGGTCTCTTCGCCGGGCCCCTCCAGATCGGAGACGTACCGCGATTTCTCGATCAGGCCGTTGTCGCGATTCACCAGCAGCGTCACCGGCGGCAATCCGTCGCCGGTAATCTCCAGCAGGCCCACCAGCGGGTCCTCCGAGTCGAGCGAGCGGATGACGAGGCCGCCGCTTGCCGCTTTCAGCAGCATCCTGATCGTGTCGCGCTCGACGACGGCACGGATCGGCGCGCTGCCTTGTTCGTCGAGGCCCGCGGCGCCGGAGCCGGCGCGATCGATCCAGTATTTCCCGTCCGCAAACACCTGCGTCACGCGCCCCGCCGGAGTATCGGCGTCCATGCGGAAGCGCGACGGGTACTCGATCACGTTCTGGAACTTGAACGCGACCGGCTTCCCCGCCGTAGCCACCGTCATCGTCCCCTCGACGCGCACCGTGCGGATGCGCTGCAGCCTGGTCAGCCCGCCCTTCGCGGCGATCGCCTTGTCGAGCAGCGTCTTCGCGTCATCGGCCTGCGATGGCGTGGTCATGACCGGCACCGCGTCCGTGGCTGCCGGCACCCGGTAGGCGACGGCCTGGAAACGGGCCCCCGGCACCGGCGCCGCCTTGTGCCTCAGATCCGGCGCGGACAAGTCGAGGCTCGCCGCCGGAATCAGTTCGAACTTGTCGAATCCCGCTCCGGGCAGCTGCTTGATGAAGGCCGAGGCATCGCCGACGAGCACGATGGTGAGCCGATCGGGGTGCAGGTAATTCCGCGCGACGCGCTGGACGTCGTCCGGCCGCACGGCGTTCACCCGTTCGCGATACGTCTGCAGGTCGTTCATGTTCAGTCCGAAGAACACGGCGTTGAGGATCTGCAGGGCGATCTGGCTCGGCGTCTCGATCGTGAGCGGGAACGAGCCGGTCAGGTACTCCTGCGCACCTTCGAGCTCGCGGTCGCCGACGCGGTCGCGAATCAGCCGCCACACTTCGTCGACCATCAGGCGGAGCGTCTCCCCCGTCGTCTCGGACCGCGTGTTGGTCTGCGCGACGAGGTCGCCCGATTGCTTCAGCGCGTTGAAATCGGCGGACGCGCCGTAGGTCAGGCCGCGCTCGGAGCGCAACACGCGATGCAGCCGGTTGGCCCCTTCCCCGCCGAGGACCTTGGCCGCGAGATCGAGCGCCATGAAATCGTCGTTCTTGCGCGGGATCCCGATGTTGCCGACGCGGATTTCGGTCTGCACCGCGCCGGGCTTGTCGATGACGACGACGCGGCGGGCCGGCGGCGGCGGATCCGCGCTGCGCTGCGGCTCGGCGGCGACCCGGGTCCACCCGCCGAAGGCCCGCTCCGCGCCCGCGAACGCCTCGTCCGCGGTGACGTCGCCGACGATCGCCAGGATCGCGTTGTTCGCGCCAAACCACTTCTGGTGGAACGCGAGCAGATCGGCGCGCGTCACCGCCGCCAGGGTTTCCGGCGTGCCCGCCTGGGGGCGGCCGTACGGGTGTGATCCGTAGACCAGCCGGTCGAACACGGCGTTGGCGAGGAATTCCGGATCGTCGTAGCTGACCCGCATCGCCGAGAGCGACTGCTGGCGCTGCCGTTCGATCTCGTCCGCGGCGAAGGCCGGGTGCTGGACGAGGTCGGCGACGAGATCGAGCCCGACGGCGAGGCTGTCCTTCATCACGACGGCGTTGATGAAGGACAAGTCGGCGCCCGCGCCGGTGCCGAGCGCGCCGCCGATCGAGTCGATGCCGCCGGCAATCTGCTCGGCGGACTTCGTGGTGGTGCCCTGATCGAGCAGCGTGGCGGCAAGCGCGGCGACGCCGGGCTTGTCGTCGGGATCCTGGGCCGCGCCGGCGCGGACGATCAGGCGAAGGCTGACCGCGGGCTGCTCGTGATGCGACACCGCGATCACCTGCAGACCGTTGGCCAGCGTCCTGACGGCGTAGGGAGGAAACTTGACGTCCCGCGCGGCGAGGGGACGCGGCGGCCGCTCGCTGGGCCAGCTCCGCTGCTGACCGGCGGTCCACGGCGCGGCGACAGTGATCTGCGCCGCGGCCAATGTCAGCGCCAGCCCGAATACCAGCGCCCTCATTTCGTGGCGCCTTTCGGCAGGATGGTCAGCACGAGCCGGTTCTCCGGCGTGAAGTAGGTCCGGGCGGCTCGCTGCACGTCGGCGACCGTGAGGTTCTGAAAGATGTCGAATTCGCCGTCGGCGGTCTTGATGTCGTTGTGGATCACGACGGCATGCCCGAGCTGCTCGGCCTTGTTCTGATTCGATTCGCGCCCGAGGATGTAGTCGCGCGCGAACTGGTTCTTCGCCTGCTGCAGCTCCGCGGCGCTGACCGGCTCCGTGCGCAGCCGATCGAGCTCGGCGATGAGCGCTTTGGCCGCTTCGTCGGTCGTGTGTCCCGGCTGCACGATCGCCACGGCGAAGAAGAGGTTCGGATCCTCGATGATGTTGCCGCCGCCGAACGCCGCGAGCGCGATCCCGGTCTCGTAGACGAGCTTCCGGTAGATGCGCGAGCTCTGCCCGTCCGACAGGATCTTCGATGCGACGTGCAGCGGGTAGGAATCGGGATTGCCGTCGAAGGTGATGTGATGCGCGACGACGACGGCGGGCAGCGGCCACTCTTCGTTGATCGTCACCCGCCGCTCCTTGGTTTGCGGCGGCTCTTTCGGGATGTCCCGCGGCACCGGCTTCTCGGACTTCGGGACGCGGCCGAGATACTGGCTCACGAGCGCGACGGCTTCCTTGGCATCGAAGTCGCCCACCAGGACCGCGGTCGCGTTGTTCGGCACGTAGTAGGTCGCGAAGAAATCCCGCACGTCGTCGACCGACGCGGCTTCGAGATCCTTCATGCTGCCGATCACCGGGTGCTTGTAGGGATGCACCGTGAACGCCTGATCCGCGATGATTTCCTGGAGGCGCCCGAAGGGCTGGTTCTCGATCCGCATGCGGCGCTCTTCCTTCACGACCTCGCGCTCGGTCTTGAAGACGCGCTCTTCGATCCGCAGCGACGCGAGGCGATCCGCCTCGAGCCAGAGGATCAGTGGCAGGTACTGCGACGGGACCGTTTCCCAGAACACCGTCGCGTCTTCGTTGGTGTAGGCGTTGCTCTGCCCGCCCACGCTCGAGATGTACGAGGGATGGCCCTCCGGCTCGACGTTCTTCGAGCCCTTGAACATCATGTGCTCGAACAGGTGCGCGAATCCCGTCCGTCCGGGCCGCTCGTTCTTCGAGCCGACGTGGTACCACATCTCGAGGTGCACGATCGGCGTCGAGTGATCTTCGAGCAGGACCACGTTCATGCCGTTGGGCAGCGTGGTCATCGTGTAATCGAGCTTTGGCGGACGGACCGCCGCCTGGCCGGCCGGCGCCAGCAGCACGGCGGACGCGACGATCGCGCACGCAAGGGCGCGCCGGAGCGCGCGGGACGAAGCCATGGATGGCGATTATCCCACGACGCGCGGAGGTCGCGGCCGGCGCTCCGCGAGCGGTTATACTGCGTCCCGTTGACACTCAGGGAGATCGCGGAGCGGATCGCGTGCCGGCTCGAAGGCGACGGCGACGTGCAGATCGCGCGGCTCGCCGGCATCGAGGACGCGCAAGCGGGCGACCTGACGTTCTACGCAAATCCGAAGTACGGGGCTCTGCTGCGCACGACGCGAGCATCCGCCGTGATTCTCGGCGATCGCGCCGACGCGGAGGTTCCCGCCGGCGTGGCGCGCCTTCGCGCGCCGCACCCCTACGTCGCGTTCGCGCGCGCGGCTGAGCTCTTCGCCCCCGCACCGGCGGCTCCGCCCGGCGTTCACGCGCTTGCCAGCGTACCCGCCAGCGCGATCGTCGCGCCCGAGGCATCGATCGGCGCCTTCGTCAGCATCGGCGAGCGCGCCCAGATCGGCCCGCGCACCGTCGTGCGGCCGCACGTCGCGATTGGCGATGACGCCCGCATCGGCGCCGACTGCGTGATCCATGCCCGGGTGTCGATTCGCGAACGCGTCGCGATCGGCAATCGCGTCGTGATCCAGGATGGCGCGGTGATCGGAAGCGACGGCTTCGGATTCGCGACCGGTCCGGACGGTGTCCATCACAAAATCCCGCAGGCCGGCGGCGTCGTGATCGAAGACGACGTGGAGATCGGCGCCAACACCACGATCGATCGTCCCGCGGTCGGCGAGACCCGGATCGGCGCGGGCACCAAGATCGACAATCTCGTGCAGGTGGCGCATGGCGTTCAGATCGGACGCGGTGTGCTCCTCGCCGCCCAGGTTGGCATCGCCGGCAGCACCAGGCTGGGAGACAAGGTGACCCTGGCCGGACAGGTCGGCGTCGCCGGTCACGTGACGATCGGGACCGGAGTCGTCGCCACGGCGCAAACCGGGATTCCCAACTCCGTCGAACCCGGCGCCTTCGTGTCGGGGTATCCCGCGATTGCCAACCGAGACTGGCTCAAATCATCGGCGGTCTTCCGCAAGCTGCCGGAGCTCAAGAAGGCCGTCGCGGACCTGCAGCGGCGCCTCGAGGAGATCGAGGCCCGTCTCAAACCCTGAACGGTCCCTCGCCTTACGGCGTGGCGGACCGCTGGAAGAACGTCGCGAAGTGCTCGAGGCGCAGTGCGGCGGCAACCGCCTGGACACGCGCTTCCCGGGCAGCCGGCGGTTCCTCGACCATCCCGCGCAGCGACGCGAGCATCGCGCTCGATTCGAACGTCCAGCGGACATTGGTCAAGGCCTGGCGGGCACCGCGGAGCGACAGATAGTGCCCGCCCGTGCGCAGCAGGAAGTAGTAGCCGATGAAGTTGGGACCCGGCAGAAGGATCAGCAGCGCCGACCCGACCAGGCCGAGGCTGTCGATCACCAGCCAGAAGCGGTGGCGCTCCCAGTCACGCTGCAGCGAGCGCCTCAGGAGCTGGTTGGCGTGCGCCTCGCTGACGTCGCTCGGATAGACGAGCGAGACCGCCGTCTTGCCGCGGAGCTGCCACAGCAGGCGCTGCTCCGCAATCCACTCGGCCACCCATCGCAGCGTGCGCGCCTTCAGCCGGACGAACAACGAGGCGGGCCGATCGGCGGGCGGCGCGTCGCCGCGGCGCCGGTCGCGCTCCGCCTCGGCCAGCGTGGCGCGAAACCGATGGGCGATCCGCCGGAAGAATCCCCGCGGCGGCGGGGCGCCGTCGGCGGTCTCCGGATCGTCCGGCTCTTCGCAGTACAGCTCGTAGCGATCCGGAGCTACCGGGACGAGAAAGACGTCCATCGCGTAAACGTAGGATACGCGATGGACTCGCTCACACGCGCCGGCCGGTGAGCAGACGGAGTACCACGACGACGAGCGCGACGACGAGCAGGATGTGGATCAAACCACCGGCGACGTGCATCGTGAACCCGAGCAGCCACAGAACCAGCAGCAGAACGACTATCGTCCAGAGCATAGAACCTCCGGACGGGCTGGCTAGCAAGCGCGGTGCCACCGGCACCGCGCGTTCGGGACGGCTACCGCCGGATCGGGTGCGGCGGGCGCGGCGGCGCGTCCGGCGGAAGAGGCGGCTTCCCCGCGTCGGTCCATGCGGACGTAATCAGCGACGCCACCGCCGTGACGGCGCCCGACATCCGCTTTTCCATGATGGTGCCGGTCTTCTTATACAGGTCGGCAAAGTACCCATCGTCATACGTCGAGCGTCCCGCCACGGCCTCGCGATCCGCGGCGAGGATCGGGTCCACCGACTGAAAGCTCTCCGTCAGCGTCGCGAATATGAACTCGCGCGGATTGGCGATCGGCGCGATCGGGGCCGGCGCGACGTGCAGCTTGTCCTGGTAGCGGTCGAAGAGCTCGGTCTCGAATCGGGCGTGGATCCCGTACTGGTTGGTCAACTGGCCGTCGTAGTTGGCGGCGGCGTGGAACGGCTGGAAGGCGTCGGCGGTGTAGTGCGCGAGCACGGACGAGAACAGCTTCACGTTGTCGCGCGCGTAAGGCGAGGTCTGCAGCTGCCCGAACGCCTCGCGCAGCTGGTTGTAGATCTCCTGAGAGCGCCACGGCAGCGTGCCGTTCTTCACGACGAAGTCGGCGCCGCGCTGCTGGACGGCCTCGCTGTAGTCGTGCGGAAGATTGCGAAAGGGAAACGGACCGTACGCGTCCATGTCGACGAAATGCCGCGGCGGCTCCTCGGCAAATCCCATGGTGCGGTAGGTGTCGGGATCGATCGCGTGCTCCACGACGGTGGCGCGGAACTTCAGGAAGAATGGCCGCAGCTCCTGCGGCAGCAGATCGATGGCGCGGTCGGTGATGAACCGGTGCCCGTTGAATCCCCACGCGACAGCCGGCACCGGACACAGCAGCGCGGCGCCCAGCGCGAGCGACGCGAGCGAACACGTCTTCCGCATAGGAGCGACAGGGTAGCATTGATCCATGCCGCGTCTGGGCGCCCACCTGTCGATCGCGGGCGGCCTGCCGCGCGCCGTCGATCGCGCCGAAGCCAGCGGGTGCGAGGCGCTGCAGATCTTCACGAAGTCGGCCGGACAATGGCGCGCGCGCGAACTGCCGGCCGATGAAGTCGCGCTGTTCCGCCGGCGCATCCGCCAGACCGGCATCCGTCCGGTCATCGCCCACAACAGCTACCTGATCAATCTCGCGGCAGCTGATGCCGAGCTGCGCGCGAAATCGGTCGCGGCGCTGCGCGAGGAGCTCGATCGCGCCGAGGCGCTCGGCCTCGACGGACTCGTCATGCACCCCGGCTCCTACACGTCGGGCAGCGAGGCCGCCGGGTTGCGGATGATCGCCGAAGGACTCGCGGAGATCTTCGCCTCGCGCCCCGAGGCGAGGACGCGCGTGCTGCTGGAGCACACCGCGGGCCAGGGGACGAATCTCGGCCACCGCTTCGAGCACCTCGCCGAGATCATCCAGCGGCTCGGCGGATCGCGCCGCATCGGCGTCTGCCTCGACACCTGCCATCTCATCGCCGCCGGCTACGACATCTGTTCGGAGGACGGCTACGCGGATACCTTCCGGCAGTTCGGCCGCCTCGTCGGATTCTCGCGGCTCAAGGCGTTTCACCTGAACGACTCGCGCAAGCCGTGCGGCAGCCGCGTCGATCGGCACGCGCACATCGGCGAGGGCTGCCTGGGGCTGGCGCCGTTCCGGCGGATCCTGAACGACCCACGCTTCGCCCGCCTGCCGATGCTGCTCGAGACGCCGAAGCTCGACACGCCGCAGAGCCGCCGCCAGAGCGACGTCGATCCGCTGGACCGCAAGAACCTGTCGGTGCTGCGCGGGCTGCTTCAGGCGCCGAAAACGTCGGCGGCGAAACGATAGACGCGCGCGCCGCGACGCCAGCAGTCCACCGGCAGGCCCGCCTTCGCGCAGGTATGCGCCAGGAACGTCTCACGATCCCAGCCCCATTCGGTGGCGACTTGCGGCAGCAGCAGGCCGCGCCGGCGGCCCTGCTCGACGACGAGACCGTGACGGCCGATCAGGATCGCGTCGGGATCGAGCGGATCGATTTCCTCCAGCGGACCGAGCACGGAGACTTCCACGTCGAGCTCGAGCAGCTCCGAGGCGCGGACCGGTTCGAATCGCGGGTCCTCCCGCGCCGCGCTGACGGCCACGCGCGCGATTTCTTCCGGCAGCGGGCGGCGGCACTCGAGCGTGCCGATGCAGCCGCGCAGCTCGCCGCGCTTCTTCAGCGTAACGAATGCGCCGCTGGCAGGCGGCAAATCGGTGGGTGCGGACAGCGGCTCCACCCGTCCGGTGACGCTGCCCTCGACCGCGCGTCGCGCGATCTCGACCAGCGCCCGCTGCTGCGCCTCAGTGAACATCGGTGAAGGTTCCCAGCGCGCCGGCCAGGTAGCCGACAACACCGCTGTGATCGCCTGACACTTCGCCGGAGTGCATGTACTTCAGCACGCGCCCGTGGCGCGCGCCGCGGCGCCGCGCCGCCATCATCACGGCAATGGCGGGGCCGCCGCCGCAGGCGACGAAGCGGCCGCGCTCGCCTTCCGGGTAGCGCTCGAAGATCTCGAGCAGCGCCTCCGGATCGGCCGCGCGCACGCATGCCTCGACGCGACCGTCCAGCTCCTCGGCCGTGTCCGAATCGAAGTAGTGCGACAGATCGGTACTCGCGACCAGCAGCACGCGGCGATCTGCAGCCATTTCCGCCAGCACGTCGGCGATCGCCAGGATGGTCTCGCGCGTCTGATAGCCCATCAGCAGCGGGACGATCGGGACGTCGGGCAGCAGCCGGCGCAGGAACGGCAGCTGCATTTCGAGCGAATGTTCGCGGCGATGCGCCTCCGCCATCGTGTGCACGACCGCCGACGCCTGCGCGATCTGGCCGGCGAGCACGCGGTCGATCGGCGCGGGCCCGAGCGGTGAATCGAACGCACAGGCGGGATCCAGGGCGACGCCGTCGAACGCCACGAAGTGCGACGGGCCGATGAGAACCGCGGCGTCGTACGGGGCGTTTGCGGCGGCAGCCCTGTAAGCGTAGGCGCCGACCGGACCCGAGAACATCAAGCCCGCATGCGGCGCGATGATCGCCTCGACGCGGCCGCGCGGCGGATCGAATGCGGCGGCGTTCACGTAGCGATCGACGTCGCGCGCGAGCGCGGCAGCGGTGCCGGGGTACCACGTCCCCGCAACCGCGGCCGGCCGGATAGAATCAGTGGCCATGGCCGACATCCTCACGCGCGCCGACGTGGAGCGCATCGCCGCGCTGGCGCGGCTCGAACTCACCGGTGACGAAGCCGTCCGCTTCGCCGGGCAGCTCACGTCGATCCTCGCCTACGCCGATCAGATCCGGCAGGTCGACACCACCGGGGTGGAATCGGACGTCGCCAGCGGCGCGCCGCCGCAGTGGCGCGAGGACGTGCCGGTGCCCTCGCTGGAACGCGATGGCGTACTCGAGTCGGCGCCCGACGCCGACCGCACCGCGGGACTCTTCAAAGTACCACGGGTGCTCGGCTCGTGAGCCTGCCGATCGGCGCCTGCGACATTCGCGCCGCCGTGGCCGAGCGGCGGATCTCAGCCGTGGAGATCTGCCGCGCCGCCCTCGACCGCGTCCAGCGCCTCGACCCGCCGTTGCACGCCTTTCTCCACGTCAACGAGACGCGCGCGCTCGCCCGCGCCGCCGAGCTGGATCGCCAGCCGCCGCCGGACGCGCCGCTGCTCGGCGTCCCGATCGCCTTGAAGGACAATATCTGCACCGCCGGCATGCCCACCACGGCGGGATCGCGGCTGCTCGAGCACTACGTCCCTCCCTACTCGGCCACAGTCGTCGAGCGGCTCGAACGCGCCGGCGCCGTGATCCTCGGCAAGACCAACTGCGACGAGTTCGCGATGGGATCGTCGACGGAGCATTCGGCGTTCGGGCCGACGCGCAATCCATGGGACCTCACGCGCGCGCCGGGCGGATCGAGTGGCGGGTCGGCCGTCGCGGTTGCCGCCGGGATGGTGCCGCTGTCGCTCGGATCCGACACCGGCGGATCGGTCCGCCAGCCCGCCGCGCTGTGCGGGGTTCTGGGATTGAAGCCGACCTACGGCCGCGTGTCGCGATACGGCCTGATCGCCTTCGGATCGTCGCTGGATCAGATCGGCCCGTTTGCGGGATCCGCGCGGGACCTGGCGCCGCTGCTCGCCGCGATCGCCGGTCACGACCCGTGCGACGCGACGAGCGCCGCGGTGCCCCCGATCGAATACGCCGCGCGTCTCGACGGCGATCTCGCCGGACTGCGCGTCGGCGTCCCGCGCGCGCTGCTCGAGGCAGGCGTCGACGCCGCCGTCCGCGCGGGATTCGATCGTGCCCTCTCGGCGCTGCAGCACGCCGGCGCCGTCGTCTCGGACATCGCGCTGCCGCATGCGCCGCTGGCCATCCCGGTGTACTACCTGGTCGCGAACGCGGAGGCGAGCTCGAACCTCGCGCGGTTCGACGGCGTCCGCTACGGCACGCGCGCCGCCGCGTCGTCGCTCTCCGAGATGTACTACCGGACCCGCGCGCGCTTCGGCGCCGAAGTGAAGCGGCGGATCATGATCGGCACCTTCGTGCTCAGCGCCGGGTACTACGATGCCTATTACCTGAAGGCGCAGAAAGTGCGGGCCTTGATTCGCCGCGATTACGATGCGGCATTCGAAGGGGTGGACGTGGTGGCGCTGCCGACGACGCCGACGCCGGCGTTCAAGCTGGGGGAACGCACCGAGGATCCCCTGCAGATGTATCTGTCGGATGTGTTCACGGCGGCGGCGAATCTCGCCGGGCTGCCGGCGATCAGCGTGCCGTGCGG
>Ga0070670_100005091_pt1 | contig 11063 bp, 8 predicted proteins | sample KBSS63metaG_FD_64665 | JGI IMG/M metagenome (GOLD analysis project Ga0070670, IMG submission 64665) | Switchgrass rhizosphere microbial communities from Kellogg Biological Station, Michigan, USA - KBS S6-3 metaG | ecosystem: Host-associated > Plants > Roots > Rhizosphere > Soil ... | reverse complement strand
AGATGGTGCGAGATGAAGACGATCGAGCCCGAGAAAGTGCGGCGCAGGTTCTCGAGCAGCGACACGATCTGCGCTTCGACGGTGGCGTCGAGCGCCGTCGTCGGCTCGTCGGCGAGCAGGAGGTCGGGCTCGACCAGCAGCGCCATCGCGATCATCACGCGCTGCCGCATGCCGCCGGAAAGCTGGTGCGGATACGAGTCGACCCGCAGCGGCGCATCAGCAATCCCCACCGATGACAGCGCCGCGACGGAGCGGCGGCGCGCCTCGTCTCTGGGCATGCCGGGGTGGCGGCGGCGCAGCACGTCCCGCAGATGCGTGCCCACCGTGAACAGCGGATTGAGCGCCGTCATCGGGTCCTGGAAGATGATCGCGATCCGCGCGCCGCGATAGGCGTTCATCGCCGGCTCGCTCAGCGCGACGAGGTCCACGCCATCGAACAGGATCTCGCCGTCGAGGCGCGACACGTTGGCGGGCAAGAGGCGGAGCAGGCACGCGGCGAGGCTTGACTTGCCGGAACCCGATTCGCCGACGACGCCGACGATGCGACCCTTGCCGATGTCGAGGTCGATCCCGCGCAGGATGTGGGCCGTACCGCGCGCGGTCAGCGCCTCGAGTTTGAGCTGGCGGATCGAGACGAGCGGCCTCATGCGCTCAATGCTCCTGCCGGATGCGCGGGTCGACCGCGTCGCGCAACGCCTCGCCGAACAGCGTGAACCCGAGCGTCGCAATGGCAAGCGCTGAGCTCGCGACGACGACGGGCACCCAGCTTTCGGACAGGAACTGGTAGCCGTCCTGAATCAGCGTGCCCCAGCTTGCGAGCGGCGGCCTGACACCAAGGCCCAGGAACGAAAGGCCGGCCTCGATCGTGATGACGACCGGGATGTCCATCGAAGCGAGGATCACGAGCGGGCCAACGATATTCGGCAGGATGTGATAGCCGACGATCCGGCCGAACGACGCCCCCAGGATTCGCTCCGCTTCGAGGAACGGCGCGCTCTTGAGGGCGAGCACCTGGCCCCGGGCGACGCGTCCGAAATGCGGCATGAGCGTGATGCCGGCGATCATGATGACGATCGTCGTCGAAGGCCCGAACACCGCGACGATGGCGAGCGCCAAAATCATGCTCGGGAACGAGGCGATCACGTCGAACACGATCAGCACGAAGCGCTCGAGACGCGGGGGAAGGTACGCCGCGGCGACGCCAAGCAGCGTTCCAACGCTCAAGGCGACCGCAATCGCGGAGAGTGCAACGGCGAGCGCGATCGTCGCACCGTGCACGAGGCGCGAGTAGAGGTCGCGTCCCAGATGATCGGTCCCCAGCCAGTGCGCGAGCGACGGCGCGGAGAAGCGGTTCATCACGTCGAGCTTGTCGGGGTCGGCGGTCGAAACCCACGGCGCGAACAGCGCGGCGATCAGTACGACGAGGACGATGCCGAGGCCGGTCGCGCCCGTCACCGTTGCGCAAACACGGCGCAGGATCGTCCAGGCGGTGCGCAGCAAGGTCACGCGGTCGCGCCTGTTTTGGCGGCGCCGTGGCGGATCCGCGGATCGATCGCCGAGTACGACATGTCCACGATGAGGTTCACGACCACGAACAGCACCACCACGACGAGCGCCGCCCCTTGCACGATCGGGTAGTTGCGCTCGGAGATCGCGTTGTAGATGAGGCGCCCCAGTCCGGGTCGCGCGAACACGATCTCGACGAGCACTGCATTGCCGAGCAGCCGTCCGATGCCGAGCCCGAGCAGCGTGATCGTCGGGATGCAGGCGTTCTTGAGAGCGTACTTGTAGGTGACGAGGCGCCGCGAAAGGCCGTACGCGCGCGAGGTGCGAATGTAGGGCTCGTTCATCACCTCGAGCATCGACGTGCGGATCAGGCGAGCGATGAAGCCGATCCAGCCGAGCGCGAGCGCCAGTGTGGGCAGGATCATCCGCTTGATCTCGTCGCCGAGCGCGCCGGTGCGGCTCGCGCCCAGCACGGGCAGCCAGTCGAGCCAGATCGAGAAGACGAGCAGCAGCAGGATCGCCACCACGAAGCTCGGCACCGCGATGAAGGCGACCGAGAGGAACGCGAGCCCGTTGTCGAGCGCCGAGCCGCGATGCGTCGCGGCGTAGATACCAAGCGGAATCCCTAGGAGTGCGGCGAAGCCCAGGGCCGTGAACGTGAGAATCAGGGTGTACGGGATGACCTCGCGGATCAGGCTCGTGACCGGCCGGCCCGAAATGACGTCGACACCCAGATTGCCGATGGCGACATTCGAGAAGAATCGCCAGAGCCGGACGAGAACGGGCTGGTCGAGGCCCATCTCGGTGATGAAGCGCCGGGACAGTTCCGGCGTGGCCTGCGGACCGAACAGCGTGGTCGCGGGATCGCCAGGAACGATGGACGACAGCGTGAACAGGAGCAGCATCGCTCCGATCACGATCAGGACCGTCGTAACGAGGCGGCTGCCCAGATAGCGCAGTGTCTCGTTCGCGCGCGCCGAGCCCCCCGCGACCATCGTGCTCAGTTTCCCGGGGCCGTCGGACTACGCCGACGTCACGTCACGCCGCGGTCCACTCGTCGTACTGCCAGTCGATCCAGCCCGGAACGCCGGCCGGCTTGATCCAGTTGCGGTGCACTAGCGTATTGGTCTCGTTGGTGAGCCAGACGAACGCGGCGCTCTTGTCCATGAGCTTCTGCGCGTCGATGACCTCCTGCCGCCGCTTCGACTGATCGAGCTCGCCCGCCGATTGAGCGAACAGCGCGTCGAACTCGGGGCTGTTCCAGCGCTGCCAATTCCACTCGCCGATCTGCTTGGAAACGAACCACTGCATGATGAAGTTCGGATCGTGCTTGCCGTTGAACCGGACGATGAACATGTCGATGTTCTTGCCGACGTCGCCCTTGCCCGAGTTCCAATAGGTGCCGCCTTCCTGCGAATCGACCTCGACGGTGATGCCGACCTCTTGCAGAAGCGCCCGCGCGACGAGCGCCATGTTCTGGTACGCCGCCTGGTTCAGGATCAGCAGCTTCACCTTCGCGTTCGACACGCCGGCCGCGGCGAGCAGGGTCTTCGCTTCCGCCACGTTGCGCTTGTACACGGGCGCTTCGCGCCAGTGACCGAGGATCTGCGGCGGCAGCAGCGTGTTGAGCCGCGGCGCCTTGCCGTTGTAGCCGGCGGTCAGCATCTGGTCGACGTCGAGTGCCAAGCGGATCGCCTGGCGTACGCGGATGTCGTTGAAAGGCGCTTTCTCGACGTTCATGCCGAGCCAGACGTAAGCGATGCTCGGCTGCTCGTTGAGCATGAGACCCGACACCGAGCGCAACGGCTCCGCCGCCGACGGCGACAGCACCGCGAAGTCGAGCTCACCCGAACGCAGCGCAAGGTCGGTGGTGCGCGCGTCGGAGATGAAGCGGATCGCGATCTCCTCGTAGTACGGCTTGCGGCCGGTGTATGCCGGGTTGCGCTTCAGCGTGGCGCCTTTCTGGCGCTCGAGCGAAACGACCTGGTACGGGCCCGAGCCAACGGGTTTCGTCGCGATGTCGGCACCGCGCTGCTCGACCGCTTTCTTGCAAACGATGCATCCCGACACGTCGCCGATCACCACGTCGAACAGATTGGCGCGCGGCTGCGACAGCACGATGCGCCCCTCGTATTTGCTCTTGACCTCGACTCCCGTCAGGTACAGCCAGTCGTTCTTGTAGGTGGCGACGGCATCCTTCGCCGGCAGGCCGATGCGCTCGAACGAGAATTTGACGTCCTCGGCAGTCATCTCGCCGAATCCGTCGGTGAACACCTGGTTCGGCTTCAGCCGGAATTCGATCACGGTGGGCGACACCTGCTTGCACTCCGCGGCTGCGTCCAGCTCGAGCTCGGAGGAGTTGGGCTTCTGCTTCATCAGGCGTTGCTGGACGCAGCGGATGACGTTGCCGTCCCACGGTCCCGTCCGCGCCGCGGGATCAAGCACGGCCAGGTCACGGTCGATGCGCACGGTGATGTTCGTGCGCGGCCCGGACGCCGATTGCGCCGGAGCGTCGATGGCGTAGGCGAGCGCGGTGCCCGCGACACCCGTCAGGAAGTCGCGGCGATTGAACGAGTGGGTCATGGAATCTCCTGGAAGCGGCACGGCGCGGCAAGCAGACAAGGCGGAAAAATCGAGTAGCGGATGGTGACCCTTCCCGGGCCATTTCGCAACCCCGCGCCCTTCGCGGAGGCGCTCGTGCGCCCCTTCCTCACGCGCTCGTGCGCGGGCTTGCGCAGGCGCTCGGGCCATGCCCTTCTAACGGCATGCAAATGGGGCTAATGTTCGTGCGATGGCAACAGGCACCATTCTATCGGGCAACGGACTCGACATCGCGACGCTTGCTCGCGTTGCGCACGCGCACGCCAGCGACGTTTCGCTTTCGGGCGAGGCACGCGAGCGCGTGAAGGCGGCGCGCGTGGTCGTCGAGCGTGCGGCGTCGGGCGAGCGGCCGATCTATGGGCTCAACACGGGTCTTGGCGGCAATCTCAAGTACCGGCTTGCGCCGGCAGAAATTACGGCGTTCCAGACGCAATTCGTCGTCGGCCGCGCAATCGGCGTCGGCGAGCCGTTGCCGCGTAGCGTCGTCCGCGCGGCAATGCTGGCGCGCGCGAACGGGATGTCGATCGGCGGCGCCGGGGTTTCTCCCGCCGTGCTCGACCTCCTGATCGCACTCGTCAATTGCGACGTGACGCCGATCGTGCCGCGATGGGGCTCCATCGGCGCAGGCGATCTCGGCCTTCTTGCGCACATTGCTCTCGTGATCATCGGCCGGGGTTTCGCCGAACACAAAAATCAGGTGCTTCCCGGTGCCGAGGCGCTGCGTGCAGCGGAGCTTTCGCCTGCAATCCTTGGACCGAAGGATGGGCTCGCGCTGTGCAACGGCAATGCGTTGTCCGCGGGAATGGCCGCGCTCGCGCTCGACTCGGCGCGGCGATTGCTTGCGCGCTCGGAGCAGGCGGCTGCCCTTTCGTTCGAAGGCTACGCGGCCAACCCGTCAATCTTCGATCCGCGACTCGCCGCGGCGCATCCCGCGTTCGGGCAGGTCGCGGCCGCCGCGCGATTTCGCGCGCTCATCGCGGGGTCGTCCTTGTACGATGCGGGATCGGCGCGATCGATCCAGGATGCGCTATCTTTCCGCTGCCTGTCGCAAGTTCACGGCGCCGCGACCGATGCGCTGGAGCGCGCCGTCGCCGCTTGCGAGCTCGAGCTCAACGCCGCGGCGGACAACCCGCTCGTCCTCACCGACGAAGGCGAGATGCTGTCCACGGGCAACTTCCACCTGATGGCGCTTGCATTGGCCGGCGATGCGCTCGCGATGGCGCTGTCGTCGGTGGCGGCGATGTCGGTGGGCCGCATCGTGAAGCTGATGCACGCGGACTTCACGCAATTGCCGCGCTTCCTGTCGCCCGTTGGAGGCGCCTCGGCTGGACTCGTTTCGATGCAGAAGACGGCCGTTGCGCTGTATGGCGAGATTCGTCGCCACGCCAATCCGGCGGGGCTCGATCAGTTTGCGGTGAGCGAAACGGTCGAGGATCACAGCGCGCAGGCGCCGCTTGTGTACGCGAAGCTGTCGGACCAGCTTGCCGCCTTAGAACGGCTCGTTGCACTCGAGATGCTGGTTGCCGCGCAGGCGGTGGACTTGCGCAGGCCGGCACGGCTCGGCGCATCGTCGGAGCCGCTGCATGCGGCGATCCGCGCCGTGGTGCCGCCGCTCAACGAAGATCGCGAAAGCGGCGCCGACGTCGAGAAGATCGTCCCGCTGCTGCGCGGTGGCAATGTCGCAAACTGAGCGTGGGTCACACACCCAGCCCAACTGCCGACCATCCTACGGCCGACAATAGTCAAACCATGTTCATTTGGCGCCGCCAAAAAGGCAGCTTGCTCAATGTCGATCACGCTATCAAGCGGACGCTCGCGAAGTCGACTAACGGCCCAGAAGCAGCCGGTCACTGCCCTTGCGCAATTCGCTCCAAAGCGGTCGTCCCCCGGAAATTACGTCACATGCTGGATGTGGACATGGACTGGGCGCTGATGGTGATTGGCGTATCCGATCAGCGAGGGAGCAGAGGTCGAAACGACCGCGGCGACCTCGCGCTGTCGCTCAACGAGCTGCAGCAGCACTGATCCGCGAATTTGAACGTGAGCGATTGGCTTCGCTCGACGACCTACCGCAACAGTGCAACGTTGCACGGCTCTCGGGCCGCAAAGGTTGGGGGCGTTTCTTTCTGGTTGCACCCACATTCAGGTATCTCCGCTCGATGCGCCACTGTCGGCACTGTTTACAGTCGCGGATTGCTCGTCTTCCATCGGAAAATCCAAGCCGCTATTTTGATTAGAAATAGAGATTTTCGGTATGCAAATTGCATAGTACAACTCAATGTCGGTGACAGTGCAGAACATGATCACTAAGGGAGACTAGCGAGACTCGGCTACCGGCAGCTCACAGCACCAACACGAAGGAGAACGGCAATGTCGGTTCGACGTTTGGCGGTCTTGGCAATCTCGGCGACGGTGTACTGCGTATCGATGGGAAAGGCATTCTACAATTGCATCGCACGTCTTGCCGTCGCCGATCCGCGCGAGGTTTGCAAGCCGCTTAAATTTCCGCCCACAAGCTCTGGAATGAAATCCAGCGAGCCGTGTTCACTCCAATGCTGTTGACTACGACATTTCAAAGAGATATCGGTACGTCCTGGCGCAATGACATCCGCCGATCCGGAGCTGCGCAACGACACGACTGTAGTCCATCCGGTAATTTTTGCGGTCGGCATGCCGAGTCGATACAGTCCAATGAGAATCGGCGCGGCCGAGTCAGGGCGGGCGCCGTCTAGGGGAACAACGAAACACAACCTCCGGAGGACTTCCAAATGAAGGCACGTTCCCGTATTGCGGCTCCTATGGCTGCCGCGGCGATCCTCGTTCTGCTGGCTTCGCCTTCAGCCGACGCTCTACCCGTCATATCGAACGGTGGATTCGAGTCCGGATTCGCGTCGTGGACGAGAGCCGATCAGTTGGGAAGCGAAGGCACTTTTATGCTGCAAACAGGCACGGCGAGCCCCGTCGGCGGCGATCCTGTTCCAGCGCCGCCCGAAGGCACGACTGCTGCGATGACCGATGCGTTGGGGCCGGGCTCGCATGTCCTGTACCAAGATTTTTTTGTGCCGTTGGGCGGCGCGATCTTGAATTTCGACCTGTTTTTGGGCAATCGCGCAAACGCGTTCTTCACGCCGGCGAACGGGACGCTGGATTTCAGCACACCCGCGCTTGACCAGCAGGCGCGAGCGGACATTATCCGGACGAGCGCGGATCCGTTCAGCGTCGCTGCAGCCGATGTCTTCCTGAATCTGTACCAGACCAAGCCGGGAGACCCGCTGATCAGTGGCTACAACACGATAACGACGGACATCAGCGCGCTGCTGGCATCGCAGGTCGGACAGACGCTGCGCTTGCGATTCGCGGAAACCGACAACGTGTTCACTTTCCAGATGGGTGTCGACAACGTGCGCTTCGGTGTGCCGGGCGTCGCTGTGCCCGAACCGGCGTCTACGCTGCTTTTCGGCGCAGCGCTGGCTGCACTCGTTGCTGCGCGCCGTTCAGGCGCACGGCGCGCGATGACCTAAACCTCAAACTTGTACGTAGGAGATCTCGATGAAACCGCGTGTCTCAATCCTCTCTCGGCTCTTCCGGAGCGCGTACGGCGCCGTCGGGCTCGTTGCAGCGCTCACCACTGCGGTCGACTTTCCCGTCGCGTACGGGGCCGACACGACCCCGCTCCGAATGCTCGACCCGAATCTCCAGGTCACGACAATCCTGAGCACCGGGATCTCTCAGCCGATCGGTATCGTCTTTCTCGGCGCCGACGATTACCTCGTGCTTGAGAAGGCCTCGGGCCAGATCAAGCGCGTCATTGGTGGCGTCATCCAGGCCGGCCCGGTGCTCGACCTCGCCGTCAATTCAAACTCGGAGCGCGGGCTCCTCAGCATGGTACTTCATCCGAATTTTCCGGCGACGCCGTTTGTATATATTCGCTGGACGGAGAGCAGCACAGGCGCGGACAGCGGCGCGGTGGCCGACGTACCGCTTCTCGGCAATCGGGTGGATCGCTTTATATGGAACGGCGCGACGCTGACGCAGGACATCAACCTCATAAGACTGCGCTCGCTCCAAACCGACAACACCGCCGTTCCGGGCCACCCGGGCACCAACAACGGCGCCCAGAATGCCAATCACAATGGCGGCGTCCTGAGATTCGGGCCTGATGGCAAGCTCTACCTATTCATGGGCGACCAGGGCCGTCGTGGCTGGCTGCAGAATCTGCCCAATGGTCCGTTTCTGACGGCGCCCTTCGTGGACGACACGTTTGGCGGACCGGCGCCCGACAACGCGCATCTGTCAGGAGTGATTCTGCGGTTGAACGAGGATGGTACGACGCCCGCCGACAATCCGTTCTTCGCCGCGGGTGCGACGATCGGCGGCGAAGTGGGCGCCAATATCCAGAAGGTCTACTCGTACGGCCATCGCAATGGGTTCGGGATGGCATTCGATCCCTATTCCGGCGCTCTATGGGATACCGAAAATGCGGACGATGGCTACGCCGAGCTCAATCGAATAGTGCCGGGAATGAACGGCGGCTGGATTCAGCTGGCGGGTCCATTGAGCCGCCTCGCCGATTGGAAATTCATCGAGACGACGCAATTCGGGAGCAACATGCAGCAAGTACGCTATCCCCCCACGCGGGCCGCGTACGGCGCATCGCTCGCGCTGTCGCGAATGTTCATGCTTCCCGGGGCGGTCTATGTAGATCCGGAGCTCAGCTGGAGATACGAGATCGGCCCGGCGGGCACGACCTTCGTCAAAGGCACCGCGCTCGGATCGGAATACGACGGCACGCTGTGGATGGGTTCGGCGCGCGCCTTCTCGCAGGTGGGCGGCAACGGCGGAAGCATCTATCGGATCAAGCTGACGGCCGATCGTCTGCATGTCGACACGAGTGCCGATCCTCGGCTCGCCGACCGCGTCGCGGACAATCTCTTCCGGAACCAGAAGTTCGACGGCACTGAGAGCGAGACCCTGCAGATCGGCGCGGGCTTCGGCACTACACCCGACATCGAGCAGGGTCCGGACGGAAACCTGTATGTCGTTTCGGTCACCGAAAACGCGATTTACAAGATCAGCCGGAGGCCTTGAGCCAAGCCGCATCGACGTACGTCGGTGCAAGAAGTGAAGAGCACCGCTGTCGTCCAATGGCTGAGCGTCGGCTCGGCCATGGCGTTGCTTGCCGCGGCGCCTGTGCACGGAGACTCAGGGCCTCCGTTCCAAAGCGTCGAGTGGCGGCATGGCCGTCTTACCGTCGACGTCGATCGCTTGCCGATCGGCGAGCTCCTGACTGCCGTCGCCGCGACTACCGGCGTCGAAGTGCGGGGGCTCGCGAACGTGGACGGAACTCTGTCCATTCATTTTGCGAACCGCTCGCTGCGTGACGGCTTGTCGGCGCTGCTCAATCGGTTCAACTACGCGATGATCGACGAGCCAAGAACCGGCGATCGCGAGCGCATCATCGTGATCGTCGTCGGTCCCAAGTCGGATTTGGACGCGGAAACGGCGACAGCGTACCTGCGACCTGCGGCGATGCCGGTGTCTGCAGGGGACAATCCGGACGCTATGGACGCTTATCAACGTGTGCTGCGCTGGGTGGAGAAGCGTGACGTCGATGCGCTCTCGGATGCGGCCTCGTCAGGTGACTCCATCACGCGTGCGCTGTCGATGCAGCACCTCGCGCGCCTCGATCCTAACGAGGCACGCCGTGCGGCGACGCGCGCCGCGATGAGCGAGGACGCCGCCGATCGCGCGCTCGCGCTGCAAGTGCTGGGAGGTCTCGGAAGCGCGCAGGCGGCAGATGTCCTCAACGCCGCATTGAACGATCCGGAGCCCGCCGTGAGACTGGCGGCTGCTGTGGCGATGACGGGACAAGAGGCCCCGGCAGCGTCTCATTTTCTGCGGCAGGCGCTAAGCGACGATGCCGAGCACGTTCGCATCCTGGCCGCGAAGCTCCTGCGCGAGATGAGCACGCCGGGCGGTCCCAAAGGGAAGCGATAGTCCGAATGCAGAAGTACGTGCTAATCGCCACCGCGATTGGCGTCGGATTGACCGCTGGGCTACAGCGTCGCACCAGCTGTTAGACAGAGCGACGGTTTCCACGCGTTCGAGGCATTCGTTTTGCGAAACCCGGCGAGTTGATCTTTGCCGATGCCGATTCGCGTCGTTGCTGCAATGTGAACGACCGTTTCCAAGAGATCTAATGTCCGGTTTCGGAATTCGTCGGTGACGGTTCGGGGTCGATAGTGGGCATCGCACGACTGCTTACGGCCGCCTTCTTGCGCCACGAACCGTCCGGTGGCATGGGTCACGGTGATGCGTGTGTGCACCTGACAAGACCCCGTCGAATGAGTCACCTCACAGTCGGGACACGTCAGAGCAGCGCGTCGTCGAACGGGAACGAAGACAGCTTGACCGCGCCGCTTGCGGTAATGAGCACCTGCTCCTCGAGCTTGACACCGTCGCGGCCCCCCGGCTCGCCGACGTAGCTCTCGACGCAGAGCACCATGCCTTCGGCCAGCACGCCGTCGTAGGCGCCGCCGAAGTACTCACGATTGACGACGAGCGGGTACTCGTTGCACAGCCCGATGCCGTGCGCGATCGCGCGATTCATTCGCGGGACGAAGCGCTCGGGCAGTCGATAGGCCGCGTCCGCGATTTCACGGAACGTGCGGCCGGGCTTCAGCACGTCGATGTTGTGATGGATCTGGGCGTGCGCGAGCGCATGCAGCCTTCGCTGCTCATCGGTCGCGGGGGCGCCTTCGGTGAGCCAGCACCGCGAGAGGTCGACCGAATACCCATGACGCCCGACGAGATCGGTGTCGAAGCTCACGAGGTCGCCCGGTTGGACCACGTAATCGCCGCACTCGTTGTACCAGGGATTCGTGCGCTGACCGGCGGAAAGGAGCCGCGTTTCCATCCATTCGCCGCCGAGCTCCGCATTCGCATGACACAGCACC
>Ga0070670_100005089_pt1 | contig 11064 bp, 9 predicted proteins | sample KBSS63metaG_FD_64665 | JGI IMG/M metagenome (GOLD analysis project Ga0070670, IMG submission 64665) | Switchgrass rhizosphere microbial communities from Kellogg Biological Station, Michigan, USA - KBS S6-3 metaG | ecosystem: Host-associated > Plants > Roots > Rhizosphere > Soil ... | reverse complement strand
GAGGACCGCATCCGCTATCACTTCTGCTGGGGAAGCTGGCACGGGCCGCACGCCTTTGACCTGCCGATGTCGGATCTGGTGGACGTGATGCTGGCCGTGAAGGCGAAGTACTACTCGTTCGAGGCTGCCAACGTCCGCCACGAGCACGAGTACCACGTCTGGGAGCGCGTCGCCCTGCCGCCCGGCAAAGTCATCCTGCCCGGCGTGGTGACGCATTCGACCGATCTCATCGAGCACCCGGAGCTCGTCTCCGAGCGCATCCAGCGCTTCGCGCGTCTCGTCGGGCCCGACCGTGTCATCGCCAGCGCCGACTGCGGGTTCGGCGGCCGCACGCATCCGCAGATCGCCTGGGCCAAGCTGAGATCGCTCTCCGAAGGTGCGGCGCTGGCGTCCGCCGCCTTGTCATAGCAGAGCTGGTTTCGAGCGGGAAGGCTTCTTGCACGATTCGAGCACATGCGGGCTCAGCTTCGCGTTTTGGCGGCGTTTCTCGCACTGTTCTCAGCGTCATGCGTCTCGCTCCCCGCGCGGCATCAGACCGCGCCGGTAAAACCGGGACGTTCGGACCCGCGTGCGGCCGTGCTGGCGCGTGCCCAGGTCTGGCAGGCCGTCGATGTAGCCAAACTCGATCTGAAGGCCGGCCCCGGCGGCGCCGGCAGCTTTGCGAGCCATGCCATGGTGAACTGCGACTACCTCGACAAGAAGCTGGGGGGCCTGTCGCCGAAGTTCGCGTGCCGTCTGCCGGACGGTGACGAGCTCAAAGTGAAATACGGCGGGACGAACGGCGAGGTGTACGGCGAGATGCTGGCCACGCGCCTGCTGTGGGCGCTCGGGTTCGGCGCCGACGCGATGTATTCCGTGAACGTGGTGTGCCGCGGCTGCCCGCGGCCGCTCGGCGGCATCGAGCGTCCCGGTGGCGAGTATCGCTTCGATCCGGCGGTGGTCGAGCGAAAGATGGCGGGGCACGAGTGGCCGCACCACAGTGACAGCGGCTGGTCGTGGCGCGAGCTGGCCGAGATCGCGCCGGCGCGTGACGGCGCGCCGAGGTCGCAGCGCGACGCGCTGACACTGCTCGCGGTCTTCATGCAGCACTCCGACAGCAAGCCGCAGCAGCAGAAGATCCTCTGCCTGGGTGGCGTCGACGAAGACACCTGCAGCCGGCCCTTCCTGATGATCAGCGACGTGGGGCTCACGTTCGGCGCCGCCAGCCTGGTCAACTCGAACGCGGCGTCGAGTGTCAACCTGGCGCGGTGGCGCGACACGCCGGTATGGCGCGAGGGGCCGGGATGTGTCGGCAACCTCGACAAGTCGTTCAGCGGCACGCTGGACAAGCCGGTGATCGGCGAAGCCGGCCGCGGCTTCCTGGCCATGCTGCTGCAGCAGCTCTCCGACGCGCAGCTCCATGATCTCTTCGAGGTCGCGCGCGTGAACCTGCGCGTGCGCGAGCCGGGGCACGCGCTGTCGGGGTTCCCCTCGGTCGACGAGTGGGTGAGCGTCTTCAAACAGAAGCGCGACGAGATCGTCTCGAAGCGCTGCGCCTGATCGGACAGCAGGCCTGAAGGCCTGCACCGGCGCCGCTCGATGTACCATGGCCCCGCCGGGCATGCGTACCACCTACGGTCTGCTGATCGTCAGCCTGCTCCTGTTCGTCTTCGGCATCTGGTTCGTCGTGGCCGGTGCCCGGGCCCGGACGGCCGGCGGTCCGCCCGCCGCGGCTCCTGTCGCCACCGTAGCGGAGCTCATGGACGGCATCGTGTCGCCCGCGGCCGGTGTCGTCTACGCGGCGGTGGGAACCACGGTGACGCGCGAGGGCGTCCAGGAAACGCGTCCGAAGGACGACCGCGAGTGGCGGCGCGTGGCCGGTAATGCTGCAGCGCTCGTGGAAGCGTCCGAGCTCTTGAAGGTCGAGGGGCGCGCCAAGGAGTCGGCGGACTGGGCGGCGATTGCCAAGGCGATGGGCGATGCCGCCGCAGAGGCGCGTACCGCCGCGCAGAAGAAGGACGCCGAGGGTATCCTCTCCGCCGGCGAGCGCTTGAACAACTCGTGCGACAACTGCCACCGCAAGTTCCAGGTGACCGTTGAATAGCAGACGCCCGCTTGTCGTGACCGGCCTCGTCGTGGCGGCCCTGGTCGTCCTGGCCGGCGTGGCCGAGGCGCACGGTGTCTCGCGGCGCGACGCCTCGTTCGTCGAGAGCATCCGCGGCGCCGCCATCGGCCCCTTTCTGTATCTCGGCGCCAAGCATATGGTGACCGGCTACGACCATCTGCTCTTCCTGGTCGGCGTCATCTTCTTCCTCTACCGGCTGAAGGACGTGCTGCTCTACGTCAGCCTGTTCACCGTCGGCCACAGCCTGACGCTGCTCGGCGGCGTGCTCGGCGGCGTCCACGCCAATGCCTTCGTCATCGACGCCATCATCGGCCTGTCGGTGGTCTACAAGGGGTTCGAGAACATCAACGGTTTTCAGTCGTTCTTCGGATGGACGCCGAACACGCGGGTGGCGGTGCTCGTGTTCGGGCTGTTCCACGGGTTCGGCCTCGCCACCAAGCTGCAGGAGCTGGCGCTCACGAAGGAAGGGCTCGTTACCAATATCGTCAGCTTCAACGTCGGCGTCGAGCTGGGGCAGATGCTGGCGCTCACCTTCGTGCTGATCGGCCTCACCTGGTGGCGCACGCGCCCCGGCTTCCTCCGCCACGCCTTCATGACCAACACACTGCTGATGACCGGCGGCTTTCTCCTGGTCGGATACCAGCTGTCCGGCTACGTGCTGAGCGCCAAATGAGCGACGACACCACGGCACGTCTCGCTCTGGCGGAGCAGCGCGCGCGAATCGCGCTGGCGGCCGCCGGCGCCATGCTCGTGGCGGGAGTGCTGCTCATCGCGGCCATCCTGCCGGCGGAGTACGGGGTCGATCCCCTCGGTACCGGAAAACTGCTCCGGCTCACCAGCCTCGCGCAAGCCAATGCGCCCGCCGCCGGAGCCGCCGCAGAGGGCGGCGCGGCGGAGACACCGCCCGAATCGCTGGAGCCGGTCCGGCCCGGCGCCAACACGGCGCAGACGATTCCCCTGAAGCAGGACACGGTCACCTTCAAGCTCGGACCGTTCGAGGGGATCGAATACAAGTACCGGATGGAGAAGGGCGCCGGCATGGTCTACAGCTGGACGTCCACCGGAAAGGTGCGCTTCGACTTCCACGGCGAGCCGCAAGGTGCGCCGAAGGGCTACGCCGAAAGCTACGAGATGGCGGAAGGACAGAAGGCGTCGGGCTCGTTCTTCGCACCGACCCCGGGCATTCACGGCTGGTTCTGGGAGAACCTCTCCACCGACGACATCACCATCACGCTGACGAGCACCGGCTTCTACGCGTCGGCCATCGAGTTCAGCGCCGACGGGCAGAAGCCGCACGAACTCCCCTCCCGGTAGAACTTTCCTCTCCGTCCCCGCAGGCCGCCGGATGCGGTCGCACGCACCCGTGTGCAGCCGCGGCCGCATGCTTCTTGCTCACTGCAAGGCGTGCAGACAGCTGCCTCCTCCATTTCGACGCCCGCCGCCGCGCCGGTCGCGCGCGTGCGCGTCAGGCCCGCGTCCCGTGCGCTCGGGTTTCATCCAGTGCTCGGCGGCTTGCTCGCCCTGCAGGCGCTGGTGCTGCTGTTCGACGTCGTCTGCTTCTGGTGGAGCGGCCTGCGCTTCGTCGCGGTCGGCGCGCCCGGCGCGCTCGCCGGCCTTGCCGCCGTGTTGGGGGTGTGGGCGTATTTCGTCGCCTATCCAGGCCGCAATCCGAAGGAATGGGTCATCGGCGAGACCTTCCTCACCCTGGCGTTGTTTCTCCAGCTCGGTGCGTTGGTGGGACCGGCTCAATACGGGGCTGCGCCGCTCAACCGCCCCTACGTGGACAGCGCGCTGGCGGCCGCGGACGCGGCCATCGGGATCAACGTGTCGGTGCTGGCCGAATGGGCCCGGCACCATCCGCTCGTGGCGCAGGGGTTGGTGCGCGCCTACTACACGCTGCTGCCGCAGTTCTTCCTGCCGTTCGCGCTGCTCGGGCTCGTTTGTCGCGATCGCCGGGCCCTGTGGGAATTCGTCGCGCTGATGCATCTGGCCGCGCTCGTGACCATCCTGTGCTTCGCGCTGTGGCCGGCGGCCTGTCCGCCGCAGTTCTACGGATTCGATCCGGTCGGCATCGACCAGAGCCGTGTCTACCGGCACCTTGCCGGGCTCCGCAGCGGGGCGATGACGACCGTCATGGTGAACGATCTCGACGGCCTGGTGTCGGTTCCGTCGTTCCATGTGCTCGGCGCAATGTGCGTCACCTGGGTCTTCCGCCGGCGTCCGTCGTTCTTGTGGCCACTCCTTGCCGTCAATGTGCTGCTCGCCGCCGCGACCGTGCTGACCGGCGTGCATTACGTGGTCGACGTGCTTGCCGCGTTTGCGATCTTCCCCGTTACCGTCTGGCTGTACAGGCGCGTCGAGCACGTCATCGACCCGGTCTGAAGCAAACCCGTCGGATCTCGACCTGCATCTCGGCGTGAAGGTGTTGTGGTGAAACCGGCTATTCTGGCGGGCGTGCTGCTCGCTCCGGCTCTCGCCACCGCCGCACGGCCCGACATCATCATCATCGGGCACCGCGGCGCCAGCGGCCACCGGCCCGAGCACACGCTCGAGTCGTATGGGCTGGCCATTGCGATGGGCGCCGACTACATCGAGCCGGATCTCGTTTCGACGAAGGACGGCGTGCTCGTCGCGCGGCACGAGAACGAGATCGGCGGGACGACGGACGTCGCCGACAAGTTCCCCGCCCGCAAGACCACCAAGACGATCGATGGCCAGTCGATCACCGGCTGGTTCACCGAAGACTTCACGTTGGCGGAGATCCGCACGCTGCGCGCGAAAGAACGGCTGCCGTTCCGCTCGCACGAACGGGATGGTCTGTATCCGGTACCGACCTTCGAGGAAGTGCTGATACTGGCCGAGACCAGGTCGCGCGAAATCGGGCGCACGATCGGCGTCTATCCCGAGACCAAGCACCCGACCTATTTCCGTTCGATCGGATTGCCGCTCGAGCCGCCGCTGCTCGCGATGCTGGCGGCGCACGGTAACAAGGATCGGACCGCGCCGGTGTTCATCCAGTCGTTCGAGCCCGCCAACCTGAAGCTGCTCCGGCCGCAGACGTCGCTCCGGCTGATCCTGCTCCTCGAAGCGACGGCCGACGTGTCGCCGGCCAGGCTGGCCGAGATCAAGACGTTTGCGGACGGAATTGCGCCGAACACCAGGCTCGTCGTGCCGGCCAACGCCGACGGCACGCTGCGGGAGCCGACCACGCTGGTGGCCGACGCGCACCAGGCGGGCCTGCTCGTGCACGTGTGGACGCTGCGCAGCGAGCCGGTGTTTCTCTCACCGACCTACGGCGGCGATCCCATCAAGGAATACCGGCAGTTCGCCGCGCTCGGGGTGGACGGCATCTTCGGCGACTTCCCCGACGTCGCCGTTGCCGCGCTCCGCACCCGCTGATGTAGAGGCGGTCTTTAGACCCGCCGGCTTTTGAAGTACCGTCCTGGGCAGAGGAGCGCTGAGTGACTGTTCTTCGATGCGTGCTGGCTGCGGGATTGCTCGCGGGAGTGGCTGACGTGGCAGCGGCACAGTCGCCGCCGGCACCCGCTCCCCTCACCTATCCGGCGGCCGTGCAGCGTGCGCTGGCGTCGCATCCTCGGCTTGTCGCGGCACGGCTGAAGCGCTCCGTCAACATCGCCTCACGCGATGTGGCCGCCGAGCGGCTCAACCCCGAGTTCCGCGTCGAGCTGGCGAAGGAAACGCCGAAAGAGGGCTACACCGTAGCCGTTCCGCTCGAACTCGGCGGCAAGCGCGCACGGCGGCTGCAGGTGGCCGAAGCGACCCTCGTGACTGGCGACGCCGAGCTGAACCAGGTCATGGCCGAAGTGCAGGCCGATGTGCGCCGCGCTTACTTCGCGCAGTTCGTCGCCGAGCAGCGGCAGGCGCTCCTTGACGAGACGCAGGGGCTGGCGCAGCGCGCGCGCGACGCGGCGCAGGCGCGGTTCGACGCCGGCGGTGTCCCGCGGCTCGAAGTGGTGCAGGCGCAACTGGCGCTGGCCGATGTCCAGAACCAGGCAGCCGCGGCTCGCGGCACCGTGGCGGCCGCCCGGGCCACGCTCAACGCCGCCGTCGGCCTGCCGCTCGACGCGCCGACGACGGTGGACGCCTCGCTCGATCCCGGCCCGGCGCTTGCCACGACCGTCGCCGTTGCACGGGCGCGAACGGCCAGCGCCGAGCTCGCGGCGTTCGATCGCCGTATCGACGAGCAGCGCGCCCGCGTCTTGCTGGCCCAGGCGCTACGCACGCCCGACATCACGCCCGAGGCCACGCTCACGCGCCGCGCGGCCCCGGAGTTCGACACCGGCTGGCGCGCGGCCGTGGCGGTGACCATGCCGGTATTCACCACCCATCGCGCTGCGGTCCGCGTAGAGGAGGCGACGCTGGCGCAGCTCGCGAGCGAGCGCGAGGCCGCATCGGCGAGAATCTCGGGCCAGGTGGCGTCGGCGGCGGCCATCGCGGAGTCGCAGCGGCAGCAGTACCTCCGCTATCGTGACGAGATCCTGCCGCAGGCGCTCGAGGTCGAACGCATGGCCGAAGACTCCTACAAGCTCGGACAGACCGGGATTGCCGCCTACCTGCAGGCGCTACAGGCCTCGCGCGACGTACGGCTACGGTCGATTCAGGCCGCCGCCGACCTCCAGTCGGCGCTGGCGGATCTCGAACGCGCGATCGGTGCGCTCACGCCCACGCCATGACGTTCATTCGAACGGCCGCATTCGTGACCTGCACCGCGCTGGCGGTGACGTCGTGCTCGCACGACGCGCCGGACGAAGTCGAGAGCGAAGCGCCGGTGCCGGTGATGACGGCGACGGCCGAGACCGGCAGCATCACCGGCGTCTCGCGTGTCACCGGCGTCGTGGTACCGGCTCCTGGCGCAGACCTCGTCGTGGTGGCGCCCGAATCCTCGCGCATCCTCGAGATCCCGAAGGCGGAGGGGGACGCGGTACGACGGGGCGATCTCCTGGTGCGTTTCGAGATCCCGTCCGCGACCGGCGAAGTCGGGAAGCAGCAGGCCGAGATTGGTCGTTCCGAGGCGCGGCTCACCAACGCGAAGGCCGCGCAGGCCCGCGCGCGCGACCTGTTCGACCGCGGCGTCGCGGCCCGCAAAGAGGTGGAGGATGCCGCGAAGGAGCTGGCCGATGCCGAGGCCGACCTGGCCGCGGCGCAGGCCGCGGCATCGGCCGCGCAGGCGATTGCCGGGCGCAGCGTGGTGCGGGCCGCGTTCGATGGGGTGGTGGCGCGGCGCTCCCACAACGTCGGCGACGTCGTGGAGGCGGCGTCCTCCGATCCGGTGCTGAGGGTCGTCGATCCCCGCCGCCTCGAAGTGGTGGCGTCGGTGCCGGTTGCCGACGCGGCCGCGATCAAGCCGGGCGCGGCGGCGCGCCTCGTGGGCGCAAACGGGACGGCACTGAAAGTCGCTGCGCGGCCGGTCGCGGTGCAGCCGGGCACGGTTACCGTCGCCATCCGGCTGGCGTTCACCGGGGCCGCGAGCTACCCGGTGGGCGCGCCGGTGGAGGTGGAAATCGATCGCGAAACGCACAAGGACGTGGTGCTGGTGCCGGCCTCGGCGGTGGTTCGCGAAGGCAGCGAGACGGCGGTGTTCGTGGCTGCGGGCGGCAAGGCGTCGCGGCGCGAGGTGACGCTCGGGCTCGAGACCAGTGAGCACGCCGAGATTACCAGCGGCCTCAAGGCGGGCGAGAGCGTGATCGTCACCGGGCAGAACGGACTGCCCGATGGCGCGGACATCATGCCAGCCGCCGAAGGCGGCAGCAAAGAATGAACGTCGCGACGGTTGCGGTGCGGCATTCGCGGGCCGCTGCGCTCGCCTCGGTGGCGCTGGTGGTTGCGGGCGCCATCGCCGCCTGGTACCTGCCGAGCGGCATCTACCCGCCACTGGAGTTCCCGCGCATCGTGATCATCGCGCAGAGCGGCACGCTGCCGCCGCAGGCGATGACCCTCACGGTGACGCGCCCCATCGAGACCGCGGTCATGGAGGTGCCGGGCATCCGCCGCGTGAGGTCGCGCAACATACGTGGCTCGGCGGAAATCTCGGCGCAGTTCGACCCCGCCACCGACATGGTGGTGGCGCTGCAGCAGGTGCAGAACCGCGTGGCCGAGACCCGGGCCGAGCTGCCTGCCGGCACCGACCTCACGGTGGAGCGGCTGACCCCGGCGGTGTTCCCGATCCTGATCTTCAGCATGACCGGAGCACTGCCGACGCCCGAGCTCCACGACTACGCCAACTACGTCGTGAAGCCGGAGCTGGCGCGCGTGCCGGGCGCCGGCCGCATCGAGGTGCTGGCCAGCGACACGCGTGAGATCGAAGTGGTGCTCGACCCGGCGCGCCTGGCGACGGTCAACCTGTCGGTGGAGGACGTGGCCGATGCGCTCAAGGCGCAGAACCAGCTGCTGCCCGCCGGCCGGTTCCCGCAGGCCGGGCAGCAGCTGTTATCGCTCGCCTCGGGCTTGTGGACGTCCCTGGATCAGATCGCCGCCGCGCCGGTGGCGGTGAAAAGCAACGGCGTGGTGCGCGTGTCGGACGTCGGCGTGGTGACGGCCGGCTCGCCGGACCGCACCATGCTCATCACCGGCAATGGCCGCGACGCAGTGTCGGTCAGCATCTCGCAGCAGATCGACGCCAACATTCTCGCCGTGAAGCAGGGGGTGGACGCGGCGATGGCGAATCTGGCGGCCGCGCTGCCGAAGGGGATCCAGATCACCAAGGTCTACGACCTGGCCGAGTTCGTGAGCGCCTCGATTGCCAACGTGCGCGACGCCATCCTGCTTGGCGGGCTGCTCGCCATCGTGGTTCTCATCGTGTTCCTGCGTAACCTGCCGCTTACTGTCATCGCCGCCCTGTCGCTGCCGCTGGCAGTGGTGCCCACCTTCCTGTTCCTGCGCCTGTTCCACGGATCGATCAACCTGATGTCGATGGGCGGTCTGGCGGTGGCCATCGGTCTGGTCATCGACGACGCCGTGGTGGTGGTGGAGAACATCCACCGCCGCGCGCACGAGGGCGAGGCGGCGGTGGTGGACGCGGTGCAGCAGCTGATGGCGCCGCTCGTCAGCTCGACGCTCACGACCGTCGTGGTGTTCGCGCCGCTCGGCCTGCTGTCCGGCGTGATCGGCCAGTTCTTCCGGGCCCTGTCGCTCAGTCTGTCGGTGGCGGTGCTGATGTCGCTCGCGTTGTCGGTCAGCGTCGTGCCGATGATGGCCCGCTGGGCCGTGCGCCGGCAGAAAAGCGCGCCGGAGGCGACCGAAGACGGGTGGGCCGTTCGCGCTTACGTCCGCGCCCTCAATACCGTCGTACATCGCCCGCTCCTCGCCGTGGCGTTGTCGCTGGTGCTGGCCGCGGTGGGCGTCGTGCTGGCGCTCGAAGTCGGGACCGGCTTCCTGCCGAAGGCCGACGAGGGCGGATTCGTGATCGACTACCTGACGCCCGAGGGCTCGGCCCTCGAGGAAACCGACCGGCAGGTGCGCGCGATGGAGAAGGTGATCACCGGCACACCCGAGGTGGCGTCCTATTCGCGCCGTACCGGATCCGAGCTCGGCCTCTTTGCCACGGCGCAGAACACCGGCGACATCCTCGTGCGGCTCAAGCCGCGCGGCGATCGCGACCATTCGTCCGAGGAGGTGATCGCGGCCATGCGCCCGAAGCTGCACCAGGCGGCACCGCTGGCTGAGATCGAGTTCGTGCAGCTGCTGCAGGACATGCTGGGCGACCTCGAAGGCGCGCCGACGCCAATCGAGGTCAAGATCTTCGGCGACGACCCGGAGGCGCTGCTCAAATTGTCCGAACCGGTGGAGCAGATGCTCCAGAAGGTCGATGGTGTCGTGGACGTCGTGGGCATGCAACGCGGCAGCCCCGAGGTGACGTGGACGATCGATCCGCTGGCGGCCGGCCGCGCCGGCCTCACGGTGGTGCAAGTGGCGGAGCAGATGTCGGCGGCCTGGCTTGGCGATGTAGCCACCGATCTGCGGCTGCTCGATCGCCGGGTGCCGGTGCGCGTGCGGCTCGACGACCGCTTCCGCTTCGATCCGATCCGGCTGCCGCAGACGCAGATTCGCACCGCGGAGGGTGCCCTGATCCCGCTCTCGACGCTGGCGCAGCCGAAGCGCGTCAACAGCCAGGCCGAGTTGCTCCGCGAGAACCTGCGGCAGATGGCGCTGGTGTCGGGGCATCTCGAGGGGCGCGACATCGGCAGCGCCGTGGAGGAGATTCGTTCGAAGCTCGCCAGCCTCAAACTGCCAGTGGGCTACACCTACGAGATCGGCGGGCAGTACGCGACGCAGCAGCAGGCGTTCCGCGAGCTGCTCATGGTGCTTGGCATCGGCACGGTGCTGGTATTCACCATCCTCGTCGTCCATTTCCGCGCCTGGCTGCCCGCCCTGCTGGTGCTGCTGGCGGCGCCGCTCTCAATTGGCGGCGCACTGCTGCTTCTCGTCGCCACCGGCACCGAGCTGAATGTGTCCGCCGCGATGGGCACCATCCTGCTCGTGGGTCTGGTGGTGAAGAACGGCATCATGCTGCTCGATTTTTCCGAGCACCTGCACCGCGAGGGCGAGCCGTTCGACGCGGCGATCGCGCATGCCGGACGCATCCGCCTGCGCCCGATTCTGATGACGACCTTCTGCACGCTGTTCGGTCTGCTGCCGCTGGCGTTGGGGCTCGGCGCCGGCGCCGAGCTGCAGAAGCCGCTCGCGTTGGCGGTGATCGGCGGCTTGGCGCTGTCGACCCCGGTGACGCTGCTGGCGATTCCCGGCCTCTACGCCGCCATCCACCGACGGCGAAACCTTACGTAGTTGCGGGTCTTTAGACCCGCCTCACGACGTAGTTGCGGGTCTTCAGACCCGCCTCACGACGTAGTTGCGGGTCTTTAGACCCGCCTCACGGCTGGGCTTTGCGGCGGCGATCTCTGCGTACACTTGAAGGGTATGCAATTGCGCAACGCCCGGTTGTG
>Ga0070670_100005088_pt1 | contig 11066 bp, 9 predicted proteins | sample KBSS63metaG_FD_64665 | JGI IMG/M metagenome (GOLD analysis project Ga0070670, IMG submission 64665) | Switchgrass rhizosphere microbial communities from Kellogg Biological Station, Michigan, USA - KBS S6-3 metaG | ecosystem: Host-associated > Plants > Roots > Rhizosphere > Soil ... | reverse complement strand
GATCCCGGATCCCGGATCCCGGATCCCGATCGCGAGCGGATGCCGCGTCTCGCGTGCGGCCTCCTGTGTTAAGGTGCGCGCATGCAATCAGTGCTGGCGGAGGCTGTCGGGACGATGCTGCTCGTCTTGCTCGGCGACGGCGTGGTCGCGAACGTGGTGTTGAACCGGTCGAAAGGGCAGAACAGCGGCTGGATCGTCATCACGATCGGATGGGGTGTCGCGGTCGCGATGTCGGTGTACGCGGTGGGACGCATCAGCGGCGCGCACCTGAACCCGGCGGTGACGATCGGCCTGGCGGCGATCGGCAGCTTCCCCTGGAAGGAAGTGCCCGGCTACCTCGCCGCGCAGATGGTGGGCGGCTTTGCCGGGGCCGTGCTGGTGTGGCTTGCGTATCTGCCGCATTGGAGCGCCACCGAGGATGCCGGGAACAAGCTCGCCGTGTTCGCGACGGGACCGGCTATTCTGAGCCCGGCGGCGAACGTGATCACTGAAATCATCGCCACGGCGGTGCTGTTGTTCGGCATCCTGGCGATTGCCGCCAACGCGCAGGCGCTCTCGAAGCCGGGTGACGTCGATCTGTCGTTCGTCTTCAGCCGCGGTTTGCAGCCGCTGCTCGTCGGCGTGCTCGTGCTGGGCATCGGCGTGTCGCTCGGGGGTTCCACCGGCTACGCGCTCAACCCGGCGCGCGACCTCGCGCCGCGGATCGCGCACGCCGTACTCCCGATCCCGGGCAAAGGGGCTTCTGACTGGGGCTACGCCTGGATTCCCGTCGTCGGGCCAATCCTCGGCGGGGTGTTGGGCGCGCTGGCGTACTGGGCGATCGGGTTCTGAGACTGGAGATCGCGGAGGGCACGGAAAAAAGCGCTGGCGCTAACCACGGAGGAACGGAGTCACGGAGGACTTTGAGGTATTTATGGCAATTCCGGCGATTCTGGCTGAGGCCGGCGATTCACGGAGGCGAATAGTTGCGGCAATACGTCGGCGCGGTCGATCAAGGAACCACCAGCACGCGCTTCATGGTGTTCGACAAGAGCGGGCGCGAAATCGCGCGGCACCAGGTCGAGCACGATCAGATTCTGCCGCGCCCCGGCTGGGTCGAACACGATCCACTGCAGATCGTCGCGCGGACGAACGAGTCGATCGCGGGGGCGTTGGGCGCCGGCGGACTCACGGCGGCGGATCTCGCCGCCATCGGCGTGACGAATCAGCGCGAGACGACCGTCGTATGGAATCCGAAGACCGGACGCCCTTGGTATAACGCGATCGTCTGGCAGGACACGCGGACCGACAAGATCGTCAACGCGCTCGACCGCAGCGCCGCTGACTTGGTTCGCACGAAAACGGGTCTTCCTCCTGCGACCTACTTCTCCGGCGCCAAGATCCAGTGGATTCTCGACAACGTCGACGGGGTGCGCGAGGCCGCCGCGCGCGGCGAGGCGGTATTCGGCAACATCGACACCTGGGTCATCTGGAACCTGACCGGCGCACGCGACGGCGGGTCCCACGTGACCGACATCACCAACGCGAGCCGCACGATGTTGATGGATCTGCGCACGCTCGCCTGGGATGAGGACCTGCTCTCGATCTTCAAAATTCCGCGCGCCATGCTCCCAACCATCCGCTCGTCATCCGACAGTGCCTCGTACGGCGTGACGCGGCGCAGTGGGCCGGTGGGCGGTGAAGTGCCGATCAGCGGAGACCTCGGCGATCAGCAGGCGGCGACGGTCGGGCAGGTCTGCGTGTCGCCCGGCGAAGCGAAGAACACGTACGGCACCGGCAACTTCATGCTCTTGAACACCGGTCGCGAAATCGTCCCCTCCAGTGCCGGCCTGCTGACGACGGCGTGCTATCGGATGGGCGACGGCGCGCCGATCTATGCGCTCGAGGGATCGATCGCGGTGACCGGCTCCGCGGTGCAGTGGCTGCGCGATCAGCTCGGCGTCATTGCCTCCGCGAGCGAGATCGAGACGCTCGCGTCGTCGGTCCCTGACAACGGCGGCATATACTTCGTGCCTGCGTTCTCCGGACTCTTCGCGCCGTACTGGCGATCGGATGCCCGTGGCGCGATCGTCGGCCTGTCGCGATTCAACACGAAAGCGCACCTGGCGCGAGCGACGCTCGAAGCGATCTGCTTCCAGACACGTGCCGTGCTGGACGCCATGGTGAAGGACTCGGGCGTGCGCCTCGAGGTGTTGAAGGTGGACGGGGGCGCGACGGTGAACAACACGTTGATGCAGCTGCAGGCCGATGTTCTTGGCGTGGCCGTCGTTCGACCCGTCGTGGCGGAGACCACCGCGCTCGGCGCCGCGTACGCCGCGGGTCTGGCCACCGGTTTCTGGAAGGATCTCGACGACTTGCGGCAGAACTGGAAGATGGATCGGCAATGGGAGCCCCGGTGGTCGAGCGATCAGCGCGACGCCGCGTACGCCGGGTGGGAGAAGGCGGTTCAGCGGACGCTGGACTGGGTATGAGCCGCCGCCCCTGAAGGAGTAGACATGCGGAGAGCTTTCGTCTGTGCGTGCGCGTTGCTGGTACTCGTATCCCCGCGTGCACACGCGCAGGATCCTGACCGTGCCCGCGTCCTTGCAGCGGTCCAGTCGTTCTTCGACTCGATGGAGAAGGCCGACGCGGAGCTCGCCAAGAAGATCCTCATGCCGGATGCGCGCTTCTTCTCCGCGGCCGAGCGCGACGGCAAGGTCACTATCAGGCCCTCGACCGGTGACGCGTTCGTCGCCGGCTTCTCCAATCCGAACCGCGGCAAGGCGCTCGAGCGGATGTGGGAGCCCGAGGTGCGCGTGCAGGGATCGATCGCGCAGGTGTGGACGCGCTACGACTTCCACAACAACGGCACGTTCAGCCATTGCGGGATCGACGCCTTCAACCTCGTCAAGACCGATGACGGCTGGAAGATCGCGAGCGCGATGTGGACGGTGGAGCGCACCGGCTGCGCCCCGAGCCCACTCGGAGCGCCAAAATGATAGCTGGTAGCTGGTAGCTGGAAGCTGGAAGCTGGAAGCTGGAAGCTGGAAGCCGGAAGCTGGAACCTGATAGCTGGAAGCTGGAAGCTGGTAGCTGGTAGCTGGTAGCTGGTAGCTGATTACGAGTATGAGATTGCGATTCGCACCGGCTCTGTCCTTAGCGGCGGTGATCGCCGTCATCCCGATCGCGATGGCGGCGCAGCAGACGCCCCCCGCGCAGCAACCGCCGCGGCCCAATGCTCCCAATCCCGCGACTCCGGGCGAACGCACCCGAACGCCTCCTGAAACGCCGCAGCCGGCGCAGACGCCACCGCAGCCGGCGCCGCAGCAGACCGGGGCGGCACCCTTCGTGGGGAACGCCTACGAATCCACCTACAAGCCATTCCCGTCGCGCCCGACGGTGATTCGCAACGCGACGATCCTGACGGCTGCGGGGCCGATTCTCGAGCGCGGCTCGATTCTGCTGCAGGGGGGCAAGGTCGCGGCCATCGGCCAAACCGTGAGTGCCCCCGCTGATGCGCTCGTGATTGACGCGTCGGGCAAGTGGGTCACGCCGGGCATCATCGACACGCATTCGCACATGGGTGTGTATGCCGCCCCCGGCATCGAGTCGCTGCAGGACGGCAACGAGATGACCAGCCCGAACACCGCAGAAGTCTCGGCCGAGCACTCGATCTGGCCGCAGGATCCGCAGTTCGATCTCGCGCTCGCCGGCGGAATCACCGCGATGCAGATTCTGCCGGGTTCAGCGAACCTCTTTGGCGGGCGCGGCGTGACGCTGAAGAACGTTCCATCCCGTACCGCGGAAGGGATGAAATTCCCCGGCGCGCCGTACGGCTTGAAGATGGCGTGCGGAGAGAACCCGAAGCGCCTCTACGGGTCCCGCAACTCGTCGCCACAGACGCGCATGGGCAACGTCGCGGGTTATCGCCGCGCGTGGCAGGAGGCCTCCGAGTATCGCGAGAGCCTGCGCCGGTGGAAGGCAGCCGGATCGGATCCTGAAAAGCGTCCCGACCGGAACCTGCAGCTCGAGACGCTGGCCGGCGTCCTCGCCGGCGAGATCCTGGTGCACAACCACTGCTACCGCGCCGACGAGATGGTGACGATGATCAACATCGCGCGCGAGTTCGGCTACAAGATCACCTCGTTCCACCACGCGGTCGAGGCGTACAAGATTCGCGACCTGCTCGCGGCGAACAACATCTGCGCGAGCATGTGGGCAGACTGGTGGGGGTTCAAGCTCGAAGCCTACGACGGCATTCGCGAGAACATCGCGCTCGTCGACCAGGCCAAAGGCTGCGCGATCGTGCATTCGGACGATGCGAATGGGATTCAGCGGTTGAACCAGGAAGCGGCAAAGGCGATGCGCGCCGGGCTGGAGGCCGGACTCAAGATCGAGCGTGCCGACGCCGTGAAGTGGCTGACGCTCAATCCCGCTAAGGCGCTCGGCATCGAAAAAGTGACTGGATCGCTGGAGCCTGGAAAGAACGCCGACGTCGTCATCTGGTCCAGCGACCCGTTCAGCGTGTATGCGCGCGCGGAACGGGTCTTCGTCGACGGTGCGCTGATGTACGACCGCTCCGACCCGAATCACCAGCCGCGGCGTGACTTCATTACCGGCCTTCTGCCGCAGGGAGGTGCGCGGTGAAGTGGCCTTACGCGTTCGCCGCTGTGCTCGCGCTCGGCGCGACGACCCTCGCGCAAGCGCCACGCCCTCAGCCGCCGCCACGCACCCCGGCGCCTCCAGTGGCATCGGCGCCGACGTCCGCACCCGCCGGCCCGGCGATTGCCATCACCAATGCGCGGATCATGCCGGTGTCCGGCGCCACAATCGAGCGTGGAACGGTTCTGATCCGCGGCGGCAGGATTGCGGCGGTCGGGGCGGCCGTGCCGGTGCCTGCCGGCGCGCGCACCATCGACGCCGCGGGCAAGATCGTCACGCCGGGCTTGATTGAATCCGCCACGCAGATTGGCATCGTGGAAATCCAGGGTGGCGCCCAAGGCACCGACGATCAGTCGTCCACCGACAAAGATCTCAGCGCCGCATTCACCGTCGTCGACTCGTTCAACGGCGACTCGACGGTGATCCCCGTGACCCGGGTGGATGGCATCACGCGCGCCGTGGTGATGCCGTCGGGCAGCGGTCATGCGCTGCTCGGACAAGGCGCGCTGTTCGATCTCTCAGGCGCGCAGGTCCCGGCGAGCGTGATGAAGGCGCCCGTCGCCATGTTCGCGAATCTCGGCGAGGCCGGCGCGGCGGCGGAGGGCGGGTCGCGCGCCTCGGCGGTGCTGCGGCTGCGCGAGGCACTCCAGGATGCCATCGACTTCGATCGAAACCGCGCCGCCTGGAACGCGGCGCAGCGGCGGGATTACGCGCGCGGGCGGCTGGATCTCGAGGCGCTCGTGCCCGTCGTCCGCGGTCAGCTGCCGCTGGCCATCAACGCCAACCGGGCGAGCGACCTGCTCGCGGCCATGCGACTGGCCGACGAGTTCCACCTGAAGCTGATACTGATGGGCGCTGCTGAAGCGTGGATGGTCACGGACCAACTTGTCGCGCACAAGGTGCCGGTGGTCGTGAAGCCATTGACCAACATCCCGTCGTTCGACGCGCTCGCCGCGACGCTGGAGAACGCGGCCAGGCTGTCCAGGGCCGGCGTCACCCTGGTGCTGTCGTCGTTCGACACACACAACGCGCGAAACGTTCGCCAGGAAGCCGGGAACGCGATTGCCTACGGGCTCGATCGGGACGCCGCCCTGCGCGCCGTCACGCTCGAGCCCGCACGCGTGTGGGGTGTCGCGGAGCGGGTCGGCTCCCTCGAACCAGGAAAGGACGCGGACGTTGTCGTGTGGTCCGGCGATCCCTTCGAACTGACGACGAATGTCGAACGCGTGTTCATCAACGGTGCCGAGATGTCCCGGGACACGCGTCAGAAGCAGCTGCTCGAGCGTTATCGCGTCATCCGTTGAGGTTGCGGCAGGGTTCCGCGATGCTTCGCGATGTCGCCCGCGGCCCGGGCGCGCGCGGTGTTCACGGATCCGATGAAGCGGGCGCCCTCTTCGAGCGCCAGCTTCTGCGCCAGGACGCTCGCTTCGACATGGGCCGTCGGCAGAATCTCGACGAGATCCCCGTTGATGTGGCCGGAAAATCTGCCCTCGACGGTCACCAGGCGTGCGTTGATCGCCGCGTTGACGTCGGCATGGGTCCCGACCGTGAGGTGGTGTCCCTGAAGATCGATCGAGCCTTCGAACAGGCCGTCGATCGCTAAATCTTCCTGAGCGCTCAATTCGCCCTTGATCGACAGTTTTCCGATGTTCGTTCCGAGCGGCGTGGTTTCCATGGAACTCCTGAGCATATCTATTAGTGTAGTGCCGATTCTCAGCCATTGGCGCAACCTGGGCCGGAGTCCGCAGATATAATCGACCCCTCCAACGACAAAGGATCGATATGAAACGGCTACCTCTCGTCATTTTTCTTGGCCTGGTAGGTTTCGTCGGCAGCGCGTCCGCGCAGACGAAACAGACGTTGACGCACGAACTGATGTGGTCATTCCAGCGCGTCGGCGCTCCGGTACCGTCGCCTGATGGCAAGTGGGTCGTTTTTCCGGTCAACGAGGCGAACTACGACCCGTCGAAAGATGTCTCCGACCTGTGGATCGTTGCGGCCGACGGCAGCGCTGCGCCGCGGCGGCTGACGTCGAACAAAGGATCCGAGAGCGGCGCCGCATGGAGCGCCGACAGCATGCGCCTCGTATTCTCGGCCAAACGCGATGACGACGAGGTGGCGCAGATCTACGTCCTGAATGTCGTCGGCCCAGGGGAGGCGCAGCGGATCACGAACGCTCCGACGGCGGCGAGCGCGCCGAAATGGAGTCCTGACGGTCAGCGCGTCGTCTTCCAGGCGGCGGTATGGCCGGGCGTGACGGATGAAGAGTCGAACCGCAAGGCAGCGCAGGACAAGAAGAACGCGAAATCGAAAGTCCGCGTTTACGAAACGTTCCCGATCCGCAACTTCGACAAATGGATCGACGAATCGAAACCCGGGCTGTGGATTGTCGACGTCAACGGTGACAAGAAGTCCCGCCCGCTGTTTGCGACATCGAAGCTGGCCAGCCTGGCGGGCTACAACAGCGATTCGCTGAATGCGGCGTTCGCCCCCGACGGCCAGTCGGTTGTCTTTACCGCGGCTGATAAATCCGACACCGCCGCGCGGGCGATGGTGCTTTCGTCTTTATGGCAGGTTCCGGTCTCAGGGGGCGAGCCCGCACGCCTGGCCACCGACGGCTGGGATGTCGGCGCCGCGAAGTTCAGTCCGGATGGAAAGACGATCTGTTTTTCGGCGAGCGATGGCAGGGCCGCGATTTACACGCTGCAGCGTCTTGCGTGTGCACCGTGGCCGATGTCCGGCTCGGCGGTTCGTGTCATGGCCAAGGATCTCGATCGTCCGGTTGGATCGTGGGCCTTCACGCCCGACAGCCGCACGATCTATTTCACCGCCGAGGACGCTGGACACGAGCGCGTGTATTCGGTGCCGGCCGCGGGCGGCGCCGCCACTCTCGTGGTTGACGCGCCGCAGGGTGTGTATACGGGCCTCGACATCCCGCACCGCGCGACGTCCGCGGTGATCGTTGCGAACTGGGAAAGCGCGATCAGTCCGCTCGAAATCGTCCGCATCGATCCCGCGACGAAGAAGCGCGAGTTCCTCACGTCCTTCAATACCGCGAAGGCGGCATCGATCGACTGGCAGCCGCTGCGTGAATTCTGGTTTACGGGTCGCGACGGCCGCCGCATTCACAGCTACCTGACGCTGCCGCCGAACTTCGACGAAACGAAGAAGTATCCGCTCCTCGTGCTGATGCACGGCGGCTTTGCCAGCTCGTGGCGCGACTCGATCTCGTATCGCTGGAATTACCATCTCCTCGCCCATCCCGGGTTCGTCCTGGTCGCGACCGATTACCGGGGCTCGACCGGGTATGGCGAGAAGTTCGCGCTCGACATCCTCGGCGACCCGCTGAAAGGGCCCGCTGACGACATCAACGACGCCGCAGACGAAGCGATCCGGCGTTTCGCGTTCATCGACGCGACGCGCCAGGCGGCGGCCGGCGCGAGCTACGGCGGCCATCTCGCCAACTGGCTGGAGGGCACGGCGACGCGTTACAAGGCGATCGTCAGCCACGCCGGGCTCGCCACACTCGACATGCAGTGGGGCATGAGCGACGGCATTTATCACCGCGAGCTGATGATGGGCGGGCCGTATTGGGAAAACCCGCAGAAGTGGATCGAGCAGAGTCCGCTCGCGAAGGCGGGCCACTTCCGCACGCCGATGCTGCTGTCGGTCGGCGACAACGATTTCCGGGTCCCGCAGGGGAACACGCTCACGATGTATGCGGCGCTGCAGCGGATGAATGTGCCAGCGAAGCTGCTGGTGTGGCCGGACGAGAACCACTGGATCACGAAGGGGGAGAACAGCCGCGTGTTCTATCGCGAGGTCCGTGCGTGGCTCGAAAAGTATCTCGCGCCGCCGACGGGCTCGCGGTAGGCAGGCTTCAAGGCTTCGGGGCTTCAGGGCTTCGAGGATCGCCAACGATCACGCCTTCCTCGACCCGCAGGACGGCGTTGACCCACCGTCGCGTGAATTCCTCGTCGTGCGTTGAAAGGAGAATCGTCCGTCCTTGCCGGGTGAGCCGCGCGAGCAGCTCGCCGAGCTCGTTGCGGCGCGACGGATCGAGCGACGCGGTCGGCTCGTCCATCATGAGCAGCGGCGGATCGACGGCGAGCGCGCGCGCAATGGCCACGCGCTGTGCCTCGCCACCGGAAAGCTCGCGCGGGAGCGCCGTCGCCCGGTGCTCGACACCGAGCGTCTCCAGCAACTCCATTGCCCGTGTCTTCGCTTCCGCGTGGGAAACGCCGAGGACGTGCATGGGCGCGAGCGTGACGTTCTGGGTCACGGTCAGATGGTCGAACAGATGATGAAACTGGAACACGAGGCCGACGCGCCGGCGCAGCTGACCGAGCGCCGTCGATGAGGGCCGGGTGGCTCCCGCGAGCCGCACGCCGTCCAGGTCGATTGTTCCCTGCTGAAACGGTTCCAGGGCCGCGATGGCGCGCAGGATCGTCGTCTTGCCCGATCCCGACGGACCCATCAATGCGACGACGCCGCCGCGGGAGACGGCGAAGGTCGCGCCGGACAGGATCCGGCGGTCCGAACGGCGCAGGTGGAGATCGCGGACGTCGAGGATTGTCTCGCTCATGCGGTCGGTGCCTTCCAGCGCTCCTCGAGCCGCCGCGCGAGCGCGCTGAGCGGCAGCGACATCAGGAGGTACATCGCAGCGCAGAGCGAGCCCGGGATCACCCAGCTGCCAAGATTCGTCGCGAAGATCTGCGTCTGCTTCGTCAGTTCGACCACCGTGAGCACCGAGACGAGCGATGAATCCTTCAACAGCGCGACGAAGTCGTTGGTCATCGGCGGCAGCGCGAGCCGGAACGCCTGCGGACCGCGGACGAGCCGCAGCACCTGCCGTTCGGTAAAGCCCAGCGTGCGCGCGGCTTCCAGCTGCCCGAGCGGGACCGCTTCGAGCGCGCCGCGGTAGATCTCGCTCTCGTAGGCCGCGTAGTTGAGCGCGAGCCCGAGGAGCGCGGCGACGAACGCGGGCAGGCGAATGACCGATGCGAGCCCGTAGTAGATCACGAACAACTGGAGCAGTACGGGCGTGCCTCGCATCAGCTCCACGTAACCCGTCAGCACCCACCGCAGAAGCCCGGTGCGGTAGACGCGGCCGCTGGCGATCAGGACGCCGAGCGCGACCGCGAATGCCATCGAGAGGCAGGACAGGACCAACGTCACACCCGCGGCTTTTACGAGCGAGGGCACATATCGCAGCGTCGCTTGCCACGTCGACAGGTCGGCGACGCCGACGGCGTCGTCCAGGCCCGAGATGGCCGGCACCGCTTCGCGTTTCAGCAGCCGTTCGTAGAGAGCCGGCTGATCGTCGTTCCACACGTTCCATTTGCGGAAGATCCGCTCGAGGGTGCCGTCGCCCATTGCGGCGCGCAGCACTTCGTTCGCGGCGTCGCGGATGGAGGCGTTGCGCGCCGCGAGCACGCCCACATAGTGGCTGTAGGCGATGGCCTGGGGCTGCACCGTGACGCCGGGCATCGTCCGCTGCCGTCGTTCCGCCAGCACGTTGTCGAGGACGACCGCATCCAGGCGGCCGATCAGCAGGTCGCTGTACGGATGGACGTCGTCGTCGTAGGAGACCGCCTGCAGTCCGTACTTCTGTTCGGCGCGGAGGAGGATTTCGTACGCGATGGTTCCGCCAAGCGTACCGACCCGGCGTCCCTTCAGATCGGCAAGCGTATGCAGGCGCCCCGCGTCAGCATCGCGGACCGCGATTACCTCGCGGAAGGTGTAGTAGGGAATCGTCGTCGCCATCGCCGCGCGTCGCGCCGGCGTGTCTTCCATCCCGCTCAACCCGATATCGGCGGTTCCCCGCTCGATCGCCTGGTCGATCGAGGCGTAAGGCACGAAGAGGAATCGCGGCGTTCGGTTCAGACCGCGGGCAATCAGCTCGGCAATCTCGACGTCGAACCCGCTGACTTTCGCCGGGTCGGCGGGGTCCGCTTCGACGAAGGGCGCGCCGCCCTCTGGATCGCCCGCCCATTTCAGTTCCGCCTGTTGTGCGTGAAGTGTGAGCGCCGCGATGAGCGCGATCCACAGGACCATCGCGGATGCCGGGGCGTAAAGCCCCGGCCTACGTGTAGGGCGGCCCTTTATGGGCCGCCTCAGCATCCACGTCGTCACACCACACCTATCAGCCGCAGGGCGGCAACGGCGGCAAAGGCCAGCAGCAGGCCGTCGAACAGGCGCTGCGGAATGTGGGCGGTGAGCCAGCGGCCGATGAAGATTCCCGCAAAGATGCCCGGGCTCAGGATCGCGTTCAACGCCAGCGTACTGCCGTGAATCAGGCCGAGGCCGATGCTGAAGGGCACTTTGAATGCATTGATGATGAAGAAGAACCACGCGCTCGTCCCGACGAGCTCGAATTTCGGCAGCGCAACCGCGACGCAGTAGATCGCGATGATCGGTCCGGC
>Ga0070670_100005087_pt1 | contig 11067 bp, 7 predicted proteins | sample KBSS63metaG_FD_64665 | JGI IMG/M metagenome (GOLD analysis project Ga0070670, IMG submission 64665) | Switchgrass rhizosphere microbial communities from Kellogg Biological Station, Michigan, USA - KBS S6-3 metaG | ecosystem: Host-associated > Plants > Roots > Rhizosphere > Soil ... | reverse complement strand
CACTTCGCCGCTGGCGTCGTCCTGCACGACCGCCGGTATCAACCCGCCAAGTTTCGAGAAATCCACCTGTGATTCCTTTCCGCGGTCTCCGCGTCGTCCGCGGTCCGTACAAAACAAAAAGCCCCGCCGAAATCAATCGGCGGGGCTTGAAAGCGCTCTGGTCGTCTCTAGAAGTTCAGTGGCGCAATTCGACCGGCCCGCCGAAGCAGGAGTGGTGGTGCCGGTGATGATGCGCGAGACGGAACATCTGCTTTCAGCCTACTTCCGCGCGGACGTCGAAGTCAAACGGGCAGGCGATGCCTTGCCGTCGGGGCTGCGCTTGTCCGCTGCGCCCCACGCCGTGCCGGCGGCGTCGATGCCAATCGAATTCGCGTCCCCCTGCGCGTTGCCGGTCCTGACGGTATGCCCGTAAGAGCTCAGCGCGTCGACGACCGGCTGCGAGGCTCCGCTCTTCTCGATCGTGACTTCATCAGGAAGCCATTGATGGTGCATGCGGGCCGCATCCACGGCGTCGCGCACGTTCATGCCGAACTCAGTGAAGGCGAGGACCACGGTGAAGACGGTGTTGATGATGGTGCGTCCGCCCGGCGATCCCGTGATGAGAACCGTCTTGCCATCTTTCGCCACGATCGTCGGCGTCATCGAGCTCAGCATGCGCTTCCCGGGATCGATCAAGTTGGCGGGGGTGCCGATGGTGCCGTCGGCCAGCGTCACGCCGGGGTTCCGGTTGAAGTCGCCCATCTCGTTGTTCAGGATGAAACCGGCACCCTTCACCACCACGCGCGAGCCGTAGCCCCCTTCGAGCGTGTAGGTTTGCGACACCGCCATGCCATCGCGATCGATGACGGAGAAGTGTGTCGTCTCGTCCGGCTCCTGCGTCTGTGCGGTCACGATGTCTTTACCCAGTTCGAGACTGCTGCTCGCCTTATTGGCGAGGATGGTCTTGCCGGCTTCGCGCGCGTGTTCTTTCGAGATCAGTGTGGCGACCGGGATCTGCACGAAGTCGGGATCGCCGAGGAAGCGCGCGCGATCGAGGTAGGCGCGGCGCATGGCTTCGATCTCCAGGTGCCTGGCTTCGGGCGACGCGAAGCCCTTGGCCTTCAGGTCGTGAGACTCGAGCATGTTCAGCATCTCGATCAGTGCCACACCGCCCGAGCTCGGAGGCGGCATCGAGACGATTTCGAAGCCGCGGTAGGTACCCTTCACCGGCGCGCGTTCCTTTGCCTCGTAGGCCGCGAGATCTTCCCTCGTGATCAGGCCGCGGTTCGCGGCCATGTCTTCAGCGATGCGGTCCGCGATCCAGCCCTTGTAAAACGCATCCGGTCCGTCGCTCGCGATGGCGCGAAGCGTCTTGCCAAGATCCTTCAGCACCAGGCGATCTCCGCCCGCCCACGTCCCGCCGCCGGGCTTCCCGTACGCGGCCACCGACGCGGGATACTTGCCCATGACGCCGGAAAGCTGGCCGTTGAGTCCCCGTGCCAGTCCCGGCGAAATGACGAAGCCCTCTTCGGCCAGCTGCACGGCCGGCATGACAACGTCCTTCCAGGGAAGGTGGCCGAACTTCTTGTGGGCGAGCGCGAGACCACGAACGGTTCCCGGGACGCCCGGGGCCAGATAGCCCTCGCGCGTGAGCGCGATGTCCGCCTTCCCGTTCCGCATGTACATCGTGCGGGTGGACTTGAGCGGCGCTTTCTCGCGGAAGTCGAACGTGGTCGCGGAGCCGTTGGCCTGGCGCACGACCATGAATCCGCCGCCGCCGATGTTGCCCGCGCTCGGTAACGTGACGGCCAGCGCAAACGCGGTCGCGACAGCAGCATCCACGGCCGAGCCGCCTTTGGCCAGAATCGCCGCGCCCGCGTCGCAGGCGGGCGCCGACGTGCAGACGACCATCCCGTCTCTGGACGAGACACCCTCGTCCGGCGCCGCGACAGGACGCGCCGCGGGAACCGCCAGCACGACCATCATCGCGAGAGCCAAAACCTGTTGCTTCATGCCCGCAGCTTACTCGATCGTGACAAGCGCTCACCGCGTCCCGATCGCGGCACAGGACTTGCCACGGCTGAGGCCTGCGATGCAGCGGATCTGGCCTGGCGAACCCTTCCCCCTCGGCGCCACGTTCACGGGTGAGGGCACGAATTTCTCCCTGTTTTCAGAGGCGGCCTCGAAGGTTGAACTCTGTCTCTTCGATGACGATGGGACGGAAACGCGCATCGCACTGCAGGAAATCACCGCGCTGTGCTGGCATGGCTATCTCCCCGGCGTGCGTCCCGGGCAGCGGTATGGATATCGCGTACACGGGCCCTGGGCGCCCGAGGGCGGGCAGTGGTGCAACCCCAACAAGCTCCTCCTGGATCCCTACGCCAAGGCCATCGACGGAACGTGGTCGTGGAACGAGTCGATGTTCCCCTATCACTTCGACAACCCGGATGGATCCAGGAACGATCTCGACAGCGCGGCCGCGATGCCGAAGTCCGTGGTCGTCGATCAGTCGTTCGACTGGGAGGACGATCGCCCGCCGCGGACGCCGTGGCACAAAACCATCGTCTACGAAGCGCATGTCAAGGGGCTGACGAAGAAGAACTCGAAATTGCCCGAGCACGTGCGCGGCTGTTATGGCGGCCTGGCGCACCCCGAAACGGTGGCGTATTTGAAAGACCTGGGCATCACGGCCGTCGAGTTGTTGCCCGTTCACCAGTTCGTGCAGGACTCGCTGCTGCTCGATCGCGGCCTGCGCAATTACTGGGGCTACAACTCGATCGGGTTCTTCGCGCCCCACAACGAGTACTCGTGCACGGGAACGCGTGGCGAACAGGTGCGCGAATTCAAGGGAGCGGTCAAGGCGCTCCATCGTGCCGGCATCGAAGTCATTCTCGACGTCGTCTACAACCACACCGCCGAAGGGAATCATCTCGGGCCGATTCTGTCGTTCAAGGGGATCGACAACCTCGCCTACTACCGTACCGTCGGTGACAACCGGCGCTACTACATGGACTACACCGGGACCGGCAACACGTTGAACATGATGCACCCGCACGTGCTGCAGCTGCTCATGGACAGCCTGCGCTACTGGGTGCTCGAGATGCACGTCGACGGCTTCCGTTTCGATTTGGCCGCGTCGCTGGCCCGCGAGCTGCACGACGTCGACCGCCTCGGTTCGTTTTTCGATCTCATTCAGCAGGATCCGGTGATTCAGCGGGTCAAGCTGATCGCCGAACCCTGGGACGTCGGCGAGGGGGGATACCAGGTCGGCAACTTCCCGCCGTTGTGGTCGGAATGGAACGGCAAGTATCGCGACTCAGTGCGCGACTTCTGGCGCGGCACCGATCAGACGCTCGCGGAATTCGGCTCGCGGTTCACCGGCAGCTCGGATCTGTATCAGGGCACGGCGCGTCAGCCGTACGCCAGCATCAACTTCATCACCGCACACGACGGCTTCACCCTTCACGATCTCGTCAGCTACAACGACAAGCACAACGAGGCGAACGGGGAAGAGAATCGCGACGGCGAAAGTCACAATCGGTCATGGAACTGCGGCGAGGAAGGGGACACGCAGAATCCGGACGTGCTGCGGCTGCGCCGGCGGCAGGTGCGGAACTTCCTGGTCACGCTGCTGCTGTCCCAGGGCGTGCCGATGATCTGCGGCGGCGACGAGCTCGGTCGCACCCAGCGCGGCAACAACAACGCCTACTGCCAGGACAACGACATCTCGTGGTACGACTGGGATCGTGCCGATCAGCACCTGCTCGGCTTCACCAAGGATCTGATTCACCTGCGCTCGCGGCACGCGGTGTTCTGCCGCCGTCGCTGGTTCCAGGGGCAGCCGATCCGCGGCACCGACGTCAGCGACATCGGCTGGTTCACCTCCAATGGCACCGAGATGTCGGATCAGGATTGGCAGGCCGGGTTCGCCAAGTCGCTCGGGGTCTTCCTGAACGGCGATGCGGCGCGCATGGTGGACGACCAGGGGCGCCGCGTCCCGGATGACAGCTTCTACATCATGTTCAACGCCCACTGGGAACAGTTGGAGTTCGTGCTGCCGGAATCGAAATGGGGCGAGCAGTGGACGCTCGCGCTGGATACGAACGACGCATCCGACGTCGTCGAAGTCGAGAAGGCCGGTCGTACGCTCGCTGCCGGTGAGCGCCTGCACGTGCACCCGTGGTCGGTGGTGCTGCTGCGGCGGCTGAAGAGCAACGGCAACTAGCGGTAAGCTTGCACCGTGCGCTTCACGGTGCTCGCGCTCGCGCTCTGGCTCGGGCTCGCCCAGAACGTTCCGTCGCCATCGGCCATCACCGTGTCGGCGGCGGTCAGCCTCACCGACGCGCTGACGGCAATTGGCGGTGACTACGCGTCGGCCGGCCGCGGCACCGTCCGCTTCAATTTCGGCGCCTCCAACGTGCTGGCGCGTCAGATCGCCAGCGGGGCTCCGGTGGACGTGTTCATCAGCGCCGATCAAGCGCAGATGGATACAGTCGCGCGGGCCGGAATGGTGCTGGATGGCACGCGAGTCGATCTGCTCTTCAACCAGCTGGCTATCGTCGTGCCCAGCGACCGGTCGCGTACCTTCAAGAGTATTCGCGACATCACCGATCCCTCGCTCAAGCGGATTGCGATTGGCGATCCCGCCGCTGTTCCCGCGGGTGTCTATGCGAAGCAGTATCTTGAAAAGGAGAATCTCTGGGCCGCCGTCGAGGCGCGGATCGTTCCGACGGGCAGTGTCCGGGCCGCGCTCGCCGCGGTCGAATCCGGCGGCGCGGATGCCGCCATCGTTTACCGGACGGACGCGCGCACGGCGCTGCGCGCCACCGTAGCCTGGGTTGTGCCGACAGCCGCCGGCCCGCGTATTGTCTATCCCGCAGCCATCATCCAGGGATCGCGCAGCGCGGCCGAGGCCCGGCGCTTTCTCGATTACCTGCGCGGTCCTGACGCGGCACGAACTTTCGATCGACTGGGATTCACGGTGCTCCATCATTCCGGGCCCGTGCCTCGGTGATGGAGGTCTGGCAGATCGCCTGGTTCACGGTCGCGTGCGCGGCGCTGGCCACGTTCGTGATGGTTCCCCCGGGCGTCCTCATCGCCTGGTTCCTCGCGCGACGGCAGTTTCCGGGCCGGGCCGTGATCGAAGTCTTCGTGTCGCTGCCGCTGGTTGTGCCGCCGGTCGCCACGGGCCTGCTCCTGCTGATGGTCTTTGGCCGGCGGGGCAGCATCGGACGAATCCTCGAGCGCGTCGGTATCGACGTCGTTTTCACGTGGAAGGCCGTGGTCCTGGCCATGGCCATCATGGGGTTGCCGCTGCTCGTGCGAACGGCACGCGCGGGTTTCGAGCAGGTCAACGATCGTTACGAGCATGTGGCGGCCACGCTTGGCGCGCCCCCGCTGCGCGTCTTCCTCACCATCAGTCTGCCGCTGGCCTGGCCCTCCGTTCTTGCCGGGGCAGTTCTTGGCTTCGCCCGCGCGCTCGGTGAGTTCGGTGCAACCATCGTTGTCGCCGGAAGCATTCCCGGCCAGACCCGTACGCTCGCTGTGGCGATCTATTCGTACGCCGAAACCGGGCAGGACACGCAGGCTCTCGCCCTCGTGCTCGTCTCTGTCTCCATTGCATTCGTGGCGCTGTGGGCAGCCAACTGGCTGGCGGCGAGGCGCGCCGCGTGATTGTCCTGGATATCGTGCTCGTCCAGGGCGCGTTCACACTCGAAATGTCGACACGACTCGACGCCCCGATAACCGCGCTCTTTGGTCCATCTGGCTCCGGCAAAACCACGACGCTCGATGCGATCGCCGGCCTGCGGACCCCGATTCGCGGCACAATCGCGGTGAACGATCGAACGCTGTTTTCGTCCGATTCGCAGATCAATCTTCCGCCCCATCAGCGCCACGTCGGCTACATGCCACAGGATGTCGCGCTGTTTCCCCACATGAACGTGCGCAGGAACCTGCTGTACGGCAGGCATCCCGGGGTTTCTCCGGACCTGGACCGGGTCGTCGGGATGCTCGAGATCGACCGCCTGGTGGATCGGCGGGTGAACGATCTGTCCGGCGGCGAACGGCAGCGCGTCGCTCTGGGGCGCGCCTTGATGTCGGGCCCGTCACTGCTCCTGCTCGACGAACCGCTCGCGGCCGTGGACGTTCCGCTGCGCCGCCGCATCCTGCCCTACTTGCAGCGCGTGCGCGACGACTTGAAGATCCCGATCCTCTACGTGTCGCACGATCGCGAGGAAGTCAACGAACTCGCCGACGCCGTCGTTCACCTCGACAGCGGCCGTCTTGTTTAACTGCGTCCGCGCCGTCCGCGCCGTCCGCGGCTCACTCCGTCCGCGTCGTCCGCGGCTAGAATCCGCCGCCGCCGCCGAAGCGCGGATTGACGATGTTGTTCAGGATCGAGCCGAACGAGTAGCTCACCCCGAAGTTGAAGAAGTACTGATAGCCGGTGAACAACTGGCGCTGGCGCAGCAGGATTTCCTCGGTGGTCGCCTCACCGCGCGGCAGATAAATCTGATCCCGCGTACGCGAGTATTCGCCGAAGAAGTTGACCGAAAAACCCTTGAACAAGCGGATCTCGCTGAAGCCTTCCACGCCAAGTGAATACTTCGACGGCTGCGTCAGGTACTGGGAGAAGTTGAAGGACGCGTTGGCGGTGCCCCACGGTTGCCGCAAACTCAGGCCCACTTCGGCGCGGTGATCGATCAGCTGTTCTTCGGTCTTGCCAAAAATGGTGACTTCGCGGTAGTGCGCATAGTCGTGACCGACCGTGTACTGGAGCGTCAGCATCCGCCGTGTCGACTCCGAGTAGGGGAAGTAGTCGTATTCGATGCCTCCGGCGAGGCGCGTGCGGAGGAGGTAGTTACGGAACGTCTGCGAGTTCGCGTTCCCCATGGTGCCGAGCGACCAGTGCTGCGTCAGGCTTTTGACGACGATGCCGCTGAGATCCAGGTTGCGCGAGACGCTGAGGAACTCTTCGCGTCCCCCGTCCTCGTCTTCGAGGAGGAACGTGCTGTCGGAGTAGCGCGCGTTGCCGCTGATCGAGACGCGCCACGCGTCCGTCGTCCGGTTGGCGGAGAAGGAGCCACGGATCGATCGGCCACTCTGTTGCTCTTCGCCATTGACGTCGCCGCTCATGCCCACCCGAAAGACCCAGAAGTTCCACGGATCCGCGTTGGCCTTGAGTTTCGCGCCCTGCACCGGCTTGTAGGTGACGCGCAATCGATCGGCCACCGGCAGGTCGGTGAGATAGCGCACCAGGCCCAGTTTGAAGATCTCGACGAAGCCGGCGCGAATCTCGTCGTCGGTCGCGGTCTGCGGCGAGTTATACAGCAGGGTCTGGTCCTGTCCCTGGCGCCGCCCGAGTCCGATGTATTTCAGCGTCCACTGCTCCCCGCCGCCACCGGTCCGTTGCGTCGTGACCAGCACGTGGACGTCGCCGTCCTCGCGGTTGCGCACGTAGTCGATGAACGTGACTTCGGTGCGGATGTAGCTGAAGTCGCAGCGATTGCAGTCGAGAAACACCCGCAGCAGCGGTTGCGGGGCGAAGGGGGGCGGCAGCGCCTGCGCGTGCGCCGGAGACGGGAGCGCGAACCAGACGGCGAGTGCCAGGACGAGCGCAGCGAGACGTTGCATATCGCGTGTGAAACCGCCCCGGTGGCTCGACGGTCCGAGTATAGGACGAAAGCAGGGACGATCTGTTAGCATCCGGCCACGCTCCATGGAGGTCTGGTCATGATCGTGCGACGCCCGTCCCTTGCTGCCGCCATCCTCGTCCTCGCGCTCGTTCCGTTGTTCGGACCTGCCGCGTCGATGCAGCAGGCGGTGAAACGTCCGGTCGAAATAGAAGACGTCATCGCCTGGAAGGCCATGGGAACCGCGACGATATCGGCGGACGGCCAGTGGTTCGGCTACCGGCTTTCGCCGCAGGAGGGGGACGCCGAGGTCGTTTTGAAGCGGACGCGCGGCGACAACAAGGAGCTCAAGTTTCCTGCCGGTGAGCAGCCGCAGGCTGAGGGCGGCGGTCGTGGCGGGGCGGCTGGGGCCGGGGCGTCACTAGCCTTCTCCGAAGACGGTAAGTGGGCGGCGTTCACAACCTATCCAACGCGTGCCGCGGCACAGCGGCTGCGCCGCCAGCGACGCCCGATTCAATCCAGCGTCCTGGTGGTGAATCTCGAGTCCGGAGAGAAGAAGGAGTATCCGAAGATCCGCCGGTTCTCGTTTGCGGGTGAGTCGTCCAACTGGATTGCGCTGCACCGGTTCGGTGCCGACGCGCCGGGCGGTGGCGCGCCGGCCGCGGCCGCCGGTGGACGTGGCAACGGCGGAGGCGCCGGGGCGGGTGGAGCTGCGCCGGATCGGCCGCGCGGCACCGATTTGCTGCTGCGCGATCTCGCGACCGGGTCCGAGCTGAACGTCGGCAATGTCAGCGAGTTCTCATTCCGCAAGGACGGACGGCTGCTCGCGCTGGCGATCGACGCGACCGACAAGGCCGGTAACGGACTGCAGGTGCGTGATATGGCCTCGGGCGCGGTGACCGCGCTCGACAGCGGCACCGCGTCATACGAGCGCATCACCTGGAGCGAGAGCGGTGACGCGCTGGCCGTGCTCAAGGGCACTGAGAATCGCGCGTTCCGCGACAAGTTCTACGCCGTGGTCGGAGTCACCGACGTGACGAGTACGGCGCCGAAAAAAGTGATCTTCGATCCGGCGCACGACCCGGCCGTTCCAAAGGGCTTCTCCATCAGTCCGAACCGCGCCCCGCTCTGGACCGACGACTTGCAGGCCTTGTTGTTCGGCCTCTACGAGCCGCGTCCGCGTGAGGGAGGAGCCGCAGCGGATGACGCCGAGAGCCCGGCTGAAGGAGCCGCCGCCCCGGCCGCCAACGGTGCCAGCGCGGATGCGCCGAACGCCGACGAGAAAGTCGATCTCGTGCTCTGGCACTACAAGGATCCACGCCTGCAGACGCAGCAGGAAGTGCAGGAGGCGCGCGACCGCGCCTACAACTACGTCGCGGAGTATCGCGTCGGCGCCCGGAAGTTCATCCGCCTGGCCGATGAGTCGCTGCGCAACGTGACGGTGTCGACGAAGCAGAGCCGCTGGGGCTTCGGCAGCGACGACCGCGAATACGAGCTGATGGGAAGCCTCGACGGACGCCGACACGAGGATGTCTTCGTCATCGATCTCGAGACCGGCCAGCGCAAGATGGCGGTGCCGCATCTGCGCTACTTCTCGGGCGCGTCGCCGGACGGCAACCACATCCTCTATTACATGGATGGGGATTACCACGTGTTCACGTTCGCGACCGGCAAGGACCGCAACATCACGCAGGGCCTTAGCGTGTCGTTCGTCGACGTGGAAGACGATCACAACAACGTGAAGCCGCCGATCAACGCCGTGGGTTGGGCGAGCGACAGCAAGACCGTGCTGTTGAGCGACGCGTGGGACATCTGGAAGGTGTCGATCGAGGGCGCGCCGGCCGTGAATCTGACGGTGAACGGCCGCAAGGACGCGATCCGCTACCAGCAGCGCTACGCCCTGGAGGCGCCCGAGGATCGCGACAACGGCATCGACCTGTCCAGGCCGCAATACTTCCGCGCCTATGGCGAGTGGACGAAGAAAGCAGGCATCGCGAGACTCGATCCGGGCGCGGCCGGCGTCAAGATGATCGGCTGGGCCGACGCCTCCTATCCCGCGATGATGAAGGCGAAGAAGGCCGACGTGTTCGTCTATACGCGCGGCTCGTCGCTCGAGCCGAACGACTACTACGTCACGACGGACGCGCTGCTGGCCAGCCCGGTTCGCCTGACCGACACGCGCCCGCAGGTCGCGCAGTTTACCTGGTCCTCGGGCGTGCAGCTCGTGAACTACACGAGCGAGAAGGGGGACAAGCTGCAGGCGGCGCTGTTCCTGCCCGCCAACTATGAGAAAGGGAAGTCGTACCCGACGGTGGTCAATTTCTACGAGAAGATGTCGCAGACGGCGAACCAGTTCGCCGCCCCGACGGCGAACGGCTTCAACCGGTCGGTCTATACCAGCAACGGCTACGCCGTCTTCGTCCCCGACATCACCTACCGGGTGAACGATCCCGGCATGTCGGCGGTGTGGTGCATGGTTCCGGCCGTGAAAGCCGCAATTGCCACGGGCATCGTCGATCCGAAGCGCATTGGCATCACCGGGCATTCGTGGGGCGGCTACCAGACATCCTTCCTCATCACGCAGACCGATATTTTCGCCGCCGCCGTCGCCGGCGCTCCGCTGACCGACATGGTCAGCATGTATTCGCTGGTCTACAAGAATTCGGGTGGCGTCAACGGCGCCATCTTCGAGAGCAGCCAGGGCCGCTTCCGCGGCGGCTTCTGGGACAACTGGGACGCCTATTACCGCAACTCACCGGTCTTCTTCGCCAAGAACGTGAAGACGCCGCTCATCATCCTGCACAACGACAAGGACGGCGCAGTCGACTTCACACAGGGCGTCGAATACTTCAACACGCTGAGGCGGATGCAGAAGCCGGTGATCATGCTCGAGTACATCGGCGAGAACCACAGTCTCGCCAAGCGCGCCAACCAGCGGGATTACACGGCGCGCATGAAGGAGTTTTTCGATCACTACCTCATGGGCGCGCCGGCACCCGACTGGATGGTAAACGGCATTCCGCGGCTGAAGATGGAAGAGCATCTCAAGGACCGCGCCAAGCCGAAAACGCCGGCGAAGAAGATCACGACGAACCCAGAGGGCGGCCGCTGACCGTCGATGTACGAGCACCACACGCACGGCCTGCTGGCGTGGCCGGAGTTTCTCCGCCGGGCCGCGGGCCATTTGTTCGTCGCTTCGTTGATCGTGTTGGCCAGCGTGGTTGCCGGAACCTTCGGATACCATCTGCTCGGAAAGCTGCAGTGGGTTGACGCCTTTCTCAACGCGTCGATGATCCTGAGCGGCATGGGCCCGGTCGATCGGCTGGTGACCACATCGGCGAAACTGTTCGCAGCACTCTACGCGCTCTTTAGCGGTCTAGTCCTGGTCAGCGTGATCGGCATTACCGTGGCGCCGTGGCTGCACCGCCTCTTCCACCTGATCCACCTCGACGAC
>Ga0070670_100005085_pt1 | contig 11068 bp, 7 predicted proteins | sample KBSS63metaG_FD_64665 | JGI IMG/M metagenome (GOLD analysis project Ga0070670, IMG submission 64665) | Switchgrass rhizosphere microbial communities from Kellogg Biological Station, Michigan, USA - KBS S6-3 metaG | ecosystem: Host-associated > Plants > Roots > Rhizosphere > Soil ... | reverse complement strand
TTCGTGAATTACCAGGACAACGCCACCCGCAAGACGGGAGCGATCTCCTACCTGCTGTTTACCAGCTTCGGCATGAGCTCCAACAACACCGTGGAGCGCTCGAAATTCATCAACGCCAAGCCGGTGTATTTCCCGCCGATTGACAACCGGTGGAGCAATGACGATTACGGCAATACGGTCTACAAGACCGCGGTGTTCAAGGACAAGGACGGCACCATCACCGGTGTCCCCAATTCCTACATCGTCAACGTGACCGGAATCGACGCCGACAATTCGTGCGAGGCCAAGCCCACCTGGAACGCCGTGGTGTGCAAGGGCGATGTCGGGCGCATGAATATTGGTGGCGGTGGTGGTGCTGTTGGATTCGGCGGATTCGGCGGTGGCGGTCGTGGTGCCGGTGGTCCCGGTGGCGGTCCCGGGCGAGCCGGGACTCCCGGCCCTGGCGGCGCCGGACGTGGTGCAGGTGCCCCCGGAGTCGCTACGACCCCTGTTGTGTTTCCCATTGCCCCCGGTGGTGGTCGAATCAGAGGCACCCGTGCACCTTCAGGGCCGCCAGTCGTTCTCAGCCGCAATGGCAAGAGTTTCACCGCCGACGGGGAAACCAACGTACGGGCGGGTACCGAGTACAAGGTGACCACCGAACGGGCGACCTTGAACATCAACGTGAAGGAACTGGATGCCGGTTCGTGGGTGATATTCGAGCTGCCGGGATTCACCAGCGCATCCACGGGTACGGTGCAGGACAGCCTCGATGCGCTGCGCAAGGCAAACACGACCTCGTACTACAAAGGCAACGGCTCGCTGTGGGTCAAACTGGTCTCCAGCGGTGACGTCCTTGGCAGCGGCCCGGGCAAAGGCCCTGGTCCCGGAGACAGCCTCGAGGTCAGCCGGTAACAGCAACTCTGTTGCACGAACAAGAGCCCCCGGCTGTGGCCGGGGCTCTTGTTCGTACGACGCTGCCCCACCATCAGGACCTCACCGGCGCAGCGACGTTAGCCGGGTACCGTTCCGGCCTTCCACAGTCTGCGTTACGTTGTCGCCGCCGAGCTGGCCGACTGCGTCTGTGGCCGAGGTCCTGCATGGGCTCGAACCATGCTTAGAGCGGATCGAGGCGCTGCGTAGCGACTGGCGCTCGCCGGCTCTTCGCCAAGCGACCAATGCCCGCCACGCCTCGTCACTCAGCGGGCTTGCGACGGCGCAATCGGCCTGAATGCCGACACCATGGCAGCTGTCGTCCAATTGGTGATCACGGTCATGGGAGCGTTGCGGTCGCCGCCCTGTGACAAGTACACGAGCCGGCCGGTTTGCGACACGGAAAAAACGCCAAAGACCGGCAACGACCCGGTTGAAAGCAGGACGCCCTCCGCAACCGGCCTGGGGGAGCCGCTGACCGTCAACTGCCTGGTATCGAACGGTTGCGCCATCAGCGTGTTGCTCTGCATGAAGAGCAAATGACCCTGCGCGTAGACGACATTGCCAGAATCGAGCGTCGCGATTAGTTTTCGCTCGGACGAATCGAGCGACGTCACGTAATAGCGATTGTTGCGGCCGTTGCCCGACGTCACGCGATAGAGCACGTGTCGCGTGCCGGTGAGAAACTGCGGACGAAAGTGATCGCCTTCACCGGGCTCCTGGTCGGTGAACTCCACGGCGGCGCCGCCGTTGGCGGAGATCCGCCTCAGTCCGTCCGACGCTGGCGAAAACACGATTGTGTTGTCCGGGCCCCATGTGCCGCCACGCTGGTTCCGGGCTTCGCACAAGCTCACCGGCTCCGGCAACCGATCGCGTGGACGCGCCTCACGCGCACCCACATCGAGTCGCTTCAATCTGCCGTGAGCGAAGAATCCGATCGACGCGCTGTCGGGTGACCAGAACGGCGAAACGCCGTCTTCCGTACCAGGCAGTCGAACGAGGTCGTCCACGGCAAGAGAGCGAAGCCACAGCGCTCTCTCATCGGCGAGGCGTGCACTGAAGACCACGCGTCGGCCGTCGGGCGAAAGGGCGAGAACGGTGTTGGGACCGTCGGCCGCTCGCGCCCAGGCCATACCTTCGGGAAGAGTGACCGACGCCGGCATCGGCGCGACGGTCTTGTCCGGCGCCCCGCGCGGGGCTCCAGCTGCGGCGGTGCCCTTTCGAGCGGCGACCTCGGCAGCCGGCGATGACGGCTGACTTTGCACCGCTGGCTCCGCCGCGGCACTCCTCTGTGGTGCGGCTGGCGTTGCGCTGTCCGGCGGACGACGTTCGGCCGCGGGTCGCACCGGTGCGGACGGACGGTTGAACAATCCCGCCGCGACGCTGGCGACGATGGCGCCTGCGACAAACGCCGACGCAACAACCAACCGGCTCCGTCGCAACGCCGGAAACATGCTGCGCGGTCTTGCCCACGAGCGCGTGACGTCGGCGTAGTCCAAGCGTCCCGCCAGCCAATCGTCGACTTCGAGCCGCGCGTCGCTAATGGCCGCAAGCCTCCGCGCGCGATCCTTCTCGAGGCATCGGCGCAGCAGAGTTCGCAGGTGCGGCGGCGTCTCGGCAGGCAATGCCGTCCAATCGGGCTCACCGCGCATGACGGCGCCCAGGGTGTCGGCGACGGCGACGCCGGGAAACGCCCGCTTGGCGGTGAGCATCTCGTACACGAGGCAGCCGAACGCCCAGATATCGGTCCTCGCGTCAACGCGTTCGCCCATCGCCTGCTCGGGACTCACATACGCGACGGTGCCGACGAGCGCGCCTTCCTTCGTGCCTCCAAGTGTCTGCGTGAGATCGGCAGCGCCGAGCTCCTCGTCCACACCGTGCGCCAGAGTCGCGACGCCGAAGTCCAGCACTTTGACCGAGGCCGGATCGACCAGCTTGATGTTCGACGGCTTCAAGTCGCGGTGGATGATGCCTTTCCGATGCGCCGCTTCGAGCGCCGCCGCGACTGCGGACGCACACCGCATCGCCTCGCGCAGCAGCATCGGCCCCCTGAGCAGGCGCTGTTGCAGCGTCTCGCCTTCGACGAGCTCGAGCACCAGAACAGGAGCGCCGTCGAATTCCAGAATATCGAACAGGGTACAGATATGGGGATGGCTGGCTTGGGAGAGCAGCCGCCCTTCGCGCTCGAGACGCGCGAGACGATTGGCGTCGTTGATGAAAGCCGGCCGGAGCACTTTGACGGCAACGTCTCGCCCCAGCCGCGCATCGCGGGCACGGTAGACCTCGCCCATGGCGCCGTCGCCGAGCAGACCGACGATCTCATACGGTCCGAGTCTGTCGCCCGCCCTCAGGCGCATCGCGTGTACGCACCAATCGCCGATCGCGAGGAATGCACAGTGGCCCTTGGGAAGCAATTGTGCCGCAGATCATGGAGCGCAGAGATCGTTGGCCTTTTATCAGGATCACCGGAAGGCGCGAAGCCTCTTGACTTGGGCGCCGGTGAACCTCAGCGAACCGGCGGCCTCGCGGACAAGGTCCGTGTCCCAGTCGGCTTTCATCAACCCGGTCGCCGAGTGGGGCATGCGCGGCAAAAGCAGATGCCCGATTTCATGCGCGACGGCCGAGGCCAGCAGCCTGCTGACGTCGACGTGACACCTGCGTGCAAAGTCCTGCACCTGCTTGAAGAAGATCTGCGCGGTGGCACCGCCGGGTGTGCGCAACGCCACGCCCATCACCGTCGACGCCGCGTCAGCGTACCCAAGCGCGCTTGTGACAATCTGAACGGTAAGGCTCGGCCCCGTCTGCGTCCACTCCACCGCAACACCAGCATCCGCGAAAATTCGGACCACCTCGTCTTGTGAGTTTTTCAGAATGGCCGCCGGCACCTCGGCTTGGTTGTCCATCTGCAGGTGAATGGCGGGGTGTTGCCCGGGTTCGGCGGCATCCGCTACTCTGGCAACCGCGATCATGACCGCCATGACCATCGACCATTTCATGGAGCCATTGAAAAATGGCGCTGGCGCTCGCGTCGTTAGCGAGCGATTAGGATTCGCTTAGTTTTCTGCATGCGGCTGACATTCGGCTCATGGGACCTCGATACCGATCGCCGTTTGCTGACCCATGACGGCGCTCCGGCCTCGCTATCGCCGAAAGCGTTCGACCTGCTGGTCGTGCTCGCACGACATTACGAGAAGGCCCTTTCCAAAGCCGAGCTGCACCAGATCCTCTGGCCGGATACGTTCGTCTCCGATGGCAACCTCGCGGTTCTGGTCGCCGAAATTCGCGACGTGCTGAAAGACGAAGCAGACCAGCCGCAGTTCATTAGGACCGTACGCCGCTTTGGCTACGGGTTCTGCGCGCCGGTGACCACACACGACGCATCGCCGCTCCAGCCGCTGACCGGTGGCGGCCGGTGGGTGATCTGGGGGAACCAAAGCATCGCGATCGGACCGACCGGATGCGTCCTCGGTCGATCGCTTGATGCCGACATCCGCTTCGACGTGCCAGGCGTCTCCCGCCGTCATGCGCGCATCGTCGTCGACGGTGAACGTGTGGATCTCGAAGATCTAGGCAGCCAAAACGGGACCTACCTGCGTGGCGAGCGAATCAGCGGCCGCGCCACGCTCGTGGATGGCGACGAAATACGACTGGGGCCCGTCTCGATCGTCTTTCGACAGGTCTCGGCGGAGGGCTCCACGCTACCGATGTAGTTGCTGGATACGAGCTGCCGAGATTCGCTGCTGGTATAACGCGGCGGCCCAGGGGGTGAATGGCACCTTGTCCGGCTCGAGATCGATGGTGATGTCGATCATGTAGCGTGGTGCCACGACCCCCTCGACACCGCCGGCCATTGCGCGTCCAACGTCGCGGCCATTGACGCGACTGCCAGGATTGCCGTCACAACGCGGGCTGCTCCAGATACCATCACGCCTCCGCTTTCCGCTTGCCTTGGAGCGCGGTTCGTACGTCGTCAGGGTGCCTTACTCACCCGATTTCTGTCCAGACTTTCGCCTCCTCGACTGGTCACCCGCAAGCCTGCGGGCGCTCGGCGGCGGTCGAAGCCACGCCGGCGTTGAGAGGTGGCTGCCGCCAAGCCGCCCCCTCGTGGAGCGGCGAGCGTTCTCTGCGTGGGATGCTGTCAACGTTGAACACGGGACCCGAGGCCCGCTCGAGCGTCACCTGTCTGTTGCCGCGCGTATCTCCAGTCGCGTGTCGCTCCACCATGAACGCCGCCGGGTTTCCTTGCGGATCGAAGTCGAACGAATAGCCATCGGTTCCGATGAATGTCGTCGCGGACTGCGGTATGAGCCGCACCCGCTCGCCGAACAGGCCGGTCGAATACAGCGTTCCACCTTCGAGCTGAATGCGCACGGTCCGTAGCCGCTCGCCCCAGAGCCCGCTGTAGACACCCACGTACTTCGCCAACGTCTCTGGTGGCACGACGACTGAGTCTCGCTCGGCATCGGCCGCGCGGCCAATCCAGCGAGTCTTGTCTTCGCACACACCTTCGAGCATCTCCGTATCGGGTTGGAACTGCAGGTCGTAGCGCACGGTCCACGAGTTGGCGAATGCGCCCGGGTCGGTGACGGTCAACTCGACCTGCAACTGTCCCACCGTGCGACGCCGGTAGCGTTCGGTCATTCGCAGCGCCTCGGTGTGAGGAAGCCCGCGGGCGTCGAGCCACGTGCGGTCGTTGAATCGAAGCTGTCGACGACCAGCGTGTCGCCCTCCCATCGGCCCACTGAATACCCCATCCAGGTTCGCTCGGGATTCGGTTCGAGGTGACGGCCGTCCATGAAAATCAGGCGGTAGGTCAGATTGTCGTAGGCGATCGCGATGAGTGACGGCGTCTGAATAGAGCGTCGCCAGCCGGGCCAGGGTTCGGGTCCGGTCGGCTGAGCCGTCGCGCCCCCACACCGGCTGGACCCCACCGTCGATCGACGCCAGTTGCCGGCCTTCCGTTTCGGGGAACCGCTGCACGTAGATCTCCGACCGCCCAGAGAGGTTGGACTCGTAGGCGACGTAGCGGCCGTCTGGAGACAGATCCGCCGACGGCTCGTCGGCGGTGGTCGCCAGCAGTGGCGGTGTCACGGCGACCGACTCGGCACGTGTCAGCGTCCAGATGTCGCGATCGAGAGAAGCTCTAAGGAGCTCGTGAAGGGTCGGGGGCGCTCGCCACGTCGCCTGGACTATAAAGGGGGGCGGCCACCGCGGCCCTTTGACATCAATTTGCAACTGCACGCGACGCGTCGAGGGCCTCTTGCCGCGTAGCATTCCTGAAGTGCAAAGGAGAAGGCGTATGCACCGTTGGTCGACGTTCCGGAGCGTGTTGGTGCTGGCCGCGGTGGCCGTCTGCATCGGCGTCACGCTTACTGCCGCAGACCTGCCCGCCGCCGCACCCGAAAGCGTCGGCATGTCCGCCGCGCGTCTGGCGCGCCTCGACGCGGCCGTCCAGGCCGACATCACGGCGGGGCGGCTGCCGGGCATGGTGGTGGCGGTTGCGCGGCGCGGCAAGGTGGTCTATCAGAAGGCGTTCGGAGTCGCCAACCTGGCCACCCGCGAACCGATGCGTGCCGACGCCCTGTTCCGTCTCTATTCGATGACGAAACCGGTGGCCAGCGTCGGACTGTTGTCCCTGTATGAGCAGGGCAAGTTCCAGCTCGACGATCCTCTGGACCGTTACCTCCCGCAGTTTGCCAATCTGAAGGTCTACAAGGGCGCCGACGCAAAGGGCGCCCCGATCCTGGCCGCGCCCTCGCGCAAGCCGACTATCCACGATGCGTTCCGGCATACGTTGGGACTGGCGTCGGGCCTCGGCCGAAGTCCGGTCGACGCGTTGTACCGCGAGGCCGGCCTCGGCATGGGTCAACTGGAGTCGCTGGCCCAGGAGATGGACAAATTAGCCACCGTACCGCTGCTCTACGAGCCGGGCGAACGGTGGGTGTACGGGTTGGGCCACGACGTGCAGGCGCGCCTCATCGAAGTCTTCTCCGGAATGCCGTACGCCGAGTACCTGCAGCGCACCATCTTCGGTCCGCTCGGTATGCGCGACACGGTCTTTGGCGTTCCCCCGAAGCTGAAGCCGCGATTCCCGCTCGTGTACTCACCCCGCCCCGACGGCACGTTGGCGCCGGACACCGCCGATGCGTATGCGCGGTATACCGATCATCACTTCGCGACCTTGAGCCTGTCGGGATCGGCGCCCGACTACCTGCGGTTTGGACAGATGCTGCTCAACGGTGGCGAGTTGGACGGCGTCCGCATCCTCGGCACCAAGACCGTCGAGCTGATGCGCCAGAACCATCTGCCGCCGAACATTCCGTCGATCACGCCCGGTTCCACCGCAACCGGGTGGGGGCTCGGCGTGTCGGTCACGCTGAACGTGCCGGCGCTTGGCCGGCTCAACTCGGTGGGCAGCTTCGGCTGGAGCGGTGCCGCAACGACCACCTTCAGCGTCGATCCGCAGGAGAAGCTCACCTACGTGATCATGGCGCAGCTGATGCCGAACGACTCCGCCCTCATGCAACAGGTCGAGACGTTGATCTATCAGGCGATCGTCGACTGATACACACTCACCGATTCGCGCTGCTTGCGGGGGCCCCGCTCGCGCTCACGCTGGCCGTCGCCGCACAGCAGTCCGACACGACGCGCAATCCGCTCGGCGCCGACCCGTCGGCGGTCGCCGCCGGACAGCGGCTCTACGACCAGGGGTGTGCCGGGTGTCACGCCGCCGCAGGCCAAGGCGTGCCCGGCACGGCGATGACGCCGCATCGTGAGCTGAACGATCAGCAGACATGGCAGATCGTGTCCCACATCCGAAGCCTTGCCGGCACGACGCGCGGCACCCCGGCCGGCGCTCCGGCCGTCGGTGATGCGGCCGCCGGCGCCGCGGTGTTCGCTCGCGCGCAGTGCGTGACCTGTCACGAAATCGACGGCGTCGGCGGCATCGTCGGCCCCGATCTGTCAGCCGCCGCGCGCTACGGTGCCGAAGCGCTGCGTCGCAAAATCGTCGATCCCGACCGGGCGATCGAGGCGCCGCCAGCCCAGGGGCCTCCGCGCCCCGCGGCGCGACCGCAAACGATCACCGCGCGCCTGAACGACGGCCGCTCCATCCGCGGCGTGCGACGCGCCGAAGACACCTTCACGCTCCACCTGATCGGGCTCGACAACCGGCTGCATCTGCTCGACAAGAGCGCCATCGCGGAGCTACGGGTCGAGAACGTGTCGGTTATGCCGCACGACTTCGCTACCCGCCTGCCGGCGACGGACATGGCGAACCTCGTCGCGTATCTCGCCTCGCGTCGTGAGCGCGACGCGTCGCGAGTGCCGGTGCGCGCCGGAGGCGTCACCGCCGAGCGGCTGGCCAAGGCGGTCGACGAGCCGCAGAACGCGCTCACGTACTGGGGCAATTACCAGTCGACGCACTACTCTCCCCTCACGCAGATCACGACGTGGTGCCGGCGCAGATGGTTCACCCAGATTGATGTATCGACGAGAATCACCTGGTCGACCGCCGCGTTGCGCGACGCCGCGCGACGGCGCGGAGACGGGGCTCCGACCCGCCAAGCGCCGCCAACTTACGCGCGCTCTCACGGGAAATCAGCGCGCGCAGTCCCTCGTGCACGAGAGCTGTCTTCTCCTGCATACCGGTGATACCGCGCGCTTTGGCCAGGAGGTCGTCATCGAGAATCAGCGTAGTACGCGTATGCGTCAGTATGGCTTGCAGATGCATACCGGTCAACGACGAGCCTTGCGGCGCGGGGCGGATGCGCGTTGACGGCGGCTGCCGTGGAAACCGCTGAGTTATTTGATCCGCTGCTGCCAATTCGTCAGCACGTGAATCGTTTGACCGGCGGCGTAGGGATATTCCGCGACCAGAAAGCGATCGGCATCGGGTGTCATCGCGACGCTGCCGTGATTGCGCGGCAGTTGAAACAGCGGGGTCGGCTGCCCGGCAGAAATGGATTCGCCGTGCGCGTCGATGGCGACGGCCATCACCTGGTCGTCCCTCGAACCGAGCAGCAGCTCTTTGCCGTCGCGTCGCCAGCCGAGGACGCCTGCGCCATCGGTCGAGATTTGCAGCGGATTGCCGCCGAGCGACGGGGGATCCTGATCCCCACGAAAACGCACGACATAGGCTTCCGCACGACCGGAGCGGTCCGAATCGAACGCGATCCATCGCCCATCCGGTGAGAAGACGGCGCCCACGTCACTGGTGGGCCCGCTCAGCAGCGGCGTGATCTTCTTCGGGTCGTTTACCGGAAATACCAGGGTCTCCAGTCCGAGGCCGGACCTGACCTTCAGCACGAGGACGTAGCGCCGATCGGGCGACCACGCCACCGCTGTCAGCAGACCTTTGTCGCGCATCAGTTCGATGGGCGGGTTCCCGCCATCGACACGCAAGCGCTGCATCGTGGTGAAACCCTGGTCGTTGCCACGGTAAATCAATTCGTTCCCGTCTGACGACCACAGTGGCTGCTCGTCGTAGTCGGGACTCGGACTCACCCTGCGCGACCGGCGCGTCGTGAAGTCATAGACGAAGATGTCCGCGGCACCGTTGGTCGTCTTTTTATACGCGAGCCGACCTCCGTCCGGCGCTATCCGCAGCTGCGGCGCCTCGCCACCCTCGATCGGCAGGTCGTCGAGGCGGCGACCGTCGCGCGCGTACCACGTCAGGCGCGAGTCCGTGGCTCGTGGCGTCGCCCAGGCAATGGCGCCCGTCCGCGAGACCGAGGCCATCACGCCGCGCTGCCCCTCGAGGACACGAACACCGGATGCAATCGTTGCGGGCTCACCGCTCATAGCGCCGCGCTCGGCATCGAACGGTTGCGCCAGCAGATCGCCGTTCTGCACCCAGAGCAGGTGCCCCGGCCGACGATCGAGCGCTGGAGCGTAGATGCCGCTCGACAGCGACGAAACGAGCCGAACCGGATTGCTCCCATCGATGGCGGCGACGTAGACTCCGCTGTTCTCGAGTCGGATACTCCGCACGAAGTAGAGAAACTTGCGGCCGCCTGGCAATATCAGCGGCCAGTAGTGCGCGTTCTCGCCGCGGCTGGTGTCGAGACGGGTCACCGGTTCCGGGGTACCGCCGCGCGCCGACACGCGTGAGATCGCGCCGGCACCGGTCGCAAACAGAATCAGATCGTCTTCACCCCATGTCCCGCCTCGGGGATTCGTCACGTCGGCGATCGGCTGAGGCAGTCCGGCGGCCAGGTCGAGCGTCTTCAGCTTGCCTCCGGCGAAGAATGCGAGCCGGCGGCTATCCGGAGCCCAGAACTGATACCACGCGCCTTCGGTACCAGCCAACGGCTTCGCATCGTCACGCCCGAGTGACCGAATCCAGAGCGCATCCCGGGTCCCGGTTGCGGCGCGAAACACAATCCTCGTCCCGTCGGGCGACAGCGCCACGGTTCCCGAATTCGTGTCGATCAGAAACTGTGAATCGGGAGGCGGAGCGATTTCGAGCTCGAGACTCTCCGGTGTCGCCGTCGGCGGCTGCCGCGTCGCAACGAGCACAGTTGCGGCAAGTGCGGCGATGCTGATGATCCAGGGGACGGCGCGCTGCAGGAGCCGCCGACCTGCCCCAGCGGCGGGCGCTTCGCGTGGTTGTGCGACCACCGCACCGGGTCGTGCAACGACGTCGTCGAGAGCGATGCGCGCCTCGCCGATGTCGCGGAGCCGCCGCTTTGGATCGCGTTCGAGGCAGCGCTCCAGCAGCGTACGGACGACAGGCGGCGTCGCCGACGGCAGCTGATCGAATTGCGGCTCGTCGCGCATCACGGCCGCCAGAGTTTCGGGAATCGTGTCGCCGGCAAAGACCAATCGGCCGGTGAGCATCTCGAACAGGACGCAGCCGAAGGCCCAGATGTCCGCGCGCTTGTCGACCGGCCGGCCCCTCGCTTGCTCGGGCGACATGTACGCCGCGGTGCCGAGGATCACGCCGGCACTGGTCATCAACGCCGGGCTCGTCATCGTTGGCGAGTTCTGCAGGTGGGCTGCCGCCGCTCCCGTGCCTTCACTCGCTTTCGCGAGGCCGAAGTCGAGCACTTTGACGGTGCCGTCGAGTGTGACCTTGATATTCGCCGGCTTCAGATCGCGATGAATGATGCCGCGCTCGTGCGCCGCATCGAGCGCATCGGCGACCTGCCGCGCG
>Ga0070670_100005084_pt1 | contig 11069 bp, 11 predicted proteins | sample KBSS63metaG_FD_64665 | JGI IMG/M metagenome (GOLD analysis project Ga0070670, IMG submission 64665) | Switchgrass rhizosphere microbial communities from Kellogg Biological Station, Michigan, USA - KBS S6-3 metaG | ecosystem: Host-associated > Plants > Roots > Rhizosphere > Soil ... | reverse complement strand
AAGCTCCTCTCGGGGAAGCCGGCGGGTATCACGAAGGTCCACGGATACGAGCAGGAGGTCACCCTCGGATCGCGGACCGTGCTCCTCTACCCGCTCTTCCATCCTGCGGCGGCGCTGTACACGCCGTCGATGCTCAAGGTGCTCGAGGAGGATTTCGCCCGGATCCCGGCGATTCTCGAGCGTGTACTCGACCAGCCTGCGGTCGCCGAGGAGCCTGCCGCCGCGGCGAACGAGCCTGATCCCGAGTCGGTCCAGCTCGGCCTGTTCTAGGTGCGTCTCGAGCTCGCCAGCGCGTCGGCGGGCGAGACGGAGCGCATCGCCGCCGACCTCGCCGTCCGCCTCGTCCCGGGCGACGTCGTGACCGTCTCCGGCGAGCTCGGATCTGGCAAGACGACGTTCGTGCGCGGCGCGAGCCGCGCACTCGGGGTGACTGCACCGGTCACGAGCCCGACGTTCACGATCGGCCATCGCTACGCCGGGTCGGTCGCCGTGTCGCACCTCGATCTCTACCGCTTCACGGGCGTCTCGCCCGCCGAGTGGGCCGACCTCGAGCCGTACTTCGAGGAGGCCGTGGTCTTCGTCGAGTGGCCCGAGGCGGGCGTCGGCGTCCTTCCTCGGGCTCGCGTCGCGGTCACGCTCGAGCATGCGGGGGCGGACGCGCGACGCCTTGCACTCGCCTCCGACGAGGAGGCGCTGCTACAAGGCCTGCACTGATGCTCGTGCTTGCCTTCGACACCGCGACCGACCTCGCGACGAGCGCGCTGCTCGACGACGGCCGCCTGCTCGGCGAGCGGGTCGGGCTCGCGCGTGGGCTGCTCGACGACGTCCGGGTCCTGCTCGAGGACGCGGGCCGCGCGCCGGACGACATCGACGCGCTCGTCGTCGGCACCGGCCCGGGGAGCTTCACGAGCACGCGGATCGGGCTCGCCGTCGCGCGCGGGCTCGGCCTCGCGCTCGACGTACCGGCGGCGGGCATCTCGACGCTGGCGGCCCTCGGATCGCAGCCAGGCGTGTTCCCCGTCGTCGACGCGCGACGCCGTGAGGTCTTCGTCGACGGCCCGCGGGCGGTCGCTCCGGACGATCTCGACCTCGCACGCGGGACGGTGTGCGTCGGAAACGGCGCGGTCCGCTACCGCCCGACGCTCGAGCGGATGGGCGCCGAGGTTCCGCCGGATGACGATCCGCGGCACGTTCCTCACGCGCGCCTCCATGCTTCGTTGGCGCGCGAGTTCGGACTCGTCGACGCGATCGAGCCGCTGTACGTGCGCGTTCCCGACGCCGAGGCGTCGCTCGCGTGAACATCGAGCTCCGCCGCCTCGACGCGCACGATCTCGACGTCGTCGAGACGATCGAGCGCGAGTCGTATCCGACACCGTGGTCGCGCTCGATGTTCGACGCCGAGCTCCGGAAGCCGAGCTCGCTCGCCCTCGGAGCGTTCACCGCCGACGACGGTCTCGTCGGATACGCGTTCGTCTCGCGCTACGTCGACGCCTGGCACGTGATGAACGTCGCCGTGGCGGACCCGTTTCGGCGCCGCGGCATCGCGTCGGCGTTGCTCGAGCGGCTGTTCGAGGTCACGGGCACGGATCCGCGACGCGGATACACGCTCGAAGTACGTGTCTCGAACGTGGGCGCGATCAAGCTCTACGAGCAGCTCGGTTTCGAGGCGCGCGGGATCCGGCGCGGCTACTACACGGACAACCGCGAGGACGCGCTGATCATGTGGCGCGAGCCCTCGCCCTCCGAGCGCGCGTCGTGATCCTCGCGCTCGAGACGTCGTGCGACGAGACGGCTGCGGCGGTCGTCTCCGGCGACGGACGGATCCTGTCCTCCATCGTGTCCTCGCAGGCGGAGCTCCATGCCCGCTTCGGCGGCGTCGTCCCGGAGGTCGCGTCCCGGCGGCACCTCGAGCTCGTCGGGCCTGTCGTGCGTACAGCGCTCGCATCGGCGGACGTGCGGCTGGACGACGTCGACCGCGTCGCGGTGACGCAGGGGCCCGGTCTCGTGGGAGCGTTGCTCGTCGGCATCTCGGCCGCGAAGGCGCTGGCCTGGGCGAAGGGCCTGCCGCTCGTTCCGGTCGACCACCTCGAGGGGCACGTGGCGTCGTTGTACCTCGAGCCGGATCCACTCGAGCCGCCGTTTACCTGCTTGCTCGCGAGCGGCGGACACACCCTGCTCCTCGCCGTCCGTGAGCACGGGCGGTCGGAACGGCTCGGGACGACGCTCGACGACGCGGCCGGAGAGGCTTTCGACAAGGGAGCGCGGCTCCTCGGGCTCTGCTATCCGGGCGGCGCTGCTCTGGACCGGCTCGCGCGCGAGGGCGACCCGGACGCGTTCGAGTTCCCGGTTGCGCGCGTCCCGGGCCTCGACTTCTCCTTCTCCGGGCTCAAGACCGCCCTGCTGTATGCGACGCGCGACCTCGGTGCCGACGAGACGGAGCGGCGCAAGGCCGACCTGGCGGCGTCCTATCAGCGCGCGATCGTCCGTGCGCTCGTGAACGGGCTCCGGGGTGCGGCCGAGGCGAGCGGGCTGGCGCGCGTCGCCGTCGTCGGAGGCGTTGCCGCGAATTCCGAGCTCCGTGCCGCGCTCCCCGACGCGCGTTTCGTTCCGCTCGCGCTGTGCACCGACAACGCGGCGATGATCGCGTCCTGCGCGCGGTTCGTCGAGGCGCTCCCGTCCCCTCGCTACCTTGCCCTCGATGCGTATGCGTCGCTCTCGTAACGTCGTCGCGCTGAGCGTCGCCGTCGCGCTTCTCGCCGGGTTGGTTGGCGCGCGGGCGCAGGAGCAGCCGTCGACCACGATCGACGAGGCGGGCTGGCAGGGGGTTCTCGGCGTCCGGGCAACCGTCTCGACCGCGCAGCGTTACGTCGTGCTGCTGAAGCCCCCGTCCCTCGCCGCGCGCGTGAAGGCGAACGGCGGGGAGGCGACCGAGGCTGAGATGGCCGCCTGGAGTGCCTCAGCGGTGGCGCAGCAGGAGCAGTTCCTCGCGCGCCTCTCGGCCGTCGGCGCACGGATCGCCCCCGAGTACCGGTACACGAAGGTCGTCAACGGCTTCTCCGCCCGGCTCGACCCGACGTCGCTCTCGCTGCTCGATCACGATCGCGAGGTCACGGGCATCTTCCCCGTCCGGATCGCATATCCGGCACAGGCGGTCGAGGACGACGGTGTCCTACCCGCCGCTGTCGCGGACCTGCAGGTGGCCGGCCTCGACGGCTCCGGCGTGACCGTAGCGCTGCTCGACACGGGCGTCGATCCGTCCCATCCGTACCTGCGCGGTCGCGTCCTCTCCGGTGTCGACGTCCTCAACCCGGGGAGTGGTGGCATCGCGCAGCCCCATCCGACGATCCCGGGGCGGCCGGAGCGCCATGCCACTGAACTCGCCGGGATCATCGCGGGAACCGAAGGGCCCGACGGTTTGCACGGGATCGCACCCGGCGCGTCGATCCTGCCCGTGCGCGTCGGCGGCTGGCAGCCGAACGCCGAGGGCGGCTACAGCGTCTATTCGCGCAGCGACCAGATCCTCGCCGGGCTCGAGGCCGCCGTCGACCCCGACGACGACGGGGATGCGCACGACGCCGCGCGCATCGCGCTGATCGGCATGGTCGAGCCGTACGCAGGGTTCGCCGACGGGCCGCTTCCCCGCGGCATCGCCGGCGCCGCCGAGCTCGACATGCTGACGATCGTGCCCGCGGGCAACGACGGAAGCGCCGGCCCGGGCTACGGAAGCATCGCGGGACCCGGGGGAGCCGAATCGGCTATCACGGTGGCGGCTGCGGACGGCCGTCTGGCCGCGCCCACCGTCAGCGTGCTCGTCCGCGCCGGCCTCCGCGTCGTCTACGAGGACGATGTGCCGCTCGGCGGAGCGCCCTCCGACACGGTGACGGCCGGTGCCGTACTGGTCGACCGTCGCACGGCCGCGAGTGGCATCGAGGCCCTCTTCTCGGACGACGGCGTGAGCGCCGTCGCCGGGCATACCGTGCTCCTGCCGCGCGGAGCGCTCTCCGAGGACACCGTGGAAGAGGCGACGTCCTCGGGTGCACTCGCGGTGCTCGTCGACGGGCCGCTCCCCGCGGGTGCATTCAGCCTCGACGTCCCGCCGGGGGTGCCGGTCGTGGGGCTCCCGACGGCGGTCGTCGCGGAGATCCGCTCGCTGCTCGCCCAGGGCATCCCCGTCACGGTCTCGGTCGGCAACGTCCAGGTGGCGAGTCGCCAGGCGGAGAGCTCCATCGCTGCGTTCTCGTCGCGCGGGCTCGTGCTCGACGGCGCACTGAAGCCGAGTCTGGCCGCGCCGGGCGTCTCCGTGCCCACCTCGGAGCCCGGCCGCGGTGACGACGGCGACGTGCGCTTCGGGACGATCAGCGGGACGAGTGCCGCAGCTGCGGTGACGGCCGGCGTCGCAGCGGTGCTCGCCCAGGGCCGACCGACGCTCGGCGCGCGTGCACTGCAAGGCGTCCTCGTCGGCTCGGCGCAGCGAGCCGATCTCGACCCGGCGGCGTCCGGCGCCGGTCTCGTGGATCTGCGGGCCGCGGTTCAGCAGGAGCTCTACTCCGACCCGTCGCTCCTCTCGTTCGGCGCCGTCGGACCTTCGGGTGCCGAGCGTGTCCTGCGCATCACGAACGTCTCGACGCGTCGGCTCTCCGTGTCGGTGGGTCGCACTGCGATCGCGCCGAAAGGGGTCGAGATCACCGTCGATCCGCAGCGCCTCCGGATCCGCCCGGGGCGGAGCGCCGACGTGGTCGTTCGGGCCGACACCGACCAGCTGTCGTCCGAGGCCGGCGCCGCGACCGGCGAGCTCGTCCTGCGCACGGGGGACTCCCCGGAGGTGCACGTGCCGTGGGCGATCGCGGTCCCCGCTCCGGTCGATCTCGTCTCGCGGATGTCGATCGAGCTCACGGGCACGCGCGTGTCGGATGCGACCCCGGCTGCGCTGTCCTTCGTCGCCGGCTCGGTGACGGCAACGCCCGAGCCGCAGGTGCGTGCCGTCGACCTGCTCGAAGTCGAGCTCTGGAAGGGTGGAGAGCGGCTCGGGCTGCTCGTGCGACGCCGGGAGCTTCTCCCGGGCCGCTACACGTTCGGCCTCACGGGACGAGGCCCTACGGGCAACCGGCTCGCGCGGGGGACGTACACGATCCGTGTCGTCGCCTTCCCCGGAGACGGCACGCGGAAGCAGGCGGACACGATCGAATACCGCGTCCGCTGAAGGTTCCTATACTCGCGCCGTCGTTCGAGCCAGGGAGGCGACACTCGATGTCAACCGCCACTGCGGAATCCCATCTCCGCGAAGACCCCTACGAGCTCGCGAAGTTGCAGCTCCGTCGTGTGGGCGAGGTCTTCGCGCTCGATCCGAATCTGATCCGCGTCCTCTCCCAATGCAAGAAGGCCGTGGAGGTCTCGATCCCCGTTTCGATGGACGACGGGTCGACCGAGGTCTTCCAGGGATTCCGCGTCACCCACAACATCGCGCGCGGGCCGTCGAAGGGCGGGATCCGCTACCACCCGGACGTCACGATCGACGAGGTCAAGGCGCTCTCGATGTGGATGACCTGGAAGTGCGCGCTCATGGGGCTGCCGTTCGGCGGCGCCAAGGGCGGCGTCGTCTGCAACCCGAAGACGCTCTCGCCCGGCGAGCTCGAGCGGCTGACACGGCGCTACACGAGCGAGATCATCAACGACATCGGCCCCGAGCGGGACATCCCGGCGCCGGACGTCGGCACCGACGGCCGCGTGATGGCGTGGATCTTCGACACGTACTCGATGAACAAGGGCCACTCCGTGCTCGGCGTCGTCACGGGGAAGCCTCTGTCGGTCGGCGGTTCGCTGGGCCGCGAGGAGGCGACGGCGCGCGGCGCGCTCTACTGCATCCAGGCCCTGTCCACGAAGCAGGCGCGGCGCCTGAGCGAGTACACGATCGCTATTCAGGGCTTCGGGAACGTCGGCTCGAACCTCGCTCGTCAGCTGCACCGCGAGGGTGCGACGGTCGTCGCGGTGTCCGACTCGCAGGGTGGCGTCTACAACGCCGCGGGACTCGACGTCCCGAGCGCGCTCGCGCACAAGCAAGAGCACGGGACGCTGGCCGGGCTCGCGAACGCGGACGCCGTCACCAACGAGGAGCTCGTCGAGCTGCCCTGCGACGTCCTCGCACCCTGCGCGCTCGAGCAGGTCGTGACCGACGCCAACGCGGACCGTGTGAAGGCAGCCGTCATCTGCGAGGGGGCGAACGGCCCGGTGACGCCCGCGGCGGACGCGATCCTCGAGGACCGGGGCGTGCTCGTCCTGCCCGACGTCCTCGCGAACGCCGGAGGCGTCGTCGTCTCCTACTTCGAGTGGGTTCAGGGCCTGCAGGAGTACTTCTGGCGCGAGGACGAGGTGAACGCCAAGCTCCACGACATCGTCGCGCGCGCCTTCGAGGAGGCGTGGCTGACGCGAGAGAGCTACGGCACGAGCCTGCGGATGGCCTCGTACGGGCTCGCGGTCCAGCGCGTCGCCGAGGCGACCACGACCAGGGGCCTGTACCCGTAGAGCGACGCGTCACCGTCTACCACGCGGCCGACTGCAGCCTCTGTGCCCGCGCGCTCGAGGTCGTGTCGGAGGCCCAGGCGGAGCTCGGCTTCGAGCTCGAGCTCGTCGATATCGGCGCGGACGCCGAGCTCGAGACTCGGTATCGCGCGCACCTGCCGGTGGTCGAGATCGACGGCGAGCAGGCGTTCACCTACTTCGTGGAGCCGGACGCCTTCCGGGCACGCCTCGGCGGTTCGTAGCGGTTCTCCCGGCGGGGTCGGGAGGGCGGTAGGCAGAATCGTGACGCTTTGTCACAAACCACCGACAGGGGGATGAGCACGTGACCGAACGCCTCACCGTGGGAGTCGCCGCTCGCCTCAGCCGGTACCTCCAGGTCCTGACGCAGGCACGGAAGATGGGCAAGGAGCGGATCTCGTCGCAGGAGATCTCCGAGTACACGAACATCAACGCGACGCAGATCCGGCGCGACCTCTCGGCGTTCGGGCGGTTCGGCAAGCGCGGCGTCGGCTACCGCACGGACGCGCTGCTCGAGGAGATCCGCCAGATCCTCCGCACGCAGGGGCAGCACAACATCGCCCTCGTCGGTGCCGGCCGGCTCGGCAGCGCGATCGCGAGCTCGCCGATCTTCGCGGAGCACGGCATCACGATCGCAGCGGTGCTCGACAACGACCCGGAGAAGATCGGCTCGCGCGTCGGCGACCTCACCATCAGCTCGATCGCCGACGTCCGCGAGATCGCGCGCGAGCGCAACATCATCGTCGGCGTGATCGCGGTCCCGGCCGACTCGGCACAGGACGCGGCGGACGCGCTCATCGGCGCCGGCGCGAAGATCATCTTCAACTACTCGGAGGCGCTGCTCGACGTGCCCGCGGACGTGAACGTGCACACGTCGAACCCGGCCGTCGACCTCCTCTACGCCCTCTACTTCCACTTGGCCTAGTAGCCCGTGCAGATCCTCGTCTGGCACGGGTACCTGCTGGGCGGAACGGGATCGAACGTCTACACACGCCAGCTCGCGCGCGAATGGTCGCGCGGCGGGCACGACGTCACGGTCCTCTGCCAGGAGCCGCACCCGGAGCGTTACGACGTCGGCGGCGCCCGGGTCGTACGGCCCGACGTCGGCGGACTCCTGCCCACCTTCGTCCTCGACCACTACGAGGGCTACGACGTCCGGCTCCTGCAGGACTGCTCGCGTCCCGAGCTCGACGCGTGGGTCCAGGCGAATGCGTCAACTGTGCGCGAGTCCCTGCCCGCCGACTTCGTGCTTTGCAACCACGTGCTCCTCGGAGGCGCCGTGGGGCAGGCGTCGGGGTCCCGGTACGCGGTCAAGGCACACGGCTCCGAGCTCGAGTACTCGATGCGCGGCCGGCCGGAGCTCGAAGCGTGGGGGAGAGAGGTCCTTGCGACCGCGACCGCGACGTTCGTCGGATCGGCCCACATTCGTCAGGTCGTCGAGGAGGTGTGCGGTCACGTCGACCGGGTCCACGAGGTGCCCCCCGGGGTCGACGTCGAGGAATGGCGGCCGCGAGCGCGCGACGAGGCGCTCACGGACCTCGTCGCCGAGGCGCGTCGCGATCCGGCGAATCTCGGCAACGCGAACGAACGGCTCCCCGACGAGGGAAACGCCGAACGCCTCGCGCAGTTCCTCGCCGGCGACGATCCCACCGTCGTCTACTTCGGGAAGCTCCTGCTCAACAAGGGTGTCCACGTGCTCCTCGAGGCGCTCGCCAGCGTCGACGCGAGGGCGGTGATCGTCGGATTCGGCGACTACCGGCAGGAGCTCGAGTCGACGGCTCCCGAACGAGTGCTCTTCACCGGGCCGCTCGAGCACCGCCACCTCGTCCACCTGCTCGCGCTCGCGGACGCGTGTGTCGTGCCGTCGATCTTCCCCGAGGCCTTCGGGATGGTCGCCGCCGAGGCGGCCGCGGCCGGGTGCCCTCCGCTCGTGGCCCGCCACTCGGGCCTCGCGGAGGTTGCCGACGGGCTCGAGGTCGAGTACCCACCGCACATGCGAGATCTCGCCTCCTTCGCGTCCGGAGACGCCGACGACCTTCGTGCGAAGCTCACGCGGCTGCTGTCGCTGCCGGCCGCCGATCGCGCTGCGATTCGCGAAGCGGCGCGCCGTGCGGCGGTCGAGCGCTGGAGCTGGGCGTCCGTCGCCGACCGGCTGCTCGCGCTCGGTCGCTGACCAAGACTTCAACTACTGTAGTCCGCCGCGATGGGTGACGAACAGCGTCTCTCAGCGGACGAGCTCATCTCGCTCGCCCGCGAACAGTTCGAGTCCGCCACCGACTTCACCGTTGCCGTCGAGGAGGAGTTCGCGATCCTCGACCCCCAGTCCCTCGATCTCACCAACCGTTTCGAGGACGTCCAGGCGGCGGCGCGCGGGACGGCGCTCGAGCCGCACCTCGTCGGCGAGCTCATCGCCTCCGAGGTCGAGGTGCGCACGGGGAAGCAGTCGTCGTTCGCGGACGTTCCGGCGGCGATCGCCGAGCGGCGGGCGCAGTTGCAGGCGCTCGTCGAGCCGATGGGGCTCCTGCTCGGCGCGACCGGGACGCACCCGTGGGCCGACTGGAAGAAGCAGCGGATCATCGACACGCCGCACTACCGCCGCAACGACGAGCTCCTCCGCTACGTCGTCTGGCGGAACAACACGTTCGGGCTGCACGTCCACGTCGCCATCAACGGACCGGACCGGGTGATCGCGGTTCTGGCCGGACTGCGCAACTTCCTTCCCGAGCTCCTCGCGCTCTCGGCCAGCTCGCCGTTCGTCGAGGGTGTGAACAGCGGCCTGCACTCGGCGCGGACGCAGATCTTCACGCGGTTCTTCCCACGCTGCGGCGTCCCCGACGCGTTCGCCTCGTGGGCGGAGTACGAGACCTTCGTCCGCTTCCTCTACGACACGGGCTCGATCACCGAGCACACGCAGATCTGGTGGAGCGTCCGTCCGCATCTCGCGTTTCCGACGGTGGAGATCAGGATCTGCGACGGTCAGCCCGAGGTGTCCGAGGCCCAGGCGCTCGCCGCCTTCGCGGCGTCGCTCACGGCTCGAATCGCCCGCGCGTACGACGAGGGCGAGCCCGTTCGGCCCCTCGAGCAGCGGTACATCGAGGAGAACTTCTGGCGCGCGATCCGCTACGGCCTTCCAGGGGAGCTCATCGACTTCGAGCGTGGCGAGGCCATCCCGGCACGCCAGCGGATCGAGGAGCTCATGGACTGGATCCTTCCGGCCGCAGAGGAGATCGGCGCCGCGCCGTACCTCGCGCTCCCCGAGCGGAACGCGGCGGAGCGCCAGATCGAGCGCTTCGAGAGCGGCGCGTCCCTCGAGGAGATCTACGCCGAGCAGGTGAAGGCGACCGAGGCGATCGGTGGCTGACGAGCAGGAACTCCCGTCGGACGAGGCGCTCCGGGAGGCGCTCGACAAGGTCGGCGTCGCAGACATCCTGCTGAACGCGCTGTCGGCGGCTGCTTCGATCGGGTTCCATCGCGTCTCACCCGAGGCGCGTGACCTCGAGCAGGTGAAGCTGGCGATCGAGGCGTTGCGCGCGCTCGACCCGGTGCTGCGTGAGGCCGGCGTGGACGACGCGATCGTGCGCGACCTCGAGCAGGCGCGCGCGAACCTCCAGCTCGCCTACGCGGGCGCCGTCACCGAGTCCGGCGACGCCTGACGCGCGGGCGTCCGGGCTGCTTGTGATACATAATCCGCCGCGCCTGGGCGACCGGGCGCTCACTTTGTGAGGCCGTAGCGCCGAAACGTCCGAGTCGCTCACACGACGGACCTTTCGGCGGGAGAACAGCAAGACGTAGGAGAACCGGAGGATCATGGACTTCTTCGTAGATCACGCCGTCGGGTTCGCGCTCGCGTGCGCTGCCGTGGCGGTTCTGTACGGGCTGTACCTCACCTGGTGGCTGCTGAAGCAGCCGGCGGGGAACGAGCGGATGCAGGAGATCGCGGGCGCCGTGCAGGAGGGCGCCGCGGCCTACCTCCGCAAGCAGTACACGACGATCGCGATCGTCGCGATCGCGCCGTTCTTCCTACTCGGCTTCTACGACAAGCTCGGGTGGGGAGCGGCCTTCGGGTTCCTCATCGGCGCGCTCTTCTCGGCCGCCGCGGGCTTCATCGGGATGAACGTCGCGGTGCGCTCGAACGTGCGCACGGCGGAGGCCGCCCGCGAGGGACTGCAGCCGGCGTTCAAGGTCGCCTTCCGCGCCGGATCGGTGACAGGGCTCCTCGTCGTCGGGCTCGGGCTGCTCGGCGTCGCCGGCTACTACTGGGTGCTCACCGACTGGATCGGGAACAGCCCGGAGTCGGCGGTCGACGACCTCATCGGGCTCGCCTTCGGCGGCTCGCTGATCTCCGTCTTCGCACGACTTGGCGGCGGCATCTACACGAAGGCGGCGGACGTCGGCGCCGACCTCGTGGGGAAGATCGAGGCGGGCATCCCGGAGGACGACCCGCGTAACCCCGCCGTGATCGCGGACAACGTCGGCGACAACGTCGGCGACTGCGCCGGCATGGCCGCCGACCTCTTCGAGACGTACGCGGTCAC
>Ga0070670_100005083_pt1 | contig 11069 bp, 8 predicted proteins | sample KBSS63metaG_FD_64665 | JGI IMG/M metagenome (GOLD analysis project Ga0070670, IMG submission 64665) | Switchgrass rhizosphere microbial communities from Kellogg Biological Station, Michigan, USA - KBS S6-3 metaG | ecosystem: Host-associated > Plants > Roots > Rhizosphere > Soil ... | reverse complement strand
AAGGACTTCGGGACGACGCCGACCTACATCTGGTGGGGACAGCGGCGGGGGTTCATCCGCAACACGATGAACGCGACGCTTGAAGCGGGGCGTTGTGATGTCGTCATCGGCGTCCCCGCGCACTACGACCTCGTTCGAACGACGAAGCCGTATTACCGATCGACCTACGTCTTCGTCTATCCGAAACACAAGGGATGGACGATCGCGTCGCTCGACGATCCACGGCTCAAGAAACTGAAGATCGGTGTGCACCTGCTCGGCGACGATTACACGAACCCACCGCCGGTGCACGAGCTGTCGAAGCGCGGGGTCGTCGAGAATGTGGTCGGCTTCAACACGTTCTATTCGGAGACCAACCCGCCGAGCGCGATCATCGACGCCGTCGCCGCCGGGCGCGTCGATCTCGCAATCGTGTGGGGGCCGGTGGCGGGCTACTATGCGAAACGGCAACGGCTTCCGATGGAGCTGGTGCCGATTCCGTCAGGCAAGGGCGATCTGCCGTTTACCTTCGACATCTCGATGGGCGTGAAGAAGGGCAACGACGCGCTGTACGCGCGTGTCGAGCAAATCCTGGAAAAGCGAAAGCCCGAGATCACGGCAATCCTGATGGAATACGGAGTGCCCCTGGTGGCGAACGTGGGCACGCCTCGATGACAGCGATTGGTATTCGGCTTAGCCTTGCGACATCGGCCGCGGCACTGTTGCTGGCGGCCTCGACAACGATTGCAGGCCAGGCGCCAGCCCCGACGACCGTCGCGCCACTCACCTCCGCCAAAGCGACGGGCGAGACGTCGGACAGGTCCGACACGTATCGCGACGTCTATCAGGGATGGAAGTGGTGGCACGTGTACTGTTACCGATGCCACGGAGTCGATGCGCTCGGAACGACGGTGGCGCCGAACCTGACCGACCCGAACGAGAAGTTCACGCGCGCGGAGTTCCTGCGGGTCGTCCGCACCGGTGTTCCCAAGACCGCCATGCAGTCATGGAGCAAGCTGCTCGACGACAAACAGATCGGCCAGGTGTATCTCTACGTCCGCGCGCGTGCGGACAAGGTGTTGCCTCCGGGCCGACCCGACGAAGTCGGTCCGAACGCCGGGCAGTGGGTTCCGCCCCAGGGGTGGCGCGCACGCTGATCGTCGCTAGCCCTCGCTGTGAACGACCTTGCCGCCGACAAGGTCATCACCGGCCAGCCATGGGCGCTATTTGCCGATCGTGTCCACACTCGTATCCGATCCGGGCGTGATCCGGAACCGCTTGATTGCGTCACCAGCCTGCGCAACAACCGTCAACGTCCCATCTGCCCCCATTTCCCACGTGCCGGCGGCAGCCTGCAGTGTGTAATTGCCATCGAATTGGGCAGATGGACGACCATCCACGTAGACCGTTTGCGACGAAGCGATGTTCGCCATCCAGATTAAGTGTCGACCGTCGGGCGTGAATGTCAGGTTCTGCGGGTTTGTCCCGGGAAACACCATCGCGAGTCTGCCATCGACGTAGACCCCGGAGGCGTTGCCGGGCTGCTGGTCGAAATACGCTACGTGTTTCCCGTCGGTACTGAACACGAACTCCGCCCGCGGACGATAGCGCCCAACGCCGGGCTGCTGAAACCGCACCACAGTCCCGGGCAGGTCCTTGCCGTCGACGTTCACGGTCCGCCCCTGACGACCGAACGTGAACCCGAAGTGCGTTCCATCCGAACTGAACGTCACCGGGCTCGCGCCTTCGCGTTGCAGCAATTTGCCGTCAACACCAACCGTTTGCATCGTTCCGTTGGTCAGTGCGGTAAACGCGATGTGGTTTCCGACCAGGGCAGCGGGAGGCGGCAGCGGCGTATTGATCAAGAGCGGCTTGTAGCCGGGGGCGCTCGTGTCAATCGGGGTAAGCATCGAGCCATAGCCTTCGGATTCCTGATCGCCGACGACCAGAAACGTCTGGTTGCGCATGTTCGCGCCGTAGACGAACCGGCCATCGGCGGTGAACCCCGCAGCCACGATCCCCTGGTAGTCCTGCCCCTTCTTACCATCCGCGACGATCCAGAACGAGCTGGATGATGCCTGACACGCGGCGACCCAGTGCTTGCCGTCGGCCGAGAACCCGACGTTCGAGTATCCGGGATTCCATGGACAGTCGGTGCCCGGAATGCGCTGTGCGCCCATCGTCAGGAAATGGATACCGGTTCCCGGCGTGCCCTGGGTCACGACGGTCATGAAACCTGAGCCAACGGGTGTCGTGTAAATCTGCGCGCTCTGCGCCCGCATGATCGGCTTGCCGTCTAGGAACACTTCGGTCGTCGGAGTAGCGGTCGGCAGTTGACGTTTGGTGAACACGTGGAGACCGTCGGCCGTCATCTGTGGTTCACCACCGGGAAACGGCGACGGCTTGCCGTCGACGACGAGCGTAAAGGTTCCTCTCTTTTGCGGGTTCTCCGCGAGGTACACATGATGATCGCCGCCCGCGGTGAAGATCGGGGCTATGTTGGTGAAACTCTGTGGCCCGGGCACGCCGTCGAAGACCAACTGGATGTAACCGTTCGTAATCCCCGGCACCGGCTCGGTGTAGAGCGGGAAATAGACATGCCGGCTGTTGTCCGTGAATTGAGGGATCGACTCCAAAGAAGTCGAGCCGAGGCGCGGATGCCGGACGGCCGGGACGCGGAGCAGCTCCTTGCCATCCGCCATGAACACGAACTCCGCGCCCTGTCGCCCGATGTACGCCAGGCGTGATCCGTCGGGGCTGAAGACGAGCCCGGCGCTCTCACCGGAAATCGCGTCAAATCGAGGCCCGTCCACGCCGTCATGCACTACCACGGTACGGCTCCCACGCAGCACGACCGCCGCTGCGTGTCCGCCCTTCGGACTGACGACGAAATCCAGCTTCTGCCCGGACGCGAGTGACAGCTCTTCGACCTTCGCGGATGATCCCGGCACATTCGATGGAGCGGCGCCGCCGCCAGGCCGGGCCGGCGTCGCGGCATTTGGCGAATTCGCATTCGGATTGCCGCCGCCCGGGGTGGCCGGTGTCGTCTTTTCCTTCTCGCGCCTGGCCGCTTCTTCAGCCGCCTTTTTTGCGTCGGCCGCCTTCCTTGAGTCTTCGGCCTTTTTCGCAGCCTCCTCGGCGGCCCGCTTCAGTCGATCGAGGACACCCTGCGCCGTGACCGATTGCGACGCGGTGACGAAAACGCCCGCTAACACAAGCGGGGTCAAGCGTTTCAGGATCGAGATGCGAAACATGCCTTCACTCCATGGATGAGCTTGCAGCGACTATATACACCTGAGTTGGCTGCCGTAGCCAGCGGGAACCGAGGAGGCGCCTATTCCACCTTGCGCAATCCCCGGCCGATTCCCGTCATCGCTCTCAATCGACGCGTGGGATTCGCATAACGGGACGACATCCTCCGGGATCCGGGCGCCCCCGGACAGCGGATTTGAATCGTATAATCCGCAGCCTGACGTGGTGATCACGTCCGTGCGACCGAAGGAGAACCGGATGCGACAGTTACCTGGCGTTGTGATTGTGGCGTTCGCGTGTGCGTTTGCCGGGGCGGGACTCCAGGCGGTCGCAGACTTTCCGTCGTGGGCCTACGGCGTGACCATGCCTCCGCCACCACCCGGAGCCGCACCCGCCGCGGCCCCCGCGCCTGCCACCGGAGGGGGTCGCGCCGCAGGCGCCGCACCCGCAGCCGACGCGACTCTCCACAGCCTGCCCGGGGCGACGCAGCAGTTCACCCGTGCGCAGATCGCCAACCAATATGGACCGGCGGACTGGTATCCAGGCGATCACCCGCAGATGCCCGAGATCGTGGCCAAGGGGAAACAGGCGCAGAACGTCGCCGCCTGCAGCCTGTGCCACATGCCGAACGGCAAGGGACGTCCGGAGAACGCGCCCGTTGCCGGATTCCCGGTCGAGTACTTCGTCAAGACGATGATGGACTTCAAGAACGATGCGCGGAAGAGTTCCGACCCGAGGAAGGCCAATACCAATCGGATGATCTCGTTCGCGAAAGCGATGACCGACGAGGAGATCCTGCAGGCTGCCACGTATTTCAACGCGATGCCGTGGACACAGTGGATCCGCGTCGTCGAGGTCAGCACCGTTCCCAAGACCCGGATTCAGGGCGGCATGTTCCTCAGGCTCGAAGGAAACGAGACCGAGCCACTCGGCAACCGGATCATCGAAGCGCCAGAGGACACGGAGCGCACCGAAGTGTTGCGCGATCCGCGATCAGGATTCGTCGCGTATGCGCCGATGGGCAGCATCAAGCGCGGGCAGGCGCTCGCGACCACCGGCGGCAATGGCAAGACGATCGCGTGTGCCACCTGTCATGGCGCGAACCTGCAGGGGATCGGGCCGGTGCCAGGCATCGGCGGCCGTTCGCCGAGCTATCTGGTGCGGCAGATGCACGACATGCAGACCGGCGCGCGAAAGGGCAGCTGGTCGGAGCTGATGAAACCTGTCGTGGAGAAACTGACGGCCGAGGATTTCGTCTCGATTGCCGCGTATGTCGCCTCACGTCCTCAGTCGGCCGCGCCGACCACTCGGACCGCCGCGCGATAGCGCGGATACCGTGGGGCTGGCGTTCCCGCGACGCCCTGCTTTGGTGCCGGCCATCACCACGCCATCGGCGGTTGTGCTCGAGTGTTCGACGCTACTTCTTCGCCGGCTTGGGTTCGGGCACGGGCGTGCGATACGGTTTCAGCCGCTTCGCCAGCTCGCGCGCGACACTGGCCGCGCCAGCCGGACCGGAAAACGGCCCCGACCCTTTGCCCGAGATCAGCACGAGACTCGTATTCTGATGTTTCAGCGTGAACGGAAAATCCCAGGCGAAGGTGTAGTCGACGTCGAGGACGGTATCCGCAACCGACGCGTCGTCCACCATCGACACCGGGATCTTCAGCTCCCTGAAATCCTTGTTGCGGCCCAGCGCCGCTTTCATGTCGTCGCTGCCGAAGTATTTGGCCCGCGAGGCAACGACCATGACGGTCTTGAAATTGCGCAGGATGAAATCGGGGTCCTTCGACGTCGCCAGTAGTTCCGACTTTTCCGGTGCGCTTCGCGACACGCCATCGGCCCCTCCGCCGGCGTTTCGCGTCCGCATCCGCGTCTGCATCATTTGAATCAGCGCATCAGGTACAGCGGCCTGCTTCAGCGCGATGAGACCGTCTGGCGACAGGTCGAAATTCAGATTCGATGAATCGATCGTCGCCGTAATGACTGCGGGCGACAGTTGTGCCTTGACCATCTTGATGATGTCGGCGTTCGTGAGCGTCGCCGGCCCCTGGCCCTGGGCGGCCACAAGGGTGGCGCAGACACACACCACCAGAAAGGCGGTCAGGGGCAACCGAAGTGCCTTCAGCATCGCGAATCTCCTTCATGAGCGGACAGCTCTCACCAGGTAAGGTGCAAAAACCGGTCGAACGGGCTCGTTACCGCGACAGCGCACGCCCGTACACTTCGATGCGGCCGACGTTCACGAATCCGCCCCACCCGTGGCCGCTTCCGGGCAGCAGGTCTGCGAATCCGACTTCGTCCACCTTCGACAGGTCGGGCTTCTCCACCCAGCTCTGACCACGCGTCACGATGCGCGTGATGTCGAGCGGCAGCCAGCGCACGTTGGCAATCGCGACCTCGGACTCGAGGAAGAGCGTCGAGTTGGCGGAGTGCGCACCTTCGCCGTAGTCGCCGACGAGCCATGTGCCGTCCGCAAGCTTCACCACCGGTCGGACCACGTGGAACCCGGATGTGCGCGTCACCCAACGGATGCGCGCCAACCCGGTGAGGTCGAGGAGGTTCTTCTTGTGCCGCAGCGTTGCGGCCACCGCCGTCTGACAGACGCCGGTCCAGAGATTTGGTGGATCGGTCGACGCACCTGCGGCCACGTTCTGCGGTGGAGGGCTCTGGTTGTAGCCGGCGAGCTGGATACAGCTTGGTCCGCTCCAGTCCCGCGCGATCGAACCGGTGGGCGGCTGCTTCAGGTACGCAGGGACACTCTTCGCATTTGGATCGTAGAGACGCAGTTCGAGATCCGGGTTAGTGACCGCTGCCGGCGTGACACCGCCTTCAGGGACGAAGTCGGCAGGCGCAGCCGCAGGGCGATCACGCTGATGCCACGCCTCGCGGAGAACCAACGGCGGAAGGCCGGCCTGCGCCGCGAGGACAACCGGAGCGAGAACGATCGTGAGCAGCAATGTACGCACGCCGGAAACTATAACTCCCGGTCGAGCCATGCGGTCAGCCATGAAGAGCTCCGGCATTTCGTGGCGATTGCGGTATTTCGTCGGCTGAAGTCGCGCGAAAGCATGATCGCCACGCTTCCAGGAGGGTTCGGTTGTTGCAGCCGATAGCCGTCGGAGGTCGAACCTATGGCTAGTCGATATCTATACGGCGCGGTCGCAGCGGTCGCGCTCACCGTTGGCGTGGTAACCGCCACACCGGCAAACGCCCAGATCCACCCGGATGGCGGGCTGCTGCCGCTGGACACCCACGGGACGGTAACCGCAGTTGGTTGTTTACTCCGCAGTGAAGACGGCAAGGATTTCATCCTTGCGAAACCGATGCAGGGTCCGCTCAACAGCGTGCCGGAAGCACAGTGCTCGGCAACGGCCGGCGATGCTGCACTGAAGCTCAACGACGCCGGCCACCGCGGCGTGAGCGAGGCAATGATTGGCCGCTGGGTCGAGATCTACGGTCCGCTTGAAAAGGAAACCAGCAATAATCCAAACAAGTTCCGCGAGCTCGAGGTGAAGAACTTCCGTGTCGTGCCGGTGGTCCCACCGCAAAAAGCGGAAGCCCCGGCACCGGAGCCTCAGGCAATCGTCGCGGAAGTAATCGAGACACCGTTCGTACCCGCACCGGTGGCGACATCGGGACAGGAACCCGCTCCGCTTCCAAAGACGGCAGGTTACGGTCCTACCACCGGTTTACTCGGGGCGTTTGCGCTCGCAGGCTGTCTGCTGCTTCGATCGTTCCGTTCACGACAGGTCGTCTAGTCAGGACAGATCGTAGGGACAGGGGGGCCGGAGAGACTTCTTCTCCGCGCCCTCGCGTCCAGCCTCAGCGCGAACTCTCCCCACCTGTGAAACCGCGAATCCTTAGAAATCCACGATCCGCAGCAGTTCATCACCCGACGTGACAGCTCAGGCCAGGCGCGTTTTCAGGAATCGGCCGGTGTGTGACGCCTTGCACGCGGCGACCTTCTCGGGCGTTCCGGTCACCACGACCTCCCCGCCCGCATGCCCGCCCTCGGGCCCGAGATCGATCACGTGGTCTGCCGTCTTGATGACGTCGAGATGGTGCTCGATCACGATCACGGTGTGGCCCGCGTCCACCAGCTGATTGAGCGCTCCCAGCAGACGTTCGATGTCCGCGAGATGCAGACCCGTCGTCGGCTCGTCGAGGATGTAGACGGTGTGCTTCGCGCGCTGAAGCTGGCTCAGCTCCGTCGCGATCTTCACGCGCTGCGCCTCACCGCCCGACAGCGTCGTCGCCGACTGTCCGAGCGTCAGGTAGCCGAGACCGAGCAGGTTCAGCACTTCGAGCTTGCGGTGCACCGCCGGCTCCGTGTGGAAGAACGCCACGCCCTCTTCGATCGACATGTTCAGGACGTCGGCGATCGTCTTGCCTCGAAGCGTCACCTCGAGCGTTTCGCTGTTGAAGCGGGCGCCCTTGCAGGCGGAGCAGGTCACCTCGACGTCGGGCATGAAATAGAGCTGCGTCGTGATCGCGCCTTCACCCTGGCATTCCTCGCAGCGGCCGCCCTTGACGTTGAAGCTGAATCGTCCGGGCCTGTATCCACGTTCGACCGAGAGCGGCGCCTCGGTGAAGAGGTCGCGGATCGTGTCGTAGAAGCCGACGTAGGTCGCCGGGTTCGAGCGGCTGTTGCGACCGATCGGCGATTGGTCGATGTTGACAACCTTGTGGACGTGATCGAGGCCGTCCACCTGGTCATGCTCGCCGGGCAACGCGCGGGTGTCGACGAGCTTCTTCCACAGTGCCTTGTAGAGAATCTCGTTGACCAGCGAGCTCTTGCCAGACCCCGACGCGCCAGTCACGGCGATGAGTGTGCCGAGCGGGAACGCGACGTCCACGTTCTTCAGGTTGTTCTCGCGTGCCTTGCGCACCGCCAGCTCCTTGCCGTTGCCCTGACGGCGCCGGGCGGGCGTCTCGATTTCGCGCGCGCCGGAGAGGTACTGGCCGGTGGGCGAGCGCTTGTTGCGCAGCAGGTGGTCGATCGAACCTTGCGCGACGATCTCTCCGCCGTGCACGCCGGGGCCGGGGCCCATCTCGATCAGATAGTCGGCCGAACGGATCGTGTCCTCGTCGTGCTCGACGACGATCACCGTGTTGCCGATGTCGCGCAGGCTCTTGAGCGTGGCGATCATCTTGACGTTGTCCTTCGGGTGCAGACCGATGCTCGGCTCGTCGAGCACGTAGAGCATGCCCATCAGCCCAGACCCGATCTGCGTGGACAGCCGGATCCGCTGCGACTCGCCGCCAGAGAGCGTGCTCGATCGACGGTTGAAGTTCAGGTAGTCGAGACCGATGCCGAGCAGCAGCGCCACGCGCTTCCTGATCTCGCCGAGCACCTGACGGCCGGCGTCGGCGCCGCGGCCGGTCGGCTTGATCGAGTTGACAAAGTCCAGTAGCTCGTCGAAGTGGAGCTGCCCCACGTCGTACAGCGTTTTGCCGCCGATGGTGAAAAGCATCCTGGTTGCGCGCACACGCGTGCCGGTGCAGTCCGGGCAGGTGTGCTCAACCATCACCTTGTCGAGCCACTGCTCCATCTTCGAATTCGCCTCGCCACGTTGGCGGTAGCGGCGATACCAACGCTCGATGCGGCGCGCGACGCCCGCAAACCCGACCTCCTTCCCGATCTGGCCAACGATCCACTTCCCTCGCGCGCTCTTGACGCCCGGGGGTTCGACGATCTTCACCTTCTTCGGCTCGATGCCGTAGAGAATCGCCTTGCGCGCGCGTTCGGGCAGGTCCTTCCACGGCTTGTCGAGCGGGAACCCGAGTTGCTTCGACAGGCTGAACATCAGCATGCCGTCCCAGGTATCCGGGTTGTAGCGGAACGCTTCCTTCACGAAGCAGCCGTCGATGATGCTGCGCTTGACGTCTGGCACGAGCAGGTCCGGGTGGGTGAGCTTGTCCACGCCGAGGCCGCCACAGGTGCGACAGGCGCTCTCCGGGTTGTTGAACATGAAGAACTCGGGGCCGATATCGCCGTAGACGAAATGGTGCGTCGCGCTGCACAGGCCTTTGTAGAAGCGCTCGGCGTCGGCCTTCGACGCTCCTTTCACGACCTGCACCTGAAGCAGCCCGTCACCAACGAGCAGCGTGCTTGCGATCGCCGCGCGAATCGCCTTCTCGTGTGCACACCGCACGACGACGCGGTCGACGAGGGCGTCCATGTGCTCGACGTCCGACGCTTCGAGGTCTGTTTCGTCGGAGATGTCTATCACCGTGCCGTCCACGATCAACGTGCGGCAGCCCTTCTTGCGGATCTCGGTGAAGACGTAATTGAGGTCTTCGCCATAGACCTTGAACACCGGCGCGCGAAGTTCGATCTCGGCACCCTCAGGCAGCGCGAGGATCGCTTCGAGGATCTGGCTCGCGGTTCGGTTGGGAGTGGGCTCGCCGGTGCGCGGGCAATGCGCCTGTCCGATCGTCGCGAACAGCAGGTTCAAGTAGCTGGCGATGTCCGTGAGCGTGCCGACCGTGGAGCGCGGATTGCTGGCCACGGTCTTCTGCTCGATCGAGATCACCGGCGACAACCCGAACACGAAGTCCACGTCCGGCTTCGCCACCTGACCGATGAAGCGCTTCGCGTAGCTCGAGAGCGATTCCATGTAGCGGCGCTGCCCCTCGGCGTAGATCGTGTCGAAGGCCAGGCTCGATTTGCCGGAGCCCGAGAGCCCGGTGACGACCACCAGGCTGTCGCGCGGAATCTCCACCGAGATGTTCTTCAGGTTGTGCACGCGCGCGCCCTGGACGCCAATCGTCGTGCGCACGCCGCCGTTGCGCTTATTGGGCATCCCGATCCTCCGGCAGAAAAAACGCCAGCTCCGGCAGCGACGTGGAACTACGTTTGGTGGCGCGCACGGGGGCGGACGCCTTGGCAATCAGACCCTGGTCCGAGAGGTACTCGCACGCCGTCGTGACACCGGAGATGTCGAACCGGCGTGAGAAGTGGTCTTCGATGTCGCTCGCTGACCGGATGTCGCCGACCTCGCGCAGGTAGTCGAGTACCGGCGCGAAGAGACGCCGGGCGCGCTGTGCCATGTAGACCTCGGCGGCCTCCAGTGCGTCCACCACCGCCTTTTTCGTCTTCTTCGCGTTCAGCAGGTCCGTGTATACCGTCTTGAAGAACCCCGGGTTAAGCAGGAGCGCCTGCGGGATGACCTCGCGATCGACCAGCCGACGCGCCGAAATGACCTCGACCTGCGCCAGCGGCGTCGCCGAGTACAGGATCCAGAGCGCGGTGTAGTCGAGGTCTCCGCGCGTGATCAGGAACTTGCGCGCCTTGTAGAGAGACGGCAGGACGTTCGTGCCTGCGCGTAACAGCGCCAACGAGGTGTCGCGTTCGCCGATCTTCTGCAGTCGCGCGCACAGGTCGGTGATGCTGTCGTCGTGCGTGAACAGCACGCGGCTCTTGGCGAGGAACGAGTGCATGAACGACTGATGCACTGCGCCCTCGGCCAGCGTGCGGAACGCCGCCCGCTGCATCAGCAGCGCGTGCACGTTGACGCCATCGGCGTTGAGCGAGATGTAGGAGTGGCCCGCGAGTTTGTCGTCGACGGTGATCAGCAGCAGATCAATGTCGGATTTCTCCCAGACACGGTCGTGCGAGAGGCTGCCACCGAGGAGCGCCGCAAGGATCGTGCGGTCGTCCTTGAGCTGAGGCACCAGTGCGTCCAGCGCGGCAGAGAAATCGTCTGCGGCAGTGTTGCGGCTTGGGAGCTTCATGACCGATGAAGCTCCCAAGTTTAATGTCAGTTCTCCAGCGGCGTCTCGCGGATCGAGTCGATCACCAGGACCGGCGCCGGCAGCTTCGCGTCTTCGAGCCT
>Ga0070670_100005082_pt1 | contig 11069 bp, 9 predicted proteins | sample KBSS63metaG_FD_64665 | JGI IMG/M metagenome (GOLD analysis project Ga0070670, IMG submission 64665) | Switchgrass rhizosphere microbial communities from Kellogg Biological Station, Michigan, USA - KBS S6-3 metaG | ecosystem: Host-associated > Plants > Roots > Rhizosphere > Soil ... | reverse complement strand
GCTTCGCCGTCGACTGCCTACATGAGCTCTTCGGGTTCGAAGTCGGCCGACTCGACGCAGCAAAGCACGTCTTCCTCGGCGACCAACCCGACGGGGACGCCTCCGGGCGCAAGCGGTTACCCGAGCAGTTCCAGCAGCACCACCGCGCACTCCAACAGCGCAACGGGAAAGGCGGGTGACTCGACGAATTGGAGCGCGTCGTCGTCGACTACCGACCCGACGAGAGCGAACGAGCGGTCGAACTCGTCCGGATCCACGGCGACGGCTCCCGCAACGGGCGCGTACTCGAGCCAGCAGCCCGGCGCGAGTAGCTCGTACAAGAATGATTCCACGCAGGTCAGCTCGTCCTCGTCCGCGACCAACCCGACCGGTGCGAACGCGGACACCCGCGCGACCTTCAAGACTATGCTGCGCAATTGCGTCCAGTTGAGCGGTGCAGCGCGCGACAACTGCATCGACCGTGCGGTCGACACGTATCCGCAGAGCTAGCAGACTGTAGAGGTGCGTGACGAAACCGCGCGTCCGCCGGGCGCGCGGTTTTTTTTGTGATGAGTGCCACAGTGAACCCGTGTGGCGCCATGTTGTCACTCCGGAAATTGCGTGGGCTCATCTCGTGCGGCCGCGCGTCGTCTTTACCGGAAAAAACTTCGCTCTCTTTCGTGCCCCGACACGCGACGCGCCAACGATGATGCGGTTCCCTGTTGTTTTTTGGCGAGATTCACGCTGCGGCACGTTACTTGCCACTTTCGTCATAACTCAATGGATCCCGAACGATGCGTCAGGTCAATCGGTGTCGGGAGTTGCGGGGCCAGTCAGCACGCACATCGACGCGTGCCTCGGAGCCCGCGTGTCCAGTCAGTCACATAAGGCGCGCTGAGAATTGACGTCCCGGCGCGAGGTCATCCATGTCCGAAATACTTCGCTTCCTTACTCATCGAGAGGGGACCATGGCCACAGCCACCGCAAACACGAAGTCACGCAAGACCGCCAAGGCCGGCGGTGCTCGCGCGCCAGCGGGAGCCGACAGCGCGAAACCCGGGGGTGCGGACCAGCTGCTGAAGGCTGACCACCGCAGCGTGGAAAAGCTGTTCCGACAGTTCGAGCAGGCGACTGAGCCTGACAAAAAGCAGGAGCTCGCGAAGTCCATCTGCACGGAGCTCGTCGTGCATTCCGAGCTCGAGGAGTCGCATTTCTACCCGGCATGCCGGGAGAAGAACGTCGAAAGCTCGCTGCTCGACGAAGCTCAGGTGGAGCACGACGTCGCGAAGATCCTCATCGCGGAGATCATGACGCTGCCCGCGGACAGCGCGGCGTACGACGCCAAGATCAAGGTCCTTTCCGAGTACGTGAAGCACCATGTCGGCGAAGAGGAAAACTCGAGCAGCGGGATCATCGCGAAGGCCCGCAAGGCGGGCGTCGACATGAAGGCACTGGGAGAAATCCTGGTGGCGCAAAAGCAGGAGCTGATGGCGAAGGCGCAAGCCGGGGATCTCCCCTTGCCCACACCCCGCTCGCTCGAGGCAGGAACGAACTCCCTAAATTCCAATCTTCAGGAGAACCAAGCAATGGCACAGCGAGGCAATCAGGACCGCGAACGCGACGAGCAAGGCCGCTTCATGAGTGAGGATGACGACCGCAGGTATTCGCGCGGCGGAGGCGGCGGAGGTGGCGGCTATGGACGCGGCTGGGATGAGCAGGATCGCGGCGGCGGGCGCGGCGGACGGTCGCAGCAACAGGACCGCGACGAGTACGGCCGCTTCATGAGCGAGGATGAGCGCGGCGGCGGTCAACGCTCGGGGCGCGGGTGGTATGAGGATGACGACGACCGCGGCGGCCGCGGACGTTCTTCGCAACAGCAGGATCGCGACGAGTATGGTCGGTTCCAGAGCGAGGACGACTCCGAACGCGGTGGGCGCGGCCGCTTTTCGTCGCAGCGTGATCGCGACGAGTACGGCCGCTTCCAGGGCGACGACGACGACAATCGCGGCGGCGGGCGTTCGTCGCAGCAACGCGATCGGGATGAGCGCGGCCGATTCGCGAGCGATGAAGATGACGATCGCGGCGGCCGCGGGCGGTCGTCGTCTCAACAGCGGGATCGCGATGAGTATGGACGGTTCATGAGCGAAGACGACGACCGGGGCGGCGGGCGTTCGTCCGGCCGCGGACGCGATGACGACGATCGCGGTGGACGGTCGTCGCGCGGCGGTGGAGAAGATCATCGGGGCTGGTTCGGTGATCCGAGAGGACATGCCGAGGCGGCGCGCCGCGGATGGGAGCACCGGGAAGATCACAACGAGCCGCGGCAGTCACGCGGTGGCGACGACAACCGTCGCAGCGGTGGTGACGACAACCGTCGGAGCGGTGGTGACGACAACCGTCGCGGCGGCGGCGACCCGCGTCGAAGCGGAAGCGGCGGCGGGGATAATCGCCGCAGCAGCGGCGGCGACGATCACGGCGGATGGTTCGGCGATTCGCGCGGGCATGCGGAAGCCGCTCGCCGCGGTTGGCAGCATCGCAACGACCGATAACCGTCGACGACGTTGATTCGTCACGGTGGCCGCGGGCAGTGCTCGCGGCCACCGTTTGCATGCGGGGCGCTCGGCACACGGGACTGCTCATACCGGCCGCGCATGGCGCGCTTGGCTCGCGCGCTTGCCACCGTGCAAGCGAGGCGTTCAGAATGGGCAGATGCAGCTGGCTCGAGCCCTTCTGCGAAACTCATCGCACGTGATCGGATGCGTGCCATGAAGGCCATGGTCCTCCGGACTCCACGTTCGCCCCTCGAACGACTTAACGTCGTCGACCCGCGGCCGGGTTTCGGCCAGCTTCTTCTCGAAGTCCACGCGTGCGGCGTGTGCCGCACCGACCTTCACGTCGTCGACGGCGAGCTGCCGCAGGCGCACTCTCCGATCATTCCCGGTCACGAAATCGTGGCGACGGTCGTCCAAGCGGGCGCCGGTATCGAGGCTTTTGCGCCGGGTGACCGAGTGGGTGTGCCGTGGCTCGCCTCGACGTGCGGGGTCTGCGACTATTGCCGCGAGGGCCGTGAGAACCTTTGCGACCGCGCCCAATTCACGGGCTGCACCGTCGATGGCGGGTACGCGGATTATGCCGTCGCCGATCAGCGGTTCTGTTTTGCGTTGCCGAGCGATACTCCGGTGTCCGAGATCGCCCCTTGGCTTTGCGCGGGCCTTATCGGCTATCGCGCGCTGCGCGCCGCAGGAGACGCGCGCCGCGTGGGCATCTACGGCTTCGGCGCTGCGGCGCACATCGTCGCGCAGGTCGCCCGCCACGAAGGACGCGAAGTGTTCGCCTTCACCCGCGGCGACGACGCCGCGGCGCAGCATTTCGCGCTTTCGCTAGGCGCGGCGTGGGCGGGTGCGAGCGACGAAGCGCCGCCCGAGATGCTCGATGCGGCCATCCTGTTCGCGCCGGTCGGCGCTCTGGTGCCGCTCGCGCTCGCGAACGTCGTCAAGGGCGGATCCGTCGTCTGCGCGGGCATTCACATGAGTGACATCCCATCTTTCCCTTATGCGTTACTCTGGGGCGAGCGCCGCGTCGTTTCCGTCGCGAACCTTACGCGTCGCGACGGCGCCGAGTTCATCGCGCTTGCGCCGAAGATCCCCATCCGTACCCATGTCGTCGAATATCCGATGGCACAAGCGAATGAAGCGCTGACGGCGCTGCGCAATGGAACGATCAGTGGCGCCGCGGTGCTGACCAATGCGGCGCGGGACGGGTGAGCGCGGGGTCGCTCGACCAGGCACCGCCGGGCGCACGCCCGCTGGGCACATTGACCCAGCCGGAACTGCAAGCGCGTTTTCGCGCCGCGCTCGAAGCCGCCGACGGCGTTTCAGGCGCGCATTGCGTCCACGAAGCGTGGATGCGCGATGCGTTTTCGACGCATGTCGAGGCGGCGCTCGAAGCATTGTGGCGGCGAGCAGCGGCTTCCATCCCCGAGTGGCTGCCGATGCATTATGTCGCGTGGCTTCCGCTCGTCTACGACGTGGCCGCACGATTTCGGGCGCGCAGACGAGGAAGGCAGAACATCTACCTCGTGCGACTCGACTACACCGATCGCCGTGCGGACACGCACGGCGTTTATGTGGGCATGACGAGCTATCCGCCTCACCAGCGGTTCGATCAGCACCGTGCGGGCATTCGCGCCGCCGGCAGCGTCCTCAAGCGCGGACAGGAACTGCTGATCGGGCCCGTGTTGCATCTGCAGCGGATTGGGCAGGCAGATGCGGAGCGCATCGAGCGGGACATGGCGCGGGCGCTCGCTGACGCCGGAATCGTGGTCGAAGGCGGGCACTGAATGTGCATCGCCGGCCGAGACGAAACGGCGGGCCTGCATCGTCACCAGGCCCGCCGTCCATGCAAGCCACTGCTAATTCGGTACGGTTGCCTTGAAGCTCTCGCGCTGCGCGATCACTGCGTGGGCGCGAGTGACGTTGGGAGTCTTGCCAAGCAATGCCTTGCTCTCCGGAAACATCGCAAGATACGGGATGATCGGCGCGAGGAACAGGTCCGCCATCGTCAGCGCATTGCCGACCAGGAAGTCACGCGCGCCGTACGCCTTGTCGAGGATCACGAGCAACTGCTCGATCTCGGGAACCGCCGCATCGATCGTCCTGCGGTCGGGCGCCCCGCCTTCACCCTTCGGGAAAACATAGTGCAGCACGTAGCGGCGCACCATTGCGTCGTACCCGTGGCAGTTGATCATGCTGACCCACTGCTCCATCTGCCCGCGCAGCCGCGCATTCGGAGCGAGGAGCGGCGCGCCCTCGAACGTCTCGTCGAGATAGCGGACGATCGCGCTGGTTTCGAACAAGGCTGTTGCCCCGTCGCGAAACACCGGGATGCGGCCATAGGGGCTGATGGCGTCCACGGGCGGCGTATGCGGCGGAGCCGGATCGTACGCGTAGGCAAGACCCTTTTCGACGAGCGCCATCCGTACGGTACGCACGTACGTGCTGCGAGGCGTGCCGGTCAATGCGAGGCTGGCCGCCGTCCCCCGGGCGTCGGTGAAGTCCGCGAGCTTGTTCATGCAGCCCTGCCAGCCCGCGTCGTGCGCATCGCGGACGTCGGTGGCCGGGAACCCGGAGTGAAGGAGCTGCACTTCGGTCTCCGGCCCATGCTCGCCCTTGCGCTCGCTGAAAGTCACGGTCACGAGCGTCTCCGGAAGCGCAGCCATCTGGTCGCCGTCCCATTTCCAGGTGAACGCAATGCGCTCCGGCGGCGCGATTTCCTTGTAGGTTCCCGTCACCTTCGACGTGTCTCCGTGCCGGTGCACCATCGTCAACCGGAAATTGCCTCCGGCGCGGGGCTCCATCTCGAGGGCCGTCACCTTGAAGCCGCGAGGCCCCATCCACTGGCGAAAGAGCTCCGGCTTGATGAAGGCGTCGAACACCTTCTGCCGCGGTGCGCGAATCACGCGCCTTACGGTGAGATCGAACGTATCGCGTGCTGTCATTTGCTGCTCCTTTCCGGTTTGGGTTCTTCCAGTACTTCGGCGAGACGGTCGAGGCTGTCCTCCCAGAACCGCCGGTAGTCGTCCAGCCAGTCGGCCGCGGCCCGCAGGCGCTGCGGACGCAATCGACAGACGCGCCACTGCGCATCGACGCGGCGCTCGATGAGCCGCGCCCGCTCCAGCACCCGCAGATGCCGCGAGATCGCCGGCAGCGAGATGGCGAACGGCTTGGCGAGCTCGCCCACCGGCGCCTCCCCGCGCGCAAGGCGCGCGAGGATCGCGCGGCGCGTTGGATCTGCCAGCGCCGAAAAGGTCTCGTCGAGGTGGCGGTGTCGGGGCGTTGTCATGTCTCGCGGAGATGCGGCTCGTCGTGGAATGGACAGTATCGCGTCGTTATTTAACTGTCAAGTTAAATACGACGCCCGGCGACAAGCACCCTGCTGCCCGCCCGCTCGAGGCATGCGGCGGCTCGACGTCCCGTTCCCATTGCCGATCGAAGGCGCGACGATCACGCGGTGGGTGCTGTCTGCTCCTTCGCCATCTCCACGAACCGGCACAGCGCGTTGATGAGGCGCATCTGCTCGATCGTGCGCGCGCGCGATTCGAGAAGGCGCGGACTCGCCACAATCATCGCGAGGCACATCGCGCGTGAAACCGCCACATTGAGGCGGTTGCGCGAAAAAAGGAATTCGAGGCTGCGGGGGACATCATCGGTGCTCGACGTTGCCATCGAGTAGAGAACGATCGGAGCTTCCCGACCCTGGAACTTGTCGACGGTCCCGACAGGCACTTGCGTGAGCCCGGCGCGATCCAGCGCGTTGCGCAGCTTCCGGACTTGTGCGTTATACGGCGCAACGACCATGAAATCCGACTCTCCGAGCGTGTGCGCGAGCCCCGCGCGATCCATCCAGGCACCGCCCATCATCGACGCGACTTCGGCTGCGACGGCCGCGGCTTCTTCCGACGACGACGCCGCGTTTCCGGCATGGTCGACCGGCTTGAAGCGCAGCCCCGTTCCGAACGTCGTGGCCTGCTGCGCAAGCTCCGGAATGCCCTGCAGGCGATTGTCGTACACGATCTCCGAGACGAACCGGCACACATCGGGATGCATGCGGCGGGTGTACTGGAGGAACACCCCCTTGTCGGGAGGAATGGTCAGGCTGTCGCCCAGAAGATGCTCCAGCACCGAACGGCCCGTGCCCTCGGGATGCGTCCCCTGCGAGACTTGCGCGAGCTGCAGCGGATCGCCCAGCAGCACGACGTTGCGCGCCGCCGTTCCCATCGCAAGCGCGTCGGCGAGAGAGACCTGCCCCGCCTCGTCGATCACGAGCGTATCGACCTTGGCGTCGAGCGCTTCGTGCGCGAACAGCCACGCCGTTCCCGCAAAGAGCAGGACGTCCGGCCCCGCTTCGGCAACGTCATCCGTGTCCTCGACGTTGTCGATGAAGTCTCCGTCGAAGTAGGTCTCGCGCTTGTCCTTCGTGACTTTCTTCACTCCGCGGAACACGAGCCCTTCCTGCTTCGCAGCCCTGACCACCTCGGCCAGCAGATTGTGGATCGCCTTGTGACTCGTTGCCGTAACGCCGACGCGTCGCCCGTGCCGCATGAGCTCGGTGATGAGCCTCGCCCCGGTCCACGTCTTCCCCGTGCCCGGCGGTCCCTGGATGAAGAGATAGCTCGAATCGAGGCCCGTCGCGAGCGCGCGCTGGACGCGAAGATCGGTCGTCTGCACCGAGCACCCGGGCATCCAGCCGGCGATGCGCGGCGGCGTCCGCGCGAGCATGTCCACGAGCGCACGATAGCGTCCGTCATTTGCGAGCACCGAAGCGGCAACTCGCCGGAGCGCATCCTGCTGCGCCTTCGTGTTGTAAGGACCGCCGGGCACGAGCGCGCGCGGCAACGCCGTGTTTTTCGATCCGCGTCCACGTCTGAGCTTCAGCGTGCCGGCGCCTTCATCGATCGCCACGATCGCACCGGCACTTTTCTTCGTCGCTGGATCCGTCGGCGAATCGTCCTGCTTCAGCTTGTACTGCTGCGGCGGAAACCTTAGCGTATGAACGAGCGAATTCCTGTCCGGCACGACCTCACCGGTCGGCTCGAGACCTGCGATCGATTCCGAATCTTCCAGCAACTCCTCGTCGGTCATCTTCTCGCAGCGCTCGAAGAACCACCACCACGCGGGACGCGCCTCCCGACGGTGATATTCGAGGAGCTCGCCGGCGAGCCAGCGCGGAGATCCCGGCTCTTCGCCTTCGGTCAACCGCCGACGCAAATCGGCGCGCTCTCCATCCTCCGCAGGCTCTTCCTCGACCGTCCCTTCCCGCGGCTCCGCCCAAGGCGCGTCATCCGGATGCTTCTCGGCCAGCCAGTCGCGGAGCGCCAGGGTGGCCCGGCAATCGTCCTCGTTGTACTCGGCGATCGATGCGAGCTCGCGCGGGTCGTGCTGCTCCATCCACCGTTCGTACGCGAGCACCGCTCCGATGCCCTCACGCACCTCCGCGCGGCGCACGTAAGGAACGAGTCCTTCGATCTGTTTCAGCGAGTAGCTTTCGACGCCGGCGCGCAAGCCCTGGCGGACCACCGTGTGCAAATTGACGAACACGCCGCGGCGCAGCAGCTCGTCTACCTGGTCCTCGCGCGTCGCGTACGTGCCCATCAATTGCTTCACTGCGGCGTTCTCGTACGTGCCGTAGTGGTAGACGTGCATCCGCGGATCGGCGCCGAGCCGCGAATGGACGGTATCGATGAACTGCTCGAACATCCGGCGCTCGTCGGTGCGATCGTGCGCCCACATCGGCCTGTACTTCCATTCCCCGCCATCGCGCAGCAGCAAACCAAACAGGAAATGGAGGCCGCGGGCCGGTTGCCAGAAAGGATCGCCCTCGATGTCGAAGATGATGTCGCCGGCCGATGGTCGCGGCAGCAGCGCGAAGCCGCGGCCGGCATCGCTGTCGATCCGGCGCCATGGCAGTCCACCGGACACGCGCCGCTCGAGCTGCAGCGCAGCCTGGTCGCGCAGCGTGGCGAAAGTGCTCGTTGCGACGTCCGGGACGTTCGTCGCAGGCGGCGCCAAGGCGAGTGCCTGCAGCGTGGGGAGGTTAGCCGCCCGCAGCGCCGCGATATCCGCACGCCGGGCTCCCGCGACGAGCACCAGGCTGTCTTCGGCACGCCAGGCATCGCGGCACACGCCATGGAACTCGCAAAGGCCGCACGCCTCGACTGGATGCGCCTCGGTGGCGTCGCCAGCCGAGTCGACCGCTTCCTGGAATCGCGTCCGGACGCGCCGGTAGTACGCCCCGAAATCATCGTAGCGAAACGCGCGCTGTTCACCCACGCCGAGGAGCACATGGATATGCTCCGGCCGCTCGCCCTGGATCGCCGCGATCCCGTCGCTGTAGAAGCAAAGCTGCAGCACGTACGTCGGCTTTTCCGCTCGAGCGAGCTTCGCATCGAGCGGCTCGTAGCGCCATGAACCGAGTTTCGAATCGCCCTCGACCTTGAGCAGGAAGTCGGCGCGTCCCCGCCAGGGACCATCGACGAACGTCGCCTGGAAGATGACGTCGGCGCCAACGCGCATCGCCTCGTTCGTCGCGACCGCCGCAGCGTCGAAGTCCCAGTTCTCCATCGAGACTTCGACCACGTGCCGCCCCTCGGCATGCAAGCGCATCAGAAAGTCGGCTTCGTGCTGCATGCCCTTGTCGGCAAGAAGCTTCGCGCCTTCGTCGGACACGTGCGGTTTCGCGCGACGGCCGAGCGCGACCTGCCGCGCGAGCGTGGTGCGATGCCCGCATTCGACGTAGTCGTTGAGGTCCGACGGGGAGAGAAGAAGGTGTCCGTTGCGACTTTGCATACCGAAGTCTAATCGCAATGGTCGGGTGCGTCCCGGAAGGGGCGCTCGCGCGGCGACATAGTCCGACGCGCGGATCGGATGGGCCCTATGCGTCGCGTTACTCGATTGCGCCATACTCGTCTGGATCATGGCTCCGAACAGGCATCTCGCTTCCGGTCCGATCATCGTCGGCACTGCGCTTCTCGTCGCGGTCGGGTTGGCGCTTGCCTGGCGCTACACGCCGCTTGCCGGCATCGTCACGCCGGCCGCGACGATTGCATTCGCCCAGTCGCTGTCCGTTTATTGGTGGGCCCCCCTCGCCTTGATCCTGACGTACACGCCGGCGACGCTCGTGATGTTCCCGCGGTGGCTCATCACGCTCGCCGCGGTTGCGATCTTCGGGCCCTGGCCCGCGTTCGCGTACGCCGAAGCGGGCGTGCTGCTGGCGGCGCTCGCGAACTACGTCGCGGGCACGCTCGTCCGCATCGATACCGTGAGACGGATGGCGGGGCCGCGTCTCAATCGGGTTAAACGGCTGTTGCGACGGCGGGGCATCGTCGCCGTCACCATCGTCCGCCTGGTGCCCGTTGCGCCGTTCATCGTCGTCAACGTCGTCATGGGCGCATTGCGCATTCCGCTGCATCACTACCTCGTCGGCACGTTGCTCGGCATGCTTCCCGGCATGCTCGCGACAACCGTGCTGGGCGATCAGTTGACCGATGCGCTTTCCGCGCCTACGCCGGCAAACCTCTGGATGGCCGGCGCCGCCGTGTTGGCCATAGCCACGATCGCCTTCGCAGGCCAACGCTGGCTGCGGCATGCAGATGCCGACCATCGCCGCAAGAGCGCATGAGCGCCGGGGTCGCAAGGCATCGGCGCTCGCAACGGGCGCTTGGCTCTTACCGCATCAAAGCGGCTTGTAGGCGATGCACTCGATTTCGATCTTGGCCGCGATGACGGGCCGCGCTTCCACCGTGGAGCGCGCGATCCTTCCTTCCGGGAAAAACTCCCTGAACACGCCGTTGTAGCGGCCGAAATCGCGCGCATCCTCGAGGAAAGCCGTCACCTTGACGACGTCCTCCATCGTGCATCCCGCGTCGGCGAGCACCTGCTTGACGGCTTCGAGCGCCGCGCGCGTTTCCTCCTCGATCGTGCCCGCCACCATGTTGCCGTTCGCGTCCTTCGGAACCTGTCCCGACACGTAGACGAAGTCGCCGGCGCGCACCGCCGGATGAAACGGCAGGCTCGCGTTCTTCTTGCCATACACTTCGATTTTCGACTGGCCCATTCGGCAGCTCCTTACAAGTCTGACCGACGTTCGTTTCGAGCGCGGCGCTACGATCGTCATTCGACGCGAACGATTGCGCGCCAGCTCCAGCGCCGCATCGGAGCGAACGAGTCTGTCGTCAAGCGCCGACGCATCCGAAAATTCTCCTCGAGCGTGCGCGCAGTGTGCCAGAAGCCGTGTACCATCACTGCCCGTCGCTTCGCCGAGCGCGCGTATCGAACGCAAGGTGCGCATCGCCGGCCGCATGCCAATCGACGACCGGGCATGCAAGTTGCATCCGGCGCGGTCTCAAACACCGACAGGAGATCTGGCTGTGATTCCTCGCAAACTCAAGGATTGGGCGCTTCTCGTTGGGATCACGGCATTGTGGTGCACCTGGTTCGCTGTCGGACAAGTCCTCCGCGGACTGGTCTAGCACCTAACCACGCAGCGCCTGGCGGCGCACGCTGACGCTGCGCGGCACCCGGGGGTCGTAGCCG
>Ga0070670_100005080_pt1 | contig 11071 bp, 7 predicted proteins | sample KBSS63metaG_FD_64665 | JGI IMG/M metagenome (GOLD analysis project Ga0070670, IMG submission 64665) | Switchgrass rhizosphere microbial communities from Kellogg Biological Station, Michigan, USA - KBS S6-3 metaG | ecosystem: Host-associated > Plants > Roots > Rhizosphere > Soil ... | reverse complement strand
GGTTTCACCGTCAGGGTCTGCGACAGCAGCTCCGTGCCGTCGGCGGCCAGCACCATCACGTCGGCCGTGGCACCGGCCGTCCACTCCAGTTCCTGTCGCGTGCGGTAGTCCAGCTCTCCCACGATCCAGAACGTACCGCCCTCGGGCGCGCTCCACGACGAGGTGCGGATCCGGAACGGGCGCCGCGCATCCGGCAGCGCCACCGGGATTGCCGCCACGGCGCCTCGGCCGGTGCTGGCCGGCAGGCGGGCGTTCAACAGCTCGTCGGTGGTGAGGCCGCGGTAGCCGCGTCGCGTCCGCACCTTCACGCCGGGACGCGTGACGCGCGCGCTGAGGGTGCGGAAGCGCCCATCGAGCTTGGCGTTGGACGAACGATAGGTCACCAGGTAATAGGACGATTCGTCGGCCGCGATCCGCGGCAGCGCTTCGTCTACAGCCGTCCGCTTCATCACCGCCAGGCCGTCGGTACCGTCGGCCAGCTGACGCAGGCTGTCCTGGCGCGCCGCGGCGTGCTCGGTCTGCGGCACGGCGCGGGAAGCCCCCTCGACCGGGATCGTCACTTCAGGCGCGTAGAGCGGATAAAAGGACACATTGGCGCGGTTGGCGGCCTCGGCCAGATCGCGCACGTGCTGGCTGTTGTCTACCATCGCCAGCCGGCGGCGGTCGGCTTCGCATTCCACCCGCATGACGGGTGTCGCGGGCGACCCTTGCACCGAGCCGCGATCGCCGAAACGACGGAGGCGATCCGAGCGCGAGCTCTTGTCGTCGTCCGGTTCACCCAGCGTCCGGCTGGCGGTGAAGAGCTGCCAGCCGTCGCTGATCGTCAGCACCGCCTTGCGTTCCTCGCGCAGTGTTCCCAGATGCTCCACCAGATCGTCGAGCGCGCCGAGCGTCGTCTCCTCGCGCCAGCGCGCCTTCATCTCCGCGCCGCGGGCGCGGTCTGCCGCGCGCGTGGAGTCGAAGCACTGGTCGTAGAGCACCTCCTTGGAGCCCGGCGCGCGGCGGCGCCCGCGACGTGCCCAGGCCCAATCGGCCTGCATCAGGTCCGAGAGGACGTCGGCCTTGTGGCGGAACGAGAGATCGCCGGCCGCCAGCTCAGGGGTCATCAGCGCGACGAGGTCGTCGCGCTCGATGAGGCGGTCCAGCATCCGGACCAGCGGCAAGCGTGCAGACGGCTCGTCCTCGATCGCCGTGTGGTAGGTGTCCACGAACACGATGAACACGCGGGAACGCGGGCTGCCCGGCGACACGGCGACGCGCTCGAAGGACTCGAGGGTCTGGGGAACGCCGTCTTCGAGCAGCTGCAGCTCGTCCTGGCGCAGATCATCGACCGCCACGCCGTCGCGGACGGCAAACAGGTCCACGCGGAGCGTGTTGGCGGGCGGGGATTGCGCGGCGGCGGCCACACCGATGGCGACCACCAACCCGAGGACGGCGCCGAACCTCAGTTGGGCGGGCATGCACCCTCGAACGTGCAGAACGCTGGCTCGTCGAGTGTAGCACTCGCGAGGCTTCGCCTCGCGAGTGCTACCTATCTCTTTTGCCGCGGCTTCGCCGCGGCGGCTCGTGTCTATGCGGGTATGGCCGGGCGCGTTCTGAATCTCCTGCGGACGGCGCGGACGATGGCCGTGGCAAACACGGCCATGAGCCCCACCAGCACGGCCGTTACCATCAGGGCCGCCACTGGGTGCGTGAGAGCCAGCACCCCCAGCCCCACCACCAGGCTGTCCTCGCCCAGGCTCAGGAGCCAGTTCGAGAACGGTTCGGGGCTGGTGTTGGCCACGGCGCGCGTACCGGCTTTGGTCAGGTGACTTCCCGCCGCCAGCGTGGCGCCCAGCAGCGCCGTCAGCCCCTGCGCCGCCGGCGACGCGTCGCCCACGCTGGCCACCGCCACGAAGGCACCGCCCAGCGGACGGATCGCGGTGTGCACCAGATCCCAGGCTGTGTCCAGATACGGAATCTTGTCGGCGAAGAACTCGATGACGTAGAGCAGCAGCGCCACGCCGATCACGACGTCGTTGTCGAAGACGCCGAACTGCGGCGGCAGCTCCACCCATTTGAAGCGCGACACCAGTCCCAGGATGGCAACGGTGGCGTAGAGGTTGACGCCTGCCGCGAACGAGAACGCCGCAGTGCGCCCAAGTAATGCGATCAGCCCTTCCATACCGGCCCCTGATCGAGCAGCCCCTGCACGGCCGTGCGGGCGCGCTCGATGAGCGTGTCGCGGTCATCGACGGTCAGCCCTGCAGTGGCAATCGGCGGACCGATCCGCACCGTCACCTTGACCGGCCGCACGACGCCGCTGCCTTTCCGCATCGATGCCCGGCCGCCGCTGACGGCTACCGGGAGCACCGGTACCTGCGCCTGCAGCGCCATGATGAACCCGCCCTTCTTGAAGGGCAGCAGCTCACCGGTACGGCTGCGCGTGCCCTCCGGAAAGATGAGAAACGAGTTCCCGTCGCGCAGCGACTCCACCGCCCGGTCGACCGACGCGATCGACTTCCGGCGATCTGCGCGGTCCACCGCCACGAAGCCGCCCAGGTCGAACGCCATCCCCATCAGCGGAATCCGGTGCAGCTCCTGTTTGTAGAGGATGTGCATCATCGGGTGCAGGCATTGAAAGAGCACCGCCGGATCGACGTTGCTTTCGTGGTTGGAGCAATAGACGACCGCGCCGGTGGGAACGTTCTCGCGCCCCACCACGCGGTAGCGGATGCCCGTGAGCATCAGCGCCAGTCCAACGCCACCGTGGCCGGCCAGGTAGAGCACCCGCTTCCAGCCGAACACCCGCGCGATCACGAGCGCCGGCGGGCCGATCACGGCGATGTAGACGACGATGACGACGTAGGCGAGGAGAGAGCGGAAGGCCGCGAGCGCGGTGTTCACGAAAAAAGGGCCCGGACATCGCTGTCCGGGCCCTGAGCATAACAAACGGCCGGGGTGGTGCCTAGGACGCGCGCGCGGCCGCGCGACGGTTTGCGACCAGCGGCGGCACCGCCTTCACGGTTTTGGTGGTCATCACCGGCTTGCCGTTGCTGACCACGGCTTTGGCCGCGGTGGCCACGGCGGGCTTGGCGGACGTTGCCACCACTGGCTTGGCCGGCGCCACCACCGGCTTGGGCGGGGCCGCTACCGGCTTCGCCGCGGCGACGACCTGCGGCTTCGGCGCAGCCACCACGGACGGCTTGGCCGTCTTGGCGCGCGCCTGCGTCCGGTTGATGTTGCGCACCTTCGTGGTGAAGCACTTCTCGAGCGCGCGGTCGACCTGCTCTTCGATCTCGAGCGCCTTCTGCCGCATCACTTCCGATACCTCGGAGATGATGAGCGCCTTGGCGCGGTCGAGCATCCGCTTCTCGCGGAACGACAGGCTCTTCGACTTGCTGAGGAAGGTCAGGCTCTTGAGGACGTCGGCCATGTCGTAAATCGACCCGGTCCGCATCTTGTCGGAGTTGTCCTTGAACCGCCCCTTCCAGTTCTGATGATTGTCGATCTTGCCGTCGCCGAGCAGCATGAAGAGGCGTTCCACTTCGGCATCGTCGATGGCCTTGCGCAGGCCGACGCCGTCTACGTTCGCAACCGGCACCAGCACGGTGGTGTCGTTTGCGACGATCCGCAGGTGGAAGAACCCGCAAGTCGTGCCGAGAATCGTCTTCTCTTCAATTCGTTCAACGATGCCGAGCCCGTGGTTCGGGTAAATGACCTTGTCTCCGACCTGGAATGTCACGTGTCCCTCGTTCTCGGTAGGTTGTGGTTGGACCGGCTTGTGACTGGAACAGCCCACTGAGTATAGCGCATTCCGGGTGACTCGACAACGTGAAATCGTCGAAAATGGCCGTGTTTTGGCCGGTTTTTGTCAGCTCTTCCGGATGCCCAAATCGCCGAATCCGGGGGCGCGAACGAGAGCGGGCGCCCACCTTAAATATCAGTTACGACACGACTTGAAAGTACCGCCGGGGGAAGATTCCCCAGCCCGGCGATGAGTTCGACGAGGGGCTTCCCGGGTGCGGTCAGGCGCGCGCCATCGCCAGCTCGACAATCTCCTCGACGAGCTGGGTATAGGTGCGGCCTGCCTTGCGGGCCGCCATCGCAAACTCGGCCTTCGAGCTGAGCCAGGGGTTGGGGTTGGCCTCGATGACGTGGACCCGTCCGTCCGACTGGAGGCGCATGTCCACGCGCCCGTAGTCCCGCAGCTCCAGGGCCTGGTAGGCGGCCATGGCGGTCTGCTGAAGGGACAGGGTCGTCTCTTCGTTCAGGTCGGTCGCCACGGCGGACTTGGTGTCCCGGTAGGCCTTCGTCCCCTTGCCCCACTTCACTTCCGCCGCCGCGATCCTCGGCGTGCCGTCGGGCAGCTTCGACAGATCGAGCTCCACGACCGGCAGCGCCTCGGGCTTGTCGTTACCGATGATGCCGACGTACATCTCGCGCCCCTCGATGTACTCCTCGATAAGCACTGGCGAGTCGAAGTTGGCGTGCAGCCAGTCCATGCGCTCCATCAGCTCGCGGATCGAGCTCACCACGGCGCTGAACTCGATGCCGATCGACCCATCTTCCCGCGCCGGTTTCACGATGACCGGGAACTGCAGGTCGTGCGAGAAATCGAGGCGCCCACGGAACGACTTGGCGAAGACCGGCGTGTGGATGCCGTGAAACGCGAAGATCTTCTTCGCAATCGCCTTGTCCTGCGCCAGCATCAGGCCGTGGGTGCCCGAGCCGGTGTAGCGCTTGCCAATCAGCTCGAGGAACCCGGCAATCTTGAAATCGGCGGTGTCGTCGCCGGCGAAAGACTCGGTGAGGTTGAACACCAGATCGCACTCGAGGCGCGCCAAAGCGAGCAGGCTCTTGGGCGTGCCGTCGAGCTCGTGCTTGATCGCCTCGTGACCAAGCTTCACCAGCGCCTCCGCCACTTCATCCTCGACCTCCTTCTTGTCGAGGGTGCGCGTCACCGGTGACTTGTCGGTGGACGCCGGCGGCTCGGCGTCGTCGTCCACCAGGACGCGATCGTAGAGAACGACGATGTTCAGTTTGCCCATCTAGCGAGGCTCCGCCTCGGACAGTCGCGCGACCAGGCTCCGCCTCGCGAGAAACAGTGCCTGATTGCCCTCCCTCCGGTCGGGCGTAGACGGCCTGAAAGGCCGCTGGAAAGAGTCGCTCATTTTTATGACATGGCCTTTCAAGCCGTCTAGTCGAACTGTCCTCGTGTGAGAAAGTTCATGGCGAGCGTGGTGGCCAGCGCCGTCACTTCCACCAGGTAGCGTGGCTCCTCTCCCACTTCACCCCACAGCCGCATGCGCTCGCAGGTGCGGCACACCGAGTCGATGAGCCCTTTCACCACCGGACGCCGGACGCCGGTCCAGTAGGTGATCTTCTCCACCAGCTCGTGGCTGTATCTGTTGACGATATCGGCCGCAGGTTTGGATTCCTTTCGCCTCCGGGGCAGGAAGATCTGCCCCAGATGCGCATCGAGAGCGATGTCGATGCGCGCCTGGCGTTCATGGGCCGCCTGCTCGTAGAACTGCTCCACCGTCACCCCGATGTCGTCCGGAGTGATATCCACCTCGCCGGTCTTCACGATCGGGTCCACGGTGGCGAGGGTGCGGGCCGTGCGGTCCACGTAGCGCAGCTTCCGCATCGCGGGCCAGCCTTTGTACTGGCGGCGCCAGGGGCTGCGCGGCGTGAGCCAGACGGCAAAGGTCTCGGCAAAGTCCTCGTCGGGGTGCTTCTGCGCGTACCACCCCTCGATGTGCCGCACGTATTTCTTGCTGAACGGCACCGGGCGATACTCGTCGCGATACGGGCGGAAGAACGACCCGAACAGATCGCGCCACTGGGGGGTGGTGTAGAGGCGATACGCGTAGTTGAACACGTGTCCGGCCTCGTGGCGCATGTACATCATGATCTGGCGCTCGCTCTCGAGCGCGTCCACGGCCTTTTCGAGCGACCGCAGTTTCGGATCGGCCAGATAGAACGGGATGCCGAGCACCGGTTGCTGATCGGGACAACCCCACTCGTCGGTCAGGTAGCAGACCGGCCGGAACGTCTTCATCCCGCGGCGATCCAGCTCGTGGTACAGCTGATCGACATATTTCTGGACGGCTGACCCCTCGACGCGAAGCCCGAGCTCGCTGACCTTCTTGCCGAGCACGCCGCGGATCTCGGGATCGAGGGTCTCGAACCTGGCCACTCGCCGATTATCGCCGCTTTTATATGATGTGGGCCATGGCGACGGACTACGAGAAGCTGGGCGTCTTCTATCTCGGAAAGGAGTACGACCTGGCCAAGGGCACACGCCGGCCCGATCTCGTGCTCTACGACTCGAAAGATCTCGTCACCCACGCCGTGTGCGTTGGCATGACCGGCAGCGGCAAGACGGGACTCGGCATCGGTCTCATCGAGGAAGCCGCCATCGACGGCGTGCCGGTGCTCGCCATCGATCCGAAGGGTGATCTCGCCAACCTGCTGCTCACGTTCCCCGATCTGGCGCCCGGCGACTTCGCGCCGTGGGTGGACCCGTCGGACGCCGGACGCCACAACCTCACGACCGAGGCCTTTGCGGCGCAGCAGGCGGAGGTGTGGAAGAAGGGGCTCGGCGAGTGGGACCAGGACGGCGCACGCATCGCGCGCCTGCGCGCCGCCGCCGACTTCCGCCTGTACACGCCGGGCAGCCGCGCCGGCGTGCCACTGGCGCTGCTCCATTCGCTCAGCGCACCGCCCGGCGAGAGCGAGGATGACGCGCGCACGCGCATCACGACCACCGCGTCGAGCCTGCTGGCGCTGGTCGGCCTGAGCGACGTGGCCCCGCACAGCCGCGAGCAGGCGCTGATTGCCGCCATCCTCCAGGCGGCACCCGCACAGGGCGCGGACTTGCCGTGGCTGGTCGGCGCCATTCAGAAGCCCCCGTTCGACAAGATCGGAGTGCTCGACCTCGAGACGTTCTATCCGGCCAAGGATCGCCAGGAGCTGGCGCTCCGCTTCAACAGCGTGCTCGCCACGCCCGGGTTCGACGTGTGGCTCGACGGCGATCCGCTCGACGTCGGATCGATGCTCTACACCCCGGCGGGCAAGCCGCGCGTGGCGATCGTGTCGATCGCACACCTGGGCGACGCCGAACGCATGCTGGTGGTGTCGCTGCTCCTCAGCGCGCTCCTCGACTGGACGCGCAAGCAGGGCGGCACGAGCTCGTTGCGCGCGATGCTGTACATGGACGAAGTGTTCGGCTACCTGCCGCCAGTGGCCAACCCGCCGTCGAAGCCGCCGCTCCTGACGCTCTTGAAGCAGGCGCGTGCGTTTGGCGTCGGCATCGTGCTGGCGACGCAGAATCCGGTGGACCTCGACTACAAGGGGCTGTCGAACACCGGCACCTGGTTCCTGGGCAAGCTCCAGACCGAACGCGACAAGGCGCGCGTGCTCGACGGCCTCGAGGGCGTCACCGCGGGGCTCGATCGGAAGGAGCTCGACGCCACGCTGTCGGGCCTCCGGAGCCGCGTGTTCCTGATGCACAACGTCCACGAATCCGGGCCCGTGGTGTTTGAAACCCGCTCGACGCTGTCGTACCTGCGCGGCCCGATGGGGCGCGAGGAATTGAAGCGCGCGTCGGGCGGCGGCGCCACCGCCGCCAAGGCGTCCGCCGCCACCACGAACGGCGGCGCATCAAGCGCCGCGGACCAAAGACGGACCAAGGAACACTCGCTGCCGAAACCCGTGCTGCCCGCGAACGTGCCCGAATACTTCATCAACGCCAAGGCCACGCACTGGCGCGGCGTGCTCTACGGCTCGGCGCGGGTTCACTACACCGACACCAGGCTCGGCATCGACACCACGCAGGATCTGAACGTCGTCGCGCCGTTCACCGAAGGGGCGGTGCCGCTGGATTGGGACAGCGCCGAACCGGCCGCCCAGACGCCCGAGGATCTCGTCGACGCGCCCCCCAATCCCAACTCGTCATTCGAGCCACTGCCGCCGGCGGCGTTGGACGCCAGGCGCTACGCCACCTGGACCAAGGACTTCGGGCAGTGGGTGATGCGCGCGGAACGGCTCACGCTCTACTCGGCGCCGGCCGTCAAGCTGACCTCGAGTGCCGGCGAGAGCGAGAAGGACTTCCGGCTGCGCCTTTCACACTCCGCGCGCGAGTCACGAGACGCCGCCGTCGACAAGCTGCGCGCCAGCTACGCCCCCAAGGTCGCCCGCCTCACCCAGCGCATCCAGACCGCCGAGCAGAGCGTCGCGCGCGAGCAGGACCAGGCCTCGCAACAACGGACGCAGACCATGGTGTCGTTCGGGGCGACGGTCATCGGCGCGCTGCTCGGACGCAAGGCGATCTCGGCCTCGACGCTCGGCCGCGCGACGACAGCCGTGCGCGGCGTGGGGCGCTCGATGAAGGAGTCGCAGGATGTCGGCCGCGCGCAGGACAAGCTGTCCGAAGCGCAGGAGGAGTTGAAGAAGCTCGAAGGCGAGCTCAACGAAGAGATTGCCGCGCTGACGGCGGTGGACGCCGGGGCCGTCGTCATCGAAACCATCGAAGTGAAGCCCAAACGTGGTGGCGTGGACGTGCGCCTCGTGGCCCTGGCCTGGACGCCGGTCGAGTAGCACCGCCATGGACTGTCCCCGTTGCGGCGCCGGCATGCAGGAACAGACGCTGGACGGCCACATCGGCCGGCCGGTCGTGATCGACGTCTGCCTGCCCTGCCAGTCCTTCTGGTTCGACGCCCACGAGAGCGTCCAGCTCAGTCCCGGTGGCACGCTGGCCCTCTTTGGTGTCATCGGCGAGCACGCGGGCAAACGATCGTTCTCGAACGCCGACCTCGCCAAGTGCCCGCGCTGCCGGGCACGGCTGCGGCTGACGCAGGACATGCAGCGGGCCACGCGGTTCTCCTACCTGCGCTGCCCCAACGATCACGGGCGCCTGACCTCCTTCTTCGATTTCCTTCGCGAGAAGGATTTCATTCGGCCGCTGACGGCCGAACAGCTCCAGGAGTTGCGGCAGAACGTCCAGACCGTCAACTGCTCGAACTGCGGCGCGCCGGTAGACGTCGCGCATCACTCCGCCTGCTCGCACTGCGGCTCGCCGCTGTCGATGCTCGACCTGCACCAGGCCGACGCGCTGGTGGCGCAGCTGCGCCGGGCCGACGCGCGCGAGCACCAGCCGATCGATCCCGCGCTGCCGCTCAACCTGCTGCGCGCGCGGCGCGAGGTCGACGCCTCGTTTCCCCACGACCGCGGCGCGGAGTGGTCGCCCACCGACCTGGTCGAGGCCGGCATCCAGGCGGTGGCGAGCTGGCTGAAGCGAAACCCCTGACGGCGCGCGACGGGCGAGCTCAGGCCGATCGCTGCTGCGCGGGCTTGCGTGCCCCGGCCAGGTTGTGGGCGCTGTTCACGAGCGCAATGTGCGAGAACGCCTGCGGGAAGTTGCCCACGAGCCGCCTGGCCACCGGATCGTACTCTTCCGACAAGAGGCCGACGTCGTTGCGCAGCGCCAGCAGCCGCTCGTACAGCCGGCGGGCGTCGTCGATCCGCTTCGTGAGCACGTAGGCGTCGACCAGCCAGAACGTGCACGCGAGAAATGCCCCTTCGCGGCCAGGCAGACCGTCGGTGCCCGAGCGTGTGTCGTAGCGCAGCAGAAAACCGTCCACCAGCAGTTCACGCTCCACCGCCGCGATCGTGCCCAGCACTCGCGGGTCGTCGGGTGGAAGGAACCCCACGATCGGCAGCAGCAGCAGGCTCGCGTCGAGCTCGCGCGACCCGTACGACTGGACGAAGCTGCCCTTGCCAGCGTCGAACCCCTTGGCGCACACCTCCGCATGGATCTCCCGGCAAAGCGCCTCCCAGCGGCCGATCGGCCCGTCGAGCCCGAGCCGCTTCACCGCGCGGACGCCACGCTCGAACGCCACCCACGCCATGACCTTCGAGTAGGTGAAGTGCCGCGCCTCGCCGCGGATCTCCCACATGCCCTGGTCAGGCTGGTGCCACACCTCCGCGAGATGGTCGAGGAGCGCGCGTTGAAACGCCCAGTCGGGCCCGTGTGCGGCCAGACCGGCCTCGCGCGCCTGGTGCAGCGCATCCATCACCTCGCCGTAGACGTCGAGCTGCAACTGCCCGTGGGCCGCGTTACCGATGCGGACCGGATGCGACCGCTCGTAGCCGGGCAGCCAGTCCACCTCGTACTCCGTGAGGCGGCGCTCGCCCGCCAATCCGTACATGATCTGCAGCTGCGCGGGTGCACCGGCCGCGGCGCGCAGCAGCCACTCCCGCCAGGCGCACGCCTCGTCGTGGAAGCCGGCGTTCATCAGCGCCAGCAGCGTGTAGGTGGCGTCCCGCAGCCAGCAGAACCGGTAGTCCCAGTTGCGCTCGCCGGCGATCTGTTCGGGCAGCGACGTGGTGGGCGCTGCAACGATGCCGCCAGTGGGCGCATACGTCAGCGCCTTGAGCGTGATGAGCGAGCGGATGACCGCGTCGGCCGACTCCCCGTCGGGCAGACGCTTGGCATCGACCCACTCCGTCCAGAACGCCTCGGTGTGGCGCAGCGACTCTTCCGGCTCGATGGCCTGGGGCGGCGGCAGGTGCGAGGGTCCGTGGGTGAGCACGAACGGGACCGTCTGCCCCGCATCGACTTCGAACTCGGCGATCGTGGTCAGATCCTGCCCCTTCAGGGGCACCGGCGTGTGCAGCGTGACCATGTCCGGTCCGGCGATGGCCCGCCAGGTGCCATCCTCGAGGCGGCTCACCCAGGGGACGTCACGGCCGTAGTCGAAGCGCAGCACCAGGTGCATCCGCATCGCCACGCGTCCGCTGCGGCCCTGCACGAGCCGTACGACGTCCGAGTTGCGCCCGCGCGGCGGCATGAAGTCGATGACGGTCGCCGCTCCGCTGGCGGTCTGGATCTGCGTTTCGAGAATCAGCGTGTCACCGCGGTAGCGCCTGGTGACGCGGGCGTCCGGCTCGGCCGCCGACAACAGCCAGCGCCCGTGATCTTCGGTGCCGAGCAAGGCGGAAAAACAGGCTCCCGAGTCGAAGCGGGGCCAGCAGAGCCAGTCGATGGAGCCGTGCCGCGACACCAGCGCGGCCGTCTCACAGTCGC
>Ga0070670_100005076_pt1 | contig 11073 bp, 9 predicted proteins | sample KBSS63metaG_FD_64665 | JGI IMG/M metagenome (GOLD analysis project Ga0070670, IMG submission 64665) | Switchgrass rhizosphere microbial communities from Kellogg Biological Station, Michigan, USA - KBS S6-3 metaG | ecosystem: Host-associated > Plants > Roots > Rhizosphere > Soil ... | reverse complement strand
CACGGCCGATGAACGAATTCGCTCGCTGCTGAATCAACACAGCGTCATCCCCGAGCAACTCATACCCCGATGCTTGAAAGCTCGCGGCAAGCGTTGACTTTCCCGAGCCGGAGGAACCAATCATCAGAAATGCGGCACCATCAGTTTCGACGGCAGCAGCATGGACGATCACCAAGGGCTCAAGAGCGAGGACGCGGGGCAAGATCTGGTCCAGCAGAAGATGCCGCACTGTCTCCGAAGAAATCAGCGGCTTAACGAAGAGGCCGATCTCTCGGCCGTCTGCATCAACATCGACGGTCGCCATGTCAGAAAAGAGAAATAGGTGGCGGCCGGGATTCTCGCTGAAGCGATGGACACTGACGATACCGTCTGCCCACGACGGCACCCCTAGAGATTTGGGGGGACCAGCACTGCCTACCCGCCAGCCCGCGCCAGCGAAAATGTCGACTAAATCGCGATCAATTCCAAATACCCGCCCATCCGGCTGTTTGGCATCGGGTCGCGAGAGCGGGCTGCACACAGTTCCCTTCCGGCTACGAACCGCCGAAAGCCTAGCGATGCTTGGAGATGTCGCTAGCGCCCGGACCGGAAGTCGGCTCATTAGTGCCGGCGGAGCCGGCCGCAGTCAGCTTCACCATGTCGCCATAGCGAACCAACTTAGGAGCGCGGTATTCCGCTCGTTTGGGATTTCCTTCACTCATGACAAGCTCCTCGCGGACTGGCGGTTAAACTCGCAATCGAGAGTTTTGAGCCAGTGGTAAAGACCTATTACGTCGATTTCCTCCTGACAATCCAGCAAACTCCGCGCCTTCGCCAAGGCGAACTCCTTCCAAGCTGAGTTCACGTACGGGGACATCCGATCTCTGAAGTCTACCTCTGGCGGCTCGCCGATGGCTGCGAAAACGGCGGACGTGAACCGTGGGCCCAGATGCTCTTTACCGCGCCGCCACCGGACCTCTTCGGGAACCAGTCCGGCCATTGCGCGCCGAAGCAGAATCTTGGGCCAGCCACCCTCCTGGAGTTGCGAGCGGGGAAGCGAGAGGCAAAAGTCAATGAGGCGCAAATCGCTGAAGGGGTCGCGAGCCTCCATCCCGATGGCGGCCGCAACGCGGTCGTACCGTTCGACACCCGCGACTACGATGGGATGCGCCAGTGATCGCACGCGCTGTCCGTCAGATAGGTAGTCAATATCAGCGGGATCGCGCAGCTTCCGACGGCGAGCAGCAAGATCTACTCGTCTCGCAAATTCTCTGGAAACTGTTCCCGTCTTCCCGATCGCGGCGTCTCGATGCCACCACGCCACTCTGCGGCGCAGGGCGCGCATCGAAGTCGGCGCCAGCGCCGCCCAAGCGCCCCGGCCAAGAGATGACCATCCAGCCCTACCTCCCCAAAAGGAGTTCATGCCTCGCGCCTCCGACAACGCTCGGGCAAATCGACCTCCACGGACCAACCTGCCGATGTAGTTGGGTGAGGTGAAGGCGATGTCGCCGCCGCCGCCGTCGAGCATCACCTTGAAGCCATCGCGCCGCGCAGCGAGATAGGCAGCCCGAAGGAGGCCCATGACACAGTCGAAGGGCTCGCTCTCCGCTTGCGTGAGCTTCACGAGGTCATCGGTGAGATCTTCGAGCGCCTCGTAGGATATCAAATGCGCTTCAATGCCAGGGATTCGAGTTGCGTGTCCGATCGCTCGCGTTTCCGGGCACGAGCCTCCGTCCGGCCCCATACAAGAATATGTATGAAGGGGGCCGGCGCCATTCATGGCGAGCGCCCGTGCGGCAACTGCAACTACGGAACTTGAGTCGATCCCGCCTGACAGCATGGCGGATACGCCCCCTGCGTTCCGGAGCCGTGCGCGGACCGATAGATCGAATACACTCAGGAAAGCCTCTGCATAGTCCGCATCCGACTTCAACCTTAGCTCGGCTGACCGTTCGAATTGCCAAAATCGAGCGATCTGGACCCGTTTGCGATCGAAACTGATCCAATGAGCGGGGGGCAAACGCGCTACAGAGACGAAAAATGTCTCGATGAGGTCATATGCTTCCAAGCCGTCCAGGAAGTCAGCAATCCGCCCCTCGTTGAGATCTTTCGGCACGCTTGCATGGCAAACGACAGCCTTAGGCTCCGTCGCGAACACGAACGCCTGGCCGGGCACGTGCGCATAGGCCAACTGCCGCATGCCCATGTGGTCACGCGCGCAAAAGAGACGCTGGCGTCGGCTGTCCCAAATGGCAAAGGCGAAGTCGCCAAGGAGCTTCGTAGGGCACGCTTCGCCCCAATTGAGATACGCTCTTAGAATCAGCTCGCCGTCCCCGATGATGCGACCTGGCTCGAAGATCCCCAGGGCCTCGATGATATCGTCTCGGTTGTCCAGGCGCGCATCGGCGGTGATCACGCATCCGCTCTCGGGGTCATCGAAGGGCATTGGTTCGACGGCCGCCTCTGGCGTGGTCGCGAGAAGCGTGTGGCCGAGGATTACGCCGTTATCCGACCACAAGCCGCGCCGGTCGGGCCCGCGGCTCGTGAGCACCTCCATAATCGGCTCGATATCTCCCTCATCGGAAGTTCGTCCGCCGAGGCTCACCACCCCGCAAATACCGCTCATGCGGACGCGTGACTGAGCTTCGCGCTCGCAGGTAGGACCTCAGAAAGCGCCCCGTCGTCCAAACTCAGGACGCGGTCGGCGAGCGCTAGTGTAGCCGGCCTGTGTGTCACCAACAGGACGGTTCGGCCCTTGAGAGCTTCGACGCAGGCGGCAATGAATCCCGCCTCTCCCTCCTCGTCAAACATAGAGGTCGCCTCATCGAAGAGAAGGATCGGGGGATCGTTGATCAGCGCCCTCGCCAGCGCGATGCGCTGCCTTTGCCCACCCGAAAGGCGAAGGCCCCGATCGCCGATCAACGTATCCATGCCGTCGGGCAGCTGCGAAATGAATTCGGAAGCTTGCGCGAGCCGAGCCGCCCGGTCGATCTGATCCTGCGTCGCCGCATCCGCTCCGAAGCCGATATTGTCGCGAATGGTGCCATTGAACAGGAAGGCGCTCTGGGGAACGAGGCCGATCTGCCGACGCAACTGGCGCGTTGGAATATCCACGATGCCCCGCCCGTCGATCATGATGCTGCCAGACTGAGGCAGGTAATAACGCATGAGCAGATTGATCATCGCGGTCTTGCCGGCACCGTTTGGTCCCAGCAACGCGACCGTCTGGCCGGCTGCAATGTGCAAATTTACGCTGCGCAGGACCGTGTCACGACCTGGATAGGCGAACGTTACGTCTTCGAATGAGATTTCCCCGCGAACGCGAAGTCCCGTTGAGGTCGAATCTGCAGTCTCCTCAATGGATTGATCAAGCACTGTCTGAAGGCGCGCCAAGGTCCCCCGAGCCGTTTGCACCTGCCCGTAGACATGAGCGAGAGCGCCAACCGGCCGCGTCAGCAAGGCGGCATACAAAAGGAAGCTGAAGAGCTCCCCGGGATTCATTTCACCAGCCTGGACGCTACGCCCCGCCAACAGCAAGATGATCAGGGCCGCCACCGCAGCGATAAGGCCAATAAGCGGCTCGAGGAGCGCATAAATAGTTCCTTCGCGGACGGACAAGCCAGCCGACTGTTCTAGCGCGGTGCGATATCGGTGCCCCTGCGCTTCTTCGCGGGTGAACGCCTTGGTCGCGGGCAACATTTCCAGCGATTCTTCGGCAATGGCCACCACCCTGGCCTCTGCCTCCTGCCATGCCTTGCCCAAAGACCGCAGCCGTCGCCCGACCACCTTCAGGATGAGATAGAAAGCTGGAACAAGCAGTGGCACGATCAGCGCGAGGCGGGTGTCGATCCGAAACATCAGGACGACCGCCCCCACGGTTGTGAGCAACCGAGACGGGATCGTGGTGAGCGTTGCGGTCAGGAAATTGCTCAGCCTCGAAATCTCGAAGGTCATCAAGGCGAGCGTGTCGCCCTTGCTCCGACCGTCATGGAATCCCAACGATAGCTGCTGGACATGATCGAAGATTCGCTGGCGAAGGTCGGACAGCAGACGCGCCGTTGTTCGTGTGGATTGATAGGCGGTTGCGAAATTGAGCACTGCGATGCCCGCCAGGCACAGGAGCAGCAAAGCAACGATACGACCATCGCCTGCATTAGCTCCGCTGACGATATTGCCCAGAATCCGGCCCGCGAGCCACGGAACTGCCAGGAACAATAAGGAGCTAACGGTCGTCAGGATGACCATGATCGCCAGAGGCACCCGATACGGTCGAGCGAAGACCAGTAGTTCTCGCGTCTTCATCTCGATTGCGATCGGGTCGGCCGCGCGCGGATAAACTCACCCATGCGGCGCAGATATAACAGGGGCAGCGGACGTTCAGCGGCCCCGGCATATTTTGCACGCATGAATTGGCCGGTCGGAAGCAACCGCCTGAACGTATATTCCGCTTTCGAACGGGGTCCTTGTACTGCCCACCAATCGCGGACCGCGCGTCCGAACTGACCGGAGTTCAGATAAGAATTCGACCCCGCCTGCTTAACTTCGGCGCCAACCCGAGCGGGAAGGGGAAAATCGAAATAGGATTGAGCCGAGGCCAGCCCTTCTTCGATGGAAGGTCCCAGCCCTGTCTCGATTGCAACCTGCGTGAACTCGTCCCAATCCGTCTCGCTCAAGGAGCGCGAGAGCAACGCGATATCCCAAAGCCAGATCAAGCGATCGCCGCCAAAATAGGTGTGGCCCCCGACGAAATAGGGTGAGCATTTGTGGAAGGCGCGATGAACGCATGCATGTGCAAGCAAAATGGATCGGTGCGGGGCGAACGCGGCTGCTGACAGCTGCGGCAAGGGGCGCCGTCCGTTCCAGACCCGAGCAAAGGGAAAAAGCGCATGAAGTGCCGGCGCATTGAGAACGCGCCAATGCAAATCAATGACATGGCGAGAACCGTCCTGCGCGATGTGAATCCAGGACTCCTGCGCTCGTAGCTCGTCCGGCAGCTCCGTCCCTTCGGCGAGACGCTCGAAGGAAAGATCGGTGAGCAATCGCCGCACCGCGCGAACATCCTCGTTGCGAATCAGGACATCGGTATCGCCGCGAACACGGTGAGCAGGATTGTCGTAGAGGTCGTACGCGAGTGCACTGCCCTTGAGCAGCAAGGCGGGGATTGCGCCATCGGCGAGTAGTTCGAGGAAAGTCGTCAATTCATGTCGATGCCGCAATTCCCACATCGCATGGGTCTTGGCGCGCTCGCCGACCGCCAAACGAAGATCCTGAGGCCAGCTCTCGAGCGATCCTAGCCGCTTGAATAGAAGTCCGGCGATTCCGTGATAATCGATCAACTTCAAAACCGTTTCGACGGTCCCTGGGTCGCATGGAAAGGGCCACGCCACCTTTTCCGGGCCTAAGGCCGCCGCCAGCAATCCGTCGATTTGTACATTTTCGGGAACCACGCGCGCGTTCCGAACCCATTTCTGTCTGTTACGCAAGCGTTTAGCGGGTTCGTCAGCGTCTGCCAGCTCGACTACTGTCGACTAGGCACCGCTTTCATCGCTAGCTGCGTGTCCAACTCGCTATGTTCCGGCAGGACAACCCTGAATTTGCGGTTCGCAAAATCTATCGAAACCTTCTTAAAGGCACGAATGGCATTCATGCCCAGGAGCAAGGCCGGCCGATTTTCCAGGCCGAGCTGCTTGAAAGTATGGGCATCCGCAAAGATTATCGCGAGGTCGTTGAGCGTGACTCCGCCCAGCTGAAGCTCCCGCGCGAACATGTAATCACCGAGGATCTTGTCGCCGGTAACCGACATCAGCTCGACCTGCTCCTTGGAGGTGAGTTCGCGCTTGCCTCGCAGCTGTCGCCGAAGAGCTTCATTGCCGAGGCTGACCGCGGACCCTGTATCGATAACGACGACGGCGCTCCGGCCGTTGATTGACGCTTCCGTGAACAGCAGCCGCCCGTACTTCCGCTTGGCGGACACCACGATAGTGCCAGGTTCCCTCCGAAAGTCGGGCGACGATGACGGAACGACAGACATCGTGTTTTTGTCGAAGTCGAACATCACGCGCTGCGACGCGAGCGAATCTACGCCCAGGATGCCGTCCGCCCCCATGTGGTCGCTATCCAGCAACGCAGCGTCGATCTCGCTCACCCGCTTGCGTTCGAGCTGAAGCAGGGGGACCTTGGCCGTTTCCACCGACTTCGCTCCGGCGACACCGTGTAGAACGACATTCTGCTGCCTTGCGAAGCGAAGACGGTCCGCGATTTGCGTGGAGACCGCCGTACGATCCGCGCCCGTGTCGACCAGGAATCGATATGGTCCCGACCCGGATAGCATGACAGGGACGGTCATCCTGTCGTCCCGATCTTTCTTGATCTGAACATCCTGCGTCTGGGTCGTGCGATCGATAGGCTGCGCTTCGCCAACAGGTTGAAGCTGGATGCCTTGCGTGTCCGCAAAAAGAGGGGTGGCGGCCCCTAGGCTAATAGCCACTGCGAGAAATGCGCGCATCGCGACCTCCGTCCTGCGGACAGTAGGGCCGATGCGTCGCACGCGCAAACTGCAACCAAAGCGAACCGGTCTGCAAGGAACTGGTAAGAGGTGAGTGTTAGGCCTTGGCAAGGGGCGGCTCACTTGAAGGTGAGCTGGATTGTGACGTGCAATCGAGGCGTGGAGCTGCAAGTTGGACCAACAACCGGTCGAGACGACGCTTTATTCACTGGACAGGGCGCCGCCCGCACCCCGGCAAAGACGAGCCGACGAACGGCACGTCAGCCTGTTGCGCGTTGGATCGCTGCTGATCGACGGCAGGCGCGAGCTTTGCCTGATCAAGAATATCTCCGCGGGTGGAATGCTGATCCGGCCATATTCGCAAATTGCGGAAGGCACGCGGGTTTCGATCGAACTCCGTCAGGGCGAACCGGTCGAAGGGTTCGCGCGCTGGACGGACGGCGACAATGTTGGCGTGGAGTTCGACGATACGATCGACGTTATTGGCCTGATCTCCAATCCGAATGACGGCCCGCGCCCCCGCAAACCGCGGATCGAGGTAAGCTGCAGCGGATGGCTGCGCGAAGATGGCTATATCCACCGCGTCACCGTAGCGAACGTTTCGCAGGGCGGCTTGAAGATCCTGAGCACGAGCGATCTGCCGGTTGGCGGGGACGCGGTCATCTCTCTGAGCGGTCTGCCGCCATGCCCTGCCGTCATTCGATGGAGGAGCGGCGACTCCTACGGAGTGACGTTCAATCGTGCTTTGTCGCTACCGCAACTCGTGGAATGGCTGAAAGACCAGCAGGACCAAACCTCGACCGATTGATCAGTCGCCTGGGCGCGGAACCGGCGCCGTTGTCATCCAGCGTTCGACCATCTTCCGTTCGTCCTCGCTGAGCGGCCGGCAGGCAAGGCCGGGACGCCGGAATTCGGGCTGAATGCGCGCCTTCGGCTTGGGGACGTTGCGAAGAACTTCTTCTTTTTCGAGCGGTCGGGCGAAGGCCAGACCGGCGAAGCGGCCTTGGACCCAGGCGACCCTCGCCTGCACGCTGAGCTCGTTTCGGCAGAACAACGTAGAAGACCCTTCGACAGGAAGCGTGTCCCCCTCGATCAAAGCTCCGTCCTTCGAGAGGTTGCGTAGCTTCACCCGCTGGGTTGCACCCGCCACGTCAACTGATGCGGCGAGAAGCACCGGCGACCGGCGCGAGGTCCGATTATGCGTGAGGCTGCTCTGGTCCATCGATCCATCCTAGGCCCGATGAGGTAAAACTTCGTTTAACGGACACCGTCGGATCTGAGGAAAAGCAGCATCGTATTGTTCGCGGGCATGTCGCGGGTTTCCTTGAACTCGAGGCCGGAAGTACGGGCGACGGCCGCGAAATCCCCCACCTCCCTCAGGCCCCACGCCGGATCGCGGCGCCTCAAATCCTGATCGAATGCGAGATTGCTGGGCGCGGTGGGAACATCATTCCTCAGCCAGGGACCGTAAAGGATTAAAGGCGCTCCGGGCGGAAGAAGGCGCGCGGCTCCCGCAATCAGGCCCAGCGCAGAAGCCCAAGGGCTGATGTGCACCATGTTGATGCTGAGCAGCGCATCTGCGCGGTTGATCGGCCAGTCGGAAGCGGCGGCATCCAGCAGGAGGGGTGGAAGGAGGTTCGAGACCGCTGTGGCCTCTCGCCATGCCCCAATCGACGCCAGCGCATCGGCATGCACGTCGCTCGGTTGCCAATCGAGCCGTGGAAAGCGTCTGGCGAAATGGACGGCATGTTCGCCGGTTCCGCTAGCAATCTCCAGGACCGTGCCCTTGGATGGCAGCCAGTCTTCGAGCACATCGGCGATAGGATCACGATTGCGAACTGCTGCCGGAGCAGAACGCTGTGCGCCGGTTGCCGGCGCCTCGTAAAAACGGCGTTCTCCCTCCGTCACAGGCTGGAATCAGCCTCCGCCGACTGCTGGGCTCGCCCCGTCCTCGGCGCCGTCGGGAGCGGATTCTCTGTACGCAAGAACGGGCTTCCTCGCCGCCAGGGTTTCATCGAGCCTGCGCCTCGGCGCGAAGATCGGAGCTGCCTTCAGGCTCTCATCCCCTGCCTTGGCCCGTTCCGCGATTGACCGGATCGCTGTGATGAATTGGTCCAGACCCGCTTTCGATTCCGTCTCGGTTGGCTCGATCAACATCGCTCCATGGACGACCAGCGGGAAATACATGGTCATCGGGTGGAAGCCTTCGTCGATCAGGGCCTTGGCGAGGTCGATCGTGCTGGTGCCGTTGGCGAAGCCTTTGTCCGAGAAGATCGCTTCGTGCATGCACGGGCCGCTCTTCGCGAAAGGCGCGTCGAGCACGTCGTCAAGACTACGCAGGATGTAGTTGGCGTTCAGCACAGCGTCCTCGGCAACCTGCTTAAGCCCGTCCGCGCCGTGGCTAAGAATGTACGCTAACGCCCGGGTGAACATGCCCATCTGCCCATGGAACGCGACCATCCGGCCAAAGGCATTCGGATGCTCTTCGCCAGCATTCTCTTCTTCGACGATCCGGAAACTGCTGTCGGGATATTTTGCGGCGAACGGTAACGGCGCGTATGGCGCCAGCGCCTCCGAGAGGACCACCGGCCCGGATCCCGGGCCGCCTCCGCCATGGGGCGTCGAGAAAGTCTTGTGCAGGTTGATGTGCATCGCGTCGATGCCGAGATCGCCCGGACGCACCTTGCCGACGATCGCGTTGAAGTTCGCGCCATCGCAATAAACGAAACCGCCTGCCGAGTGCACGGCATCGCTGATCGCCTTCATGTCCGGCTCGAACAGGCCGCAGGTGTTCGGATTGGTGATCATCACCGCAGCCACGTCCGGACCGAGCCTTGCCTTCAAGGCGTCGAGATCGACGCGCCCAGCCGCGTTCGCGGGAATGTTCTCCACGCGATAACCCGCAAAAGCCGCGGTGGCCGGATTGGTACCGTGGGCGCTTTCGGGCACCAGGACCACTTCGCGCTTGTCGCCGCGCGCTTCGAGCGCGGCGCGAATGCAGAGGAGGCCACACAGTTCGCCGTGCGCGCCCGCCTTGGGGCTCATCGCCACGCCATGCATCCCGGTCAGGTCGATCAGCCAGAACGCCAGCTCATTGATCACCTGGAGCGCTCCCTGGACGGTCTCCTGAGGCTGCAGTGGGTGGACGTCAGCAAAGCCCGGCATCCGAGCCGCTTTCTCGTTGAGGCGAGGATTGTGCTTCATTGTGCACGAACCCAGAGGGAAGAGGCCGAGGTCGATCGCGTAATTCTGCCTCGACAAGCGGGTGTAGTGACGCACGGCCTCTGGCTCGCTGAGACCGGCAAGGCCGATTTCGCTCAAGCGATCGAGACCGCCGATGCGGGTTTTTCCGCTCTCCGCATGCTCAAAGTCGACACCGGTCTGCTCAATGCTGCCGATCTCGAACAGCAGTGCTTCCTCGAGCATCAGGGCGCGGTTGCCCGTTACCGTTTGCGCTTCCCCATGCTCATTGGCGGGCGTCGAAGGGCGCCATCCCGACGGATTGACGGTCATTGGACGACCTCCTTCAGCGCAGCTTCCAAAGCGGCGATATCCTCGGTTGTGGCGGTCTCGGTCACGGCGACGACGAGACCGGCCTTCAACGCATCGACGCCGGGGTAGAGGCGTCCCAGCGACACTCCGCCAAGCACCCCCCGTTCGACCATTGCATGGACTGCAGGCCTCGCTTCCACCGGAAGATTCAAAGTGAATTCGTTGAAGAAGCTGTCGTTGACCAGTTCAACACCAGGGATTGCCGACAGGCGATCGGCAGCTTCGCACGCGCGCGCGTGATTCAATTGAGCAAGCTGCCGCAGCCCCTTTTCGCCCAGCAGGCTCATGTGAACCGAGAAAGCCAGCGCGCAAAGACCCGAGTTGGTGCAGATGTTCGACGTCGCCTTTTCGCGGCGGATATGCTGCTCGCGGGTCGAGAGCGTCAGCACGAAACCGCGCTTGCCCTCAGCGTCCACGGTTTCGCCGGCCAGTCGGCCCGGCATCTGCCGCACGAATTTCTCGCGGGTCGCGAACAGCCCGACGTAAGGGCCGCCGAATTGAAGTCCGACGCCGATCGACTGCCCTTCGCCGACGACGATGTCCGCGCCCATCTCTCCCGGTGACTTGATCAGCCCGAGAGCGACCGGCTCGGTCACAACCGCGATCAGCAGCGCGCCGGCGGCGTGCGCAGCGTCCGCAATCGGGGTCAAATCCGTGATCCGGCCGAGGATGTCCGGGTATTGGACAACAACCGCGCTGGTCTCGCCGTCGATTGAATCGATCAGCTTCTGCGCATCGGTCTCGGCGGTGAGCTCGGGAAACGCGGTTTGGAGCTTATCCTCGGTGAACTTCGCCATCGTATTGGCTACGCTGACGTAATGCGGATGCACGCCTGACGAGATGATCGTCTTGTTCCGCCGGGTGATGCGGTGACCCATAACGATGGCTTCCCACATCGCGGTCGAGCCGTCGTACATCGATGCGTTGGCGACCTCGCAGCCCAGCAGCCTCGCGACCTGGGTCTGGAATTCGAACAGCATCTGCAGCGTGCCCTGGGCGATTTCGGGCTGGTAGGGCGTGTAGCTCGTCAGATACTC